>JAEEGF011085203.1_pt1 | contig 14700 bp, 12 predicted proteins | sample 9134171 | NCBI WGS metagenome assembly JAEEGF01 (sample SAMN16246542, study PRJNA631951) | gut metagenome | biome: gut microbiome; feature: rumen; material: AP-attached | host: Bos | place: Iran: Karaj | collected 2018-10 | reverse complement strand
ATCAAAGTTGTCTTTGATGAACCACAGCGCGCTATTACCAAAGGCCAGGCAGTAGTAATGTACGATGGCGACAATGTAGTCGGCGGTGGTATGATTATATAGTATTTTTTGGAGGACCTAGTTAGTTAGGTCCTCTATTAATTTCATGATTGTTGAGATGGCATCCATCTGACCGCTGGCTTCCATAGCTGAGATGTAAGTCTGGCGGTTTTGGTATACTTCATCAATGGTATTGAGGAGCAATTCAGGTGTCACTTCCTCCTCTTCTAATACTACAGAGAAGCCCTGCTTCTTGAATGAATTAGCATTGAGAATTTGATCTCCACGGCTTGCATTTCTTGAAAGAGGAATGAGAATGTTTGGCTTGTGAAGTGCCAACAACTCACATATAGAATTGGCTCCTGCTCGGGCTACTACAATGTCTGCTGCGGCAAATAAATCTGGCAGGTTTTCACTGATATATTCAAACTGAGCATAGCCTGCTACATTTTTCAGATTCTCATCTAAATTGTTCTTGCCACACAGATGTATAATCTGATATTTCTTCAACAGCTCATCTATATTCTGGCGAATAGCATTGTTGATATATACTGAACCGATGCTTCCACCCATAATCATAAGGACTGGTAAATCTCTGGTGAATCCACAGAATTCATATGCGGCTTCCTTGCTGCCGTGCATAAGCTCCTGACGAATTGGAGAACCGGTGAGGACTGCTTTGCCTTCTGGCAGATGCTTCAAGGTCTCTGGGAAGTTGCAGCATACTTTGCTGGCAGATGGGATGGCTAGACGATTGGCAAGTCCTGGTGTCAAATCTGATTCATGAATGATGGAAGGCACGTGTCTGCGTTTTGCTGCAAATATAACAGGAACGCTGACGAAACCACCTTTGGAGAAGATTACATCAGGCTTGATTTTTCTGATAATCTTCTTGGCCTGAAAATATCCCTGAAGCACTCTGAAAGGATCTGTGAAATTCTTCCATGAGTGATATCTTCTGAACTTACCCGAATTGATGCCATAGTAGTCTATACCCTGGTCCTCAATGAGACCTTTTTCAATACCGTTGTAGGAACCAATATATGATATTTCATAGCCTGCTTCTTTTAATGCAGGAAATAAAGCGATATTAGGTGTTACATGTCCAGCTGTTCCGCCGCCGGTCATTATTATTTTCTTCATAATCTATTCCTTTCATTTTACAAAGCAATTGTAAATTGTTTTTTTTTCTTATCTATTTTACAATAATACTAATATTTTTGGAGATTATTTTATGAAAAAGAAGCATAAGAAGACAAAAACCCAGAAAATCTGGGGATTTTTAAAATTTCAAATGGTTCTAATTGTGCTTGTAGTGGCTGCTATTGCCTACTATTACGCCGGCGGATATGCAGCTGAAATCAGCGATATGAAGAAGGAGGCGGTATCCCTTGTGGCCAAGTCCAATGAGGATACATTTAGACAGTCTCAGACAAGTATAGCTTATGATGTAAATGATAATGTGCTGGCAGTGCTTCGCGGGGACAAGGATGTGTTCTATATTGAGGACGAGGACATACCCATTTATGTGAAGCAGGCTATTGTATCTACAGAGGACAAGAGATTTTATAAGCATAGAGGAATTGACTTTAGAGGAATCATGCGTGCTCTTGTGGCTATGATTCAGGAGGGGGAGATTACTCAGGGTGGTAGTACCATTACTCAGCAGCTGGCTCGTACAGTCTTTCTGTCAAATGAGAAGACCTGGCAGCGTAAGATAGAGGAAATGTACATAGCTGTGGAGCTGGAGCAAAAGTATTCCAAGGATGATATTTTAGAATTCTATATTAACAATGTATATTTTGGAAATGGATATTATGGAATTGAGTCAGCAGCAGAAGGCTATTTTGGAACGGACATAAGCCATTTGTCTCTGTCTCAGATGATTTATCTCTGCGCAATTCCCAATAACCCTACCACTTATGATCCTAGAGTAAAACCTGAAAATACTACCAAGCGTAGAGACAGAATTCTCAAGACTATGTTAGATGCTCAGATTATATCTGAGGAGAGTTACAACACTGCAGTTGCTGAGAATATACAAGTGCTTAGCAAGGATTCTGAGCAGGTGGTAAATAATTATGCTGAGACTTATACATACTATTGCGCTACCAGAGCATTGATGGAACTGGAGGGCTTCGAGTTCAAGTCTCAATTTGAAAATGATGGTCAGAAGGTGAAGTATCAGAGTGATTATGATGCCCTCTATACTGAGTGCTATGAGAGATTATTCTCAGGAGGTTATCGTATATATACATCCATTGATCCTGACAAGCAGGAAGAACTGCAGAAGGCGGTGGATGAGAATTTGGCATCATTTACCGAAGTTAGTGATGAGGGAATATATGAACTCCAGGGAGCTGCAGTTTGTATAGACAACAAAACTGGTATGGTGGCTGCGGTAGTCGGAGGTAGAAGTCAGGAACAGGTGGGGCTGACTCTGAATCGTGCATATCAGAGCTTTAGACAGCCGGGAAGTTCCATTAAGCCATTGGTGGTATATACTCCTGCCCTTGAGAGGGGCTACACTCCGGATTCAGTTGTGGTGGATGAACCTATTGAAGGTGGCCCGGTAAATGGCGATGGGGTTTACTCTGGACCTATGTCTCTGAGAAATGCAGTTGCTTATTCCAAGAATACAATTGCCTGGAAAATATTTGATGAACTGACACCTCAGGTAGGAATTTCTTATCTGGAAAATATGGGATTTGTGAAGCTTGAGAGCAGTGACAAGAGACTGCCTGCTTCCATTGGAGGATTTACCAATGGTGTGTCTCCACTAGAGATGGCCAAAGGCTATGCTACCATTGTAAATAATGGCGGTTATAGAAATCCAACATGTATAACCAAGATAACAAGTCCTTCCGGGGAAGTAATATATCAGGCTGACCAGACTGAGGTGGTTATCTATCAGGAGAATGCCTGCCGTCAGATGACGGATATGCTTAGAAGCGTAATTGACTATGGAACTGGTAGAGGATATAAGCTGGCAAATATGCCATGTGCCGGCAAGACTGGAACAACCAATGATAACAAGGACGGATGGTTTGTGGGATATACTCCTTATTACACCACCAGTGTGTGGGTAGGCTATGACATTCCGAAAACTGTACCGGGACTGGGAGGTGGAACCTATCCTGGTAAGATATGGTATCAATATATGAGCAGCATTCATAAGGAACTGCCTACAATAGATTTCATAAAACCAATTAGCAATTATGAACAGCCAGAGGATACAAAGTATGCTAAGCCAAAGGAGGAGGTTGCACCGGAAGGTGGGACTACTCCAGATATGGCTGAGGGAAATATAGCCGCTACAGTTCTTCCATAGAAATACGAAAATATACGAAACTACACTAAATTTGTCTTTAGTAGAAAATGATTGAAAAATCACGATAAATGTGGGAAAATAGCAGTTGTGTGTAAGAAACTAGAAGAAATTTTGGAAGAAAAATTTACGAATTAAGGAAGGACTATATATTATATAAGTATATGGTGGAGGAAAATCCGATGAAGGAATATGGATTTGGCGCTGACATTGGCGGTACTACAATCAAGATGGGCTTATTCAAAAATGATGGAGAGCTGATTGATAAGTGGGAAATCAAAACAGACACAGCAGACAATGGAGAACATATATTACAGGACATTGCTAATACTGTACATGGCAAGATGGTTGAGAAGAACCTCACCAAGGATATGGTTGAAGGTATTGGCGTTGGAGTTCCTGGTGCTGTAAATAATAGAGGAATTGTTAATAAAGCTGTTAATCTGGGCTGGGGTGTTAAGCCTGTAGAGAAAGAGTTATCAGATTTGGTTGGACTTCCTGTTCGCGCGGGAAATGATGCCAATGTGGCGGCACTTGGAGAAAATTGGATGGGTGCTGCAAGAGGATATGATAGCATTCTCATGGTTACTCTAGGAACTGGAATCGGTGGCGGAATAATTATAAATGGCAAGATTTTAGCTGGAGCCAATGGAGCTGGTGGTGAAATCGGTCATATTATTGTAAATGAAGATGAGATTGAATCTTGTGGTTGTGGACATTATGGTTGTATAGAGCAGTATGCTTCAGCTACAGGTATAGCAAGAATGGCTCGTAGAATGATGGCTAATTCTTTGGAAGATAGTTCCTTGAGATCATTTGGCGATGATGTTACTGCCAAAGATGTATTTGATGCTGCCAAAGATGGTGACAAGCTTGCCAATGCAGTTGTTGATAAAATCTGTGATTTGCTTGGAAGCACAATTGCCAAAATCTGTGATGTGGTTGATCCTGATGCTGTTGTTATTGGTGGAGGAGTATCCAAAGCAGGACAGATTCTCATTGATAGATTACAGGAGCCATTTAGAACAAGAGTGTTCCATGCTTGTAAGGACACACCTATTGTGTTGGCTACTTTGGGAAATGATGCAGGTATATATGGTGCGGTGAAGCAGATACTTTAGGCTGCACCTTTACGGGGTGTGGCTCAGCTTGGTAGAGCGTATCGTTCGGGACGATGAGGTCGCAGGTTCGAATCCTGTCACCCCGATTGTAATTTAAAAGCCCTTGGCGCGTAAGCGTCAAGGGCCTTTTTGACTTATGTAATTATTGCGAAATAATAGGATTATTTCTGAATTATACCAGCATAGCCGTGTGTGATGATTTGACTTGCATATTCAATCAATTCATCCAGAGGCATTGTTGAGCCGCTGAGTAACCAATTTCTGTAAATATATGTGATACATATTGAATAAGAACGTACAACATCAGGATGCTTTGTCTTCGCAAAGAAGTTTGAGAAAGCACTGCTCTTCAATACTGCATCTGTTACCTCTTCGTAGAAGAAGTAGTAGTGTGAATCGCACAGAAGCTTCTTCTGCACATCGTTGCAGTTGTCCAGATAGTTGTAGAATGTCTTGACACATCCTGCTACATCTAAATTCTCTGCGCTTGTAGATATTTCTGCCAGAATGGCTTCTACAATCTCTTCTTCAACTTCATGAACCAAGTCCTCAAGGCATGTATAGTGTAAATAAAATGTTTTTCTGTTAATAGTAGCTCTTTCAGCTAATTCTGTGATGGAGATGTCTTCATAGTTATGTGTGAGAACCATCTCATAGAAAGCGAGTCGAATTGACTTGAGTGTTCTGCGTACTCTTAAATCATTGCTAGTGTGTTTCATAGTATACCTCCCAACTAACAAAATGTACTATGACGTTATATATCTATTTTTACCACGCTAGTATACATTATTTCAAGAAACTATGCAATTAGAAGAAAGTGAGAAATATGTACAGATATGGAAATAATTTGTTAAAAAATATTAAATGTTTATAAAATCTGGCGAAAAGGGGTTGAAGATTATGAGAAATCAGTTAAAATATAGTTCAACGCCGAACAGTTCAACTTAGAACAAATTGTGAACAATCTATTTTACCTGCAGTTATAAGCAGAATAGATATATGTTTTGGCTGACTTGAAACTAACAGAAGAAACGAAGGTGAAGAAAATGCATGATGATAAGCCAAGATTATTGGCAGAGAACCATTTGTTTGGAGTTGAAACCAGAAAATATTTTGAAAAACTACAGGAGAAGCGCGGCCTTGATAAGTCTGTGATTACACATGGGTGGATAATAGCCTATCTATACCATATGACAATTGTTGAGAAGCAAAGTGTCTATCAGAAGGATGTGGAGAAGACTATGCATCTGCCTCGATCTACTGCAACTACTATATTGCAGAAGTTTGAGAGGGAAGGAATGGTGCACCGCGTAGCAGTGGAGGGTGATGCCAGACTGAAACGAATCGAACTAACTCCTGGGGGTGTAGAGTTTTATAACAATACTATCACTGACTTCGAGGAGACGGAGTCTCAGGCTCGTCGAGGTATCACAGATGAAGAGTATCAACAGTTTATGACAATATTAGACAAGATGAGAAGTAATTTTGAAAAGGAGGAGTGCTAATAATGGTAAAGAAATTAATGGCACATGTAAAAGAATACAAAACCAACGCCATATTAACTCCATTATTTATGCTGCTTGAGGTGGCGATGGAGATGGTTATTCCCCTTATGATGGCATCAATTATTGATGACGGTGTCAATGCCGGCAACATGAACCATATATATAAGATGGGAATCTATATGATACTTATTGCTTTGGTAGGATTGTTTGCCGGAGTAATGGGAGGTAGATGCGGCGCATTTGCTTCCGCTGGTTTGGCCAAGAATCTGCGCCAGGCTCAGTTTGAGAAGATACAGACTTATTCATTTAAAAACATTGATAAGTTCTCTTCTAACAGTTTGATTACCAGACTGACTACAGATGTAACCAATGTACAGAATGCATTTCAGATGCTCCTTAGAATAGGAACAAGAGCACCTGCATCACTTATTGTGGCTTTGATTTTAGCAATTCGTATTAGTCCAAAGCTTTCTATGGTATATGTGGTTGCACTTATTTTCCTTGTTAGTATTATGTTTATCCTGCTTCCAAAGACCAGAAAGGTATTCAAGGAAGTATTTGAGAAATATGATGAGTTAAATGAATCTGTTCAGGAAAATGTGTCTGCAGTTCGCGTGGTAAAGGCTTATGTCCGCGAGCAGTATGAAACAGAGAAATTCCATAAGGCTTCAAATAATATTTACAATATGTTCATAAAGGCTGAGAAGATTATGGTAGTAGCCATGCCTATTATGATGGGAACAGTGTATGCTTGTATTCTGCTTATTAGCTGGTTTGGTGCCAAGGAAATTGTGGCAGGTGGACTTACCACAGGTGCTCTTATGAGTTTGCTTACATATTGTATGAATATCCTTATGAGTCTTATGATGCTTGCTATGATATTTATCATGATCACTATGTCTATTGCTTCTGCAGAGCGTATTGTAGAAGTGTTGGATGAGGTTCCTGATATTTCAAATCCAGAGAATCCGGTTTATGAAGTGGCTGATGGCAGCATTGAATTTGAAAATGTTAACTTCGGATATCACAAGAGCGCAGAGGACTTCGTTCTATCTGATATTAACCTGTCAATTAAGTCAGGAGAGACTGTGGGAATTATTGGTGGAACAGGTTCTGCCAAGACATCTCTTGTAAATCTTATTTCCAGACTTTATGACGTTAGCGAAGGTAGCGTCAAAGTTGGCGGCAGAGATGTTCGAGAATATGATATAGAGACACTTCGTGATGAGGTGGCTGTGGTTCTTCAGAAGAATGTATTGTTCACAGGAACTATTTATGAAAATCTCCGCTGGGGTGACAAGAATGCTACTGATGAAGAGTGCAAGAGAGCTTGTCAGTTGGCATGCGCAGATGAGTTTATAGACAAAATGCCAGATGGATACAACACATTTATCGAGCAGGGCGGTACCAATGTATCAGGTGGTCAGCGCCAGAGATTATGTATTGCCAGAGCTCTGTTGAAGAAGCCAAAGGTATTGATATTGGATGATTCAACATCCGCAGTTGATACAGCAACTGATGCCAAGATTCGTAGAGCATTTAGAGAAGAAATTCCAGGTACAACCAAGTTGATTATTGCTCAGCGTATTTCTTCTGTACAGGATGCAGATCATATCATCGTAATGGATGATGGCAAGATAAATGGATATGGAACTCACGAGGAATTGCTTGCAAATAACGAGATTTACAGAGATGTATATGAATCTCAAAACGGCGCAGGCAACGGAGATTTTGATTCATCAGAAGGAAAGGAGGAAGCATAATGGCACGTACACCTAGAAAGAAATTAACCAAAGAAGATTTTAAACAAAACGCAGGTGCCCTCAAGAGAGTATTTCAGTTTCTGTTTAAATATTATAAGCTTCACTTCCTGGCAATTTTCGTTGGAATTATAATCAGCGTTCTTGCCAATGTTCAGGGAACATTATTTATGCAGACTCTGATTGATGACTATATTATGCCAATGCTTCAGACAGGTAGCCATGACTTCGGTCCTCTGGCTCATGCAATCCGCAAGGTTGTAGTATTTTACGCAGTTGGTATTATAGCTACTTATATATACAATTACATAATGATATATGTGAGCCAGGGCGCTCAGCGAAAGCTTAGAAATGAGCTGTTTGAGCATATGGAGAAGTTACCTATTAAGTATTTCGATACTCATGCTCATGGAGATATTATGTCTACATATACCAATGATATTGATACATTGAGACAGCTTATTTCACAGAGTATTCCACAGATATTCAATTCCACATTGACTATTGTGGCAGTACTTATTTCCATGATTAGATTGAGCTTGCCGCTGACAGGTGTTACTCTTTTGATGGTATTTGTTATGTTCTTTGTAACCGGCAAGGTTGCAGGCCAGTCTGGAAAATATTTTACAAAGCAGCAGAAAGACATTGCTACAGTAAATGGAAATATTGAAGAGATGATGAATGGCCAGAAGGTTGTCAAAGTGTTTAACCATGAGGATGAGGCTATTGAGAAGTTTACTGAACTCAATGAGCAGCTCTTCGATTCAGCTTCCAAGGCCAATGCTTATGCAAATATCCTTATGCCGGCCAATGCTCAGATTGGAAATGTATCCTATGTATTGGTAGCAGTTATTGGTGGTGCTTTGGCTTTGACAGGTGCTACAGGACTTACTCTTGGTAAGCTGGCCAGCTTCCTAACATTTAACAGAAGTTTCAATATGCCAATTAACCAGGTGTCACAGCAGCTTAACTTCATTGTAATGGCTATGGCTGGCGCTAAGAGAATCTTTGATTTGATTGACGAGGAACCAGAGGTTGATGACGGTTATGTAATGCTTGTGAATGCAAGGGAAGAGAATGGGCAGATTGTGGAGTGCGAAGAGAGAACTGGAAAATGGGCTTGGAAGCATTATCACAAGGATACTGACACAACTGATTACAAGTGGCTGACAGGTGATGTGGTATTTGATGGAGTTGATTTCGCTTATGTACCAGAGAAGACAGTGCTTCATGATATCAAAATGTTTGCGGAGCCAGGTCAGAAAATCGCCTTTGTTGGAGCAACAGGTGCAGGTAAGACTACTATTACTAATCTGATAAATCGTTTCTATGATATAGCAGATGGTAAGATTCGATATGACGGTATCAATATTAACAAGATCAAGAAGGCTGACCTTCGTCGTTCCCTTGGAATTGTATTGCAGGATACTCAGCTCTTTACTGGAACTATTGCAGACAATATTAGATACGGTAAGCTTGATGCCACTGATGAGGAGGTTCGCGCAGCAGCTAAGCTTGCCAATGCAGATGGATTCATCCGTCGTCTTGAGGAAGGTTATGATACAGTAATAACTGGAAACGGCGGAAGCCTGTCACAGGGACAGCGCCAGCTTCTTGCAATTGCCAGAGCTGCTATTGCTGATCCACCAGTACTTATTTTGGATGAGGCTACAAGTTCTATTGATACCAGAACAGAGAAGATTGTTCAGGATGGTATGGATAAACTTATGCATGGTAGAACAACATTTGTCATAGCTCATAGATTATCAACTATCAGAAACAGTGATTGTATTATGGTTCTGGATCAGGGACGCATTATTGAGCGAGGCAGTCACGAAGAGCTTATGGCAGAAGGTGGAAAATATTACCAGCTTTACACTGGAAAAATAGTAAATGCTTAATCGCACTACATATTGTGGAGAAAATATAGTATAATGATAGAAATCGTTGATATGTAGATTATTAGATTAAGGAATTTGGATAAATGATCAAAAAAAGAGATGTTTTGCGAATAGGAAAAGTTGGTGTGGCTATTTGCATGGTGACAATCACTGCTTTTTTACAATCTAATACCGTCCAGGCGGTGAAGAGCGTGACTCAGATTCAGAATGAGAAAAGCGAATTGCAGGAAGAGCTTAGTGCGCTTGATTCTGATTTGGTAGCTATTGTCAGTGAGATGGCTGGACTTCAGTCTGAGATTGATGAGATACAGCAGGAGATTGCCAATACAGAGATCGAGTTGGAAAATGCACAGGCAGCAGCGGATAATCAATATGCTGCTATGAAGATTCGTATACAGTTTATGTATGAGAACAGCGGTGAAAATGTATTTTCCATTTTGCTTGAGTCAGGAAGTATTACTGATTTCCTGAATCGTATGGAATATGTGAACTCTGTATATACATATGATAAAGAGATGCTTGATAATTATGAGGCTACAGTTCAGGAGATTTCTTATATGAAAGAAGAACTGGACGCCCAGGCGGCAGAGCTGGCCAGCGCCAAGGCTTCTATGCAGGCTGAGGAGGCAAATCTGCAATCTATGATTGCCAGCAAGAAGGGCAAGATCAAGGATTTGGATTCTCAGTTAAAGCAGGCTCAGGAATTGGCGGCCAGACAGGCAGCAGCTCAGGCTCAGGCGGCACAGAGTGCTCAGGCAACTACAGCACGTACATCTTCTCAGTCAAGTGAGAATGTCAATGGTAATTTAAATCCAGGTTCCAGCGGCAACGGATCCGCAATTGTAGCATTTGCAAATCAATTTGTAGGCTGCCCTTACACATGGGGTGGAACAGATCCTGCTAACGGCGGCGCAGATTGTAGTGGATTTGTAAGCTATGTATTTAGAAACTTCGGATTGCTAAGTGGTAGATATACATCTTATGGACTTAGAAGTGTAGGTTCTGAGGTTAGTTACCAGAACCTGCAGGCAGGTGATATTGTATGCTATCCAGGACATGTAGGTATATATACTGGAAATGGTACTATTGTTGAAGCACAGGATAGCGCTCATGGTATTACGAATAACCGCTCTGTGAATTGTGGCAAGATTATTACAATTCGCAGATTGTAGAGGGTGTATATTTATATGAAACGTATATTGAAAGTAATAATTGTCATTGCACTTATTGGTGTAGTGGCAATTGCTGCGTATTACCAATGGAATAGTCGTCAGAAAATTAGCTTCGAGGACCATGTGCTGGACACAGCTTTTGTGCTAAATGGAGAGGAAGTCACATTTGGCGAGATGACTTTGTACATAGTGTACGAAGAGAGAATTGTGGAAGAGGAAGCTGAGATATATAATCCGGACAATACCAGGGATTATTGGAATGCTCATGCCAATGGACAATTTATAAGAGTGGCAGCCAAGGAAGCTGTAATGAATATGGCAATCCATACGAAACTCTTATGCCAGATGGCAGAGGCAGATGGAGTGACTCTGGATGCAGAGGATGAGAAATTGTATCGTTCTGCAGTATCAGACTTCTGGATGGATATGCTGGATCAACAACGGGATAATCTGCCTGTCAGTGAAGAATACATTTATCAGGAATTGAGAAATGTAGCTCTTGCGGATAAGTATCAACAGAAGTTGGTGGAGGAGAACAGGGCTACCACAGCTTCTTATAATTGGGATGGCTTATATTACAAGAAACTGTTAGAAGAACAGGATCTGAAAATCAATAATAAAATATGGGATAGAATATCCATTGGAGATATAACCTTGACACATACCAAAACAAATTATATAAATGGTTTGGAAGACAAGAAGGATAATGAGAAATAGACGCAGAAAGAGAGAGATAACAATGAAAATAGGCAGAAACGACCCTTGCTGGTGTGGAAGCGGAAGAAAATATAAGCAGTGTCATGAGCAGATGGACAGAAAAATCGAAGGTTATAGATTGGAAGGCCATATTGTACCTACTCATGATATAATCAAGAATCCTGAGCAGATTCAGGGAATTAGAGATAGTGCCAAAATTAATATTGCCTGTCTGGACGAAGTTGGCAAAAATATTAAGGTTGGCATGTGCTTGAAAGAAATCGATGATATTGTCAACAAAGTTACCAAGGAAATGGGTGGAATTCCAGCTCCATTGAATTATGAGGGATTTCCATATAGTGTATGTACTTCGGTAAATGATCAGGTATGTCACGGATATCCTCATGAGGATGTATTCCTTGAGGATGGGGATATTGTAAATGTAGATTGTTCTACTATATTAAATGGATATTATTCAGACTCTTCTCGTATGTTTATGGTGGGCAATGTAAGCAAGGAAGATCAGGACCTGGTTAGAGTGACCAAGGAATGTTGTGATTTGGCATTGGCTGAGGTTAAGCCATGGGCATTTATGGGAAATCTGGGAGATGTTGTAATGAAGCATGCAACAGCCAACGGATATACTGTAGTGCGTGAAATCGGTGGTCATGGATGTGGACTTGAGTTCCACGAGGAGCCATGGATTGGTTATCATACAGCTAGAGATACAGAGATGCTTCTGGTTCCAGGAATGACATTTACTATAGAGCCTATGGTAAATGCAGGAAGTGAGAGAATACATACTGATGCAGAAAATGGCTGGGAGGTATATACTCTTGATGGGGCTAAGTCAGCACAGTGGGAGTACCAGGTTTTGGTTACAGAAGATGGATATGAGATTCTGTCATATTAAGATATGTATGTAAGATGGGCAATGCGTTGGATTTTATTTTGACGCATTGCTTTTTGTTTTATGGATAAGGAATAATTACATTAACTGTCGTTGGAGGCTGTTAGATTAAATAGATACAAGAGGGGATAGGCTATTGACTAGAGATAAGATATTGCTGGTTAATTCCAGAGAACTGTGTTATTACTCCGGAAGCTTCTTTTTGCAGCAGATGTGTGAGGCACTGAGAAATGTGGGGGAGGATGCGGAGTATGTGACATTGTCGGATGAGGATGATTTCATTGCATTCATGGATAGAGTGGGTAAATCCTACAAGGCTATTATAGATATAAATTCACAGATGCCTTATATGATTTTGGAGGATGACTCCAGATTGCTGAATCGTATAGATGCACCGTTTTATAATTATATTGTGGATCATCCGCTGTATCATCATCCGGGACTGGTATTTCCTATAGACAATTATCACGCCATCGGTATTGATAAGCGTCATGTGAAATATATGAAGGATTATTATCCACATTTAAAGTCAGTTGGATTTCTGCCTATGGGAGCTACAGAACCATCCCGAAGAGTGGACTATAAGAACCGACGAATACCACTTCTTCTCACTGCCACTTATGAAAATGAGCAGGGGATTCTGCGGGATTTCAGAAAACTGGCATCAGGCCTGGAAGAGGGTAGATTTGATATTAATTATGAGGGCAATTATAAGCAGGATGCTAAAGCAGAAAAAATTGGCTACAAAACGGCTTATAATAATTGTGGTGATGTCAAACTCTCAGGTCGCGGTAGGCTCTTTTATGATTTAGGTATGAACCTTGCAGAAGTCATGTTATCAGGACCTGTGGAGCGTACCATGGAGGAGTGTCTGGCAGATATCATTTCACAGGAAGATTTAATGGAGGGGAAATATTTTACAAGAGAATTTCCAGTGCTTATGAATTATCTCTTCCTGATAGATAAATATGTGAGAAATGTACATCGTCGCAGGGTGGTTGAAGAGATTGTAAAATCCGGACAGGAAATAACTGTAGCTGGAGCAGGATGGGAAATGACTGCATTGGGAGACTATGCCAAGACTAATTTGATTGGGCAGGTTCAGATGATGGATGTGTTTGAATTGATGGGTGACGCCAAGACGGTTCTCGATATTAATCCTTTGTTTGCAGAGGGGGTTCATGATAGAGTCACATCTGCAATGGCAGCAGGGGCTTATGTTATAAGTGATATGAATACAGATGCCTTGGAGTCAGATGAGTCAATCATTGGACGATATAATATATGGAATTTGAGCAAACTGCATGACGCATTAGAACTGTCGGAATCTGACAGGAAAGACAGGGCTCAGGCGGGATATGAGCTGTATAAGAAGTCATATTCTTGGGAATGCCATGCTAATAATTTATTAAAACTCTTGAAAGATTAGCATTTAGGATGTATAAAGGAATTACACACATTTGACAATGTGGCTAGTTATATGGTGATGCATATAATATTTTTGGAAATTTGGGGTTAATTCTAAAGTGGCGCATCCGATATATTATTTAGAAATATCTCAAATTGTAACTTACAATGACTATTTTACATAGGGTTTTTGCGAAGGAGAAAAGGAAAATGGTTATTGATTGTAAAGCAACACATGGAGGTGTATAGAAAAATGAAAGTAGAAGGAATGAGTAGTGTATCAACAAATTACCAGGGACAAGGAAGTTCAAGTGTAAGCTCAAACAAGGTTGTTAGTGCACCTGTTTCATCTGGAAATGTAGCTCCAGATCCAATGGAGACAGTTAGCGCTACACCAACACCAAGCGCACCGGCACAGAAAGGTTTTGAGATTTCTGAGAATGCCAAGGCTCGTGAAGAAGGACAGGCTAGTAATGAGCAAATCCGTGAGGCAGTTGAGAAAATCAACAAGAATGCACAGAGCAATGGGGAAGCTGTCTTCGGAATTCACGAAGCAACTAATCGTGTAACTATCAAGATTATTGATAAGGAGACACGAGAGGTAATCAAGGAATTTCCACCTGAGAAGACTCTCGACATGATTGCGAAGGTCTGGGAAATGGCTGGCATCATGGTAGACGAGAAGAGATAGGAGGCGCGTATGGCATCACCAATTAGAATGAGTGGTATGGTATCAGGAATGGATACAGAAGCTTTGGTTTCTGCCATGGTTATGAACTATACCGAGAAGAAAAATAAATATTCCAAAGCTCAGACCAAATTGCAGTGGAAGCAGGAAGCATATAGTACTGTAAACAGCAA
>JAEEGF011056882.1_pt1 | contig 14700 bp, 11 predicted proteins | sample 9134171 | NCBI WGS metagenome assembly JAEEGF01 (sample SAMN16246542, study PRJNA631951) | gut metagenome | biome: gut microbiome; feature: rumen; material: AP-attached | host: Bos | place: Iran: Karaj | collected 2018-10 | reverse complement strand
CCCCGACTCCGTGACGCAGATAGGCGGCGGCATATTCTATAACTGCTCTGCGCTTACATCGGTTACCCTTCCTTCGGGACTTTCGGAGATCCCCGAGGAGACATTCTCCGGATGCGAACAGCTCACCACGGTTGAGCTGCCCGCCGGCATAGCTTCCATCGGCCGCGAGGCGTTCTGGTACTGCGAGGCACTAGAGTCGATCGAGCTGCCCGAAGGCCTGGCTGTCATCGAAGAGAGCGCTTTCTACGACTGCTCAGCGCTCAAGGAGCTAAGGATCCCGAAGTCGCTGGTCAGCCTCTCCGACACCGCACTCGACGCATGTGACTCACTCGAAAAGATCTACTGCCCCGCTTCGCTCATCTCGAAGTTCGGCGAAATATTCGACGGGTACGACGTTGAAGTGGTTGAGTACTAAAATGCATGAAAATGTAAATAACAGATAAACAGACACGGGGACGATCCTTTCGCCCCCGTGTCTTTATTTCCACCTAAATAAAAAGCCGGTTTCTGCCGATATATATCCTATAAAATGTTTTATCCGATTACCCGACTCAAGACTCAAGGAGGAGCAAGAGTACATGCTTAAGATCAAACATCCGGCTTTAAACAAAGCTTTATCATTCTTAATAGTTCTTGCCGTTTTCTGTACGGTTCCCTCATACGCCGTATCCGCCGCGGAGAGCAAACCCGCCGATACATACGCGGCCGCGATGCCGGCCGAAGGAGAGGAAGAATTCTTCGAAGGCGCGCAGATGCTCGAGGGGACATCCTTTGAACTCCCGGACGATACTCCCGCGGAAGCTCCGGTCTACACCGCTAAAAAGCTGAAAAAAGCTCGCAGCGGCGGCTCGGGGTATTCACTCTATGATCTGGGCGGAAACGAGTACGGCTACAATTCCCTTTCGGACAATCAGAAACTCTTATTCGACGCGATCGGCGAGAGGCTCGAGGCCTTTATCGACAGTGCGGACTACAGGACCGACCTTACCGAAGAGACTGCCAGACTCGAGACACGCGTTGAGTATCTCACACAAAACGATCTGACCGACGATGAGCTGGCGGAGACGCTCTGCCGTTTCGTATATTCCAATCCGCAGTATTACTGGATCGGCATCAATTACGCTTTTGCCTCGAACGACAGCTGCGTATCGGCAGTGACCTACGTCGATCCCTATTATTACAGCTACGCGTCGCGCAAAGCGGTCGACGATGCGGTAAACGCCAAACTCGACAAATGGGTGGACGAGGTGACCGAGGCCGCTTCGCTCGGCGATTTCTACGGAGCATTAAAAGCCCACGACATCATCATCCGTGCGATCGACTACTCGTACAACGCATCGGGGCAGCCCGAGCAGAGCGTGTGGGCACACTCTGTCGCAGGCGTTTTCACCGGTCAGGGCGCGGTCTGCGAAGGCTACGCAAAATGCTTTGAATACCTGCTCAACAAAGCCGGCATACCGAATATCTACATCCTCGGCACCGGCGCAAAAGAAGCCCACGCGTGGAACGCGGTGGAGCTCTCGGGACAGTGGTATCTCTGCGACATCACCTGGGACGACCCGAACCTCTCCGCAGACGCAGGGCTTAAGGACTCTAACTACTCTTATTTCTGCATCCCCGCGTCGAAGTTCAACAAAAACCATAAGGCATGGGGCAGCAAAAACTACTACGGCTACGAGCTCCCCGAGTTCGAGGACACGATGGAGCAGTCGTATTTTACCGTGTTCGACGCTTATTCCGACGAGGCCTTCACAGAGGCTTCGGGAGAAAGCTTCGCGATGGCGCTTACGGCAAACCGCTACCACGACAGCGATTTCGTTTTCGCGGCATTTCCGACAGACGCAAAGAGCTCGTTTGACAGCTATGTAGCGCCGCATCTGGACGATCTCGATCCCGAGGCAGGCTATATCATGACCGACACTGCCATCGGATGCGTCGTAAAATACGCGTCTCCGATGATCGAATCTCCCGCGGGCAGCATCAGCATAAAACAGGAGGCTTACGAGGTAGGCATATCCGAGAGCATAACCGTCGAAGCGCAGCTCCCGGCCGGGAGTGATGACCGCGTGGTATGGTCAGTGCGTCCCGCCGATGCGGCAGGCACAGCCGACGCAGAGCGCTATGTGCAGGTCCGGGCAAAAGGCACCGAGGCCGTCGTAACAGGCCGCAGGAACGGCGCGGTCATCCTTACCGCCGCCGTTTACAGCAGCTTAAAATCCGATGAGCCGATAACCGCCGAATGCACGGTAAGGGTCGGCACCGGCGCCGATGCCGCCGAAGCGACTATATGGCAGAACGGCATCAAATCAACCAAGAGCGCCACGCTGAAGACTGAACTCTCGGCCTCGATGTGGAAAGACTCCAAAGGCAAGATCAAAAAAGGCAAGCTCGTATGGTTCGTTTGCGACACACCGATCGAGCCTTCATTCAATCAGTCGAAGCACACGGTTTCCTTCGGTGCCGCAAAATCGAAGCTCGCCGCTGTCAACGCCAAGGGCGTGATCACCGCGAAAAAGGCAGGCACGGTATATGTCTATGCCTGTGATACAGGCAGCATGACCTACGAAGAGCATGTGGTCGATATCGCGGCAGGCCCCACCAAGCTGTTCCTCACGAGCGTCCCGAACTCCACCAACAAGGATGTCGTGCTCAAAAAGACCGCCGCTGACGCCGGCAGCTCATACAGGGTATATATCACGCCGTTCATAAAGGACGGCGCAGTGGATGCCGACTGTACCTATACGGTCCGCGTCGCCAAGCCCGAACAGGAAAAGTATTTAAGCGTAGAAAAAGCCGTTATTGATGAGGCCGGCAATCCGTATTTCATCGTAAACGCGCTCGATTTCGACCAAATCAAGGCCAAGACCGTCTCGGTCAAGGTAGAAGTCATCTGCGACCAGACCGGCAAAAAGGCGTCGCTCACCGTGGTCATAGGAAATCCCACGCTCGACGCCACATGCAAGGCTCCGGACGAAGAGACCACACCCGAGGCCGCAGGCGCGGCAGGTACCCCCACGTCCGCCGAAGAGTCCCTGTGGCTCTCGAAAAAGGGCAGCTCGGTAACGTTAAAGCTGTATCTGTCCACGGCCCTCGGCGACACCAATATCACCACCGACAAGATAAAGATCTATGTAGGCCTCTCCGATGTTTCATTCAACGAGAATGACCGCGTGGAGGCCGAGCGCGGCGCCACGGTCAAGGCAAAGTTTGACAAGAATACCATGCAGCTCACGCTCACCGCGTCCAAGGACGCAGGCAAGACCGCTCTCGTCACCGCCGCATTTACCGATGTGCTGACCAAGGAGATCACGCTGATCGATCTGGTCGAGGTCGATGAAAACGGAGAACTGAAGGTGTGGTAAAGGTGTAAGGATCATAAACACGCTATAATCCTCTAACTTATATGTTTATAGTTCCAAGTCTGAGGATTATAGCGTGTTTTTTTAACCATTATAAAGCATCTTCCCATCGACCAAAATATAATCTTTTATCTTTTTTGGCGAGAAGCCTTCTATGCTGACAAATCCGACCCTATCGACAGATATCCCCCGTATTTCTACAAGCTGTCTTTCTTCCAGCTCGCATTCATCTGCAGTCATTTTCCGGTCGTAGTACTTGCATTCGTAGAAATCGTAACTGTCTCCGGCGCTTTTTACAACGCAGTCAAACTCACCGTTTTTTTTGCTGACCGGATCATCATACCAATAACTGCCGAAGTCCTCTATATCGCTCATTTCACCGCTGACAGCCTGACGGTGGAAGTATTCCAGAACAATGCCCTCAAATCTTCTGCTGATGAATTCACGAAGATTATCGCCGAAATAACGTTTATAATACTGCTCCGGTCCGATCCTTGTGATCGTACCGGCACGGCCGAAAATAAAGGCAAAGTAAAAACGCATAAGATTATCCGTAATCTCGTAAAACTGCTTCTTTTTATCTCCTTTTCGATTGATCGGTTCATTTTTGACGATCGTCTCCATATCCAGCAGTATCTTCAGCTGCTTATCAAGAAGGCCGTTTTCATCTATCTTCATCCAATCACGGATCTCGCTGTATTTCTTTTTGCCGTTCCCCAACGCTTCCAGAATGCGAGTATCAAAAGTTTTCTTGATTTCTCTGATCATGGTATTCTCAATGTGAACACGAACCAGACCGGTTTCCGGCAACAACAGTTTCTTTATATTTACTTCCAGAGAAGCTGTATTATCTATAAGCCCAAGAACATACGGCGACCCTCCGAAAACCGAATACATCCCCACCTTATCTCTGGGAGAAAGCCCGGGGTAGAACTTCGCCGCATCGTAGTAATCGAAATCCCTGATATGCAGAATGAGGGAAAACCTTCCGTATAGAGGATTGTCTTCTTCAAGAAGCTCCTTCATTACCGAGATATATGAGCCGCACAGGATTATCTTCACATTTCCGGGCAGCTTATCAATAACTGCCTGCATAACAGAATCGACCTCGCCCTTTTTCCCTGTTTCCTTAAGGTAAGGATATTCATCGATGATCAGGAGGATTTTCTTATCAAGCGTACCAAGATAATCCATCATTGAAAATATGGACTCAAAACTCATCTTGGGGAGGGACAGCGCGGTACAGACGCTTTGGTATAAAAGCACCATATTTCCTTCGAACGTGCTGGTTACACATAAATGATCAATGACTACACCGTCAAATGAATCAGCAGCTTTGTTAATAAGAGTAGATTTGCCTACTCTTCTCTTACCGTATACAAGTACAGCTGTCTTATGCTTCCAGGTTTTAAACTCGCTTCGAAGTTCTGCAAGCTCAGTTTCTCTTCCAACAAACATACACGCCTCTCTATTCTGAAAATATTTTCACTGAAAATTATTTCAGTATGTAAGATTATTATATTCCATCGTTTGTGCACAGTCAAGTTTTTATATAAACTTGCCATCTCAGCCAAGAGCAGTCTGCTCTTTAGCAGTTTGAATACTATCAATATATCGCATCCGCCAGGGCCGCATTGGCGCGCATCTGCGCATGTAGATTGGCGTGACTGTAGATGTCGAGCGTGATCGATATGTTCGCATGCCCGAGCTTATTCGAAACGCTCACTATATCCGCGCCGTTCGCGATACTGAGCGACGCCATCGTGTGCCGCAGAGCATGCGGGTGGATCCCGGGCAGGCCGTATTTCCTGCCGAATCTCGAAAGATAATTGTTGAAGGCTACAGGTATCAGAGGGCTCCCGTCCCGCTGGGTAAAACAGTAGCCTTCTTCTTTTTGCGCCGCATCGCGGTAGAGTATCTCGGACTCCTGCGCTGCTTTCCACTCGCAGAGGCAGGCCAGCGCGGGTTTGTTTAAATATATGATCCTGTTTTTCCCACTCTTCGGCGAACTCATGAATGTGCCGAGGTCGGCAGTATGCCTGACCATTCTGCATATGACCACTTTCCCGGTCGTCAAGCTGATATCCGACCATTTCAGCCCCATGACCTCCCCGCTGCGGCATCCGCTGTCCAGCGCAAACATTACCGCCGCGCGCCACATGCAGGGCTCCTCCGCCAGGCATCTGATAATGTATCTGACCTGTGCCTCGTCATACGAAAGCGGTTCCTCGATCACGGCATTTTTGCTCTCCGTCAGATGCTTTATCCTCTTCATCGGGTTCCCGTCTATCACCTCATTCTCCACCGCATTTTCAAAGAATGAATGCAGCACGATATAATGCTGCCGCACAGTGCCCGGCGCGAGCGGTCTGCCGGTCCGCCTGCTCATCTCGCGCTCCGGGAGCTCGCAGAAATAGCGCTTCATACGGAGGAAGGAGATATCGGTCATACTCTCCCTGCCAAAATACCTTATAGCGCGTTTCAATTCTCTGGCGTAATTCTGCACTGTTACCGGGCTTAGCAGCAGGCGTTTTTCTGCAAGAAAAATACTCACGTAATCATCGAACGTAATATCCGCATGCATCTTTCTCGTTTGGGCAGTCCCGATTCCATCTGCTCTTTTCCCATTCCCATAATAAGATTCCATAACACAAGCACCTCTTTCCAATTATCTTCCGCCCCGCTTCGCGAGCGTGAAAGGAATAGTACTCCCAGGTGCAAGAAAAGTAAAATTTATGAAGAAGTTTAATTTCTCAAAGGGCTTAGTAATAGGTCTTTTGACATTAGCACTTTGCCTCACCTGCTTTGCGGCAGCGAAGGTAAGTGCGGAAGATGCAGCAGCAACCCCGGCCAAGTCAACGGCAGTTGCGGCAGAGTATGACGCAGCCGCAGATACAGTAAAAGCGTCATCGAATGCATATGTATATGTTCTGAAGGCAGCATCAGGAAATAAGATCAAAGCCGGAACCGGTGCTAACGGACAGATGGCTAGCAACAAGATTTCGATAGCTGATCTTGGCATTAAGTCAACAGCAAAGGATGTTTACCTTTATGTTTGTGATAAGGAAGTTGAAGTTGATGAGACCGTTTCGGCTAACCTTACCATTAAGGGAAATGCCAATAAGGTTGTAGGCGTTATCGACTATACTCAGGCAGATTATCCCGGATCGGAAAAAGTTCTTTCTGCTTACTATGTTGATAAAGCGACCAAGAAGAGTGTTGATATCGCAAGTGCAAGCCTCTATTGGAGTGCTGATCAGGATAAGTGGTATCAGGCTAACAGCCTTACACAATCCACTAGAAAGAACAGCAAGAACCAGGCTACAGCGGATGGATTCTTGGGTGGTGACCTTGCAGAAATGCTTGAAGGCGGCGGAACTATCTATGTTAAGCAGGCCGGAACAAGCGGCGCAACCGGAACTGCACAGTTCGGCAGCAAGGTTGTTAAGGTTAAGGTTGCTAAGCAGGCAAAGGCTGTTAAGGCTAAGATCGATGTATCCAAGGATACAATCGCTCTGAAGAATGGCTTTGATTTCGCTATAGCGGCAAAGGTTGGAAACGAATACACCGGTATTACTAAGTGGTTCACAATTCTTCCTACTTTGAAGACTGCTACTGTTACCGATACAATCGTTGGCGGTACAATTGATACAAATCAGACCAAGTATAAGCCTCTGGATAAGAAGAATACTAATGCCGGCAAGGTTGCTGAAATCGAAAATGATTCCAACAAGTATTATTCTTATACTAAGACGGCTGTTAAGGCACTTAGCATTGACAAGCTGTATGAGTATGTTAGTGCAGAGTTTACTGCTAATGGTGTGGTAACTCTTCCTTCTGACTATAGGATTGCTGTTCGTAAGTCGGCTACCGAGAAGAAACCTGCTTCTGCAGTTACTCTTATCGAGCTTGACCTTAAGGCAGGAAAACCCCTTGTTTACACTCAGGACAATGTACAGGGCCAGTTCCTTGTAGCTTCCGCAGATGAGTTTACAAAGAAGGGCCTTACACTTGGCGATATCGCAGGCTTCCCCGGATATACCGGCACCAACACCCTTGCAATCGAAACTGAAGGCTTTGACAAGACCTTTAAGGTTAAGACTGCAACAGCCAATACCAAGGAAAGAGATGAAGGAACCTCTTTCGAATATGCAGTTGTTGCTACCGCAGACTATGCTGCAACAGGCGATGCTGCTATTGACTGGACAACTGTTAAGTGGAAGAAGTTTGATCCTTCGAAACTTAAGATCACTGAAAAGCTCTCTGGTAAGTATAACACTGTAAAGGGAACCAAGAAAACTGCTACTCTTAAGTCTACTGCAAGCGCAGATCTTGCTGCTACTGCTGCGAATAAGGGAAACGATGATTATGGCAGAGTAATAATCACGGAAAATGCTATCAAGGAAGGCACCAAAGCATTGCTTCTTATCCGTCGTGCAGGCGACAAGTCCAGTGGCCTCAGAGCTTCTGAGTTTATCGCTCTCTATGTTGCAAAGGAGAATGGTAAGTACAACCTTTACAGCACAGTTTCCAACGGCGAGTTAGCTTATAAGTACACTGTTTCGTTCTTTAAGTACAGCCCTGCTATTACCGAAGGTGAGGCACGTGCAGCTGGTTGGTATCAGGATGACAGTATCGCTGAAATTACCGGTTGGTCAAAGAAGGCTAATACTGGCGTTGCACTCCCGGCTCTTACCGGTGCAGAGTATTGGAAGATCAGTGAAGTTGCTTCGGCGGCTCCTCATGCAGGAACTCCTAATTTTGGAAACGATGGTAAGTATACCGCTGCTCCTGCTAAGATTCCAGCAACTGATAGCACTGATGAAGTTGCAAAGGATGCTTATCAGATTGCTGTTAGCGAATCAGGTGATACACATGTGGCTATCGCTATTCGTGAATACGCAAACATTACTGTAAACGCTGATTTCGTTACTGTTGCAGGCTCTGGAAATAATGCTACATATACTCCTATTTCCACCAATGCAACATACAAACTTGCAGAGATTAAGGCTGGCAAAGCATGCACCGTTAACGGGACTACATGGACAGCAGAAGGTGACATAGTAAAATATGTCGGCGATGAAGCATCGATTACCGTTAGAGATATTGTTAAACCTACCGGATATCATTCCGATGTAGTTGATGGCGTTACTTCCGTAGTTGTTGCCGGAGAAGGTTACGCATTCACCACCGGTGCTTACAGCGCAAATACTCACAAAGTTACTGTTATAGCCGGAACTGCAGAACCGATCGTGGTATCTGTTCGTACTAATGTTTATCGTGAGTACACAGTTAAGTTCGACACGGGCGATCTTGAGCTTGTAATCGCTGACCAGTATACTACCAAGGCTGGAACGATTTCATTGTCAGACGCTAACGCAGAAGCTGCTAATGCTGAAGACTATACGTTTGGCGGCTGGTATATCAATCAGGATCTTTCAGGTAACGCAGTTACACCAGAGACAGTTTTCACTGCTGATACTACACTCTATGGTAAGTTTACTGCTAAGAGTACAGGATCAGGTGAATAAGGTTCGGGTGATTCTGGAACAAATGATGGGAACAACTAATTACAATTAGTGCCTGTCACAATTAAAAAACTAACATATAAAGTTCTTACCGCCTCCCGGTTCGCCGGGAGGCGGTTTTTCTATTTGAAGGCAATAGGAGATGTCTGAAAATTCTGAAAACAGCACTTGTTTTCTGCTCATTCCTTTGGTATAATGATTTCGGAGAGAGAACAAGGAGGCAAATGAATATTTATCTTGATAATTGCTGTTATAACCGTCCTTACGATGATCAATCGCAATTAAGAATATCATTGGAAGCACAGGCTAAGCTCCAGATTCAGAGTTTTATCAAGAATAAAGAAGTGTTATTGTCAGCTTCTTATGTTCTGCTGTATGAGAATAGCAAGAATCCTTATGAATTAAGGCAAAAGACGATCTACAGTTTTGTCAAGGAATATGTTGACTCATATGTCGATACTTCATATTCCGAAGAATTAAAAGAAATAGCCGATGAGTTTATTCAAAGAGGGATAATGGTTGCGGATGCCTACCATCTTGCATGTGCCATTGTGGCCGGAAGCGATTGTTTCATCACTACAGACGACAAACTGCTAAGGTTCAAGAGTGAACGAATCAGAATTCTTGATCCGGTTGCTTTTATCCGCGAATGGGAGGAGGTTAGAAATAATGGCGACAAATAGTATGAGCTCTACAGAACTATTGGACAAAGGAATTACCTGCCTTATCGAAAAGATGGGAGTTATAGAGGCTGAACGCTTTATTTCTATCATTATCCGCGAAAAAAGCGACTATACAAAATGGCGGCAGCGCTATTTTGAGAATACTGATCCTGACACTTTTCATTCTGAAGCAGTAGAGTATGGGAAGAAAATCGGTGTCCTATAATAAGCGGGGGACAATTATGTTTCTATGATCAATAATGGTTGGATACCCGTTTATTTCTCACTGTACCACTGTAAACACCGTATTCTTCTCAAATATGCCTATCGCAAAAGCCATCTTGAAGAACAACGGCATGTTTTCATAGGCTTCAAAGCTTGTCCTCGAGAGAAGCTCTTCGACCGTTATTTCCTCGATATAGCCGTACGGATTGGCTATCGTGATCTTATTGTTCGGGATATCCATTCCCACCAGCAGTGAATAGTGTAGTGTCCAGTCATCGCCGTATTTGGCGGCCCATTCGAAGGGCACGGGGATGCCGTCGGCGAGATTGTCATACATCTGATTCGGTGCCTGTCACCATTAAAACTTCATAAACAAATCTGGTCTTCCCCGGTTCGCCGGGGAAGGTCTTTTTCGTTTCCCCAAGGGTTGTTTTTTGAGCCTTTTCATGCTATCATCATCGTAGCAGATGACACTTCTTTCTGCCTTGCCGGGTAGCCCCGCAGGCATCTATTATCTGATAGTTATTTGCCGGAGTCTTTACTCCGTTATGGTGCAGATAACCGATTTGTCCCCTGCAAAAATATTATTTATCAGACAGGGGCGATGGATAGGCTCCTGTCGGGAAGGAGTTTATTTGGAGGCACATATGGTTTTTGAATGGTATGATTTTGAGCATAGCACTGATGAAGACAGATATATTGCCATCGGTATGGTAGGTGACGTCTTGTTTGTTGTGTTTACCGAGCGTTCAGAACGTATTAGGATAATATCTGCCCGTCTTGCGACAGAGGCTGAAAGGAGGCTGTATTATGATCGAAAGAGTCGTTATTGAAGAAGGACAAAAGGCTACCGAAGAGCAACTTGCTGAGGTTCGAGAAGCAGCCAAACATCCTATTGTATTTGATGAGGATTGCGAAGAGCTTTCACCGGCCATGATGAAGGCTTTTAGGAGTGCTGTCGCCCAACGAAATCGCGGAACTAAAAAGAACGCATAAGGATTCTCGGTACCTGTCACCATTATTCTTCATAAACAATTCTGGCCTTCCCTGTTTTGCCGGGGAAGGCCTGCTTTTGTCTTTATACTTTGTTTTCCTTGACTTTTTCAATTTCCTTCTTTAACGCTTCCGGTGATAAGCCTGCAATATCGGCAGCTTGATCAATAGTTATTATTTTCCGCTTGATCATTTCAAAAAGTGTCTTTATGCTTCCTTCTCTCAGGCCTTCTTTACGGCCATCCTTACGCCCTTGCTCAATTCCTTTATTCACCAGTCTGTCCGCTACTTCGCACATATTATGCACCTCCTCTTTGTCTGCAAGTATCATCTCGTATCGATCATCATTTGTAAAAACCGACAATAATTTCAGCATCTCATCTACATGCTCGATATGCTGAGGGTCGTCGGGAACATAGTCCTTATTCCGGCGCCTGTTGGCGAAAAAGTTCGCCACGATCCTGAAATCGCTCGTGAAGCGGTCAATCTCTTCGTCCGTCAGCCATGAGATCTCAAACACGTGGACTCGGTAATCGTTGATATAATCCTCCATGCCTTCCGGGATATCCAAGATCTCATGCATCGATTTCGCAGCGTTCCAATGATCCTTCCCGAAGTACAGGACAATGGTCAGGACCGGGGATGGCTTGGTCTTCTTGCGGATCTGGTCCTTATACGAATCGCCGTCGTAGCAGAATGCGCGAAAAGGCATCAGTCTGTCGGGATTTGTCTGATTCTCCAGGCCGAAAATCGCGAGCCGGATATCGTGCCTGCTCCATTGCTTCGAAAGGTCGCGCTCGGTCTGGTGCAGCCGCCCTCCCGCCGCCTTGTACTGGGACCTGACCTGCCGGTTCTCCAGATCCTCGGGCCGGATCTTCTGCTCCCCTTTGAAAATGAGTCCGTTGATAATGTCGGCAAATACATCGTTGTGATCTGCCAGGAGCCTTTCTGTAATGTCTTTCTCCAAATAGTTGTCCTCCCTGTGAAACAGTCCACAGGAATATAAAGCAATACACACATTCCTGCGGCTTAGTAAATGAGATTGGTTAAGCAGCGGAACATGTTACTCCAGACAGCAGGCCGCGTCACAAAACAACGTCGGCATGCAAAAGAATTTGAGAGAAATAGAAGTGTTATACTGCTTTCCGATGTTATTATAGCATCGGAAGACAGAAGTGACAAGGTTGATTCTATGGTGAAAACGACGATTTTTTCGAGCATATCTGTACGAAGTAAATAAAAAGACCTTCCCCGCGGACCGGGGAAGGCCAGATTTGTTTATGAAGTTTTAGTGGTGACAGGCACCATCATTCCATTGTGGTGACAGTCACCTGATTACTTATTGAGCGACATTCACAGAAATACCGTTGATATCTCCTGCTAATGCAGCCAAGTCAAGAGTAAATGCTGTCTTGCTTCCGTCTCCAGTTCCTGCTGCGTTTCCATTAATAGTTACTGCTTTTCCGTTTTCGGGAGCAGTAGCAAATGTAACGGTAACTGTAAGCACTGTATCTTTCTCGACTCTAGATCCTGAAGATACGGCAGCTCCATCAGCTTTCTTAGTTACAGCAACTGTATAACCGTTTCCGTCAGCATATGTAACCTTGTACTGACGAACAACTGCATACTGAACATTTACAGTTATCTCATCTGCCTTAGTAGGAGTTACCTTAACTACGGGACCACTAGCATAAGCTCCGGCAATATATCCTGTTCCTGTTGCAACAACTTGAGGCCAATTGGTGGGCTGAGTTCCAAGAATTGCATAATTGTCATTGCTGATTGTGGTAGGATCAGTAATATCAATACTAAATTCCTTACCAACATAACCACTAACAACAGTTGCAGTACCAATCTTTCCTGCAGAGACAGTCGCTAATTCCTGAGCGTCAATTGCAGAAACCTTAGAGAATGCGGAAGGGTTTCCGGAAACTGTTCCGAATACTGCATTGACCTTAACATTTGCGTAAGTCATGATCGCATATGTTACTGTCGTACCATTAGCATTATAAGCAACATCAACTTTTCCTTCTCCGTCGGGAGTTACTTTGGCTCCGGGAACCTTATCACTATTCGATCCGTCTGTTGTAGTAAAGTAATCTGCTCCTTCAAGCGAAGGGATTTCAGCCTTGGTAGCCGCCTTATAATAGCCGATTACTTCCGGAATCTTGTCATCAACAAACCAACCGGTCTTAGCAGCATCGCCTGCGGTATACTTATATGTAGCAAAATTGATAGTATATTTCGCAGCTGTTTCACCAAGAGCTACCGTGCTGTAAAGCTCTACATCGTTTCCGTTTTTAACAACATAGAGTTTAACATACTCTGATCCTCTTACTCCTTCTTTTGTACCTGCACGTCTGATCAGAAGCAGATTGGAACCTGTAACCTCAGTAGTGCTGGGAGCAAAGTTATTAGGAGCAGCAACGGGCTTTAATTCAGCAGTAATCTTCTTTGTGCCGCCTTCCAGGAAGTAAGTAGACTTAAGTTTCGATGTGATCTTGGTCTTGCCGGGCACGATCTTCTTCCAACTTACAGTTGTAAAATCAACATTAGCAAGATCTGCCTGTTTAACGACACAATACTCATAACTCGAAGCTGTCTCGTCCTTACCTGTACCGCTCTCGCTTACAGTGAAGTTCGTCCAGAATCCGCTTGTTGCTAAAGCACCATTTCCATCGAGTCCGGGATAATTCTTGATTTCACCGATAACAATACCTTTTTTAGCATAATCAGTAGCAGCTACACTACCTACCAGATACTCAGTTGAAACAAGATCTCTTGTATAAACAATAGGTGCCTGCGCAGGAGCTGCGATTTCAATAACCTGAGCTGCTGAAGCGGGTTTCTTTTCAGTAGCCGACTTTCTTACAGCAAGTTTGTAATCACCAGACTGGTTAAGCAGAGAAGCTGAAGCTATCTCAGTAAGTGAGAGCGCCTTAAACTTGTACTGCGTGTATGCCGTCTTCGCATCATCTGACTTTTTGTCAACAGGTACATATGAGGCAGTTGTAACTATACTCGCATCTGCAGTCTTAATCTTCGCATCCTTAAGGTAAGGAAGAATGGTTTTCCAAGCACCATAACTGTAGTCGCCCTCTTCACCAGTCGCAACGCAAAAATCAAAACCGTTCTTCAGAGCTATGGTATCCTTCTTAACATCGATCTTAAGCTTAGGAGCCTTTGCCTGCTTAGCAATCTTTACCTTAACGGGCTTACTGGAGAACTGAGTTGCTGTTCCAAGCTGTTTGATATAGATTGTGCCGCCGGTTTCAAGCATTTCTGACAACATAGCACTGGTAAATGTATTAGCAGGAGCGTATCCGGCTTCGCTTTCACCATCCCACCAATAGATTACAGGATTGGAAATCTCATTACCTTTTGCATCGGTAACTGTTGCAGAAAGGAAATCCGACTGTCCGGCATCTGCCTTCGGATAATTGATCTGGCCAACGATTTTCTTTGCTTCCTGAGCCTTGATTACAAGGTTTGCGTTAACTGTTACGCCGCCTTCATCATCAATATCGGTCTTTGCACATACATAAAGGAAAACATCTTTAGTTGTGCCCTTGATACCGAGGTCAGCAAGAGCAACCGGAACGTTTGCATCAAGGTCGATACCGGTGGCGCCAGCCTTAAGCTTATTGTCCTTCTCAGCCTTCAGAATGAATACCTGAGAAGCAGTGGTTGCTGTAATGGTATCGTTCTGAGGATTATACGTAGCGCTTTGTGCTGCGGGCGCTGCCGCGCTTACCTTCGCCACGCCGAAGCAGGTGAGGCAGAGCGCTAATGTCAAAAGACCTATTACTAAGCCTTTTGAGAAATTAAACTTCTTCATAAATTTTACCTCCTTGTGGTTTGGGATTCTGCTCATGTCCGTCCTTGAACGTGAACACTTGAGAAAACATAAACACTTCCGGATGAGGGTACGGA
>JAEEGF010555431.1_pt1 | contig 14700 bp, 13 predicted proteins | sample 9134171 | NCBI WGS metagenome assembly JAEEGF01 (sample SAMN16246542, study PRJNA631951) | gut metagenome | biome: gut microbiome; feature: rumen; material: AP-attached | host: Bos | place: Iran: Karaj | collected 2018-10 | reverse complement strand
TTCAAGCCGCAAGGGTGAATAGTCTCCCTATGCAACTTAAAACTTTCAAGAAATGAAGAAAAAGAAAGTTTTCAGTGCTGCCCGTCACGGCAGCAAGCGAGTGAAAGGGATTTCTAGAGAAGTCCGAGTGTTGGATCTGCAAGCAGCTTACGGCATCAGCGAGAATGCTATAAGCACGCTGATGGTGATGGCGAACCCGCACAAGAATGCACACCTATTTTATACGGTATGCAACAGCCTGCGTGGTTTCGACCCTCGATTGCAAGGAGAGATTGTGGAGGCTTTAGCCATGTACTACACTGGCGAGGCGTTCACTATCACCAGCATCGAGCACGTCAACGAACTGCTGGTAAACCTGTACCACCAAATTGACCGATTGTTGTTGAACATTAAAAAGAAGTAAGTTATGGAAGAAAAGAATTTCATTGGAATTCCCCTCCCAAGCGAGGAAGACAAGAAACAATTGGTTCAAAACAACACAAGCAGTAATCTGCCGCCGTTGCCGACATTTGAGCAGATAGCAGAAAAGAATGTAGAGACTACAAATGGAGCACAGTTTCTGGGTTACGAAAAACAATCGTTTATACCTCTCTATACCGATAAGCAGAGAGAGGAAATCAAATCACGCCTTGAGGCTTATTTACAAGCAGAAGGCATCGATGTGGAGAATCCTATCGACCCTCCTAAATGCTTAATAGAAGTGAACGGTATTCCTGCCCTCCCCATTGGGGACTTCTCTCTTATCACAGGTGAGAAGAAAACTGGTAAGTCAACAACGTATCAAGTACTGTCTTCTGTTCTCTTGGGCAATGAAGGGAAGTGGGGGCCAATTGTGCGTACGATTGAAGATCCACGGATTGTTATCTTCGATTCTGAGCAGGCTCGTTATCATGCTCAAAAAGCGAATATGCGCATATTACGAATGGCGGGGTTGCCACAGAAGAACATCTACGACCGTCTTCGCTATATACCTTTGCGTAAACTCTCGTACGAGGGACGTCAACAGGTGATAGCAGATTATTTGGAGACGTACCATCCTACTGTTGTGATTATAGACGGTATCGTGGATATGATAACCGATTTCAACTCTATTGAGGAATCTAAGCCGTTCATTGACAAACTGATGGCATGGGCCACCCATTACCAATGCTGCGTGATAGGACTTATTCACACCTCGAAATCAATGCCGGATGAGCCCCGTGGTCATCTTGGAGCCTTTGGTGTTGAAAAGGCTTACATGACTATAGAAGTCAAGAAAGACCAGTGGAGCATCTTCACCGTTGGCACACAAAGCAGTCGCGGAGAAGAGATGCCTGAGTGGCACTTCAAGCACGATGGAGACGACATAGTCTCTGCTGACGATGATGCCGAGATTCATCGCAAGGAATCAAACGACAAAAGGAGAGAAACTATGAAGAAGAAGGCCGATGAAAAGTATCGTCAGGATGCCAATAAGGTGATCGACTTAATCAAAGGCGCAGGAGGAACTGTCAAGAAAGCCAATTTGGTAAAATTGATAGAAGAGACCGAGGGCCTTGGGCAAAAGAGTACTGCAGCTTATGGACTCATCAAACAAATGGCAGAAGATGAGAAAATAACCTACGACAAAAATAGTTGTATCACCATTGCATCGGAATAGGTTTTCTTTTTCTTCCTTTCGTGCGCTCCTATATTAGGAACGCACGAAAGGAAGAAAAAAGGAACTCCGATGAAATCAGGCAACGGGTGAATGTTTTGGGTTTCGGATAGAAAGTCAACAGTCTCAGTAAACCCCAGACACTAATTCGCCCGATATATGGATAGGGATGGAAATCCAGCGCGAGTGCGGTCGGAAAATTTCTACTCCGAAGAGCAGATTTTTCTGCACCGAAGAGCAAAAAACGTAGCCCCAGCGGGAGCACACCGGCCAGCAAGCGCACCCGGGCGGAAGAAGTCCAGTCCATGTGTTAGGTAACTTTAGTATTAACGCTTAAAACTTTAAGGCAATGGCATTAAAAGTAAAAGCAAAAGAACGCGAGTTCAAAGTCGGCAAGTACGCCGGCGAGTATCGCTACGTGATGGCGCCCGAGTTGTATTCGGCACTTTCACAAGACAAGGTGATCCGCGAGGCCGCACTCAGAAGCGGGGTTTCTGAGGGAGTTATGAAAGCTTGTTGGGACGCCGCCGGAGAGGTAATCAAGGCGTGGTGCGTTGAAGGACATTCCGTAGCACTTCCGGGAATCGGAACCATGCGTTTCGGTCTTTCGGCCAAGAGTGTGGCTGATGTGAACGATGTGAAGACCTCGCTCATCCGCACGCGCCGCATCGTGTTCACCCCAGCCGTTGAGCTGAAGCAGGAGCTGAAGGACACCAGCGTCATCATCACCTGCTACGACCGCGATGGTAACGAGGTGAAACGTGTGACCAGTGCTGATGACGGCACCGTTGAGGAGCCAGACAACACCACTGAGACTGGTGAGAACGACGGTGGAAACACTGGTGGTTCTTCGCAGAACAGCGGTTCGAACACTGATGGCGACAGCGGCAACTCTGGTTCGCAGAGCGGCGGTGGCTCGAACAGCGGAGGAGGCGGCAACGACGACGACGACTTCGGAACGGGAGCGTAAAAGGGTTAGCGCCCGAAAGGGCGCAACCTTTTAAAGGTAAAAAAGTAAAAAGGTAAAAGGGTAAAAAAGAAAGAATCCGGGCAAGTGCTCGGATTCTTTGGGTTTATAGGGTTTGCAGTGGAGATTGCTATCTGACTGTCATGTGGAAGCAGCCCTGCTTGACTTCGTACTTGACGTAGCAACGGCCTTCCTGGCGCTTGTCGCGAAGGACTTCGGAAAGGACGTACTTGAGGGTGTCGTCGCGAACGGGTCGTGTGACGGCATGATAGCGGTTGTAGCAGATGTCGAAGGTGGTGCCAAAGAGGTGGCACGAGCGTTCGGTGGCATTGGTGTTGTGGCGCTGCAGCTTGGCCACGTCGTCGATGGTGCGCAGCACGCTGGTGACGATGAGCTTGTTGAACGGCACGCCCTTATTATACAGGCTGTCGTAGAATGCCTGTCCGATGTCCTGCAGCAGGACGGCAGCGCGAGGCACCAGATAGGGAATGGAGTTGGAGAGGCGGTCGACATGATAGTAAGGACTCTCGCCGACATACACCAGTTCCTTCATGCGATGTTCGGCATCCTGACGATTCTGCACGGGACGAACGCCCCACTTTTCGGCAGCCACAATCTGTACGCTCTGGCTGTCGGGGAATGCCGTCTTGTAGTTAGCCACCGAACGGATGCGGTTGGGCTTGTGGGTATAGTGTGTGTCCAGGGTGGCTTCGTCGGCGGCAGTTGTCTTCACCAGCTGCCGGATGCCTGCCAGCAGGGCGACTACCGCAAAGAAACCTGCGATGAACTGACGCTTGGTGGGTTGCTTATATCTGATTTTCATCTCTTCTATCTTCTTTTGCACTTGTCGTACCATTCGAGCAACATGCCCTTGGGGATGCCGCGTTTCACCGCTGCATCGAGTACGCGGCGGGCTTCCTCACGGCGTTCGAGCACCAGCAGCAGGTCGACATGCGACACGACAAACGTAGGGTCTTTCGGATCCAGTTGTTCGGCACGCTCCCAGTCGTAGAGGGCGGCATCGTCGTGCTTCATCTGGCGTTCCAGATTGGCACGGGCGGCATAGGCCACAGCGGAATCGGCGTGCATCTGGATGGTTTGGTTCAACTCGTCGAGGGCTTCCTGTTTGCGTCCCATCTGTTGCAGGACGACAGCCAACGACAGCCGCGCCTCGAAATGCCGGGGCAGATAGGCCAAGAGGTCGTTGAGGTCGTTGCGGGCCAGGTCGAAACGGCGCAGATGGGTGTTGGCATAGGCACGATAGAACAGCGCTGCCGGATTGTTGGGCTCGCGTTTCAGCACCAGGGCATACTCCTCGACGGCATACTGCCACTGCTTCAGTTCCAGATTGACGGCAGCCTTGCGCAGATGCAGGTCGGTAGACCACGGCGAGGTGGCTATCTGCTTGTTGAGCACCGTCAGCGAGTCGCGCCAGTTTTGCGCCTGTCCCGGTTGTTGCAATGCCATTGCAACAAACAGGACTAGGCCTTTGAGATATAGTCGACAATCCATTGTCCTACTTCTTTGGTTCCATACACTGCCCCACCCTCGACCTGGATTTCAGGTGTACGCACATTGGCGTCGAGCGAGGCATTGACAGCATCACGAATCAGGTTGCCCTCGCGCTGGAGTCCGAAGTGTTCGAGCAACATGGCGGCAGAAAGGATCTGTGCCAGCGGATTGGCCAGGTTCTGACCAGCAGCCTGGGGCCACGAGCCGTGGACGGGCTCGAACAGCGGGGTGTGCTCGCCCAGAGAACTGGAGGGCTGGAGACCCATGGAACCGGTGATGCACGAGGTCTCGTCGGTCAGGATGTCGCCAAAGGTGTTTTCGGTGACGATGACATCGAAAAACCGGGGCTCCGTGAGCACACGCATCGAGGCATTGTCGACGAACATATAGTCGGTTTTTACCTCGGGATATTGCGGCTCCATTTCCTTTGCTATCTGACGCCATAAACGGCTCGATGCTAAGACGTTAGCCTTGTCGACTACAGTAAGATGACGGTTGCGCTTCATGGCCATTTCGAAGGCAACTTTCAGGATGCGCTCAATCTCGGGACGCGTATACAGGTCGGTGTCGAACGCCTTGTCGTTGTCCTGGTATTTCTCGCCGAAATACATGCCGCCCGTCAGTTCGCGGATGACCACAAAGTCGGCACCACGCAGCAGTTCCTCCTTCAGCGGACTCTTGTGGAGCAGACAGTCGAAGGTGGCCACGGGGCGGATGTTGGCAAAGAGTCCCAGCTTCTTGCGCATGGCCAGCAAGCCCGTTTCGGGACGGATCTTGGCTGTAGGATCGTTGTCGTATTTCAGGTCGCCGACGGCAGCAAACAGCACGGCATCGGCACGCATACACACGTCGTGGGTGGCATCGGGATACGGATCGCCGCACACCTCGATGGCATGTGCGCCGCAGATGGCCTCTTCGTACTCAAACGTGTGGCCGCACTTCTTGGCTATGGCGTCAAGTACGGCTACGCCCTGACGCATGATTTCGGGCCCTATTCCGTCGCCCGCAAGGATGGCAATTCTTAACTTCATATTTTATTTTTTTTTCGTTATAACGGTATAACGGGATTACGTTATTCCGTCAGGTCATTTTCGATGATATTCAACATTTTAAATGTCGCCTTGATGGCCGATTCCGTCTGGTCAGCATCCAGACCACGGGTACGCAGCAGTCCGTCCTTATAGTGCCACGAGATGACCGTCTGCACCAAGGCATCGGTGCGTCCGCCCGGGGGAATGCTGACCTGATAGTTCGCCAGGATGGGGAACGTGCGGTCGAGATATTTCTTGTAGATATGTCGCAGGGCCTTCACGAAGGCGTCGTACTGTCCGTCGCCCAAGGCACTGCCTTCGTACTGCTGGCCGTTGATTTCGACCTTGATGTTGGCACCGGGCTTCAGACCGTAGGCTGTCGAGACGACATAGCTGATGAGTTTCACCTTGTCGTCGGAGCCGTCGTGTTTCAGCACGTCGCTGACGATATAGGGCAGGTCCTCCTGCGTCACGATTTCCTTCTTGTCGCCCAGTTCGGTGATACGCTCCGTCACTCGGCGTGTCTGTTCGGGAGTCAGTTCAAGTCCCAGCTCCTCCAGATTCCTGGCAATATTGGCACGCCCGGAATTCTTGCCTAAGGCATATTCCCGTTTGCGTCCGAAACGCTCGGGGATGAGTTCGTTATAATAGAGCTTGTCTTTTGTGTCGCCATCGGCATGGACGCCAGCGACCTGCGTAAACACGTTCTCGCCGACGATGGGCTGGTTGGGGGCGACGGAGATGCCGCTGAAACTCTCGACCATGCGCGAGATGTCGTTCAGCTGACTCTCGACGATGTTGGTCTTCGCATGGAACTGGTCCTTCAGAATGGCCTGCACCGAGGCCAGCGGGGCATTGCCGCAGCGCTCGCCCAAGCCGTTGACGGTGACGTGCAGTCCGCGGGCTCCGCTCAACACAGCAGCCAGCGAGTTGGACACCGCCAAGTCGTAGTCGTTATGGGCGTGGAAGTCGAAATGCACGTCGGGGTAACGCTTCAGCATCTTGCGGAAATACTCGATGACCTGCAGCGGGTTCATCACACCCAGCGTATCGGGCAGCATGAAACGCTTAACAATGGTCAATGGTGAATGGTCAATGGTCAACGCATCCATGAGTTGATAGACATACTCCGGGGAATCCTTCATGCCGTTCGACCAATCCTCCAGATAGAGGTTGACACTGATGCCCTTACTGGCAGCATATTCCAACTCCTTACGGATGTCGCTGATGTGCTCATCGGGAGTCTTATGCAGTTGTTGCGTGCAGTGTTTCAGCGAACCCTTCGCCAACAGGTTCATCACACGGCCGCCACAATCGTAGATCCAATCCACAGACTGTCCGCCGTCGACGAATCCCAGCACCTCTACCCTATCCAACCGCGCTATCTGGCGGGCATAGCGGCATATCTTGGTAACGGCTTCGCGTTCACCTTCAGAGACGCGTGCCGAGGCGACCTCGATGCGGTCGACGTTCAGGTCGTAAAGCAGTTTTCGTGCCATCACCACCTTTTCGTGAGGCAGAAACGACACGCCACTGGTCTGTTCGCCATCGCGCAGCGTGGAGTCCATAATCTCGACGAAAGGCGGAATGCGCTGGTAGGAGTTACGCTTTTCCGCTATTTTTTGACCTATATCTTCAAGCAAGGCGTTCTCTCCTTGAGAGTGTGGCGTTGCAATGCGTTCCCACGTCGTAATTTTGTCTTTGCTGGCCACGAGGAAGTCGATGTCGTCCAGTCCTTTCATCAGACAATGCTTCTTGTAGCCGTTGATTTCAAACTGTTCGCTACGTCCTGTTGTCAGATTGGTCACTGTCTGATGAGGCAGGTCGACAGTTACCTGCGTCTTGGGATTCTGTTGAATTGTCAAAAACAATTCAGACAGGAAGCTGTCGCTTACCTGTACGGGCAGGACGAAGTTGTTCAATTCGTTGTTCTTGTGGATGTCGGCGAAGAAGGAGCTGATGACCACACGGAAGCCATAGCCCGCAATGGCCCATGCAGCATGCTCACGGCTCGAGCCCGAACCGAAGTTCTTGCCAGCCACGAGAATGCAGCCGGAGTATCGGGGATCGTTGAGGACAAAATTTTCGACCACACTACCATCGGCACGATAGCGCCAGTCGCGAAACAGATTTTCGCCAAAGAAACGCTCCTCGCGGGTGGTTGCCTTGAGGAACCGGGCAGGGATAATCTGGTCGGTGTCCACATTCTCCAGCGGCAGAGGCACGCAAGTGCTTGTTATCACATCAAATTTCTGTTTCATAATAGTTCACGCGGGTCGGTTATTACTCCTGTTACAGCACAAGCAGCAGCCACCAATGGCGAGCAGAGAATGGTGCGCGAGCCTGGACCTTGTCGTCCCTCAAAATTACGGTTCGACGTCGACACGGCATACTTGCCGGCAGGTACCTTGTCGTCATTCATAGCCAGACAGGCCGAACAGCCGGGCTGGCGAATCTCGAAGCCTGCCTCGCTAAGTACCTTGTCTAGTCCTTCCTCGCGAATCTGCCTGTCTACGGCCCAAGAGCCAGGTACCAGCCAAGCTACCACACCGTCGGCCTTCTTCCGACCCTTCACAACCGTTGCGAAGGCACGGAAATCCTCGATACGTCCGTTGGTGCAAGCACCGAGAAATACGTAGTCTATCTTCTTTCCCAACAGCCTTTCGCCAGCCTGGAATCCCATGTAGTCGAGTGCCTTCTGGAAATTACACAAAAGGGACGGTTCTTTTTGTGTAATTTCTGGAATTGTCTCCGTTATACCAATACCCATGCCGGGATTCGTGCCGTAGGTGATGCGGGGCTCGATATCGCGGGCGTCGAACGCCAGTTCCTTGTCGAACACGGCATCCGGGCCGCTCGTCAGCGTCTTCCAATAGTCGACGGCCTTGTCCCACGCCTCACCCTTGGGGGCATATTCTTTTCCTTTCACATAGTCGAAGGTCACCTGGTCGGGGGCAATCATGCCGCCCCTCGCACCCATCTCTATCGACAGGTTGCAGAGCGTCAGGCGGCCCTCCATCGACAGGTTACGCACCACCTCGCCGCTGTATTCTACGAAGTATCCCGTAGCACCGCTGGTGGTCAGCTGAGCCATCAGGTAGAGTGCCACGTCCTTGGCGGTGACACCTTTCTGCAGCGTGCCGTTGATGGTGATGCGCATGGTCTTGGGCTTCTGTTGCAGAATGCACTGCGAAGCCATCACCATCTCTACCTCGCTGGTGCCGATGCCAAAGGCCACAGCACCCAGGGCTCCGTGTGTCGACGTATGCGAGTCGCCACAGACGATGGTCATTCCCGGCAGCGACAGTCCTTTCTCGGGACCCACGACGTGGATGATGCCGTTATCCTTCGACATCATGCCGTAATGCGTCAATCCGAAGTCCTTGGCATTCTGTGCCAGCGTTGCCACCTGTTTAGCCGATACAGGATCCTCGATAGGCTTGTCCTGATCGTGTGTGGGCGTATTGTGGTCGGGCATGCAATAGATTTTGTCAGGACGGAAACATTGAAGTCCCCTGCTCCGCATGCCTTCAAAGGCCTGTGGCGACGTCACCTCGTGGCAATACAGACGGTCGATGTAGAGCTGCGTAGGTCCGTCGTCGACCTGCTGCACCACGTGCCGGTCCCATATCTTGTCGAATAAGGTATTCATAATTACTAATTACTCATTACTAATTACTCATTTGGCTTGAACTTATTGATACAGTCAATGTATGCCTCTACCGATGCCGTTACAATGTCCGTATCGGCACCGAAACCATAGTACATCGAACCGTCGTATTCCACCTGCATGTGTACCTTACCAACGTCGTCAGAACCCTTCGAGATGGCCTGAATGGTGAATTCCTTCAGCGTCATCTGCTTCATGATGATTTTCTTCAGGGCCTTGATGGCAGCGTCGACAGGACCATTGCCGCTGGCAGCAGCCTCGAACTTCTGACCGCTGATGTCGAGTCCGATAGATGCCACGCTCTTGACGCCCTTACCCGTGGTAACTTGCAGGAAGTCGAGACGAACAGCATGCGATTCAGCCGTATCGGCACCAGCCAGCATCAGCACATCGGCATCGGCCACCTCCTTCTTCTGGTCGGCAAGCTGCAGGAACTTTTCGTATATCTTGTCGAGTTTCTCCTCGCTGACGTCCACACCATTCACCATCAGTCGGTGCTTCAGCGCAGCACGTCCCGAACGGGCCGTAAGCATGATGGTGTTGTCGTCGATGCCCACGTCCTTGGGGTCCATAATTTCATAGGTATGAACATTTTTCAGAACACCATCCTGATGAATACCACTTGAATGTGCAAAGGCGTTGCGGCCCACAATGGCTTTATTGGGCTGTACAGGCATGTTCATCAGACTCGACACCATACGACTCGTGGGGTAAATCTTCGTGGTATTGATGTTCGTCTCGATGGCCAGTCCCTTGTGGCATTTCAAGATCATGGCAATCTCTTCGAGCGACGTATTGCCGGCACGTTCACCAATGCCGTTGATGGTTACCTCCACCTGCCGTGCACCAGCCAACACACCGTTCAGCGTGTTCGCCGTAGCCATGCCCAGATCGTTGTGGCAGTGCGTCGAGATGATGGCACGGTCGATGTCGTCCACGTGATCCTTCAGATACTTGATCTTCTCGAAATATTCCTGTGGCAGACAGTAGCCCGTCGTGTCGGGGATGTTCACTACCGTGGCACCCGCATTGATGACGGCCTCGACCACTTGAGCCAGAAACGCGTTATCCGTGCGGCCGGCATCCTCGCAGTAGAACTCCACATCGTCGACGAAACGCTTGGCATACTTTGTGGCCTCGACAGCCTGCTCCAGAATCTTTTCGCGCGTCGAGTTGAACTTATACCGGATGTGCTCGTCGCTGGTGCCAATGCCTGTATGGATGCGCTTGTGCTTGGCATATTTCAGTGCCTCGACGGCAACATCGATGTCGTGGCGCACGGCACGTGTCAGTGCACAAATGACGGGCCACGTGACGGCCTTCGAAATCTCAATCACTGAATTGAAATCGCCAGGGGAACTGACGGGGAATCCTGCTTCGATCACGTCCACGCCTAACTGCTCCAGTGCCTTTGCCACCTGAATCTTCTCAACGGTATTCAGCTGACATCCGGGCACCTGCTCGCCGTCGCGCAGCGTCGTGTCGAAAATAAACAATCTGTCACTCATAACCAATATCTCTTAATTATTCTCTAAACTCTAAACTCTAAACTCTCAACTCTAAACTCTAAACTACAAAAAAGCCTCTCTGCACCCGGAAGTGAGAAAGGCTCTGTATTTGTATGTCTTATACCTTAATTATATACAACCCATCACTTCCGGCCACGTTTACGCAGTCGAATAATAATCAGGTTGCTAATCAGGTTAAAACTTGTCATTTTTATATTTCTTTTCGTTTTACGGCTGCAAAAGTACGTATTTCTTCTGAAACCACCAAACAATTTGTTACTTTTTTCACAAAAAAGCTACATTATAGCATTTTCTGTCACCCTATAGCCAAAGAATGCACCCCATTTGCGAGGTGCATTCTCTATTTGATGACGTATGTCGCGTAGTGGCGACGGCGTTAGTTGTTGACGCTACCGCCAACAATGTCAAGCAGTTCGTTGGTGATGGCCTGCTGACGCGACTTATTGTACTGAAGGTTCAGCTGGCGCAACAGTTCGTCGGCATTGTCGGTAGCAGTCTGCATGGCCACCATGCGAGCAGCATGCTCGGAGGCTACGCTGTCGAGCAGCGCCGTGTAGAGCATCAGATGGGCCATCTTTGGAATGAGCTTCTCGAGCACGGTGTTCATATCAGGCTCGACGATGAAGTTGTCGTTGAGAGGTGCCACCTCGCCTTCCTTCACCACCTTCTTGCGACGATTCTTCTTCAGATATTCCTGGGCTTTCTTCGTGGCAATGTTCGACGTGAGGTCGCGCTCGTGGTCACGCTCCAGTTCCGTTTCGAGGTCGATGGGCAGGAACTGCTTGTTGGTCAGTATCTGCGAGCCAGCCGACTTGAAGTGGTGGTAGAGAATCTCCACACGGTCGATTTCGCCATCATAGAACTTGCCACCCAGCTCCATCGCAATATCGATGCACGTCTGCACATTGGGATGGTCGATGAGCGAAGCATGGTCGCACTTCACGTCGTAGCCCAACTTGCGAGCCTTCTCAGTCACCTTGCGACCAATGGGCCAGACCTCGACACTACCCTTCCCCAACTCCTGCTCGTAAGCTTCAACCGTGCGTTGCAACAGTTTGATAACGTTGGAGTTAAATCCACCGCAGAGTGACGAGTTACTGGAGAATACGACGAGGGCGACACGTTTGACGGGACGCTCCTGATCGAACACGGTCTGAGCCTCGGCCTCGGCAGCAAGAAACGACTTGAGGATATGCTCGAGCATCGTCTCGTAAGGCAGCATGTTCTGGATGGCCACCTGCGCATGATGCAGCTTCGAGGAAGCCACCATCTTCATGGCAGAGGTAATCTTGCGCGTGCTGTTGACTGAGGCAATGCGCCCTTTGATTTCTTTTAAACTTGGCATAATAATCTCTAATTAGTAATTAGAAATGAGTAATTAGTAATTATGATTTGTCTCAAGACGAAATAACCGATAGTATGGATAATCCATTCTTTAAGTAATCATAATTACTCATTACTAATTACTCATTACTCATTTGTATGTACCAGCGATGTCGGCCATGATGGCCTCAATCTTCTGAGTCGTGGCGTCGTCTATCTTACCTGCTCCCAGTGTTTCAATCACCTCGGGAGCTGCAGAGCGCAACTTGTCGAGGAACTGGGTCTGGCACTCGCGAACCTTGTCGATGGGCACGTCGCGCATCAGACCATGCACACCACAATACAGGATGGCCACCTGCTCGCCGACGGGCATGGGGCTGTACTGCGGCTGAATCAACAGCTGGTTGTTCTTACGTCCGCGGTCGAGCGTCATAGCCGTCACAGCATCCATATCACTGGAGAACTTCGAGAAGGCCTCCAACTCACGATACTGAGCCTGGTCAATCTTTAGCGTACCAGCCACCTTCTTCATGGACTTGATCTGTGCCGAACCACCCACACGGCTCACGGAGATACCGACGTTGATGGCGGGACGGAAGCCCTGGTTGAAGAGGTCGCTCTCGAGGAAGATCTGACCATCGGTAATTGAAATCACGTTCGTGGGGATGTAAGCCGACACGTCGCCTGCCTGTGTCTCAATAATTGGCAGAGCGGTGAGCGAACCACCACCCTTGACATGACCCTTCATGCACTCGGGCAGGTCGTTCATCTGCTCGGCAACCTCCTGCTGTTCGTTCATCTTGGCAGCACGCTCCAACAGACGAGAGTGCAGATAGAACACATCGCCGGGATAGGCCTCACGACCAGAGGGACGACGCAGAATCAGCGATACCTCACGATAGGCCACAGCCTGCTTCGACAGGTCGTCGTAAACGACCAGTGCGGGCAGACCACGGTCGCGGAAGTACTCGCCGATAGCAGCACCGGCAAATGGTGCATAGTACTGCATGGCAGCAGGATCGGCAGCGGTAGCAGCCACCACGATGGTGTATGGCATGGCTCCGTGCTCCTTCAGTGTCTGCACGAGGGTTGCAACGGTAGAGGCCTTCTGTCCGATGGCCACATAGATACAGTATACGGGCTTGCCTGCCTCGTAGAAACTCTTCTGATTGATGATGGTATCAACGGCAATGGCCGTCTTACCCGTCTGGCGGTCACCGATGATGAGCTCACGCTGGCCACGTCCGATGGGAATCATCGAGTCGATAGCCTTCAGACCAGTCTGCAGCGGCTCCTTCACGGGCTGACGGTAAATCACACCAGGAGCCTTGCGGTCCAGCGGCATTTCGAAAGCGTCAGTAAGGTCGATGTCTCCCTTGCCGTCGACAGCCTGTCCCAGCGGATTGATGACGCGTCCGAGCATGTTGTCGTTGACACGGATTGAGGCAATGCGCTTGGTGCGCTTCACCACCATGCCTTCCTTGATGCCCGCAGTGACTCCGAGCAGCACGCAGCCGACGTTGTCCTCCTCGAGGTTCATCACGATAGCCATTGTGCCGTTTTCGAACTCCAGCAGTTCGTTGGCCTCTGCATTGCGCAGACCATAGATACGGGCCACACCGTCGCTGACGGTAAGCACGGTACCTACCTCGTCGAACTGTTCGGCATTGGAAATGCCCTTCAGCTGTTCGAGCAGCACCTGACTGACTTCGCTTGGTTTAATTTTATCTGACATTTGTTTTCTTTTGTTTCGTTATTACGTTATCACGTTATGACGTTATAACGCCTATTTCTTCAACGTGTTGAGAATGTTGTTGAGTTTCGACTTGACACTGGCATCCATACGATAGGTGTCGTATTCGAGGATGAAACCGCCGATAATGTCGGGATTCACCTCTGTCTCAAACTCCACAGTACCTTGAGTCTTGCTCTCCACCATCTGTCGCATCTTCAGCTCCGTTTCCGCGGAGACGCGTGCGGCGGTGGTGAGCTTGCCACGGATGACATTCTTCTGCTTGCGGTAAAGCGTGACATACGAGTAGGCCATGAACTGCACCATGTTCTCGCGGTCTTCCTTCAGCACCAGGGCGATGAAACTCTGCGTCAGCTGGCTCGGAGAACCGCCGGCAGCGGTCTCGAGCAGCGTCTGCTTCTTCGACTTTTCGAGCATGGGGTTGTCAATGGTCTGACGAAGCACGGGCACCTCGGTATAGCTCTTCGCCAGCGTCATCATCTCCTGATAGACCTGTTCCTCGAGCTTGGCATCCGTAGCGCTCTTCAGCAGTGCCCTTGCATATCTCGTAGATATTACTCCGATATCCATACGCGTGTACCTTAATTAATTAGCAGTAGCGTCATCCAGCATGCGGTCAATCAAATCCATCTGCGACTTATCGTCACGGAGGTTCTGACGGAGCACCTTCTCGGCAATGTCAACACTGAGGGTAGCCACCTGCTGACGGATATCAGCAATAGCGGCCTTCTTCTCCTGTTCGATGGCGACTTTCGCTTCATCCAACAGACGGGCACCCTCAGCCCTTGCCTTCTGCTGAGCCTGCTCGACGATAGCGTCGCGCGACTCGGCGGCCTCCTTCAGTATCTGAGCCTGTTTCTCGCGTGCCTCCTGCAAGATGGATTCACCTTCCTGCTGGATATTAGCCAGTCGTTCCTCGGCCTCGTGAGCCTTGCGCAGACTTTCGTCGATGTATTTGTTTCGCTCGTCAACCATGTTGAGGATGGCAGGGAAACCATACTTGGCAAGTATTACGAAGACCACCAGGAACGCCAGTAGCATCCAGAACAGGAGTCCTAAATCAGGCGTCAGGATAGCCGGTAATTTTGTGAAATCCATTTGCTGTCAGTTTTTACTAAATCAAGAATGCACAAGCAGCGATGGCGAAGAGGGCACAACCCTCAACGAAAGCAGAGGTCAGAATCATCTGGGTGAAGATCTGTCCGGAAGCCTCCGGCTGGCGGGCAATAGCGTCAACAGCGCTGCCACCAATCTTACCAATACCAATACCTGCACCAAT
>JAEEGF011219729.1_pt1 | contig 14701 bp, 16 predicted proteins | sample 9134171 | NCBI WGS metagenome assembly JAEEGF01 (sample SAMN16246542, study PRJNA631951) | gut metagenome | biome: gut microbiome; feature: rumen; material: AP-attached | host: Bos | place: Iran: Karaj | collected 2018-10 | reverse complement strand
CTCAGCGACATTCCAAAAGTTACCACTGACAGAAGCTATTGCGAAGCACTTTATAAAACATACCACTTAAGTGAGTGATCGGAAGACAGGAACAGGCTCAGAGCTTTATGGCTTTGGGCCTGATTTTTTATGCTTTTTTCCGTTCACATCACAAAAACGACCGTTCATGTAAAAAAACTTTAACCTTCACTCGTTATCCGATATATTGCAGTCAGAATAAAACATGTTATACAAACCAAAGTTTGAACGGGATGTAAGATAATCTCCTCTTAAATAGCACATCTTACTCCGGCTCATTCTCAGATTTGCATCGGAATATGGCTTTAAGCATCGGAATATTGCTTTGGGCATCGGAAAATGTCCAAAAGTGGATTTCCGATGCTTTTTTCGCTCAGCCTTTGCTTCATTTGCCCTCATTAGGCATCGGAAAACATCCAAAAGTGAATTTCCGATGCCTTTTTCGCTCGGCCTTTGCTTCATTTGCCCACCATGGGTCCGGCCAAGCACAGGTCAAGCACAAGTATTGCTGAAACAGTTGTAATATATGACAACTCTTGATAAAATGCATATGTGTAGCGCTTGATCCGGCAATAGGAAGCTCGGACTGACATATTCTGACGTAGGGAGAAGCAACAATGAAAAGTCATAAGATCATCATAGGGGTCATAGTTCTGATATGCATTGCATCAGGCATTTTTTTGGCCCTGGTTTATTCCCGGAATTCTCAGAGAATAACCGGTACAGATTTCGGTTATTCGTACTCAATAGAGCATACCCCGAATGAACCTGATATGTGGACCATATCAACGCCAAGGGTTACAAAGTTTACTTTATCCAAAAGTGCGATAAGCGATTGGTCATATGAAGCAGAGCTGCAGGAATACAAAAAATGCGTTGATGAGATCATCAGGCTTGGGAAGAGCTTGAAATGGAAACGCGTCTTTCTGTCAAACGCAGATATTAATAAAGTGGCAAAAGGTACTTCGGCCGAAGCGATGAAGATACTTGGGACAAGATATTCGGATTCGGTGTATCTGATCTGCAAGGAAATCGTCAGGTTTGAAGATAGGTGTGAGCAGATCATGATATCGATGGGAGGAAGTATATCGGAATAGGGTGCATTGACGCAATATGCACGGATGCATGATAGATGAATGGGGTTCCCGCTGAAAGAAACGAAATGATAAAGAAGCTCGAATGCCGGTTCCGGAGGTGGAAGGATTTAACCAAAAGCTATCACAGAATAACTATTCCGGATTATCACCGGTAAAGAATGATTGTCGCTTTTTTAAGGTTTGTATTAAGTATTATACCTAACCCCTAATTCTGTACCATTATGCTGAAACAATCTTCATATCTGTCGGTTACTTCTTTCAGAAAAGCTATTTCCTTGTCATCGTCAACAGAAACATATAATTCCGTTCCGTAGTGCTCGCTGCTGATCTTATAATGAGAGCCTTGCAGCCTGACCGCAAAATATCCGGACATCTTATTATAAATAGCTTTATCTTCGGATTCATAAGTCAGCAGTTCATTTAATAAAGCATTTGTTACAGTGCCTGTAAAAACTACTTCTTCTCCGACATTTTTGAATTCTCCGTATCGCGAGGCACGGAGGATCTCGTCCTGTTCATCTTTCCAACAGCGTATTTCAAAAAAATCCCCGGTTCTTACAAAATGGCCGATGATATCTTTCCACCACTCTGAAGACATATTGCCATCTGTTAATTGAATAATACATGCTTTCATATTTTCTCCATCGAACAGTGTTTAAACAACAGGAAACGCACGACATCATTATACTGCATTCCATCTTGATTTACACCCTTTTTGCATATATAATTTTTCTGCTTATATTTGGAGGTTACTGTTCACACCGCCCTAACGCTGTAGCTACTTGCTCATTAAGCGGGGGCGGTTACTGCTACGCAGATTATATGACAACGGGGAGGACCGCTGCGAAGCAGGGGAGGGACCCCGTTGTATGCAAGGTGCTGAAACTCTTTGAAAGTGAACTTTCAGAGTTTTAGCACCTTGCATATCTGTGAACAGTAACATTTGGAGGATATATGAAGAAGAGATTATTCACTTTGATCACATTGACGGTTATTTCTGCAGCGATTGCGGGATGCGGAAACAAAAACGACAATAACGGGGACCTGCCTGCGGAAGATCCGGCACCGGCATCTGCCTATACTGTGACACCCGTTCCCGAAAAGGACAGGAAGGCGGTGTACGCTGAGGCAGGTACGGTTGGAGAGTATTCCGAACGGGAATCGAACTATGTGCTGAAGGTTGATGTTTCTGACGAGATCCACGACGTGAGTGATATGCTTTACGGCATTTTCTTTGAAGACATCAATTTTGCGGCGGACGGAGGTCTTTATGCCGAGATGGTGCAGAACCGCTCTTTCGAGTTCGGAAATGTTGCCAAAAACAATGAATTGCACGCCTGGTCGAAGGTCGGAAAGATCACAGCCGAAGTTACAAAGGGCGATAAAGAAGGCGGTCTCAACCTGAACAATACAAATTACGTTGTGTTAAAGAATGAGAGCGACGCGCCCGCAGGCATAGAAAACAAGGGCTTCCTTGAGGGTATGGCTATCGAAAAAGGAAAGAATTACCACATGTCCTTTTACGTTAAGACTCTTGAACCATACACAGGAAGCATATATGTGAACCTCCGCGCGGGAAAAGACATTGCCGCGACAGGAGAGATATGCCTTGCTCCGGATGATGCCCGGTCCTACCCTTATGTGATTGACCCAAATGAGTGGCGCAGATTTGAAGTTGAGCTAACTTCAGATGTCACGGCATACAAAAACGTTTATCTCCAGGTTTTGATAGACAGGGGAACAGTCGCATTTGACATGATCTCGCTCTTCCCGGTGGATACATACAAGGGTCGCGAGAACGGCTGGAGAAAGGATCTGACAGAGAAGCTTGAAGCACTTTCACCCAAATTCGTGAGATTCCCCGGCGGATGTGTTATCGAGGGCTACAGATTAAACCTTGCATATGACTGGAAGGATTCCATCGGTGTTGACGAAAACAGGGACCCGCTTCTTTTCAACGGCACATACGGTGACGTGGCTGCAAGAAAGATGGGGCAGAACATATGGACCGATGAAAAACTCACGAATGACAATTACCCGTCGTTCATGACCTATGGTCTGGGCTTCTACGAGTTCTTCCTTCTTTCCGAGGATATCGGCGCGGTGGGTGTGCCGGTTTTAAACTGCGGAATTTCCTGTATGGGACAGGGAGACAGCTATGCGGTTCCCTTAAATTCAGCCGGGATGCAGAGATATATTGACGATGCGCTCGACCTTGTGGAGTTCTGCAGAGGCGGCGAGACTACCAAGTGGGGAAAAGTTCGAATCGCCATGGGTCACAGGGAGCCTTTTGAATTAAAGTACATATGCATAGGAAACGAGCAGTTCGGAAAGGACTTCTTCTCGCATTACTCTGCGTTTGTCGATGCATTTGAGGAAGCGAAAAAGAAGAATCCCGCTATGTACGGCGATATTGAACTCATCTACTCCGCGGGACTCCGGGACGGAGAGAACAACGCCCACTATGCGGCATACAACTATGCATCAGGCTGGCTCAAGGATCATAACACCACGAACATGCAGGAGTTTGCGGGGGCGATCGACCACCACTACTACAACTCTCCCGAGTGGTTTTTATCGCATAATGACTATTATGATCCGGAAAACTATGCAAGGGACATAAAAGATTTCAAAGACAGCAAATACTGCGGCGGTATCAACGTATTTCTCGGTGAATACGCGGCAAGATCAAACACGCTCCGGGCAGCGCTTGCAGAAGCTTCATACATGACGGGGCTTGAGAGGAATTCAGATATCGTCGTTATGGCGGCATATGCACCGCTCTTCGGTAATACCACGGCGACTCACTGGGCTCCGGACCTCATCTGGTTTAATAACCGCGAGGTGACGCCTTCCGTGAACTATTACATGCAGCAGCTCTTTTCGAAGAACGTTGCAACGAAGATCATCAGATCCGAAATGGATATGATCGGAACTTCGTTTGAAGTCGGCGGAAAAGTCGGTGTAGCAACATGGTCGACAGCGGCTAAGTTTGACAATATAAAGATCGTGAACAACGACACCGGCGAAGAGCTGGCAGCCTGCGATTTTGAAAGCGACGGTGATATCAGGAAGTGGACCATGATCTCCGACGGAAAGTGGAAGGTCGAGGACGGTGCGCTGGTGCAGTCCGACAGGAACCATGATGTTGCAAAGTATGGAAACACGGGCGCTGCGGCCTATTTCGGAGATTCGTCCTGGACCAATTACACCTACACTCTTGAAGCCACAAAGCTTTCGGGCTCGGAAGGATTCCTGATCCCCTTCGGAGTAAAGGATAAGAATAATCACTTCTTCTGGAACATCGGAGGATGGGGCAACACCGTTTCCTGCCTGCAGCAGGTCCAAGGCGGTGCCAAGTCCGACCAGATGGGAAATGTCAAGACCTGCAAGATCCGCACCAACGAGACTTATCGGATAAAGATCGTTGTAAACGGCACTTCCGTAAAGTGCTACCTTAACGACGCTCTCTACATAGATTACGATACCGGCGAGCAGCAGTCCTACGAGGCCTATCAGGTTGCGGGTATCGATGAAGAGACGGGAGATGTCATAATAAAGCTTGTGAACGTGACATCCTTCCCCAAGACATTCGCCATCGATCTTAAAAACGTAAAGGATCTTACGGGAAGAGCAACCGTCGACACTGTTTCGGGAAAAACTCCCGGAGATGACAACGTCCTTGGGAAAAAGGAAGCAGTGACACTTGTAACGACAGAAGTAAGCGGACTTTCCGGGAAGTTCAACTATACGGTGCCGGAGTACTCGGCAGTTTCGCTGAGAATACACACGAATTATGTTGACGTGGTCGCTCTTTTGCGGTAACCTGTTCAAAATACCCAAAAACGGGGCATATAAGGAGGAGACCATGGATAACAGAAGGGATAAGGCGCTGGAGATATTTTCAAATCATATGCACTGTTCCCAGGCAGTGCTTGCAGCTTTTTCAAAAGAGTGCGGAATAACAGAGGAACAGGCCTTTAGGCTTGGATCCTGCTTCGGCAGCGGAATGAGAAAGGGACAGGTGTGCGGCGCATGTACCGGAGCACTGATGGTGCTGGGATTGATGTACGGAGAGACCCGCCTCGGAGATCCCGAGGAGCGCAGCAGATCAAACTTGCTGAACGATATGATGATGGAGCGATTTAAGGAAAAGAACGGCTCCTGCCTATGCAATGAGATCCTCGGGTATGACATTACGACGCCCGAGGGAATTAAGACGGTAAGAGAAAAAGGATTGTTTTCAAGTGTTTGCCCCAAGATGGTAGTAAATGCTACAGATATCCTTGAGGAGATAATTAAAGACAGAGATTGAGCGGGGCAATACCCGCTCTTTTTATGCGTGAGAACAGCAACCTTGGTTGCGCAAAACAAGTGATTATGCTATTATAGGAATAACGGTTTGCGGTCGGCGGGAAGCCTGCCGATGAGGTGCAATAATAAGCGGAAACAGCCGCTTTGAGGTTGACGTGGTTTGTAATTTAGGGAGGAACATTGTGAAGAAGGGAAACAGGAAGTTTTCGGCAGATGAAACGGCGACATTTTGCTCGCAGATCGCCATGCTGTTAAACGGAGGCATCACACTCTATGAGGGGATGGATCTGTTCTATGAGGAGCTGGAAGACAAGGCGGCAAAGGACATACTTAAAAGCGTGGACGACAGATTGACCGCGGGAAGTCCCTTAAGCGAAGCGTTGCGTGAGACGGGAGCTTTCCCCTATTATATGATACAGATGACAGAAGTGGGCGAAAGGACAGGTAAGCTGGAAGAAGTAATGACTTCGCTCGCAGCCTACTACGAGAGAGAAAGCGCGGTAAGATCCGGCGTCAAGAACGTCATCACCTATCCGATAATGCTCTTCTCGATGATGGCTGTGATCCTTCTGGTGCTGGTTTTGAAGATCCTGCCCATGTTTGAGGCTGTCTTTAACGAACTGGACAACAAGACCTCGGGGACCGAGGCGATGATGAGCACGGGCCTCACGGTCAGCAGGGTTGCAGCGTGCATAGTTTTTGCGGTGGTTCTGATCCTTCTGATGTCCTTGGTGATCTACAGGCTCAGAAACGGCGCGGGCGATCTTTCAAGCATAATAAACACGCTCCCCTTTACGGCGGGACTTTCCAACAGGCTCGGAAAGGGACGTTTCCTTGCGGGGCTTTCTCTTATGGTGAACAGCGGTATGGAGACGGGAGAAGCTGTCGAAAGAGCGGCAGAGCTTCCCGACGATCCGAGGACGCTGGAGATGGCGGGGAAGGCGTGCGAAATGGTGAAGGCCGGTGCGTCGCTGGATGAAGTGCTTTGCGGAAGCGAGATCCTTTCAGGTATGGAGGGCAGGATGCTGAACGTGGGCATAAAGTCCGGCGTGGCAGATCGCGTGCTTGAAAAGCTCAGTGACCGTAAGGATGAGGAGATCGGCGAGAAGTTGGGCGGACTTTCGGCAAAGATCGAAGTGGCGCTTGTGCTTTTCCTTTCGGTGCTTGTGGGCGTGATCCTTTTGACCGTATTGATACCTTTGATCAGCGTGATCGCATCGATCTGATGAGGAATGACCATGGAACAGACTGAAAAACAAAAGATCATAAAGAGCAGACGGTGGGAACTGGCCCGCCAACTGACTGTTTTTCTGATCGTGACGGTTCTCATGATCTTTGCGGTAACTTATGTGAACAGGGTCTACGATAAGCAGAGCCTGCTGATGATCAAGCAGAACGCCATGCGCGCGGCGGTCGAGTGCTATTCCGTGGAAGGGCTCTACCCCCCGGACATCGACTACCTTAAGGAAAACTATTCGTTTACTTATAACGAAGACAAGTATTTCATTTTCTATGAAACCTTCGCATCCAATGTGATGCCCACTATAGAAGTTTATGAACGGAAATAACGGATGAGAGCAGAGGAAAAAAGATCCAAGAGAATATACAACCTGTGCATGAACATCGTTACCGCGATCTTTCTGGTCTGTGCCATCGCACTTGTGGCGGTGGGCGTGATGGAGTACAAGAACATCGCGGTGAGCAATGTGGAAAACTACAAGCTCAGGACTTCCATTTCCTACGTGGCGACCAAGGTCCGTCAGAACGACAGGGAAGGCTCGGTGGAGCTTAAAGAAAGGGACGGAACAGAGATGCTGCTCCTCTACGAGGAGTACGACGGAACGGTCTATGAAACAGCCATATACTGGTACAACGGCTGCCTCAGGGAGTACTATCACGAAAAGGGCACGGAATTCGAGCCCGAGAACGGCTTTGAAGTGGTACAGGTCTCTGCCTTTGATTTTAAAAGAGAGAACAACGGCTTGCTTTCCGTGACCGCAACGGACGTGGACGGGAAGCAGGAAAGCATGTACATAGCGGTCAATTCGGGAACGAGATAGAGGAGGGAGCATGGACAGAAAGTTTACATCGCACCACGGCGCGGTGATGGCGGAACTTGTCATAGCGATATCCTTCTTTGCGATAATCAGCGTATTTTTGCTCAGGATGTTTGCTTCCACCGAGAAGATCAGGAGCAGCGCGGATGAGATGAGTAAGGCTGTGATAAGAGCGGAATCCGTTATGGAATTTGCGCTTGCTTCCGCGGATGCGGACGGCTGGGCGGAAGAGCAGGGCTTCAGGACGTTAAGCGCCGGCGGCCGGGATTACATGGTGAAGTACTATGACAAGGACTGGCGCGAAACGGACGCGGTCGGAAAATATATGCTTACGATCTTTTCCGAAGAGGAAAAGACGGGAAAAGGCGCATTGATAACTTACGAGATCAGGGTCAGCAAAGTGAACGACTTTGAAAACAGCGGAGAGATCTACTCCCTTTCCGCGAAAAAATACGTAGGCGGAGGTGTCGGATGAAGATCGGTGAAAAAGACACTCATGTGGGTCTCGGGACGCCTTCGATCATATTGATAGTGCTCGTTGTGTCCATGGTGGTGTTCGCGCTTTTGGCACTCAGATCCGCGCAGAACGAAAAGAAGCTGGCGGAGAAGACGGCGGAAGCGGTCCGCGACTACTATGCACTGGAGACTCTGGCGGAGATGACCCTCGCGGCCGTGAACGAAACGGTCTGCAAAGATGTTCCGCAGGCTGAAAAGATCGCAAGGATCAAAGACATCCCCTTCGTGACCGAGGTTGTAGCCGAGGGAAGCGGGAAAGATACAAAGTACGTGGTACGGATGTACGCGGAAAAAGATGAAGAGAGCGGAGCCGGGATCGCTGCGACGGCCGTGTTTAAAGAAGACGGCAGCGGATTTGACGTTACGGAATGGAGATTTGTCAAGGAAGAGCCGGAAGGCGGATACGAATTGATCCTCCCGGACTGACGATTCAAAGGGCGGGACGCCCGGATACGGAGAATTAAACTATGGAACTCGTGGACATTTTAAGAACAGCGGTTGAAAAACACGCGTCCGACATCTTTCTTGTTGTCGGACAACCCATCACCTACAAGGTTGAGAACATATTGATAAAACAGGATGAGAACAAGCTGTGGGTGGATGATACAAAAAAGATAACGGACGGACTTTACGACCTGGCTCACAGGGACAGCAAGAGATTCACGACAACGGGAGACGACGATTTTTCCGTGTCCGTGCCCCAGATCGGACGTTTCAGAGTGAACGTGTTTAAGCAGAGAGGATCCTGCAGCGCGGTTTTGAGAGTCGTGAACTTCTCGCTGCCGGATTACGCGAGCATGGGCATTCCGGACACGGTCATGAATCTGGCTAACCTTAAAAAGGGCCTGGTGCTCGTGACGGGTGCTGCGGGAAGCGGAAAGAGCACGACCATCTCTTACATCATCGACAGGATCAACGAAACAAGAAACTGCCACATCCTTACGCTGGAGGACCCCATCGAGTTCCTTCACAAGCACAAGAAGAGCATAGTGAGTCAGAGGGAGATCAACCTCGACAGCGAAAGCTATGCAAAAGCACTCCGCGCGGGCATGCGCCAGTCGCCGGACGTGATCCTGGTGGGAGAGATGAGAGATCTGGAGACCATCGAGATCGCCATGACGGCAGCGGAAACCGGACATCTCGTGCTTTCCACCCTTCACACGGTGGGAGCGTCCAATGCCATCGACAGGATCATAGACGTGTTCCCTGCGGCTCAGCAGCAGCAGATGAGATTCCAGATGTCCATGGTGCTGCAGGCCATCGTTTCCCAGCAGCTTGTGCCGGGAGTTGACGGAAAGCAGCTTCCCGCTTTTGAGATCCTGAAAGCGAACAATGCGATAAGGACTTTGATACGAGAGGGAAAAGGCCATCAGATCGGCTCGGCAATGCAGTCTTCCGCAAAACAGGAGATGAAGACCATGGACATGAGCCTGATCGAACTGTACAGGGCAGGGAAGATCGGTGAGGACGTTGCTCTGGACTATGCTTCCGAGCCGGACACCATGCGCAGACTTTTGGGGATATAAAAAAGAAATGAAGTATGGGGAGCTGACTTTTCTTTACGGAGGTAAGCTTTGCGGCAGAGGGAATTACTAAAAACAGAAAAGCTGAAATGGTTCTTTTGCTTTGTTTTTGCGGCATTTTTGTTCGCCGGGTGCGAGGTGCCGGAGAACGTGGATCCGAAATCCGTGGTCGAAGCTCAGAAGACGGTTTCCAAATCCTTTACCGACAACGGGAACGGAACGATTTCTTTTTCCTATAACAATACAAATAAAGAGAAATGCAAGGTAGTGACCCAGCTGGAGGGAGGAAAGATGTACCAGTACGACATCCCTTCCGGTCAGTGCGACATCGTTTTCCCTCTTTCCCAGGGAAACGGGACCTACCGCCTCTATCTTTGCAAGAACACTTCGGGAAACAAGTACTCGGTCATAGAATCCACAAGCGTGACCCTGAACATAGACGACGAACTCAGTCCTTTCCTGTGTTCCAATTACATCATTGACTGGAACGCGGAAAACGAGGCCATCAAAAAGGCGGGAGAACTTACGGCGGGCATGGAAAAGCCCGAGGATAAGATAGAAGCCATCTACGAGTACATGGTACAGAACTTTTCTTACGATTATGACAAAATGGAAACCGTAAACGACGAGGAAAACAAGGATAAAGCCTACGTTCCCAGCGTCGATGACACATATGCCTCAAAAACAGGCATATGCTACGATCTCTCTTCTCTTACGGCGGCGATGCTCAGAAGTGTTTCGGTGCCGGCAAAAGTGGTGACGGGGTACTCAAAGAACACCATCGCGTACCACGCGTGGAACAGCATTTTCTTTGTGACAAAGGACGGATGGAAAACGGTGGACGTGACTTACGACATCCAGTGCTATCAAAAGGGGCAGAATTACAGCATTATAAAAAAGGATGAGTACTATTCGAACGTGATGTATATGTACTGATCTTTATAAAGAGGGGAAAGTTTTAGGAAGGAAGTTTTTAACATGGAGGAGCTTTACGACATACACATCCATCTGATCTACGGGGTGGATGACGGTCCGTCGGACATCGAAGAGTCGACGGAGATGCTGAAAAGCCTGGCGCGGGAGGGTGTAAGGACAATGATCGCCACGCCTCACAAGCGCTACGGGATGTTCGATTACGACATCGAAAAGGTGGAGGCTCATTACGAAGAGCTTAAGGAGATCGCAGAAAAACTTGGGGTCACGCTGCTTCTCGGGTGCGAGTACCACGCCTGCGGAGACATGATCGACGATCTGAAAGCGGGAAGGGTGCACACCCTTGCGGATACAAACTACGTGCTGTGCGAGTTCTCGTTTTTCACGAAGGCATCGGAAATGGAGGATGCGGTCTACCGCCTCACGGCAAACGGCTATCGGCCCATCATCGCCCATGCGGAAAGGTATGGGGTCATACAGGAGGATCCTTACTTTTGTGAGGAACTGAAAACCAGGGGAGCTTTCATCCAGATCAATTCCGGAAGCATTCTGGGGGAAGACGGCAGGAAAATACGCCGCACAGCACGGAATTTACTGAAATACGGACTTGTTGATGTTGTGGCTTCCGACGCTCACGGAATGAAATACAGAAAAAGTTCTCTTGCAAAAGCATATAGTTTTGTGGTAAAAAAATATACTGAGTGTTATGCGTCGGAAATTTTTACGCAATTACCTCAGGAGATTATGAGGAATGTAATAAAATCTGAAAGGAAAGTCTCTGATGAATGAAAAATTGAGGGAAAATGCAGACGAGGAAACAATAGATCTCGTGGCACTGTTCATGGCGGTGCTGCGTCACTGGAAGATCATTGCGATTGTAACGGTACTGTTTGCGGTTGGGTCGTTCCTGTTTTCGAGGTACATGATCACACCCCAGTACGCTTCCATGTCAAGACTCTACGTGTTCTCAAAGAGCACATCGATTACAAGTCTTGCAGACATACAGATGGGATCAAATCTTACAAATGACTATCTCATCGTGGTATCCAGCCGACCTGTGCTGGATCAGGTGATCTACGACCTGTCACTGGATGAGACCTATAGAACTCTTGTTAAAAAGCTTCAGGTAAAGAATCCTTCCAACACCAGATTCCTGGACATCACGGTTACCGACGGTGATCCTGTCAGGGCAAAGGCCATTGCGGATGACATCGCTGAGGTTTCCGCCAGATTCATTGCGGAAAAAATGGATCAGGATCCCCCGTCCATCATCCAATACGGTTATGCGGATGAAGAGAAGGTTTCTCCGAGCCTCAGAAAGAATACGGCTATCGGAGGACTTGCGGGAGCATTCATTACGGTTGCTTTTGTTGTTCTTTTCTTCCTTATCAATAATACCATCGACAGTGCGGATGACGTTGAGTCCAAGCTCGGCCTTAAGCTGATCGCACAGATCCCTCTGGAACATGACGAAAACGAGGGTCATTCCAAAAGGAAAAAAGAAAAGAAGGTCAAAAAAGCCAAAAAAGAAAAGAAAGTACGGAGGGCAAAGCAGTGAAGACAGTAACGATCGGTAATCCCGGAAATGTCAGCTACGCACTTCGCGAAGCCATGCGTACATTAAAGACAAACATTAAATTCAGCGGTGATGACGTAAAGGTCATCATGTTTACAAGCGCTGCACCCAATGAGGGAAAGAGTTCCACCACTTTCAATCTGGCAAGATCTCTGACCGAGTCGGGAAAAAATGTTCTCATCATAGATACGGACATGAGAAAATCGGTCATGGTGGCAAGACTTCAGGCAGCAACAGAAGACGGAACCGAGATCCTGGGGCTTTCCCATTATCTTTCCGGACAGCAGACCATCGATGACACGACCTACAGAACAGACATAGAAAACCTTTATATCATGTTTGCGGGACCTTCTGTCCCCAACCCTACGGAGCTTCTGGAAAAGAAGTACTTTTCGAAGCTCATTAAAAACGCAAGAGACTGCTTTGATTACGTCCTTGTGGACACAGCTCCCATCGGAGCGGCCATCGATGCCGCCATCGTTGCACGTCATTGCGACGGCACCATCCTTGTGGTCGCTCAGGATGCAGAACCCAGTAAGAGCATCCTCGCTGCAAAGAACCAGATCGAAGCTTCCGGCGGAAAGATCCTCGGTGTTGTACTCAACAAGGTCAACATGGGCAAGGTGGGCTACGGAAAGTACTACGGCGGCTACTACGGAAAGTACTACGGCAGCTACTACGGTGCAGAAAAAGAAGAGCACAAGAAGCATTTCAGACTTTTCGGCAGAAGAAAAAAGGACCCGAATGCAGTAAAACCCCGAAAAGAGAAAAAGGCTAAGAAGGTAAAGGAAGAGAAGCAGTAGGTGTTTTAGCGGGAGAAAAGTATGGAAAGAAAAAGATTTGCAATACTTTTGATCATTTCCGTCATCATAGTTCTCGTAACAGGCTTTGCAATCTTTGTGACCGTTGGCCTCGGAACAGGCTTTTTGAATGTGGGCGGCTCAAAAGCCCCCGCAGGCAGGTTCACCCCCAGAACGGAATACAGTATGTCCGGCAAGTGGAGCGAGGGTGTCATCGAGTACAACGGGAGTAAGTACATCTACAACAGCAGCACGAAAGTCTACCTCCTGATGGGTGTGGACAAAGAAGGACCTGCAGTTCAGGCTGAGGATTACGTTCACGGCGGTCAGTCCGATGCCATGTTTCTCCTGATCACTGACAAGGAAAAGCAAAAGATCTCGGTGGTCCCCATCAACCGAAACACCATGACGGATATACAGCTCTGCGACCTAAACGGTCATTACTACGGAACCTTCAAAGCACAGATATGCCTGCAGCACGGTTACGGAGACGGACTCAAGGGAAGCTGTCAAAAGACGGTGGAAGCGGTTTCAAAGCTGTTTGACGGTATCCCCATTAACGGATACGTGGCCATGAACATGGATGCCATGATGATACTGAACCGCATGGCAGGCGGGGTCACGGTGAATGTCCTTGAGGATGTGGATTATGACAGATTCGATGTTCATCTGAAAGCAGGAGAGACAAAGACTCTGACGGACGAGGAAGCCTATGCCTACCTGAGAAAACGTGACACGAAGGAATTCGGAACCGCGGACAGAAGACTGGAAAGAGAAAAACAGTACGCCCTGGCGCTTTACGAAAGGCTCAAGGAAGAAGCAAGCGGTGACAGGAACAAAGCCATTGACATGTACGATGAGCTGAAGGACTACATCGTTACAAACATTGTTTTTGCGGATGTGGCAGAGGACCTGATGAAGTACGGGTTTGACGAATCGAACATGTACGAGATCAAGGGTGAACTTGTACAAGGAAAAAATTTAGAAGAATTTAATATTGACAAATCTTCCTTATACGATATAATAATTTCGATATTGTATAAAAGTACATGAGGGGATGTCGAAGTTTAGGAGGTAATTATTATGAAGACGAAATCCTTTTTAGCTCTAACACTTATTTTAACGATGTGCTTCGGAAATCAGGTTGCTTTTGCGGCACCCAGTCCGACGGCAGCAGATACAACGATCCTTGCGAACGCGGTAACCGTCAGCTCGACAAGCGGATCTGCCACAGCACTCGATCTTGAGACTCTTACCGCAGCAAACAATGCAGCAAGAGAACTTGTAGCGAACATCATCTCTTCCGCTCAGACAACAGCGGAGAGTACAGTAAATGCAGACGGAACACTTGTTCTTACCGACGAGGACATCCCTCTCGGTACATCTGCAGAACCCGAGCTTCTTGCAGCTTTCGATTTCACCCCCAGCGATTCCGTTAAGGCTGAGATCCAGAAGAAGGGCAAGGCAGAGGTTACATTCCAGGTTGCTGATGTTAAGTTCGGCGACAACATTAAGGTGCTTCACCTTAAGAAGGACGGCACATGGGAGACCATTGATCCTTCATCCGTAAAGGACGGAGAGGTTACAGCAAGCTTTACTGAGTTCTCTCCCGTCGTAATCACAAAGATCACACCTGAAGTTGCTAATCTTGAAAAGACTTCCAAGGGCGTTAATTTCTATGTAGTAGTAGCCATCACTCTTCTCGGAGTAGCTGCTATCGCACTTGTTTTCGCACTTGGCAACAAGAAGAAAGTCGTTAAGAGAAAGTAATAACCGGTTAACATACGATGCTTAAAAATCCGGGGTTAATGGGGACCCCGGATTATTTTTGGGGAAAGCTTCGGGACTTTTGTACTAATAATTTAGG
>JAEEGF010419253.1_pt1 | contig 14703 bp, 10 predicted proteins | sample 9134171 | NCBI WGS metagenome assembly JAEEGF01 (sample SAMN16246542, study PRJNA631951) | gut metagenome | biome: gut microbiome; feature: rumen; material: AP-attached | host: Bos | place: Iran: Karaj | collected 2018-10 | reverse complement strand
GAAAAGGGACTTGAACCCTCGACCTACTGATTACGAATCAGTTGCGCTACCGACTGCGCTATTCCAGCATATATCTGTGTCCTTTAAAAGGCACAGATATCATTATACTTATTACATCAGACTTTGACAAGCAAAAAAGCTATCATCTCATGTGCACATCCATCTGAGGAAAAGGTATCTCAACACCTTCCTTATCAAAGGCTTTTTTGATCGCCTCATTCATTGACCACTTCGCCTTTACATAATCAGCAGGCTTAACCCATCCTCTGATTCTGAGGTTCACGCTGCTGTCAGCAAGCTCATCAACGTAAACTACCTTCTCATACTTATCAGAGATGAACTCATTTGCATCAAGAACTCTTGTAGCGACAGCTCTTGCCTTATCAATATCAGCACTGTAGGAGATTCCTACCATAGTATCAAGGATTCTCATGGTATTGCCGTTGTTGTTGGTTACAATTGCTGATGCCAGCGCGCCGTTGGGAACAACGATTCTTCTATAATCGGCTGTGAGCATTCTGGTATTTATAAGGGCTATCTCTGTGACAGTGCCTTCAATTCCTGCCCCATTAACAACAATGTAATCACCTACTCTGAAGGGTTTTGCAAGAAGGATAAGAATACCACCTGCAAAATCTGAAAGTGTTCCCTGTACAGCAAGACCGATAGCAACACCGGCAGAACCAAGGAGTGCTACTATACTTGCCGTATCCATTCCAAAGCCGGCAGCTATGGAGAATGCAAGGAATACCTCAAGCGATACCTTGACTACACTTGCCAGGAACTTGGCTGTTGCGTCCTCAATCTTTGTTTTCTTTAAGGACTTCTCCACCAGATTAGTTATAGCCTTTATGGCCTGCCACATTATTACAATGACAATGATGGCAAAAACGACCTTCACCAAAAGGGCGAAAGCCTTATCCGGGAGGTCCTTAAGATAATTCTGGATTACTCCCGGTTTTAAGTTTTCGTTTCCTGTTACCTCCGCCAAAGTCTCGATAGCAGTTTCAGCAGTAGCAGTAAGCAGCATGGGCGGTAACATCATATTCATTATTTATTGTCTTCCTTCTTTTCTGTCTTATTTACTGTCTTTTTCGCAGTAGTCTTTTTTGCAGTGGTTTTTGCAGCCTTTTTGGCTGTACCTGTTTTTCCGGAAGCCTTAGAAGTAGCAGCCTTCTTTGTTGCAGTCTTCTTAGCAGCAGTCTTTTTACCTGAGATAGATTTAAGGGCTGCCTCAGAAACTATGCTTGAAATACGCTCTTCCTCGATCTGCTCGTACTTCTTTTCGATAGCCTCCTCCTGAGCTGCAAGCTCCTTCTCATAGCGCTCATGAAGCTCTCTTAAAAGCTCTGCCTCTTCCTTTTCCTGTCTGTTCTTCAGCTCTCTTAAGGTCTTCTCGCGCTCCTGCATCTTGTTGTTTGCTTCCTCTTCGCGGATCTTTCTGATCTTCTTCTCCTGTGTTGTGTAAGGAGTGTATGAGAAGATTGCAAGGGATGATGAAGCAACCTTGATCGGAATTGAATATGGTCTTCCGTCAGCCTCGTTAAAGCCGGCCTCAATCCTTCCGGGATTAACTATTCCGCTTCCGCCATAGCAGGTATCATCTGAGTTAAATATCTCATAATATTTACCATCGGCAGGAACACCAACCTCAAAGGTTCTGTCCACACCGGCCATATTAACAACAACTACAAGAAGGTCTTCATCCTTCTCGCCCTTTCTCATAAAGGACATCATGCACTCTTCAGCAGCCATACTGTTAATCCACTCGAAGCCACTGTCATTTACATCTATCTTATGAAGAGCAGGTCTGTTGTAATATATTTCATTAAGTGAATGGATCATGTTCTCAAGGAAAACAGCATTATCTATGCTGAGCTCATTAGGATCCATATAGATCATCTTCTTGCCGGGATGTGTCATAAGATAAGAAATTGCAAGTCTTACGCCAGCCATCTTCTGAGCTGAATCACCGGGCATAAGGTCATAAAGTCCCTCTAAGCCTTTTCCGATTTCCTCATGGGTAAATGCAAGAACAAATCTCTCTGTGTAGCAATATACAAGGGAGAATGTAAGCTCGTTGTGGTTACCTGATCTAAACAGCGGATCATTCTGGATATAATCAAGGAAGTCCTTGGTCCATCCATTGTTCCACTTATAGTCAAATCCAAGACCGCCATCATCAAGCTCTCCTGTAACTCTGGGCCAGCAGGAGGTCTCCTTTGTAAGTGTAAGTACGCCGGGATGGATTGTCTTTAAAACAGCGTTGAAGTTGCAAAGGAAATCCTTAGCCTCAAGGTTTTCATTGCCGCCATAAATATTAGGAACCCACTGTCCGGGCTTTCTGTCGTAATCAAGATAAAGGATCTTGGCAATATCAGCTACCCTTAGACCATCCAGGTGGAATGTCTCAACCCAGAATAAAGCACTTGAAAGAAGGAAATTGGTAACCTGTTTTCTTCCAAAGTCAAATATCAGATCGCCGGTTCTGGGATGTACGCCCATTCTCGGATCGGGATACTCATAAAGAGCCTGTCCGTCAAAGGCATTAAGTCCGCACTGAAGCTTGGGGAAGAAGGTTGTAACAAAGTCCATGATTACTCTTATGCCTGCTTCATGCATGATATTAATGAACTTCTTAAAGCCTGCAGGAGAACCGTATCTCTTCTGAATTGAGAAGAATCCATTTATATGGAACGGATGTCCCGGAATGTGCTCCATAATAGGCTTAAGCTCGATTGTATTAAAGCCATGATCCTGAACATACTGAAGGATTTCATGAGCGAGCTCCTCGTAATCAGGAATATGATTCTGATGTCTTGCAGCAAAGGAATCAAGTGAAAGCTCGCAGATTGAAAGCGCATCCGTATCTCTGTTGAACTTTGCACGGTTCTTTATCCATGCAGCATCAGTCCATTTGATATCGTCTATTGGAGTAACCTGTGAAACCTCGTTCTCCTTATCCTTAAATGCATAGCCAAAGGGATCAGGTCTCTTAAAGGTTACGCCGCCCTTTGTCTTGATCTCATACTGATATCCGTCACCGGCCTTTGCCTCAGGAATGAATATCTCAAAAATGCCGTCGTGATCAACACGCTGCATCTGATTTACTCTGCCATCCCAGTCATTAAAGTCGCCGATTACGCTTACTCTGGCAGCATCGGGAGCCCAAACCGCAAAGGCGCAGCCCTTAACGCCATCAAGCTCAATAATATGAGCGCCAAGCTTTTCATGAATAGAATAATGAATGCCGCTGTTAAACTTGATAAAGTCCTCACGATCCATTCTCGCAGAGAAATTGTAAGGATCTATGATCTCCTTAACGTCGCCGTTCTCAAGTTTTATTCTGTATTTATATTTGAAGTTCTCCTTATAGGGAACAAGAGCAGCATAAAAGCCTGCTTCATCAGCAAGTTCCATCTTATACTTCTTTGTTCCTGAATCCGGAACAACTTCTATTTCAACCGCCATTGGATAAAATGTCTGAATTAACAGATTGGAGCCCACCTTATGAGCACCAAGGATTCGATGAGGATCATCCCCGTCAGAATATATTATTTCTTCAATCTCAGGCCAGTTCATAAGTTTGTAAAGCTTGTTGTTCATAGTATTCCTCCTCATCTATGGCATAATGAATAACATCCAAAATTAATTATAGCACTTTTGCCAGTAACAATGTGCTTATTGTTTACCTGTTGAACCGAATCCGCCTGCTCCTCTTTCTGATTCTGCAAGCTCATCTGCTTCTTCAAATTCCACTGATAAATACGGCTGGATAATGATCTGCGCAATTCTCTCTGCAGGAGTTATAACTCTCTCAATATCTGAGTCATTATGAACTGCAACAATTATCTCTCCGCGATAATCGGAATCCACTACACCAACGCAGTTAGCAGGACGAAGTCCTTCCTTTGTTGCAATACCGCTTCTTGCATAAATTCCCCCAAAGTAGCCATCCGGAATTTCCATTGCAAGTCCTGTTCCTATCTTCTGTGTTGTGTGAGGTGCTATCTTTGTATCCTCACTGACATTCGCATAAAGATCATAGCCGGCAGCTGCAGCACTTCCTCTTGTAGGCAATGTAGCTGTATCGCTCAGCTTTTTAATATTTACTTTCATCAGGATTCTCCTTTGAATAAAAAAGACTTGTTGTCATTCTGCATACACAGATCCGCAACAAGTCTTATTATATAACAAATCAGCTAATATATCATCGTAAAAATACTTGTAAATTCACGATTTTTTAAATTCCGTATCACATATCCTCAATCATGGCAAGGGCTCCGTAGATATTGGAGTCATCTCCGAGGGCTGCCTTCTTAAGTTCAACGGTTTTTCTGATGGAAGGCATGCAGTATCTGTCTACCTCTGCAAGTATCTTCTCCATGAAAAGATCGCCGACCGCTTCCATAACGCCGCCGCCATAAACAACAATGTCAGGACTTATGGTATTTATCATGTTACCTGTAGCAATTGCAAGATAGTGGCAGGCTCTGTCAACAGCCTCAAGAGTTACTGTATCCTTTGCAGCAAGAGCCTTCTTTAGGTTCTTACTCTTAAATACGCCGTTTTCAATAGATTCAGCCAGCATATTCTTGCGGCCTCTTGCTGTCTGCTGAAGGATATACGCGCTCATGCCCTTCTTACTTGAGAAGGCTTCAAGACATCCTCTCTGTCCGCATCCGCAAAGCGGTCCCTCGGGATCAAGGATCATGTGTCCGTACTCAGCTGCTTTATACTTATTACCGGTGAACATCTTACCATCAAGTATGAGGCCGCCGCCCATTCCGGTTCCTACGAAGAAGCCAACAACGTTCTTATAACCCTTTGCAACTCCGTATTTCCACTCACCGAGAACACCTACATTTACATCATTTCCGATGTAGAAGGGAATGTCGAACTTCTTTTCAATAGAGGACTTTATATCATAATCAGTCCAGGGAAGATTCGGAGAAGTAAGAATGATTCCCGAGCCCTGGTCTATAACTCCGGGTGCTCCCGCAGCTATCGCCTTGATTTCCTTCTTTTTGATACCCGACTCGTCGATCATATCCTGCACAACGCTGATTATCATCTTTTCAACATTGGCAGTGTCATCACCGGCTTCCTTAGTCTTTTTCTTAAGTCTGTAAACTATATCCTTTTTTTCGTCAAAAATTGCCCCAAGAATCTTTGTTCCACCAATATCAAGACAGATATTATACTTTCCAGACATCTTCTTACCTCCGCTAGCCTTCGTACTTTGAATAGTTGTTCTTTCCGTTTTCTTTCACATAGTATAATGCTTTATCTGCGTTTCTATATAATTCATTATACGCTTTTCCGTCTTCCGGGTATACAGCATATCCCACAGACATTGTGAATTTTACTTCTTCCCCATTGTAATCAACTATCTTATTATCTTCGGAAAACTGTTTAAGCAGCCTGTCCACTTCTTCTGTCGAGTGATTCCTTATTACTACCAGGAACTCATCTCCACCGATTCTTGAAGGATAACAGTCATCTCCAAGATTTTCCTGCATTCTTCTGGCTGCGTCCTTTAGTACCTTATCGCCGCAGTCATGTCCATAGTCGTCATTTATATGCTTGAAGTAGTCAAGGTCAAGAAGTATGAGCGCAAGGCTCTTCGTCTCCTCATCCTTAACAAAGGCATCAAACATTCTTCCGATAGTCATTCTGTTAAAAAGACCTGTGAGGGTATCTCTTTCAGCAAGGAATCTTATTCTTTCATTGGTTCTCGTAAACTGATCGATATCATATTTAAGAATATAAATATGAATATTATTATCCTGTCTTGTCTTCCTCATGCGATAGCAGAAATTCTGATATCTTGGCATATCATTGGCACCGGTCATCTCAAGGCAGACAATATGATCAGAGGTTGTTCCGTCATTGTACGCTTTAAGGAGTCTTTCATCATCAAAAAACTCAACCATTTTCTCTCTGTCCTCAGCAACAACCTGGGCATTTAGCATGCTTATCATAACTTCCTTAAACGGAAGCTCAATATATCCGGTCTCACCAAAATCAGATATCAGACCGCTCTGTCCAAGATGCATATACACCGTCTTCTTCGTACTGAGATTAGCCTCAAGATAGAAGGTGTTCCTGATGAACTGCTCAAAGGAACCATATCCAAGGGTATGCGTAAAGGCATCACTTGCAAGAAGCAGGAATGTAGGATCACTTGGCATGTCATAGTACTCTGATCCGCTCTGACTTATGTCAGGAAGCTTTCTCATGCGCTCCGCATCAATACTTCTTGCGCACATGATAAACATCTTATTACCCTCAGAGACAATAGGAATGATCAGATACATGAGCCAGTTGTAATCGCCCTTTGCATCTATAGTTCTGAAGTAGTCAGTCAGATGGTCAAAGCTGTATTCCTCGATACGGTCATTAAGTGTTGTAAGATCATAGAAATCAAGGAATGCTTCTCTGTCCTCGTTATAGATAGCCTCATCTGCGAAGGCCTTAATAGCCTTGGAATATGTACCCTTACCCATCTTGTGGGTGTACTTGGCAGTATTCTCATATACGGTCTCAAAGGTATCCATATCGATATTTACAATATCAACACGGTTGTAGATCATATACAGGAACTTGATATGGGAATTGAGCTGAACTGCTCTTGCTCCCGGATCATCGTCCGTCATGGTCTCTGCAATCGCAAGAATCGCAGTCTTACCAATTTCCTTATTGGTGGTTATCTGCCTCAGCATTAGTCTGTTATAGCCTCTGCTGGTAACAAATTCCATCGCATGGATTTCATCATTATCCACACACTGTTGTGCAAGGAGCTTAATGTTTTTAGCAAGAGAATGCCTTGGTGAGTCAAACAGATCATTGATAAATCTGACATCACCAATAAACAGCGGCTCAAATATATTATTAAAGTCCCTACTGTACATAAGTACCTTGAAGTTTTTCTTGTTATCAAGCTCAAGTATTGCAAGAGGAAGCTGATTAAGGAAAATCGACTCCTCCTCATCAATATGCTTTTCTTCAATAGGAGTCTGGGAAAGGATATTTATATTACCAATTTCCTTATAGAATTGTCTCTCCGCTTCAGTCTCATACTCGAAGGGATAGCCGCCGGGCGGGTAATACCATAGCGGCACTGCCTCACTATAGAGATGTCCCTGAGTCATCTCACAGCCTGCCTGCTTTAGGAACTCAAGAATTTCCTCATCCTCAACACTACCCATCATTGTACGTATGCCAAGCTCCTTGACCAGGTTGATGACATTTTTCATCATAAGTCTTGGTGTCTTGTCATAGTTATAACCCTCAAGGAAGCTGCTGTTTATCTTAACAGCATCAAAGGCCATATCATTCAATATATGAAGTGATGAATATTCACTTCCGAAATCATCAAAAATAATAGTAAAGCCGGCTTCCTTAAAGCGCTTCAGCTCGCGCATTATGCCCTTTCTGTCCATGGTGATCTCTGCTTCACTTATCTCTATCTGGATAAGATTTCTGGACAGCTTATATTTCTTAATCTCACCCTCAAGGAGACTTAGCATATCGCAAAGCTCAAAGTCCATTCTTGTAAGGTTAATGGAAACAGGAACAGGCTCAAGCCCTGTTGTCTCCTTAATTTCACTCTGATCCTCGCAGACCTTTTTAATAACAAAGGAATCAAGCAGATATATCTTCTTTGAATTTTCAAGGACAGGTACAAAATCCTTGGGCATCAGAACTCCATATTCAGGGTTGTTCCATCTGGCAAGGGCCTCATGACCACATACCTTACCTGAATATGTATGGAAAATAGGCTGATAATATACCTCGATCTCGCCGTTTTCAAGAGCAGTTTCCAGGTGATGCACAACATAATGCTGCATCAGAATACTGTTATCAACATGCTCCTTATCATATATAGTTATTCCCTCTCCCTTGGACTCACCGTTGTAGCAGGCAATATTAGCATCCTGTATTATTTCCTCTGCATTCCTGTCATAGGGATCAATGGGATAAATACCGGCATGCAGCTCCATACCGGTATGTATATAGACTTCATCAAAATCCTTACGGATTCTTGTAATGAAGGTATCAACATCCTCAATATCAGTGATAACCGCAAAGGTGGAATCCTCCAATTTGCAGGCAATATCAACCGGGAAGGCATCTCTTATCTTATTTGATACAAACATGATAACCTGATAGCCTTCATCAAAGCCGTACTTCATGTAATACTGCATGAAATTATTTACAGCAAAATATACACAGCAAAAAGAAGCAGAGAAATCACCTTTTTCTGCTTTTTCATTAACCAAGCTAATAAATTCTTCTTTGGAATAAAGAACCCTGGATGGTCCTCTCTCTTCACTTTCTGCCATAAATAACCAGCCTTAATTTAGATTTAATACCTCAATTAATGTTAGCAAAATGGACGCTGTAAAACTATTAATCATATATAAAAAATTATTAAAAAAAAGAAGCACCACAAAAGTGCTTCTCTTAGGAAGTTCTGCTCTCGCTTCGCTCGCCAGAACACGTTCAAACTAGGCCAGGCAATACCTCGCCAAGTTTTCTCAGCCAAATACAGCTTTGTAGTCCTTCTGGAACTTATCAATTCCGGCAGTTGTAAGAGGATGGTTAACCATCTGAGCGATAACGCCATAAGGAACTGTAGCAATGTGTGCACCTGCAAGTGCGCAATCTGTAACGTGCATAGGATGACGAACAGATGCAGCGATGATCTCTGTATCGATACCGTGAAGGTCAAAGATCTGTGCAACCTCAGAAATAAGGTCTGTTCCTCTTGTGCTGATATCATCAAGTCTTCCGAGGAAAGGACTAACGAATGCAGCGCCTGCTCTTGCTGCAAGAAGAGCCTGGTTAGCTGTGAAGATAAGAGTCATGTTGATCTTGATACCCTCAGCTGCAAGTGTGTGGCAAGCCTTAAGTCCCTCTTCTGTCATAGGAATCTTAACTACCATGTTCTTGTGGATCTTAGCGATCTCGCGGCCCTCTTTGATCATGCCTTCAGCATCAACTGTTGTAGCCTTAACCTCGCCACTTATAGGACCATCTACGATAGAAGCGATCTCTGCAACAACCTGATTAAAATCTCTGCCCTCTTTTGCGATAAGAGAAGGGTTTGTTGTAACGCCGCAGATAACGCCCATATCATTTGCTTTTTTAATGTCTTCAACGTTAGCAGTATCCAAGAAGAATTTCATAATACACTCCATTCCGCTTAAAATTTTATTTAAGCTTTTTCTAAACTATTTTTCATGCTATTAAAATAATATCACATTTTAGGGAGTATTTTCAATTCATATCATGCTAACTTTTTGACAAAAATTGCCTTTTACGGTAATTAGTTCATTTTACGCTATCTAAGATCTCCGCCATCATCATGGAGAAGCTCATAAGAAGCGCCATCGGCAGCAGTCGTTGCAAGACTGTCGCACCTCTCGTTTTCCGGATGTCCGTCATGTCCCTTAACCCAGTGCCAGGTGACCTGATGTCTTCCTGCAGCTTCAAGAAGTCTCTTCCAGAGCTCAACATTTTTAACAGGCTTTCCGTCAGACTTTTTCCAGTTTTTCTTAAGCCAGCCGTTTATCCAGTTTTCATTAAAAGCACTAATTACATACTTGGAGTCTGAATAGAGATCCACTACGCAGGGTCTGTTTAAGGCTTCAAGCCCCATTATCGCTCCCATAAGCTCCATTCTGTTATTTGTTGTCTTATCGTACCCAGCACTTAATTCCTTTTCATGGAGCTCGCCCTTTGAATCAACAAACTGTATAACGGTTCCGTATCCGCCCGGTCCATCCGGGTTTCCTCTTGCTGATCCGTCTGAATATATTGTCACATTCATAAATTCCAAATTCCTTTATCTTCAAATCTTGCAGCCATTTTCTCGGCCTCATCAACTATGCTCTCGTTGTAGCCAATTGTCCTTAAAAGACTGATGGCATTTCTTTTGGTGGCAGGACCATCCTTAAGAAGGTAATCGAAAAGGACATCTCCTTCCTTCATCTCGCCCTCAAAATGATGAACATCATAAAGCTCTCCCAAAATTTCGGACAGCTCACCATCATGTGTTGCCGCAAAGCACATCATACCGCCTTTGTTACCTGCGAAGTACTCCAGAATTTTTGAGGAAGCTGCAATACGCTCAACCGTATTGGTTCCGCGTAAAACCTCATCTATAAATGAGAGCACCGGCGCATCAAAGAAGCCTGCCGCATCAAGGATACGCTTAAGAGATTTTATCTCCACCATGTAATAGCTGTCTCCAAGCTTAAGGTCATCCTTAAGTGCCATGGAGGTATAAACTCTGTAAAGCGGAGCCCTGTATTCCTTACATAGGCAGGTATGGATTGACTGTGCAAAAACGCTGTTTATCGCACACATCTTAAGAAATGTAGATTTACCTGATGCGTTTGAACCGGTTATAAGAAATCCTCTTTTTGCGGTAAATGAATTGGCAACAGGCTCATCCATAAGAGGATGTCTTCCCTCAGCAATCACATAATCAGAATCCCTTGAGAACTCCGGGATACAGTATCCATCCTTCAAGGAAGCTCTGTAATAATCTATAGACACACAGGCATCAATATAGCCTATAAGCGTTGTTAATCCATATACGCTTTCTATTTCATTCTTAAGCTTTCTAAGCATTGAATGATATTTTACAAGATCAAGATGTGTCGCCATTCTCACATAATCAAGAATCACATCAAAGGGATTTGAGGAGCCGGTAGCTCTTCCGGCAGACATGAGAATCCAGGAGCCTCTTTTAAAACCCTTTAGGTTATTCTCATATTCAGCTATCTTTTTAATCTCATCCCCGAAAGCCTCTGACTTAATGCCCTTCAGCTCGCCTGCACCTCTTATAAGTCTTAGAACGTATGAAAAGGTGGCAAGATACGGGTCGATAGATGCCTTGATCTTAAAGTAGGCCATCATGTTTACACAAAGAAGCAGTGTAAACAGGCAAAAGCCCATTGTGAAATTATGCGTTGCCATCACAACAATTGAAAATACATACAGGAAAAGAATAACCATTTCCAGGCCGGTATAGCCTGTCTTTGCATTATCAAGAAGCTTTAGATATTCCCAGATTGAATACCTGCCCATCCTTCCAACCTTGTGGAGGCTTTCCTTAAGGAGTATCCGCTCATCAGCATTACCTTTAAGAACCCCAAGGCTCTTTTCCATATTTGAAAAGGCATCCTCATTTTCTATTTCCGGGCACCTCAGCATATAGTAAAGGTACTCCTCACCCGAGGATGTCTCACAATAGTTAATCCTGTCGTAAACCTCATCCATCATAAGGTCATTCCAGGTTATATCATCAATGAAAAAATCCTTTTTGTTAGCGTTATAAAAACCGCTTAAACTGTCTCTTTCCCTCTTTATACAAGACGAAGGCGCAGAACCATATTCGTCTGCGCACTTCTTTCTAAAGCGTCTGCCTTCATCTCTTGAATTTTTTACCCCCAGAAGAAATATTATAAGGATAAATGCTCCTATAATACCCAAAATCATCCCAGCTGTCATACACTCTCCTCGATAATATTTATAGTTCTTTACTTATTCTCTGCTTGATCTCTTCTGCCTTTGCGTAAATCTCATCAGGGCTTACACCGATATTATAATTACCGTTCTCGTATCTGATAATTCCACCGATCATTGTAAGAATCACATTTGAGGTGTCACCGCTATAGACAATGTTCTTGGCGATATTGTTAACAGGCTGCATATTAGGCTTGTGCAGATCAATCATGATAATGTCAGCAAGCTTGCCCTGCTCAAGAGCATCTGCATTATTATGTCCCATTGCTCTTGCGCCGTTAACTGTAGCCATCTTAAGAACTTCCATAGCATCAATACATGCGGCATCATTTTCACGAAGCTTACCAAGTCCTGTTACAAGGAACATCTCTCTGAACATGCTAAGAGCGTTGTTACTTGCAGGTCCGTCAGTACCAATCGCTACAGGAATTCCTCTCTTTAAGTAATCGTTAATAGGAGCAATTCCGCTTGCAAGCTTTGTATTTGAACCGGGATTTGTTACAACATAGAGTCCGCGCTTTTTCAGGATATCCATGTCCTTCTCATCAGTATGAACAAGGTGATATCCGCCTCCGCCGTAATCAAACATCTGAAGACTGTCAAGGAACTCCACAGGGCTCATCCCATATCTTTCCCTGCATCCTGCAACCTCACCTGCAGTTTCTGAAATGTGAGTAAATACAGGTGCCTTGTACTTATGTGAGAGCTCTGCTATTTTCTCAAGAAGCTCCTTAGAGCAGGTATATTCTGCATGGAAGCCAATGAAATATGAGTTGTACTCATCCCTTCCATTCAGAGTGTTATACATCTCCTCAACCAGCTCAGGTGACTGGCTGAAATTATTCATGGCGCTGACCTGAGCACATCTCATACCTGCATCTCTGCAGGCATCAGCTATTGACTGAGGTGTAAGATACATATCAAAAATGGATGTAATACCACCATCCAAATACTCAAGTATCGCAAGCTTTGTAAGGTGATAAATATCCTCTGCAGTAAGCTTGGCCTCTACAGGGAAAATCTGCTTATTAAGCCAGTCTGCAAGCGGCAGGTCATCAGCCTTTGACCTAAGCAGCGTCATACCGGAATGAGTATGCGCATTTTTAAAGCCTGGCATAAGAAGATTACCTTTACAGTCTATCTCTCTGTCAAACACCAGCATTGTGTTGGGATTTTCCTTGTAGTAGTTCTCTATCTGTTCATTAGTATCACAGTAGATGATCTTATCTCCGCTTACCCAAAGCTCACCCTCGAAGATATCCTGTCCATCTTTCATTGTAAGTATTTTTGCATTGTAAAATCTGATTCTCATCCCGCTATCCTTCTCCATGGTTTTGATTAAAATTTCTTAACGCACTCGGTTACAAGCTTCTCAAAAAGAGGTCCGGTTTTGTCTGCAGCCTTCTGCACATCTTCATGAGAAAGGGGTTCATTTAACATACCCGCAGCGAGGTTACTTATACATGAAATACCACATACTCTCATTCCCATATGTCTTGCGGCGATGGCTTCTACAACCGTGCTCATGCCGACAGCATCAGCTCCGAGAGTTCTGAGCATGCGTATCTCGGCAGGAGACTCAAAGGAAGGCCCTGTCAGCTGAGCGTAGATACCCTGCTTGAGCGGAATCTTGTTTTTAAGTGCTGTCTCAAGAATGATCTCACGAAGCTCCTTATCATATACACAGCTCATATCCGGGAATCTTGTTCCAAACTCTTCGATATTAGGTCCGATAAGAGGGTTTCTTACAAACACTGAAATATGATCGTTAATGAGCATAAGGTCACCACAATCAAATGTGTAGTTGATACCGCCTGCTGCATTTGTAAGGAAAAGAATCTCTGCGCCGAGCTTTCTCATAACTCTTGCAGGAAGCACTACATCGCTGATATCGTAGCCTTCATAAAAATGTACTCTGCCCTTCATGCAGACTACAGGTACCTTTCCTACATAACCGAAAATGAATTTTCCTGCATGTCCGGGAACTGTTGAAACAGGGAAGCCCGGAATATCTGAATAGGAAATCTCACACTTAACATCTATCTGCTCTGCATAGTTGCCAAGTCCTGAGCCAAGAGTAATGGCAACTCTGGGCTGAAAATCAGTAACCTTTCTGATTGCTTCTACGCAGCTGTTAACTTTTTCAAAAATCTCATTTGCCATATTTAATCATCCTCCATAATTGCATCATCTTCATCTGAGATAAGATAAGCCTCCTCCGGAAGCTCATCTATATTATCATACCCCAGACTGCCGTCTTTGTCATGTATTCTGCCATGCAGTTTAGGTCTTACAGCAACAGTGATGGCCATCATCAACGCATCTATCGCTCCAAAATCGGAAAGCCTGTTTAAAACAAAACCGCTCATTCCCTTTCCCAGCTCTAAATGTCCGAACTGGTTAAGTATTCTCATGAGCATTCCGCTTCCCGGAACCTCGTCGAATCTAATACCAATATTTTCCGGAACATCTGTTTTTTCCAGGGTGAATCCGGTATCATGCTCCAGCGGCTCTCTTTTCCCAAAGTATATGTTCATAACTCTGCAGGTAGAATCTTCGAGCAGATAGAATTCGTTTCTAAGTACAGGTCTTCCGTATTCATCTATAGAAAACTCTGACACAGTTGAAATCGCATATATCTCACCATGCTCATCTATCTCTGTAACTGCCCTGAAGCCGTCAAAGCCGCACTTTATCTCATGAACAGTTTCGCCCTCTGTGATAAGAAGGAAAAACGAACCGGTTCTTTCATCCAGTTTAAAGCCGACTGATTTAATTCCATCGGTGTGATTATTGTGTAAAATCTGTAGCAGTATCGGCATAAAGCCAACACCCTTATCATCCATGTCATAGGTTACGCCATCAATGCACTTCATAAGATGATATCTGAATTTAGGGCTCATGCCACAGGTATTTCTTTTCTTCTTTTTATTCCAGCCTCCGCCTGCAATAACAGTTCTGCATTCAGGTATGTCCTCAGCCATCCTTATAAATTCTCCAAGGCTGCTTTGCTTACATCTTACCTCCTGTGTAACAGGTATAGGTGCATCCTGAACCTCAAGCTCTGACATCAGCCTGTGAACTGTCTGAGACATATTGCCCTTCTGGAACAGATCCTCATTTCCCGCATTTGTAACTACCATCATGTTTACATCAGGGAAT
>JAEEGF010908911.1_pt1 | contig 14704 bp, 14 predicted proteins | sample 9134171 | NCBI WGS metagenome assembly JAEEGF01 (sample SAMN16246542, study PRJNA631951) | gut metagenome | biome: gut microbiome; feature: rumen; material: AP-attached | host: Bos | place: Iran: Karaj | collected 2018-10 | reverse complement strand
AGGGCACGGGCTCCGTAGAAGAAGCTCACCTTCCTTCCGGTCTTCAAGGTCTTGAAGAGGTGCATGATGTGGCTCCTCAGAGGTGCCATACCGGCACCGCCGCCCACGAAGATATATTCCTGCTCCACGGGATCGTCCTTAGGAAGGAGGAACTCTCCGAACGGACCGCTGATCCACACCTTGTCACCCGGCTTGCGGGTAAACACGTAGGAAGAAGCGACTCCCGGAGGAACCGGCAGCATCTTGAAGACGCCCCTAGGCTGGCTCCTGTCGAAAGGAGGAGTTGCGATACGGACGTTGAGCTTGATGACATTCTTCTCTGCCGGATACGAGGCCATTGAATAGGCACGGACAGTGGGAACGGTGTTCTTGTGCTTGATGCCGAAGAACCCGTATTTTTCCCAGTCGCCCCTGTATTCAGGTGCCACATCGATGTCGGCGAAGTCAATGTCGTACTCGGGGATATCAATCTGGATGTACTCTCCTGACTTGAACTCGATGTTCTCGCCCTCGGGAAGTTTCACGGTGAATTCCTTGATGAAGGTGGCTACGTTGTCGTTGCTGATCACCTCGCACTCAAGCTTCTTCACACTGAGGGTAGAATCGGGAACCTGGATCTTGATGTTGTCCTTTATCTTTACCTGGCAGCCAAGACGGAAACCGTCCTTGATCTGCTTGCGGTTGAAGAATCCCTTCTCAGTGGGGAGGATGCTTCCGCCACCTTCGAGTACCTGGACCTTGCACTGGCCGCAGTTGGCCTTGCCGCCACAGGCTGAAGGAAGGAAAATACCCTGGTCTGCAAGAGTGTGCATCAAGTCACCTCCAAGGGGTACTTCAAGGTTCTTCTTGCCTCCGTTGATGTCGATGCTGACAGATCCGGAAGGGGTAAGTTTGGCCTTGATGACAAGAAGGAGGGCTACAAGGATAAGTGTTACGACCACTATTGTCGCGACAGCTCCGATGATTGTATTGAACATGGTCTAGCCTCCTTTTTTAAAGTGAAATACCCATGAAGGTCATCATCGCGATAGCCATGAGGCCGACGGTGATGAACGTAATACCAAGGCCCTTGAGAGGAGCCGGAACATTGCTGTAGGACATCTTCTCGCGGATTGCAGCGAGGGAGACGATGGCGAGGAACCAGCCGATTCCACTACCGAGGGCGTAAACCGCTGATTCTCCGACATTGACGAAATCCTTCTGCTGCATGAAGAGCGATCCGCCGAGGATGGCGCAGTTGACCGCAATCAAGGGGAGGAAGATTCCGAGAGCGGAATAGAGTGAAGGGCTGAATTTCTCCACTACCATCTCGACAATCTGAACGATGGCGGCGATGACGGCGATGAAGATGATGAAGCTGAGGAAGCTCAGGTCCACACCTTTGATCAGGGCATCGGGAGCCAGGACGTATTTGTTGAGGAGATAGTTGATCGGGAGAGTGACCAGGAGGACGAAGATAACTGCAACACCAAGGCCGGCAGCCGTCTTCACGTTCTTCGATACCGCCAGGTATGAGCACATACCAAGGAAGTATGCGAAGATCATGTTGTCAACGAATATTGACTTTACGAATAAGCTGAGATATTCCATAACCTTAATGTTTTAATTATTTCTCCTGAAGGTCTTTCTGAATGCTCCTCTGGACCCATACTATGCATCCCAGTAGGATGAGGGCGAAAGGAGGAAGGATCACCAGGTTGTTGGGAACATAACCGAGCCAGTTCAGGATGTCAACTCCGAACAGGGTGCCGCTTCCGAGAAGCTCACGGAAGAAGGCGACGATAAGGAGTATCATTCCGTAGCCGGCACCGTTGGCGACACCGTCGAGGAAGGAAGGCCAGGGCTTGTTGCCGAGGGCGAAGGCCTCGATCCTACCCATGACGATACAGTTGGTGATGATCAGTCCGATGTACACACTGAGCTGCTTGTCAATGGCGTAGGTTGCCTCGAAAGACTTCAGGATCTGGTCCACGAGGATTACCATCATGGCCACCACGACAAGTTGGACTATGATACGAACGCGGCTCGGAATGGTGTTCCTGAGCAGCGAGAGGATCAGGCTCGAAATACCGCAGACCACGATAACCGAGAGAGCCATGACAAGGGCTCCCTTCATGGTGACCGTTACGGCCAGCGAAGAGCAGATACCGAGGACAAGGACGGTGATGGGATTGCCCTTGAAAATCGGGTTAAGGATTGTTTCTTTCAGTTTGGCATCCATGATTATTCCTCCTCAGTTTTATTGTCAGCTACAGAGACACCTTTGAAGTAGGCGGAGTAGGCGCCCAGCCAGGTGTCTATTGCGGCGTCAAGACCATTGGAAGTCATTGTCGCACCGGTGATTGCATCAATCTTATTGTCGATGATGGAAGTTCCGTCAGCATTCTTGGGTGCGCCACCCTTGACTATGTCAAAGACATTGGCGTTGTTGAAATCGGCGGTTTCTCCTACGAATTCAGCCTGGAAGCCGGGATCGTCCTTTATCTTGGCACCAAGGCCGGCGGTCTCGCTTTCATGGTCGAAATAAGCACCCTTGATATTGCTGGAAGATGGTTCGAAGGCAATGTAGCCCCAGACGGGACCCCAGAGACCTGCACCGTAGACGGGAACAACGGTTACACCGTTCTTGAAGATAAACACGGGAAGTTCAGCCTTGCTGCCATCCTTGATCTTGTAGTTCTGCTTCTTGAGATCCTTGGGAGAGAAGACTTCGTCAAGTTTGAGGTCGGAGATCTTCTGCCCGTCAGGACCCACCAGGAAAGCCTGCCCGATTTCCTCGCCGTATTTATCGAGGACAGCCTTGTTGCCGATCTTCTGAAGGTCAGCCTTGGTGGCGAACTGGGCCGCAGTCAGCATCTGGGAGATGGTGTCAGCCTTCTCGTTTGCTTCCTGCTTTGACTTGAGTGACTGGGAAACGAAAGCCAGTAGCGCCGCGACCAGCATGACTATGATGGTCGTGTAGATTATCGTATATGTGTTACTGTTGGTATTCATATTCATTGATAATTAAGCGACATAGACTTTCTTTGCCCTTCTCTTCGTGGCGCTGGAAGTGACGCAGTGGTCAATCAGCGGTGCGAAGGTGTTCATGAGCAGGATGGCGAGCATCATACCCTCGGCATATCCTGGGTTGAAGAGCCTGACAGTGATGCAGAGAGCTCCTACCAGGAATCCGTAGATCCACTTGCCACATTCGGTCTGAGCCGAGGTGACGGGGTCTGTGGCCATGAATACGGTTCCGAATGCGAAGCCACCCATGACGAGCTGGACGTATGCGGGAACATCGGTAACTCCGAATGCGGTTCCGAGCCAGCCGACGAAGAGGGCACCGATAACGGAAGAGGTCATGATCTTCCAACTGGCGACTCCGGTCCAGAGGAGGATGAAGGCGCCGATAAGGATTGCGATCACTGAAGTCTCACCTACGGAACCGGGAACGGTTCCGGCGAACATGTTCCAGAAATTATAGCCTGCACCGGAGATGGAACCCATTCCCTCTGACATGTAGGAAAGGGGAGTCGCACCTGTGATTGCATCGGCACCGCAGCGGCGTGCGATCCATACCTGTGATCCGGACATCGAGCTGGGATAGGAGAAGAACAGGAATGCACGGCAAAGGAGAGCCGGGTTCAGGAAGTTCATTCCGGTACCTCCGAAGACTTCCTTTCCGAATATGACTGCGAAAGCTACTGCAAGGGCAAGCATCCAGAGAGGAACATCCACAGGGACGATGAGCGGAATGAGCATTCCGGAAACGAGGTAACCTTCGTTGACTTCCTCACCCTTGATCTGTGCTCCGGTGAACTCAATTCCAAGACCAACTATATATGAAACAAGATAGAGAGGAATGACCTTCCATAGGCCCCACAAGAACTGGTTCCAGAATCCGGGGAGGTCATGTACTGCGAGGTTATGCTGGTAGCCTACGTTCCACATGCCGAACAATGCGGCCGGAACCAAGGCTATCACGACGATAATCATCACCCTCTTGATGTCGAGGGAATCCCTGACATGGGCACCCTTTGCGGTGACGGTGGCAGGAACCCTGAGGAAGGTGTCAAAGGCATCCCATGTAGAATGCAACCATCCTAACTTGCCGCCTTTCTCGAAAAGGCCGGGTTTCAATGTGTTTTCTTCCATAGTCTTTGCCTTTTATGCCATTTCCTTGATCATGAGGTCTATTCCGCCCTGGATCATCGCCTGTATGTCGTTCTTGGAAGGATCGACGAACTCACAGAGAGCCAGATCCTCGGGAAGGACTTCATAGATGCCGAACTGCTCCATCTTGTCGATGTCACCGGCAAGGCAGGCTTTGATCAGATAGACAGGGAATATGTCCATGGGAAGCACCTTTCCGTAAACGTCGGAGCAGACGAAAGCCCTCACTCCGCCATGGGTGTTGGTGTCCATGTTGTACTTTTTCTTGGGAAGAAGCCATGAGAAATAGGCCATGGATGAACTGAACTGGTTGAACCTTAGAGGATTCGCCCAGCCAAGAAGCTCCCTTTCACGGCCTTCCCTGATCAGGGTGACCTGGTTGTCGAAGAAGCCGAGATAGCCATCTTTTCCGATATTCTCTCCGGAAAGGACATCTCCGCTGATGAACCTGGTCTCTACATCATTGTCAAAACAGCCTTCCAACGCCTTGACGGGCATTCCGGGAAGAGTTTCGACGTAACCGGTCTTCAAGGCGGCAGGTCCGGTGACCGCTACCTTGCGGTTAAGAACCAGACGGCCTTCGAGGAAGAGTTTTCCGATTGCAGCAAGGCTCAGGAGGTTAAGTGTCCAGACTGTTTCTCCCTTCTTGATGGGAGAGATGTGGCTGATCTGGACTCCAACGTTGCCTGCCGGATGCTTCTTGCCAACGACTGTGTGGACTGTTGCATCCTGAAGTCCTGCGAAGACCGAGTTGTCGCTGTTCACGCAGACATGGACCTTGGCGATCTTTGAAACTGCAGTGATTGCAGCCTGGATGGCCCTAAGGTCATCCTTGAAAACGAACTCGGTGTCTGCTGCCAGGGGAGCAGTGGAGAAAGAAGATACAAAGATAGCCTTTGGAGTCAGGGCCGGGTTGGCCAGGATTCCGTAAGGCCTCTGGATGATAGAGGGCCACAAACCGCTCTTAAGGAGGGATTCCTTGACTTCTTCTGAACCCAGGGACTTGGGATCCTTCTTCCCGAAGTCTACGAAGTCATTGTTTCCGTCAGCCTTCACGAGCACTGCGAGAAGTTTTCTCTTCTCGCCCCTGACAATCTCCTGAACTGTTCCGCCAACTGGGGAAGTAAGGAGGATGTCGGGGTTTTGTTTGTCTGCCAAAACAGGTGATCCCGCCATCACCTTGTCGCCTTCCTTGACCAGGAGCCTAGGCGCGAAGCCCTTAAAATCAGTGGGTTTCACGGCGACAACATCAGGCGAAACCGTCTTAATTGTTTCGAGGGCTGCCATCCCGTTGATCGGAATGTCAAGTCCCTTTTTCAATACGATGTTGTTTGACATTATTTATTGTGTTGGTTGTATCCGAATTATAACTTACAAATATACTCATTTTTTCACGAAAAAATCCGTATTTTCGTACCATTATGGAAAACAATGAGAATCTAGTCTATGAGGGGCTGAACGCGGAGCAAAGGCAGGCGGTCAGCAGCATTGAAGGACCGGTGCTGATTGTCGCCGGAGCGGGGTCGGGCAAGACGAGGGTGCTCACCAGCAGGATTGCATTGATCCTTGCCAAGGGAGGTGATCCTTCAAGGATAATGGCCCTGACCTTTACCAAGAAGGCTGCCGGGGAGATGAAGGAGAGAATTGGACTGATGGTAGGGAAGAGACTGTCCTGGAAACTCTGCATGGGCACGTTCCATTCCATATTCATTAGATTCTTAAGGGAATACGCCGGATTCCTCGGCTATCCGGAGTCATTTACTATCTATGACACCAGCGATTCTACAAGTGCCGTCAAGGCATGCATAAAGGAACTTCAACTGGATGACAAGGTCTATAAGCCGAGGGATGTCCTCTCAAGGATTTCCCTGGCAAAGAACAACCTGGTCACCGCTGCCGCTTATAGGGCGAATACCCAGATCATCCAGAAGGATATGGCGGCTAGGAAACCAAGGATATGTGATATCTACTCCCTCTATGCAGAGAAGTGCAGGAAGAGCGGAGTAATGGACTTCGATGACATCCTGCTGAATATGAATATCCTTCTGAGGGATAATCCGGAGGCTTTGAAGTCCATTTCCTCCCGTTATGATTTCATCCTAGTGGATGAGTACCAGGACACCAATTTCGCCCAGTACCTGATCCTCAAGAAACTGTCGTCGAATCACCGGAATATCTGTGTAGTGGGGGATGACTCACAGTCGATCTACGCATTCCGAGGAGCAAGGATAGAGAACATCCTGAATTTCAAGAAGGACTATCCTGATTGCAAACTGTTCCGTCTGGAGAAGAATTACCGATCCACCTCGAGCATAGTAAATGCCGCCAATTCCCTTATCGCCAACAACGAGGACAGGATACCGAAGACCTGTGTCGCCGTGGCCGGGGAGGGTGAGAAACTGCGTATCATCAACAGTTACAACGAGCAGGAAGAAGCAATAAGGATTGCTTCCGAGATCATTTCAAGGATGCAGACGGACCATGCCAGGTACCAGGATTTCGCGATCCTCTATCGAACCAACTCCCAGTCCCGGGCTCTTGAAGAGGCGCTTCGAAGGAGAAACCTCCCGTATGTGATCTATTCAGGCCATTCTTTCTTCGAGCGTTCTGAGGTGAAGGACATGATGGCCTACCTGAAACTTGCTGTGAATGTCAACGACGACGAGTCTTTCAAGAGGGTTGTGAATATGCCTGCAAGGGGGATAGGGGAGACTACCCTGGGCGCACTTGCCACTATGGCCGGTTCTAAGGGTCTTTCTCTGTTCAGGGCTGCTTATTCCGAAGACTTCGCCGAGTTCGGCCTTAAGGCTCCTGCCGTGGCCAGGATACGTACATTCTGCGATATGATCTCCGACCATGCATCCAAGGCTACTTCTGCAGATGCCCATTCCCTGGCCGTAAGCCTCTCGGATGCCAGCGGTCTATATGCCCACTTCAAGGCCGACACTTCGATAGAGGGACAGTCCAAGGCTTCAAACATAGAGGAACTTCTGAATAGTATCCTTCAGTTCGTTGAGGAAAGGCAGAATGATTACTTGCAGGAACTCCTTGCAGACAGGATGGTTGAGGATGTGACCGATGTAGAGTACCCAGTGGTGACCTTGGGAGAGTTCCTGGAGAACGTATCCCTTCTTACCAGCATTGATATCGAGGACGGCGACGACTCCAGCAACAAGATAGCATTGATGACTGTTCACTCGGCGAAAGGGCTCGAATTCCCATATGTTATAGTCTCCGGACTTGAGGAGAACTTGTTCCCTTCGGGTGGAATGCTGATGTCCAAGACCGACATCGAAGAGGAAAGAAGGCTTTTTTATGTGGCCATGACCAGGGCGAAGAAGGCCGTTCTTCTCTCATATGCATCCACAAGGATGCGGAATGGAAAGCATGAGTCCAACTCTCCCAGCCGTTTCATCAGGGAAATCGATCCTCGTTTCATCTCCAATCCTCTTAAAGAAGATCCTTTTGAAGATTTGGATAATGACGACGATGATTTCGGCTTCAGGAAAAGCTTCAGAGGCTTCGGCTCTGTGCGTACTTTCCCCAAACCTGTCTCCAGACCTATCCCAAAGCCGGTAAGGCCTGTGGTAAGACCCGTGACAAAAGAGGACCTGCGCAACAGGCCCCTTCCCCCAAAAATTCCTGACTCGGAGTTCACCCCGGTTCCGATGACGGAGCTCAAGGAAGGTCAGCGTATCGAGCATAACCGCTTCGGTTTCGGGAAGATACTCCAGATAACCGGAAGCGTTCCTGACCTAAAGGCCAAGATTGTCTTTGACAGTTACGGAGAGAAAATCCTTTTGCTGAAATATGCAAAAATTCGTCTTGGATAATAAAAAAAATAGTATATTGCGGAAAATGAACTTGACAATATCTCATAAGCATCATCATGCCCGGACCATACGGCCTGGTAAGTGATGGTGTAATTAATTGTCTAATAGAATATTACATCGGCTTGCCAGAAGAGGCAGGCCGGTTTTTTGTGGATTGGTTATGATCAGGTTAGCTGTTCAATCCAAGGGCCGGCTCAATGAAGAGAGTTTGAGGCTCTTGAAAGACTCAGGGATCAATGTCGATGACACAAAGAGGAAATTCATCGGCAAGGCATCTGATTTCCCCCTTGAGTTGCTTTATCTGCGGGATGATGACATACCCGGGGTGGTTGCCGGCGGGTCCGCCGACATCGGTATAGTTGGTTACAATGAAATTGCAGAATCCGGAGCAGACGTCGAGGTTATCCGACATTTGGGTTTCGGCAAATGCCGCCTTTCGCTGGCAATTCCCAAGAATGTGGAGTATACAGGCCTGACGTGGTTTGAAGGACGTTCAATAGCCACATCCTATCCGTCGATTCTCGGTCGTTTCCTCTCCGGGAAGGGAGTCACTTCCATAATCAGGGAGATAAAAGGTTCAGTAGAAATAGCCCCATCGGCCGGGATTGCTGATTCGATTTTCGACATCGTTTCGTCCGGAGGAACCTTGGTTTCCAACGGACTTAAGGAGGTTGAAAGTGTGCTTGAGAGTGAGGCGGTGCTGGTCTGCAGGAGGGATCTCCCTTCCGAGAAAAAATCATTGCTTGATTCCATCCTGTTCCGCTTCGATGCTGTAAAGGAGAGCTGGGGCAAAAAATATGTCTTGATGAATATTCCTTCTGCGAGGCTCCCTGAGGCTATGGCTCTTCTTCCGGCAATGCGGAGCCCAACTGTAATGCCGCTTGCTTTGGAAGGTTGGTGTTCACTTCATTCTGTTGTGGACGATTCTTCTCTCTGGAGCACGGTGGAAAGTTTGAAGAAGATTGGAGCTGAAGGAATATTGATTTTGAACGTTGACAAGGTAATTGATTGACCATGAGGATATTCGTAGAACCACACAAGGATCAGTGGCCCTTTTTGGTAAAACGGGTCAGAAGTGACGATTCCACCATTGACTGGCGTGTTACTGAAATACTTCAAAGAGTTAAGGATGGTGGCGACGCTGCCTTGATCAATTTAATTACAGAGATTGAAGGACAGGCTCCATCAAGGTTGAAAGTCTCTCCCGAGGAATTCTCCGAGGCGGAGAAAATGGTGCCTGATGAGTTGAAGGCAGCTATCCTTGAGGCAAAATCCAGGATAACCGCTTTCCATGGTCTTCAGATACCAAAGCGTTTGTTCTGGAATGATGGAATGGGGATAGTCTGTGTCCGCCGTTTGCTTCCCCTTCAGAGGGTGGGGTTGTACATTCCAGGCGGAACTGCTCCTCTTTTCTCTACAGTGTTGATGTTAGGTGTACCTTCCGGGATTGCAGGATGCCCTGAGAGAATCATATGTACTCCTCCTTCCAAGGATGGGAAGGTTGCTCCTGCCATTTTGTACGCTGCTCAGGTGTGCGGAATCACAGAAGTTTTCAAAGTCGGAGGGGCACAGGCCATTGCAGCAATGGCATATGGTACAGGTACGATCGGCAAGGTCGATAAGGTATTCGGACCTGGTAACCGTTATGTCTTGAGAGCCAAACAACTGATCTGCAAGGAAGGAATAGCGATCGACATGCCGGCTGGGCCTTCCGAGGTTATGGTTATTGCTGACAACAGTTCTGACGTACGCTTTGTGGCTTCCGACATGCTCTCCCAGGCTGAGCATGGGCCGGACAGTCAGGTGATCCTTGTTTGTGGAGACTATTCTTTCGCCCGGGCAGTACAGGCTGAAATCAAGAGGCAGAAAGAATCCCTTCCCAGGAAGGACTTTGTTGACAAGGCTTTGATTGACAGCCGGATTGTTGTGATAAACGATCCTTAAGTACAATTTGAATTTGCAAACCACTACGCTCCTGAACACCTGATCCTTTCAGTCGAGGATCCGGAGTTGGCAGCCAGTAAGGTAAAGGCAGCAGGGAGTGTCTTCCTTGGCAATTATACTCCGGAGAGTGCAGGAGACTATGCAAGCGGGACCAACCATATCCTTCCGACTTCAGGCAGGGCTACCGCATGGAGCGGGATTGGAGTTGAGAGTTTCATGCATTCTGTCACCTACCAGTCCATAACCCAAGAGGGACTCTCCCGTATCGGGGAGATGATCATTACTATGGCTGAAGCGGAAGGACTTAAGGCCCATGCAAATGCCGTAAGGCTCAGATTATCACAAAAACTTGATTGATATGGAACCTTCCGATATCTCCCGCCTTGTCAGGAAGAATATCCTCGACTTGGAACCATATTCAACCGCCCGTGACGAATACAAAGGGGAATTGGGCATGCTGCTGGATGCAAACGAGAACCCCTTTGACAGGAACGGACTCAACCGCTATCCTTACAGGAACAAGCGGGATGCCCTTGTAAGGCGTCTTGCTTCCATCAAGGGAGTCAATCCTGAGGAGGTTTTTCTCGGTAACGGTAGTGATGAGTCGATTGATTTGTGTTATAGGGTTTTCTGCACTCCCGGAGAGGATAATGCAGTGATCATGGCGCCAAGCTATGGCATGTACTCGGTCTGCGCCGACATGAACGGGGTGGAGCGCCGTACAGTTATGCTTGGACAGGATTTTTCCCTTCCTGTCGAAGATATGCTGAAGGCATCGGATGAATCCAGCAAGCTGATGTTCATTTGTTCCCCCAACAATCCTACCGGGAATTCCTTCCCTGAGGAGGACATCAGGAGACTGCTTGAGGGCTTTCGAGGAATGGTGGTCCTTGACGAAGCTTATGTTGACTACTCGGAACGTGGTTCCATGACCACTCTCATAAGGGAATATCCGAACCTGATTATTCTCCAGACCCTTTCCAAGGCTTATGGCCTGGCCGGACTCCGTGTGGGGATGTGCATCGCTGACCCTTTCGTAATCAGTTTGTTCGACAAGGTAAGATATCCATATAATGTAGGGGCAGACACCCTTTCCCTTGCATCTTCCATGTTGGATGATTCACGCAAGGAAGCGGAAGTGGCCCTGATAAGATCGGAACGTCAAAGACTGGCGTCATTCCTCTCAGGGATGGATTGCATTACCAAGGTGTTTCCCAGCGACTCCAATTTCATCCTGATCCAGACTCCCGAGCCAAAGGAGTTGTACTCCCATCTGCTTTCTGACGGGATTATTGTCAGGGACAGGTCTAATACTCCCGGCTGTGGGAGTGCTTTGAGGTTGACAGTCGGAACTCCGCAGGAGAACGACGCCGTCATCAGGTCTGTTGAGAGGTACTGCAAAAAGGGTGGTGTCCTGCCTGGTACTTCTGACGGGTCCGAAGCCCTTCTCAGGCAGATCCTTAGCACAGGAAACAGACATTCAGTATTGGAGAGGACAACTGGTGAGACGCATGTATTCATTGAAGTGGACCTGGATGGAAATGGGGAATCGGATGTGAGCACCGGGTTGAAGTTCTTTGACCATATGCTCAGCCAGATCCCTCACCATAGTGGTATAACCCTGAATGTCAAGGTTGATGGTGACCTGGATGTGGATGAACATCATACCATGGAGGATGTCGCCATTACCCTTGGTGAGGCCATAGTCAAAGCACTTGGGGACCGTCGTGGGATTAATCGCTACGGTTTTGCCCTGCCGATGGATGACTGTGATGCAATGGTCCTGATGGACCTGGGAGGCAGGGTCGATTTCAAGTGGGATGTCCCGTTTACAAGGGAATATGTCGGAGACACGCCGACAGAAATGTTCAAGCACTTCTTCCACTCCCTTTGTTGCGCCATGAAATGCAATATGCACATCCAGGCAAGGGGTGAGAATAACCATCATCTTGCGGAGTCGGTTTTCAAGGCCTTTTCAAGGACTTTGGGAATGGCTGTGCACAGGGAGCCTTTCAAATATGACATTCCAAGCAGCAAGGGATTGCTATGATAGCCATAGTTGAATATGAAGCAGGCAACGTCCGCTCCGTGATCAATGCCTTGAGAAGGTGTGGAGTCGCTGAATGGACCCTTACGTCGGATCCCTCCGCATTGATGCTGGCGGAAAAGGTAATCCTTCCTGGCGTAGGCGATGCTTCCGTGGCCCTTGCCAGCCTTAGGTCCCTGGGGCTTGATTTGGTTATTCCCAAACTTGAATGTCCGGTTCTGGGGATCTGTGTCGGGATGCAGGTAATGTGCCGCCACAGTGATGAGGGAGATGTTGAGGGGCTTGGAATATTCAATGCGGATGTAATGCGCTTCAAAAGGGAAGAGCCCGAACAGAAGATTCCTCATATGGGTTGGAATAGTATTCACGACCTCAGTTCTCCATTGTTCAAGGGTATTGGAGAGGACTCATTCGTGTATTATGTCCACTCTTATTATGCCGGGCTTTGTGAAAACACCATTGCAACAACCGGCCATATCGTTCCCTTCAGTGCAGCGCTGGGGAAAAGGAATTTTTATGGGACACAGTTCCATCCTGAAAAAAGCGGCCCTACCGGGGCGATGATACTTGATAATTTCTTAAGCTTATGATACAAGTTATTCCCGCAATCGACATTATCGGAGGACGCTGCGTACGCCTCTCCCAAGGGGATTATTCCAGAAAGACATCATATGATGATTCTCCGCTTGCAATGGCCACCAGATTCCTTGATTCCGGAATCCGGGCTGTCCATATAGTGGACCTTGACGGGGCCATCGAGGGATATCCTGTCAACCTGAACCTGCTGAAAAGTATTTCTGACTTGAAGGGACTGGATATTGAATGGGGAGGCGGCATGAAAAGCCGCGAAGATGTCGAGTCAGTACTGGAGGCGGGCGCTTCAAGGGCAATCTGCGGGACCATGGCAGTGAGGAATCCGGAAGTTTTTTCTGGCCTTCTGGAGGAATTCGGTCCGGACAGGATCGTCCTCGGGGCTGATGTCAGGGGACGTGAGGTTGCTGTTAACGGCTGGACAGAGAATACGGGTGTAGATCTGTTCGATCTAATTGAATCATTCCTCCCTAACCTCTGGAATGTGATAGTCACTGAGATTTCACGCGACGGGATGCTCTGCGGTCCGGATGTGGAACTCTATGATGATATTTTATATGAGTTCCCTGAGATTTCTCTTTCAGCAAGCGGAGGTATAAGCAGTGCAGGTGATATCGCGGCTTTGGAGAAGGCAGGAGTTCCCAAGGTGATAGTGGGGAAGGCCCTGTATGAAGGAAGGATAAGTTTGGAAGAGATTGCCAGATGGTCGCCAAGAGGATAATACCTTGCCTGGACGTAAAGGATGGCAGGACGGTGAAAGGGATAAACTTCCTTGGACTCAAGGATGTCGGCGATGCTGTTGAACTCGGGGCCCGCTACGCTTCAGATGGTGCTGATGAACTGGTTTACCTGGATATAAGCGCTACTCTCGAGGGTAGGAAGACTTTCGTCGGCCTGGTCAGTTCCATTTCCGAGAGGATAGACATCCCATTCACCGTGGGAGGAGGGATATCCTCCCTGTCCGATGCAGGCAGGCTACTTGAAGCAGGGGCGGACAAGATAACGATAAACAGTGCTGCCCTGCGCAATCCGGACCTTGTCGGAGACATAGCATACCATTTCGGAAGCCAATTTGTCGTGGTGGCGATAGATGCCAGAAGGGAAGGTGACAGATGGGCTGCCATGTCGGATGGAGGACGGCGTCCAACTGACAAGGAACTGTTCAGTTGGGCCAGGGAGGTCCAGGAAAGAGGGGCAGGTGAGATTTTGTTCACATCAATGGATCACGATGGTACGAGGAAAGGTTACCCTTGCGATGTCTTTGCCCAACTGTGCGGAAGCCTTTCGATACCTGTAATTGCCTCTGGCGGAGCAGGGTCGGCGGAAGACATCGCGGAAGTACTGTCTGAAGGAAAGGCAGATGCCGCCCTGGCCGCCAGTATATTCCATTATGGAGAGACAACGGTGCGCGAACTTAAGGAATATCTTTTTGCGCGTGGAATTAATGTGAGGTTATAATCAAATACTGATATGGAAAAGATAGAACTGGATTTCAGCAAGAATCCTGACGGGCTTATCCCGGTGATAGTCCAGGACTGTGCTACAAGGAAGGTCCTTATGTTAGGATACATGGATTCAGATGCTTATGGGAAGACATGCGAAAGCGGACTTGTCACTTTCTGGAGCCGTTCAAGAAAGACATTATGGACCAAAGGGGAGACCAGTGGCAATTACCTCCATGTTGAAGGGATGTATGCCGATTGTGATTCTGACACACTTCTGATACTTGCCCGGCCTGACGGCCCTACATGTCACAGGGGGACGGTATCGTGTTTTGACACTCCGTCCGAAGAAGGTTTTATTAAGAAACTGGAACAGGTTATTGCGAGCCGACATAAGGATATGCCACAAGGACACTACACCACCAGGCTTTTTGAAAGCGGTGTTGCAAAGATATCCCAAAAAGTAGGTGAGGAGGCTGTGGAAACCATTCTGGAGGCCATGGCCGGCAATGTCCCCAGATATATTTACGAGGCTTCTGATTTAATCTACCATCTTCTGGTACTTAATGAACAGATGGGGGTAAGCATCGCAGACCTCGAAAAAGAATTGTTATCAAGGCATAAGCAATAATAAAAATCGGTTCATTTCTTTTTTATTATAGAAAGTTTTTGTTATTTTTGCCTTGAAG
>JAEEGF011668284.1_pt1 | contig 14710 bp, 8 predicted proteins | sample 9134171 | NCBI WGS metagenome assembly JAEEGF01 (sample SAMN16246542, study PRJNA631951) | gut metagenome | biome: gut microbiome; feature: rumen; material: AP-attached | host: Bos | place: Iran: Karaj | collected 2018-10 | reverse complement strand
GGTGACCTTCAAGAGGAGTCGTTCAATGGCAGCGGCACACGTAATTCCACCGGTCAGATCTACAAGTACGGCCAGGCAAATGCCATCGCTACTCTCAAGGGCTCTATCACCAACAACGATACCAAATCCACTCCCTGCTATCAGGGCGACATCCTGGGTGATTGGCGCGAAGAGGTTATCATGCGCACTTCGGCCAACAATATCCGTATCTATACTACTACCGAGCCGACCGCTTGGCGTAACTACTCGCTCTGGTACGACCATCAGTACCGCAATGCCATGGTTTGGCAGATGTGCGGCTACAACCAACCGCCTCATGTCAGCTACTTCCTCGGTGAGCTCGAAGGCATCACCATCGCTCCTCCTCCGCTCACCACGGTTGGCCGTGAGGTTGTAGCTGCAGGAGGCACCATCTCCACTTCGCTGAACGATAAGCACGTCCTTGTCAGCGAAAATGCCGATGCAACTGTGGCTGTAGCTGCTGGCGCTTCGCCCTACATCACGACGTTCAATGTGCCCTCTTGGGTGCAGGGAACAGCTCCAAGCGAATGCACGACGCAGCAGACCGATATCGTCTATAATTATTATCGTCTCGACGTGACGGGCGAAGCTTTCACTGGAGCTATGCGCCTCGTCAAGCAAGGCGATGGCATCTTGACTTTGCCCAATGTGGAGCAGACCTATACAGGGCCATCCGACATCTGGGCGGGCACGCTCAACTTCGATGGTTCGTTGAAGAACAGCCGTCTCTGGCTCAATCGTTTTGCCGAACTCAACTCCGATGGCGGACGTTTCGCCACTATTCAGGCTGACTATGCTTCTGTTATTCGCCCAGGTGGTGCTGATAAAGTGGGCATTATCGAGGCCGACTCGCTTTTGCTCGGTTTCGGCTCGCGCATTGTCTTCGACATCACCGATGCCAATAATTTCGACCAGGTTCGAGCTCATCAACTTGTCATCGAAAAGAAGGAGTGGAAGTATGGCCCGCAATACAGCGCGCCTGTACTCGAATTTGTTTGCAGCCAGACGCCTACCGAAGGCGACTACGTGCTCATCAGCACCGAAGGTTGCACAGGCGATGTGGCCAATCTGGTAGTTGAAGGCTTGAAGGGAGTCAAGTACAACCTTACGCTCGACGAGGGCAAGGTTGTCCTCCACGTACTCAAGACACGTGCCGCTGAAGATGTGGCTTGGACAGGTGCAGTCAGCAACATTTGGGATCTTGACAATACACCCAACTTCAGCAGCTCGACCCAGACCTTCGTGACGGGCGACAATGTCACATTTGGCGATGACGCTGTGCTCACCGAGGTCAATGTTGCCGAGGAACTCAGCCCAGGCAGCGTAACCTTCTTGGCCGACAGCAAGAAATACAAGATTTCTGGTAGCGGTGCCATTACGGGCAACACCAGTCTTACTCTTCAGGGTGCTGCTACCGTTAATATGGGCGGTACACATACCTATACGGGCGGCACGTTCGTTCGTGGTGGTGTACTCGTGCCTGCATTGATGGCCAACAAAGATGGTGTGGCATACGGCTCCGTGGGCGGTGTGAACGACAAAGTCGAGCTCGACAATCGTGCCGTGCTCCGAACCACATCCGATATGACCACCTCGCAACCTATTGTCATCGGAACTGGTGGTGGTACGCTCGATGTCAGTGGCGGTACGCTGATTCTGAATGGAAGCCTCAAGAAGACGACCAATGCCAGCAAGGGCAATATCTTCAAGGAAGGACGCGGCACACTTCAGCTCGAATGTGCTCCTACCTTTGATACGCTCTTCATCAATGGCGGTACGGTCTATGACTTCGGTGACAATCACTTTGGCAGCCGTGTGATTGAGTTCAATGGCGGTACACTTCGTTACAACAACTCTATCTATTCCAGCAACTCCGAATCCACACGTTTCTGTGTTCCCGAAGGTCAGGAGGGTACCATCTATCCCGACGGAAGATGCGACTACACGGGTGCTCTGACGGGAGGAGGCACGTTCAACGTGCATGCCACCTGGGTACGACTTTACTTCAATGGCAACTGGAGTGCCTTCACGGGTACCATCAAGGCTTATCAGGACGGTAAGGTCGGTTCCTATACACCTTCTTTCGAGTTCAACAACTCCTATGGCCTCGGCAAGGCAACACTCAACATCCAGTCGGGATGTACTGTGCATACCAACGGCAAGAACTTTGCCATCGGCGAACTCACAGGTTCTGGCAGCATCGACAACAAGGGCGAGAAGGCATCGACCGTCAACACGCTCTCCATCGGCGGCAAGGACACCGATTTTGCCTTTGGTGGCACTATCGTTGGTTCGAAGGTCGATAAGGTGGGTACTGGCACATGGACCGTCTCCAACACCACCTGTCTGGCTGAATCCGGCGGTGTGACCATCAGCAGCGGAACCTTGAAACTCAACAGCCGTTTTGCCACTGCCACGATGACAGGCAGCAGCGTCGTCACCATCAAGAACGGAGCTTCAATCACGGGTCGTGGTGTCGTACAGTCGCTCACCCTCAACTCGGGAGCCTCCCTGCAGCCAGGCATTGCCTCTTCACCCACGTCGAATGTTGGCACTGTGAAGACTTTGGGTAATCTGAATGCGCAGGCTGGTTCCGATATCTACCTGAATATGGTGAACAAGTCCAATGGCGACAATTCCCGTTCGTGGGTAGAATGTGCGGGTGCGCTCACCTTCAACGGAACACTCCATCTCTCGCTCAGTCCAAATTACACCGCGGCCGAAGGAGACTCAACCACGCTCATCGTTGCCGAGACCATCAGCGGCACGCCCACGTTCGACCTTCCCGACCTTCCTGAAGGCCTCTCTTGGGATACTTCGACCTTGATGCAGGATGGCGTCATTCGCGTCACGTCGGGCGCAGGCATCCAGCATGTGACAGCCGATGCTGGACAGTGCGACTGCCTTGTCTTTGACATCGCTGGCAAGCTTGTTGCCTCTTTCACCAATTGTGACCTTTCGGATCCCGCTACTCTTTCGAACCTCTTGCGCAAGCAGGGCCTGGCCTCCAGTGTTTATCTCGTTCGCATCACGAATGCTGATGGAGTCAAGGTTCGTCGTATGATCCTTAAGTAAACCAACTATTGGAAAGTTATGGAATATATGTCGAAAGAAGGCTATGACAAGATTATGGCCGAATTGGAACAACTTATAAACATTGAATATCCCAAAGTCAAAGAGGCACTCATCGAGGCTCGCGACAAAGGCGATTTGAGCGAGAACTTCGAATATCATGCCGCCAAACGTGCGCAGTCACGACTGATTGGTAGAATTCGTTTTCTGCAAAAGATACTCAGGTTCACCCAGGTCATCGATACGAATCGACTGGCCGCCGATGTCGTAGGTTTGCTTTCCAAGGTAGAGATGACAAATCTGGCTACTGACAGCAAAAAGTCTTTTACCATCGTCAGCCCGCATGAGATGAACCTTCTGGAAAACAAGATTTCCATCAATTCTCCCATCGCCCAAGCGCTTATGGGAAAGAAGGTGGGCGATGTCGTTGAAGTGCGTGTCCCTGCCGGTGTGCAAAAATATCGCATCGACGTTATTCAATTATAGTAAAAGAAGACGCAAATGAACTGTTACAAATTATTGGCAATGTGTACAACGGTGTTAATGGCAAGTTGCAGCGCCCCTACTATGGAGCAACAGATTGATGACCTCTACAAGAGGATGCCCCAGCAGGAGCGTATCGCCCAGTTGCGGAGCATGTTTATGGATGACCTCTTCGACGAGAGCGGACAACTGGATACGGCAAAGTGCCGAGAGTTGATTCCCTATGGCATCGGTCACTTCTCGCAGTTTGCCATGCAGCAGCCTCGTGATCCGAACGTGTTGCGCGACCGCGTGGCTGCCGTGCAGGACTGGCTGATGAATAACACACCGAACGGTATTCCAGCCCTTTGTCATGAGGAGGTTCTCTCGGGTGTCAATACGAAGGGTTCGACCATCTATCCGCAACAGATTGGTCAGGCTTGTTCGTTCAACACTGAACTGGCCGAATTGAAGACCCGCCAGACGGCAACTGCAATGCGAAAGATGGGTGGCGTGCTGTCACTTTCGCCAATGGTCGATGTGTGCCGTACTCCAAGTTTCAACCGCCTGGAGGAGTCCTATGGCGAGGATGGCTACCTGTCGGCTGCGATGGGTGTCGCCTTTGTCGAAGGTTTGCAGCAGGGTAATCTGAAAATGGGTGTTGGAGCCTGTTCAAAGCACTATCTCGGCTACGGCGGAGGCGGTGATGCCGAAGAGAAGGAGATGATGGAAGAGATCCTTATGCCTCACGAGGCGATGATTCGTCAGGCTGGCAGTCTGGCCGTGATGCCTGGTTACCATGAGGTACATGGTACCAAATGCGTCTGCAACTCCGAGATTCTTCAGGAGATTCTTCGCGGCTATGTGGGCTTCGATGGTATGGTGGTCAGCGACTATACGGCCATCGACCAGATTCCTGGTTTGCAGACTCCCGTAGAGAAGGCCGCGGCAGCCATCAATGGTGGCAACGATGTGGATTTCCCACGAGGTGATAACTACAAGTACTTGCAGGAGGCTATCGACAAGGGAATGGTAAAACCCGAGACGCTGGAACGTGCCGTGAAGAATGTACTCCGTTACAAGTACCGTGCAGGTATTCTAAACGAGGTATTCGCCAAGGGCAAGGAAGTTCCTTTTGGTCAGGCTTCCTATCTTTACGATGATGGTGGTCAGATTGTACTCGATTCGCCAGAGGAACGCCAGACATCCTACGAAATTGCCACGCAGTCGGTGGTGCTCCTCGAAAATAACGGCGTGCTGCCCTTGCAGGGCGGAAAGAAGAAGGTTCTGCTGACGGGACCCAATGCCAATTCGATGTGGGCAATGTTGGGCGACTATTCCTTCCCGGCTATGTCATATTTCTGGAAGAAAGTGGAAGAGGACCTCGATCATCCACACATCGTTACCTTGCTGGAAGGCATGAAGTCTAGCACCCCCGATGGAATAGACATCATGTATGAACGCGGATGTGACTGGACTGAGGAGATTGAGACCAAATACTCCGAACTCGGCGACGAACGCGCTTGGGAATACGAGATCCTGCACCGCAAGGTGAACTCGGGAGAAAAGGCCGATAAGACCGCAGCTCTTCGTTTGGCCAAGACGGCTGATGTCATCGTGGCTGCCGTTGGCGAGAACGTAATGCTCTGTGGTGAGAACCGCGACCGCGAAGGACTGCGTCTGCCGGGCAAGCAAGAGCAGTTTGTTCAGGAACTGTTGAAGACGGGCAAGCCTGTAGTACTCGTCATCTTCGGTGGACGTGCACAAGTGGTTTCGGGCTTGGCAGAGCGTTGTGCAGCTGTCATCCAGGCCTGGTATCCGGGTGAGGAAGGCGGTCGCGCCGTGGCTGACATCCTGTATGGAAAAGTTTCTCCTTCGGCAAAGTTGTCGGTTAGTTATCCGAACACGGAAGTCTATGAACCTATTTGCTACAACTATACTGCAGAGCAGGATTCACGCGTACAGTGGCCCTTCGGCTATGGCCTGAGCTACACCACTTTTGAATACCAGAATTTGAAGGCTGATGCCGAGGTGAATACCACGGCTGAGACTGTCAGCCTGACCTTTGAGGTGAAGAACACGGGTAAGGTGGCTGCCGACGAGATTGCACAGATCTATCTCTCGTCGACAAGCGATGATCAGCACATTCGTCCTCAGCAGTTGCAGGGTTTCGCACGTATTTCTCTCCAGCCTGGCGAGACAAAGACGGTGAACGTGAAACTCTACACCGACCAGTTCGGCTATTATACCAACAATGGCGTTCGCCAATGGAACATCCAGCCTGGCAAGTTCGTCATCAAGGTGGGAGCTTCATCGCAGGATATCCGTTTGCAGCAGGAAGTTGCCCTTGCAGGTAATCCTGTCATCAAATCCATCCGAAATCATTATTTCTCGGAGGTGTCGGTTGAATGAGGAAACCTCATTCTTACATAAAAAATTAAACAGGCAGCACGGCCAAAAGCGGTGCTGCCTGTTTTTTTATAGGGCTTTTAGTTTTCGTAGATGCAAGTTTCAGTGAACGTCTTCGAAAGGCTCTTCGGCGTCGGTTTGTTCCAACGGGGCATCGGCAGCTCTCAATCCTCTAGGTGCATATTCTCTTTCCGATATGCACCTGGAGACATTCCCGTTTGTTTTCGGAAGAAGCGAATGAAGGCGCTTGGTTCCGAGAATTGCAATTGTGCAGCAATTTCAAAAATCAGGAGGTCAGTATGGCTCAACAGCATCTTGGCCTCCATTATTGTGGTCTGATAAATCCAATCCATGACAGACTTGCCCGATTGTTCCAGAATAATGGCATTCAATTGATTTCTAGACAGGTTCATTTTTTCGGCATAAAAATTCAAACTCCTTTCCTTTGAGCCATATTGATTGAGCAACTGCATAAATTGCCCGAAATACTGCCCTTGTTTTGAATAGTGAGTATTGCTTGCCGTCTGTATTCCATTTATTTGGCACAAATCGCTCGTCAAGCTCAACAGCAAATGATCGATACAATCCTTCGTAAATGGGTTTTTCGAATCACTTGCTAACCCAATACGCATATACTCTTCCAACAGATCTATTACCTTTCCAATCCTCAACTCATCCTTTTCCGACAGTTGTAATTTGAAAACAACTGCTGGAAGAAGGCACCGGCTACGTCTGGCCAATTCGCTAAAATACTGGGGAAGAATCAATATCTCAGCAGAAAAACCATAGTAATAATCAGCAAAGAAACCTATCGAATTAGGAGGTGTTATCATCACACTGCCTTTTTCAAGTGTAAATTTCTCCATATTCATTTCGAAAACTGCACGTCCTGATAAGGCATGCAGAATGCGATACTCACCGGCACGCAGAGGAACATATCTGGGCAATTGATCAATCAAAGGTTTAGAATCACGAATTAGATAAAATTGCCCATATTTATAGTTGCGATCAGACAAACCTTCCTCTATGCCTAACAATGAATGAACATAATCTCTCAACATATTATTGTTCTATTAAGGTTAAGTGTTTATAAAAGTGAATGTTTAGTGTTCTATTATATAAGCTTTGCGCTGCAAATATAATGATTTTTTTATTATATTGGACTATTAATAATTTGCTATTTGTCAATTATAACCTAATGTCAATCTTATTTAAGGATTTGTCAATCAATTTAGCAATTAATTACACTATCTTTGCACCCAAATTTACAAAAACTATTAACTAATAAACTATGAATAGAATTAATTTCACCAGGTTGTTACCACTGATTATTCTTCCCTTTATTACGGGTTGCCACGATTACTCCGGTGATATTTCTGATGGCTATGTCAAAGAAAAAGCAGACAAAATCGAGTACGCTGCTGCTTTTGAAAAAGCATTCGGTAAAATCGCCCCCAACCAGACGTGGGACATGACAGGAGATTATTCTCATACTTATCTCCCAGATATTTATGGTATGACTGCAACCCGTGCAACATTAGAGGATGAAACAGAACCCTATTTCGAAATTGGAGATTGGTTCGAAATGGGAAATCTCTACGATGCCGTCAATGACTTTAGGTTCGAAGTTGACAATCAGCCTAAAGGTGTCCCTTGTGCTATGTATACCCCCGACAGACCATTCTCTCTTGTCCCTGTATACCAAGGAAATTGCCGTAACAATTGGGAACTGCATTTTACTGTTGGTACAGGTGCAGATGCTAAAAGTTATTTATTATACACTAAGGCTGAAGGTAAACAAGACGAATACATCCAGAATAAAAGAACAGCTAATAGTGATTACGAACCTGTTTATACAACTGTAAACTGGGAAGGATTTGGCAAGCCAAGTACAGAAGATCCTACAGATCAAGTTGCTCAAAATCATCCAAACTGGCAGAGAGTATATAATATTCGTTCGAAAGAGATAATTTTTGACTTTCCAGCGGGCACGCCTATATTTTTCTGGTTAAAAGTTCAAAAACATATTGGTAATTCTAACCAGACGTATTGGCGAGAAGAGTCTTCTTTAAATGGGGATATGCTTGATGTAACAAATTATGTGATCGAAGAATTGGGTTCCGAAAGACCTGATTGTATCGAGGATAATGAAGTATTTAAAATTTACGGAATGGAAGCTAATCTCTCAGGTAATGTTGGAGAAAGCTCTTCAGGATCTCGTGATTTTTGCGATTGTATGTTTATGATCAAAGGTGAAGAAATTCCTGAAATCTTTGAGGTGAAGGAAACAGAAACAGAGATCAAAAAAAGATATCTTATCGAAGACTTGGCTCAATTCGATTTTGATTTCAATGATGTGGTACTTGATCTAAAGCAAGTCCATAAAACGAGATTCACAATAACATATGACAGTCAGGGTAATGAACAAATTGTAGCTTTCGATCTTGACGAAACTAGGCAGTATGCCTCTATTGCTCACCAGTGTGGCACACTTCCCCTTAAGTTATTCATTGGCGATTATCAAATGCCTGGGCCTGAGGAAGGCGAAGAGTATATTTATCCAGGAAAGGGTGGTGGTCCTAAAGGATCTTCAGGTTGGAATCCCACTGAGGATGAACTTGGTGAGAACTTTGCAGCGCATTATAATAATATTCAGCTCCCTGAAACCAATCCTTGGATGCCTGGCGAAAACAACATCATTGTAAAAGTCAAGCAGGCAGGAAGTGAGACTACAAATGGCTCTACAATCTACTACAATTCCATCACTTATCCAAAAGATGGCGAAGCACCTATGATAATTGCCGTGCCAGCTGGAACGGATTGGATGCCTGAGATGATTCAGATTACACCTCAGTATTTCCCGGAGCCGGCACTTGAAGAAACAAATCCTTAACCCTTCGTCAATAAGGAGTCCGATTTGTGACCGTATATAACTCGAGGGTGTGTCAAGAGTCAATATAATTGGCTTAAGACACACCCTCTAGCATTTTGTGTATTTTCAAAGTCAGAGACGTTAACGTCAGTGAACGTCTTCGAAAGGTTCTTCGGCGTCGGTTTGTGCAAGTGGGGCTTCATCGGCTGCTGTCTCTTCGGGTTTCTCGGTGGGGAACCACTCGACGAGTTGCTGGTTGACCTTTTCCTCGATCTCGGGGGTTACGTGTGTCTTGACGCGATTGTAGGCGATGGCGAGGGTGACAGCATTATCGAGCAACGAAAGGATGGGGCCGAAGTTGTCACGGTTCATGAGGTTGGGCATGAACTGGTAGGCGAGGGCTGCACCGATGATGACCTTATCGACGGTGGGGGTAGTCTCGGCAGTCATTACCTGGTAGCATTCGAGTGAAACTTTCGTGGCTTCACGACCTGCGGTCTGGGCTCCCGTCTTGATCTTGTCGAGCAAATCACCCGAAGTAAGTCCTTCCTGGAGTTTCTTGGCGTAGTCGTTGCCGGCGACGGCTTCCTTCACTTTGTTGACAATCTCGTTCTCGCCGAGGTTCTTGGTCACTTTCTTGACAACGTCGCTGTCGAGAATGTTCTTGAATAGTTCTTCTAACATAATAGTATTAATTTAAAGGTGATGTATTGGTCTATCAATCGTAGCGAATAGTCGTAAACTGTTTCACGGGGCAAATTTACGATTATTATTCCAAACTACAAAAGAAAATCGTCGGAATCACGTAAAAAAGTGCGATTCCGACGATTATTGTCGTTTTTCCACCCGTTTTCGTATCAGTTTTAAAGTGAAGTTGTGTATCTCAAATCGAGGCATACAGATTTCATCTGCCAAATCTGTATTCTTCACTCGGAGCAAAACGATTTCATCTGCCAAATCTGTATCCCTCGCTTGGCGCATACAGATTTCATCTGCCAAATCTGTATCCCTCGCTTGGCGCATACAGATTTCATCTACCAAATCTGTATCCTTCGCTTGGGGCATACAGATTTCATCTGCCAAATCTGTATCCTTCGCTTGGAGCATACAGATTTCATCTGCCAAATCTGTATCCTTCGCTCGGCTCATACAGATTTCATCTGCCAAATCTGTATTCTTCGCTTGGAGCATACAGATTTCATCTGCCAAATCTGTATTCTTCGCTTGGAGCATACAGATTTCATCTGCCAAATCTGTATGCTTCTACAAGAGCATAAAGATTTCGTACGCCAAATCTGTATGCTCCGAAAAAAGGGAGCACGCTTGAAGCATGCCCCCTTTTAGGAATGATTAGAAATTAATCACAGAATGTGATGGATCAATCGTCTGTAGGAATCCAGCGTGGGTCACCGATTGGTTCATCGTAGAACTTCATCTTCCAGGTGAAGTTACCATTGTCAGGATCGGCGAAGATCTGAGCAGAGGTGAGTTCGCTAGGTTCGAGATCGGTGATGTTGTTGCTGCCGAATACGCAGTCGGCAGCACGGAAGTTCTTGACAGCAGCATCGATGGTGCCGTTGGAGCGTGCGCCACGTGAAGCCTCAGGATCGAAGGTCTTGCCGAATACGCAGTACGAGATGGTGATGTTGGTGTCCTGTCCGTTGCAGTCGGCGAAGTAACGTCCGCTTGCGATGATGTTGTAGAACGTACAGTAGCTGATCTTGATGCCCTTCGAGATTGGGCTCTTCGATGCTTCGATGAAGCTACGCTGAGCGGTGTTAAACGTCGAGTTGGTGATGATGAGTTCATCAACGATGGACTTGTCCTGGCCGATGTAGATCTGCGAGTAACCGTTGGCCGTCGAGAGGTTGTAGCCGATACAGTTGTCGAACTTGATGAGCTCGTACTTCTGATCGTTGCTGCCCTGCGTACGGAGGATAGAGCGCTCGAAGTCGTGGATGTAGCAATCCTCGAACGAGAGTTCGGCGATGGTACATGCAGCACTCTGGTTGAAGAGGTACTGGCAACCGCCATCTACGATCTCAAGGTTCTGGAAGCGGATGTAAGCGTGGCTGTCAACAAGGTTGATGCTCTTGCTAGGAGTGATGATTGGCTTGGCAGCGCCTGCAAGACCGAAGAACGTGATAGAGAGTCCGTCGGGGAACTTGATGGAGGCGTCAGAGCCATCCTCACTGGTGCCGTTGAGGCTGTAGGTCACACCAGGCTGGAGAGCGAGGGTGACAGAGCAGTTAGCGCTACCAGCGGCCTCTTGAGCAGCGGCAGCGAGCTGCTTGATGAGATCCTGTGAGATGTGGGTCTCACCCTCAGGCATCGTGTACTTGTAGGAGGCAGCGGGGATAGCGGCTGCGGTTGTGCCGGTAGCATTGCCACGGCGTGCATCGCCGTTATAGAGAATCACGCTATAAGTGGTGGTAGGAGCAAGGCCTGTAACCGTCTTCTCGCCAGCAGCCTTCTCGGAGGCAGAGATGTCGAGACGCTCGTTGTTGAACGCACCACCATTGATGATGAAGTGGGTGACTTCGGCACCTGGAGTCCAAGAGAAGCGAATCCAGCTGTCATCACGGTCGGCATCAGCCACGGGGTTCATGATTTGCTCGGGACGTGTGGTGAAGTGACGGTTGGAGCCATCGATATAGTAGAACCACTTGGAGGCAGGTGTGCCGCTGTTGGAGCAGGAACGCATACGCAGGAAGTAGTCGGTCTCACCAGCCAGACCAGTGACGGTGAATGGATTCTCGGTGGTCTCGAATACGGTACCGGTGGGTTCATCCTGATAGAGGGAGTCTTTGCTGACCTCAATCTGATAGTAGTCGGCGCCTTCAATCTTGCCATATTCTACCACAGCGTAAGTGTCGCCACGGGTAACGGAGAGACTGGTGGGTGTGAAGAGGCGGCTGAAGCTGCTGTCAACGTCCCAGTCGTTACCTTCGGTGCAGGAGGTGGCAGCAGCTCCGAGGAGGAGTGCTGCGGATGCACAGATGATGAAATACTTATTTTTCATTTGTTATATGGTTTTTATAAACCTTCCATGCCTATGAGATTAATAGCCGTACGAATTCGAGATGGTGTTGTTGGCATCCGAAAGCGTAGAGGTAGAGATTGGCAAGAGGTAGCGGTTGATGACTTGGGGATTCTCGACGAGACCTGCGCTGATGGTCGGCATGTTGGTGATGTACTGTTCGATGGTGAACTTGCCCCAACCATTGACTGAATCGGTGCAGTGGAAGTCGGCAGCCGACTTGCCCTCGGTGAGTGTGTACCAGTTAACCGATTTCCAGTCGATGACCGTCTTGGTATCGTCGGTGTAGTTGAAGTAGAACTTGGTAGGCCACTTGTTGTTCTGTTCGATGTTGGTGGCTGAACCGTCCTCCTTGGTGTCGTAGCTTACGAGGCCGATGGCATCGTAGTAGGTCTGCTTGGCCTCCTTGATCTTGGCGACGAGGAGGTTCCAGCGCTCAAGGTCGAACTTACGGATGCCTTCACCTACGAGCTCCCAGGCGTTCTCGTCAACGATGGCGTTGAAGAAACCTTCCTTGCTCGATGGAATAGAAGCAATGTAATCGTTCTGAGCGGTGGCAAATGCACGGTTGTGTACCTGTGCGAGAGCCTCACGGGCGGTGATGCCTGCCCAGCCTTCGTAAGAGGCGTCAGGACCTGCGAGCTCGTTGAGGACCTCGGCATACATAAGGAGAACCTGTGAATAACGCATACGAACGCAATCGACACCGGTCATCACCTTCGAGCTGGCAACAGCATTAACAGCCTGCCATTCCTCGTTCATCCACTTCTGGTCCCACTTGCCGATGTAGAGCTGGAGAGGCTGGTTGTTGGCGAAGGCTTGCTTGCCGCTGCTCCACTGGTAAGGCTGGCAGGAGATGTCGCGACGGAGGTCGCCTGGCTTGTAGGAGTAGAAGTGCATGGCAGTGGTCTGCTGCTTGGCAGAAGAGTTGCCATAACCAAAGACGTTGCCTGCTCCGTTGTAGCGGGTACCGATGGTGTAGCCGAGCTCACCGCTGGTGTTCATCAGCATTGGAATCTGGAAGATGTCCTCGTAGTAGTTGACATCAAGTTCGCGGGCGTTGACAAGCTGCCAGTGGTTCTCGAACGATGGGTTGAGCTTGTGTGGGCCGTTCTGGATGATGTCGGAAAGCTGGACGAGCGCCTTCTTGTAGAACTCAAGGTAGTTCTGATCACGCTGGGTGGGATAGGTGCCATCAGAGTAGGAAGCTGTCTCATAGCCTGCCTTCGAGGCCTCACGGATGTTCCAGCCACCACGAAGCAGGGCAACCTGTGCATAGAGCGCCTTGGCATAGCCGCGTGTAGCGTGCTCGGTTGTGTAGCCGTTGCGTCCTGCCCAGGGGAGGAGATCAGCTGCTTCAGCAAGGTCGTTGAGCAGGTAGTCGAGGATCTCATCACGGTCGGTCTTGGACAGTGCATCGGTGACATTGTCGCTAGTGGTAGGCTCCATCTTCATTGGGATGTCGCCAAAGAAGCGGATGAGATCGAGGTAAAGCATGGCACGCAGGGTGAGCGCTTCGCCGAGGTACTGGCCCATAGCGGTACGCTGCTCCTTGCTTCCGTTGGCGTAGAGGTCGCTCTTGCGGATGCCGTCGATGGCGAGGTTACAGTTCTCGATGACGCCGTACATAGCGGTCCAGAGTGTGGTGATCTTCGACCAGCCGCCTGCGGTGACGTTGATGTAGTTCATGTAACTGCGCTCGCTGGCAGCAGTGGTAGAGGAAGCTCCGCGGCCATCGACAAGCTCGATGTCGGAGTTGGTGGACCATACGATGGGGATGTACTGCGAATAGGTAGCATCCTGGGTGAGGCCGCCATAAATCTTATTGATTACGTAGCCTGTATAGTAGGTGGAATTGTAAACAGTCTCGGTGTTCTGCTCGGAGGGAGAGTTCTGATCGAGGAAGTCATCGCAACCGGTCATCGCTACCATGCCAAGCATAATGGAGGCAATTCCAAAAATCTTTTTCATTGTCTTATACATTAAAATTATTAGAATGTAACGTTAATGCCGGCTACCCAAGAGCGGCTGCGCGGATAAGCTGCGAAGTCGATGCCTGGGCACATTGGGTTGGAGTTGGTGTCAACCTCAGGATCGTTGCCAGAGTAAGGAGTCCAGCACATCAGGTTGTAGCCAGTGCAATAGATTCGAACGCTCTCGAGGAAAGCAACCTTGACCCACTTCTTGGGGAAGGTGAAGCCGAGGGTTACGTTCTGGAGGCGGAGGAATGAGGCATCCTCGACTGCATCGCTTGTGATGACTGAGGTAGAGGCTGCTGCGGGGTTGTAGCACGAAGCACCTGAGTTGATCTCAGCGAGGCGGTTGATGAGGCCATCGGTACCACCGTAAGCAGAGATGGTAGAGCGCGATGGACGACCAAGGTTGAGGCCTGTGGCAGGATCGATCCAGGTGTAGCGACCATTGGCGATGCTGTAGTCATCGACGAGGTTGTAGTGCTGCTGCGAGCCCTGGAAGAAGGATGCTACGAGCTTCGAACCGTTGACGATCTGGTTGCCGAGCGAATAGTTGCAGAAGACAGCATAGTCGAACCAGCGATAGCGGCCATCGATGCCGAAGCCACCGGTGATGGTGGGCACGGTGTTGCCGAGCTTCTGGAACACAGCCTTGCCTTCGCCGTCAGCCTCGAGCTTTGGCGTGCCGGGATAGAGCGTACCGAAGTAGGTGTAGCTGGTGTTGTTCACACCGTCCTTAAGTACCCACTTGGAGCCGTCGAAGGTGATGTCGTTGGTCGAATAAAAGCCAGCGCTCTTGAAGCCCCAAACCTCACCGAGGCTGCCGCCTTCGGCTACGCGGAAGTCACCATCGGTGTAGTT
>JAEEGF010672176.1_pt1 | contig 14712 bp, 10 predicted proteins | sample 9134171 | NCBI WGS metagenome assembly JAEEGF01 (sample SAMN16246542, study PRJNA631951) | gut metagenome | biome: gut microbiome; feature: rumen; material: AP-attached | host: Bos | place: Iran: Karaj | collected 2018-10 | reverse complement strand
GCGCAGTCATTCGGGATATAAGGTAAAATTGACGGTGGATTGATTTTAAATGCAAGGTTGTGGAATCGGAAGAATTTGAAAAATATTTGTCTAAGGCGCAGTCGTATTGTTCTAGAGCCGAAAAGTGCGAGAGTGATGTGCGTACCTATTTATTTAAGCAAAGTGTTGATACAAATGTTATCTCAAAGATTGTCGAAAGTCTGGTAGCTGATAAGTTTGTCGACAATGCCCGTTATGTGCGAGCATTTGTGTCCGATGCTTTCAAGTTCAACAAGTGGGGGAGGCTGAAGATTCGTCAGGCATTGCTTGCTAAGGGAATTTCCGAAAAGTTAATGACACAGCCGCTTTCCGAAATTGATGAGACGGAATATATGTCGTTACTGGAGAGCCTTTTGCGTGCCAAGTTAAAGTCGGTGCATGACGATGACGAGTACAAGGTTAAGGCTTCGGTTTTCAGATTTGCGTATAGTAGGGGCTTTGAGCCTGAGCTTGTGGAAAAGGTGTGGGAAAAGATTCGTTAGAGCCTTTCCTTTTCTATTTCAACGCCAACCTTGCCAATTTTGCCTCCCATAGGGGGATTCAACTTTGAAATTCTAATTTTGGCTTTTTGCAATTGCGAAAAGCGTTGGAATATTGCATTTAGAATGTTTGAAGCAAGGTTTTCGACAAGGTTCGACTTGGTGTTTTTCATTATGTCGCTGATAATGGCATAAACTACCTGATAGTTTAGTGCATCATCCAGATTGTCTGATTTTTCGGCCTTGCTGGTGTCTGTCCAAAGATATATGCTTGCGGTAAACCTGTTTCCGGCAAACTTTTCTTCATCGTAGTGACCATGGAATGCAAAGAATTCCATGTCCTCGATGAATATTTGACCGAGATGAGCATCCATTAGTATTCGAGCTTAATGTTGTCCACCCACAGCGTGTTGCCGATAGTTCCCGAAAATGCTTCCTGACACGATGCGCTTATAAGCATAATTGCGTGTGTTACAGGTGTGTTTTCGTCACCCCAGCCGACTTCTTGTATTTCTACATTCTTGCCCTTGCTGTTTATTGTGTACATGTTGTCCTTCAGTGGACCTAGATTCATGTATGGCTTGTAGTTTGGCGACTTTGTAGCATCACCATAGATTACCGGTATGCGGAATCCGTTTACCCAATCCTTTGTCGGGCTAGTGATGTGATATATGGCTGTGCCTACGCGTTTTGCATAGACATTACCTTTTTCGTCTTCCCAGCGGTTTTGCAGAATGAAAAGTATTTGCTGTTCGTCGTTTCCTGGACGGCTCGACGACGACAAGGTTTTGCAGGTTGTGATTGTACCCTTGTTTGGCATAGCCGACTTGTAGTCGAGAACAACAGCCTTTGGCTTGTTCGTGAATGGAACGCCCCATCTCATTTTGCTGTATGGGTTGCTTGCACCATCTATTGGTTCGTGTGCCTTGCCCCAGTATATTGAACCAGAAACCAGCACCCTTATATTAATAATACCGATAACCTTGCATTCTGCATATTCGGTTGTAAGTTTTGCGCAGTAGCCGTTACCACGCTTTTCTGGATATACGGTGTTGCTGGTTTTGGAGATGCCTGCAACTTTGGCGTATGTGTTTGATGTTGCCCATATAGACTTAATGTTCAATGCCTTGTTTTCGCGTAAAGTGTCGCGAGGTCCAATTGCATATATGCGTTTTGTGTCTCCACCAATAATTAAAGATTCTTCTATGTCGCGGACAACCCAGTTTTCAAAGTTGCCGTATTGTACATTTTTGTATGTCTGAGCATTAGAAGTAAATGCTGTTGCCAGTACCAATAAAATTAATGTGTAGTCCCTAATTATTTTCATGTTTATTTTTTTTGAAATTTGTTGTCAGTTTAGTTAAATGTATTTCTTCCATATTTTGCTTACAATTCCACGAGGTATTGCGTTTACAAGATGTGGCCATATCAAGTTGATGAAGCCGGGAGTTTTGCAACGGCGTTTGCGAAACATTGCTTTAAGTGCCTTGTTGACAAGTAGCTGAGGCGGGTATACAACGCGAATCTTTACTCCGAATTTCATAAGTCCGCTGTATTTTGGATTTATGTTGTACAGAGTTGTATCTACAGCACCTGGGCAAACCACTGTGGTATGTACGTCGTATTGTTTCATTTCCAGATATAGCGACTTCATGAAGCTTTTTAGGTATGCTTTTGTGGCGGCATACATTGTTAGTCCGGGGATTGCCATAATAGAAGTGACTGATGATACTGTTAGTATGTATCCGTATCTGCGTTTCTTCATTTCGTCTCCAAACATCGAACATAACCTTGTAGGTGTATAGACATGAAGCATAAGCATTGCGCTAGCCTTCTCGATGGTGGTGCTATTCAGTTCCTTGAAGAAGAATATGCCTGCATTATTAATAAGTATGTCAATTTGAATGTTGTTTGTTTGGCAGAAGTCGAAAAGTTCCTTTGCGGCATCTGGTTTTGCCAAATCCTGATACTTGGCAGTAACCATTACTTTATATTCGTTTTGCAGATTATGGGCGACTTCATTCAGCTTTTCTTCCTCGTTGCTTACAATCAATAAGTTGCATCCAGATTGTGCGAGTTGTCTTGCGTATTCAAGTCCCATGCCTGAACTCGCTCCCGTAATTAGTGCCGTGCCGTCCTTTCGGATGTACTTATTGAAAGTTTTCATTCGTCCGTTATATTCTTTTAAGTCTTATAGCAGTGCTAATGCGTTGAAAATTATCAAATTTACACACCATCTGCACTGTTGCCTAATAATAAAGACGCGCAAAGGTAATACTTTTATTTTTTATAGGAGTTTTCCAATTGGGCATTTTTATTCTATTATTTGTGTTAATATGTTGAATATTAGTCTGTTGAGAAATAAAAACGGCAACATTTACATGTCGCCGTTTTTGTGTTTATTAGGAGTTGTGGTTAGTCGAGTTTTTCAAACTTTTGTACGGCTACTTTTCCCTGAGTGAACATTCTTGTAATGTAAGTTCCATTCGGTAGGTTTGTTGTGTTTATTTCAATGGTGTTACCGCTGAGGTTATAGTTTGAATAAACAAGTCTGCCAAGGTTGTCGAATATCTCAATGAAGTCGTTTGCTTCGAATCCATATTCGTTTTCAATGGTCAGTTGGTTTCTACATGGGTTGGGGTAAATTCCAATATTGCTGGAGAATTCTTGGTCTTCAATGCCGACAAGACATGATTTTACTTTTATTCCAGTTGATGTTGTTATACCGTCGTATGCATCGGATACTTTTTGCCAAACGTCGTCTTTATATACAAATAGAGTGCTTGGTCGACCATAACCTCTATTGTGTGATAGTCCAATTACTATATTGGTGCCATTTCCGTATTCGATTGAATATCCAAGGTAGAAAGGTCCGTCAACTCTAAGCGGCTCTGTGAAGTTTATTTCCTGGAAATAGTTTTCTCTTAGGTCTCTTAAGTAAACTTTTTGTTCGGAAATTATGTTTGTCGGTACAGGGTCGTTGCCGTCCCATGTGATGAATGTGATATAGGAGTTTGGATTGCTGTACTCCAATTTCATGATAGGGACAATAATGGATGAAATCTCGTTGAATGTGTAGTATTCGAATTTGTCGGCATACATGGTGATTCTGTCGCCATTGTGTCCTCCGAGATAACCGTCAAGTCCGTGAGCTCCCAATTTAATGGCGGTTTCGTCGTCGCGTAGGTTACAAAGTGTGTCGCAATAAGAGCCTACATAGTTTTCGTATACTACAATATAGTCGTGCTTTGTGAGGATATCACCGCCATTGGTGTTGGAGACAACAAGAGTGACATCGTATACACCAGACTGCTCATAAGTTATGCCTTCTGGTAAAACTTGGAAATTAGATGACGAAGGTGAACCTCCTTCAAATTCCCATGACCAGTACATTGGGTAACCTTCAGAGTGGTCCTCAAAATTTACTGGTGTGTTTACTTGTACAAGTCTGTTGTTGCATGAGAATTTTGCCTTTGGTACAGCATCGCCGATTGAAGGAATTACATGTATGTAATTTTCAAGCAAAAGAGTATCGGAACCGAGCATATTGGAAGCAATAAGCTTTACATTGAATGTGCCAATATTGTTGTATAATATGTTGTGCGGATGCTGATCTGTTGAGTTTGTCGGTTGTGCGCCTTCGAATGTCCATGTCCAGTTCCAAGGTTCTCCGCGTGAGAGGTCGGTGAAGTTTACAGTATTTCCAGCAATTACAGTAACTTGGTTTGCTGCAAAGTATGCAGTTGGAGCCTCGGTAGGAGGTGGTACAACCTCAATGTAGCTGGCGCGAGTCTTTGTGTCTTCGTTGCCTTGTCTGTTTCTTGCTGTGAGTGTTACAGTATATGTGCCTACATTGTTGTATGTTATTGTTGGGTTTTCTTCGGTTGAGTTTGCTGGTGTGCCACCAGTGAATGTCCACGACCATGCTGTAGAGCGTTGAGACCGATTGGTGAATGTTATTGTTTCTCCAGCAGGAATGCGGGTTCTGTTTGCAATAAAGTCGGCAACAGGCATGTTGTCGGGGCAAGCGCTTTCGTGTGCTCCTACAGCTGTAAGTTGCCCGGAACTGATAGGTCTATCCATTTCGTTCATAGATCTATTTGGCTGGATTAGTATGTATGTTGGCGTGCCATCTATTTCCCAGTTTTCGGCAAGTGTGTTTATTATGGGGTTCTCTTCTAATGGTGCTATTGGATAGTTGGCTCCGAATTCATTCATATACCATTCAATGTTATGTTCTGCATCGTGAGGAGAACATTCCAGACCTATTACGATTGCATCTGCACCATTACATCCCATCTGTGTGTAAAGGTTTACAACATCAGGAACCTCTGCCTGGCAGTGTCCACATGTTGTATAAAAAAAGTCAAATACAATATATTTGCCGTCAGCAAGTAAAGCATTAATATTGTATGTTTCACCATAGTAGTCGGTAAGTGTTACTGTTTCTGTAAACTGGTCAGGAACCATTTGCGAGAATGCCTGTATTGACAAAACAATAGCAGTAATCGTTATTAAAAGTCGTTTCATAAAAACACAATTATAGACGAATGCCAAAATTAAGAAATAAATTCGTATTATAGGTGTTTTTATTTTAACTTTTTTTGAAATTTTTTACGATTGAGTTTGTGTATGGTAAAATGGTGTTGTGGAGTGCTGCCGTTGGCACAAAAAAAGTTCCGGCCGAAGTCGGGACTTTCAGATTCAAAAAACTATTTTTCAATAATATTCTTGTGGTTCTGCAGGATGTTTTTGGCTGTACCAACTTTATCTGAAAAATCAAACATCGACATTGCATACCAGCCTTTGTAGTCGGGAGCCCAGTAGCGGATGCCAGCCATGCCGTGAGTCTTGCCCCACGATACAACATCGGAGTAAATGTCTGCTTGGCCCTGCTGGTCCTTGTTGTAGCCTCTTACCTTCTTGTTCCAGCCAGCAAACGGACCTTCCATCTTGCCCGAAGGATACGAGAATTCGCCGATGAAAACATTGAGGTGGCACTTTTCGTTAATCTTGGTAACGGTCTTTTTCAAAAGTTTCTTCTTGTTTGCCGACATTGATGGTGCACTTGGGTAGTAGCTAATACCGGCAGTTTCCATGGCGTAGCCGTTGTCTCGCATGAAGTTGAAGAATAATGCACTGCATTTTGGCGGGAAAACAACAGTTGCAATGTGAGTGGAGAATTTTACATTCGAAGCATCGATGCCCAATTTTGCGTATGCACTCAAAATACCTGCCTTAACTGCTGCGTAAGCCTTTGCGTCGTACTTCCATACATTGCGCTTTAGCCAGCCGCGAGCAAATACTGGAGCTGTATATCTTTTCATCTTCTTGGCTTTTTTCAGCTTGGGGTTTACTGCGGTTTCGAGTCCCATGCTAATTCCTGCAAAACCGAAATTGGCCTCGTTGCCGAGATTCCAGTTGTTGACGGTGCAGCCTGTGTTGAGAATGGCCTCGGCGACAAATGCTCCGTAAGCTTCAAGCACTGTGCAGATTTCATCGAGTGATAGTTCCGACCAAGCCTTTCCGTTTTGCAAAGCGTAAATTTCGGGATATTCTTCGAAACGCGGTGCCTGCTGTTTGTCCATGTCCATATAGGTGTATGCACACATGATTTCCGGATTGATAGGAATATTTAATGCAGCAGCGAGTTGGCAAAGTTGGATTCCCTGGTCGAATGTGTGGACATTGGCGTTCTCGTCTGGTTCGCCGTCGGTAATATCTTCGTCGGTCTTGTGGCGCTTGGTTGCAATGCGGACATACATTTCGGTAGAGCCGAGTTCGCGGTAGATGGCCTGCAACTCTGCAGGTGTCGATGCGGTCTTGTCGCCAATCTTGAAGGAATAGCCATCTTCGAACTGGTTAAGCGAGAATGGACTGAGCGAAAGGGCAACGCGGAAATCGTCTTCCAATGCTATTTCACCTTTTTTTGCGCGTACAGCACCTTGCTGCAAGATGATAGTTTGCGAAACACCTTCTGCCATGGCAATCTCACGGATTTCCACTTCGGTGCCGTTGATGGTGGCGTAGCCGACATATTCCATAAGGTCGCCAAGTGAGATTGTGTTGTATGTTTGCTGAGACGCAAAATTTTGCGTCTTTACAGCTCCTACTATGCCTTGGTATTCGATTCTGTCGGCATTTCCGCTACCGTTGCAAAGCATCTTAACAGATGAAACACCACCGTTTCTGATGGCTGACATCAGGTAGGTGCCTGTGTTGGCTACTGATACGCGGAACTGGTGGATGCCAGATTGCAAGTTCTGTGACATTGTGGTTAAAACACGCCCATTCAAATCGGCAATTTCAATAGTTACATTTCCAGTTTCTTCTACAGAAAGGTTTACTTCGGTTGTTCCGCTGAAAGGATTCGGATAATTCTGTGACATTTCCAAGCCGCAGTTTTCGGTATTGTTCCTATTTGCGGTAACAATCTGCACCGTCAATGTTGTGTCGGGCCATAAAATGTTTTCCTGCCAACCTTTTGTGAAATTTGTTACAACTACGCGGTTCATTTGCAAATAGTTGTTGTTCTCATCGCGACCTGTGAATGTGAGGGTAACATCCTGTGCAATAGCGCAAAGGCACATCAGCACAAATAAAGAAATTGTAAAAAGTTTTTTCATTATCTTTAATTTATCAGTTTTAAAATTTGCTTGCAAAGGTACTGTTTATATGTCATTATACATTATTCCAATCATTGCCAACATTGTTCCATTTTCCATATTTTTATTGAGAAAATATTTCTAAAAGATGTAACTTTGCATTTGAAAATTGTTTTAAAGTTCGCACACCATGATTGACGATGTTGCTTCGACAAATTTGCCCGTTCTGCATGATATAGACAACATTAAAAGTAATGTTTATCTCGGTAACGACTTGCGTCTGGCCGTCATTGAAGGGTTGTCAACACCATTACCCGAGTATTTCCAGACTGCCGTCTATGCGCTGAATCTCCATATACGTGGCAAGATAACTGCCCACATAAATCATCAGTTGTACGAGATAGATGCACCTTGCTTTTCATCCATCCTTATCGGACAATCAATCGGAGTGGTTGAGGCAAGTGAGGATATGGTGCAGTATATTTTGAGTTTTTCGCCATCGTTTGCCGAGGAACTCAATTTGAAATTATCTGGCGAGGCTCATGTCAGGGCATATATGCGTCCTTTTATGCAACTGACAGAAAAGCAGATGTTAGTGGTGCAACACTATCTTGATTTGTTGCGAGAAGTTATGTTGTCTCCTGATGTGAGCAATGTCCGTGAGGTGGCGCTTGATCTTGTGCGTTCGATGATGTATTTCGTTTACGGGTTGTACGATAAGTCTTTTACAAAACTATACACGCTTTCGCGCTCGGAGGAACTTGCAGGGCGATTCCTTTCGTTGGTTGAAATGCATTGCCACGAGCATCATACTATTGATTGGTATGCCGATGAAATGTGCTTGTCACCAAAATATATTGCCAATGTAGTGAAGCAAGTTACGGGGCGCACTGCCTACGAATGTATAACGCAGAATCTTGTCAAGCAGGCTAAGTCGCTGTTGCAGACGACTGCGCTTCCCGTGCAGCAGATTGCAGACCGACTTGGATTCCAGAACCAGAGCCATTTCGGGACATTTTTCCGCAGGGCGGAGGGGGTAAGTCCAAGGGAGTTTCGGAAGAGATAGGGGGGTGAGAGGCTCGGCAAAAAACGATAGCATGCTTTAGCAGAATATCAATACTTGAAAAATTTCTCATTTTTATTTCTTGCATATATCAAATAAAAGCAATTATTTTGCGGTGCAGAAAACTACTCAATGCATTGAGTAAAATTACTCAGTCCGTTGAGTAAAATTCTTAAATATCATGCAACGTGCTTATTATAAGTTGATTACAGAAAGAATTAAGGAGCCAAGAAAGTTCCTTCAGATAGTGGAAGGACCACGGCAGGTTGGAAAATCCACTGTTATAAAGCAGGTATTAAAGACAACAGATATGCCGTGGTTACATTTTGCTGCAGACAATGTTCCAGCAACAAGCAACTATTGGATAAACGAATGTTGGATGGCTGCACGCAACAAGATGGTGGTGGAAAACCTTGCGGAACTGCTATTGGTAATTGATGAAGTTCAGAAAATCTCCAACTGGGCCGAAGCGGTTAAGAAAGAATGGGATGCCGACACTTTCAATGATATAAATATCAAGGTAATATTGCTTGGTTCATCGCGTGTAAGGTTGGAAAAAGGGCTGTCGGAAAGTTTAAAAGGTCGTTTTGAGGTCATCCGAATGCCAAACTGGTCGTATCAGGAAATGCATGAAGCCTTTGGTATGACATTGGACGAGTACATCTATTTCGGCGGATACCCGGGAGCTGCCGACCTTCGCAAAGACATTGACCGTTGGCACGAATACATAAAAAGTTCCATTATTGACGCGACAATCAACAACGACATTTTGATTGACACTCTCATAAGCAAGCCTGCATTGCTACGGCAGACCATGGAGCTAAGTTCTGCATACTCAGGGCAATTGCTGTCGCTCACGAAAATGATTGGGCAATTGCAGGATGCCGGCAACACTACAACAATTACAAATTACTTGAATCTATTAAAACAAAGCGGTATGGTGTGCGGACTTCAAAAATATACATTGGAACAAGCCCGTCGCCGTGCATCTGTTCCTAAATATCAAGTGTTTAACAATGCCTTGATGAGCCTGTATGCTGAACACGATTTTTCATCAGCACGGCAAGACCATCGCATTTGGGGAAGATTTGTAGAATCGGCTGCAGGTGCACACATACTCAACTGCGCGTATATCAATAATTTTGAAGTGTTCTACTGGCGAGAAGAAAACCTTGAGGTTGACTTTGTTTTGGCAAAAAATAGCCGCATCGTTGCAATCGAAGTTAAAAGCAACAACGAAAAAGATACTGCCGGCCTTCACGCATTTGAAGAACGCTTTCACCCGCATCGCACAATGATAGTCGGAGAAGGTGGTCTGTCATTAGAAAATTTCTTCAAGTCGGATTTAAAGGTGTTGTTTGAGTAGTGATAGTTTTGCATTACAAAAAACTGGCTGCATCTCACGATACAGCCAGTTTTTACGATGATTTGTATGCCTATGAAATTTTCAGTTTAATGGCTTTTATTGAAATGTAACTTTTTCAACTAATGATTTTTCTCCGTTTGTAAGTCTTAAGACATATACTCCAGCGGAAATACTACCTTTTTCGATTAGAATTTCATTGTCTCCCTTGTTGGCAATGTATGACCTTACAACTCTTCCACACATATCGGTGAGTGTTATTTCCGAAACCGATTCAAGTCCATTGATATTCAATGTCGTATAATCGTGTGCAGGATTTGGATATATTGAAATTGCAGGATTGTCGCTTGTGCTTATTCCTGTTACAACTTCAAGGTTGAGCGTTACAATGCTGTCGCAACCATGTATTGTGGTGAGAGGCAACTCGTATGTGCCTGCTACACTTTCGTTGAACCCGTTTTCGTTGTAGGTTTCACCTTCGGTAATTGAAGCGTCAATAGTAATGTGGTATGTTGGATTTACTACTACATTTAATGTCACTATGCTGTCGGCGTATTGCGAGTTGGCGTTAGGAAGCGTTATGGTGTAGCTGCCATTTTCGGTATATGTAGTGCCATTGAAGACAACTGAATCGCCTTCGCAGATTTCCCTATCCACTATAGATGTTGTTGGTGCACCAACGTTGACAAATGAAAGGTCGTCGATGTGCAGGTTGTAACCATAGTTTGAAATGCCCTTCAAGGTTATGTAGCTGCGACTTGATGTTTGCTGCGGAATTGCGAATGTGTATTCCTTCCATCCTTCTGCAGCAGAATATCCGTTTACGGTTGCAATCAAGGTTGCATCGTCAACAGAAGGGTCATCGTTCACATAGATTTCAATCTTGTCGTCGTATGGCTGTTCGGAGAAATAGTCTTCCATTGGTCCATACTGGTACAACTTGAAGGTTAGCACACGACTTTCAGTAAGGTCGATCGCTGGAGATGTCATTGTCGCCCAACTGCCATCGGTGAAGTTGAAAGCAGCGAAAGTTGCCACATTGCTTCCAGATGCAGGAGTGCAGGAAGGATATGTCGGATTGGTGCTGATTGTCCAGCTGATAGAGTTTGTAGAGCCGTCCAGCGACCAGCACATAAGTCCGTTTTCAAAATCTTCTGTCCACGGGAACTCAGTGATTTCTTCACAAGGTGTCGAGAATGTGGCTGTTGCCGACGGTTGCGATTCGTCATCACCGCATACGGTCACAAGATAGTACTCGTAATTTGTTGCAAGGCTAAGACCTTCGATTGTGTACTGATTTGTACCAGCGGCAATTTCTACGCTCTGGTATGTTTCTTCGCCCGAGGCCTTGTAGTATAGGCGTACGGCAGTGGTATTGTCGGTGGGTGTCCACGAGATTGTTGCTTCGTCGTTGTTGACACTTGCTGCAATCTGTACTGGTGCTGTACACGAAGCCGACATTTCTACCGTAAAGTTATCGACGAAGCACGACGGATAAGCAGCCGAGCAAGCTCTACCACAAAGCCATAGCGCAATGTAGTGACCTTCGCCCGAGTACGCTGCCATATTTATTTCCTTCAGTTCCCAAGTGCTCGTTGCACCAGTCCTATGTATAGTGTCTATTGCAACAAATGTAAGCGTGTCGGTAGGGTCTGACATTACGCCCAGAATCAAGCCCACCTCGGTGGTTTTGGTCGATTTGTACCTTAATTTTACGGTTGTGCTGCTTATTGGCACTGTCGGGTCAATCTTTGGCGATATTGCAAACTGCGAAGTTGGCCCCTGAAGCATAAAGAAAAGGCTTCCCGAACTGCCGTCGGCACCTGTCGGCGAAATTGTCGGGCAGTCGTATTCCATACCAGACTGATACGAGAATATTTTGCTCCAGCATTCTGGAAAAATAGCATTGTCGTAGGATTCAAGGTTTTCAAAATCTTCGGTGTAGGGCAACGCTTTTTCACATTGGTCGCGGTGTATGTCTTGTGCATAAAATGTATATGTCACCGCAATCATAATCAACGATAGTAAAACTTTTTTCATCATTCTTTTATTTTCGTTAGTGTAATAAATGTTAATTAACTTTGGATTCACAAAAATATAGCCGTCGATACGGGTGCGCAATCCCCAAAAATGATGAAAAGGGCGACTGGATTTAACCAAAAGTTGTGATTGGAGAGAATAACCGCAATGTCATATTTTTGCATATCAGTAATTTATAATGTAAAGGTATGAAGAATAAGTTATACATTTTGTCGGTATTGGTTTTGGTAATAGGTATGCTGACTACTGGATGCAAGGACAAGATAACATATACTGTAGTTTTCAATCCCAACGGAGGAAGCGGGACAATGCAACCGCAAGTTTTTGCCGATGGCGAGGAGAAAGACCTGTCTTCCAATGCGTTTGTGCGTGAGAACTATAACTTTTCGAGCTGGAATACTATGGGAGACGGTAGCGGAACTGCATATAGCGATGGGCAAAATATAAGGCTTGTTTCGGATATAACGCTTTTTGCCCAGTGGGTTGCCAATGTGGATACGACAAGCGGAATCGGAGCAACCGTATATGTTACATTTGATGCCAATGGTGGTGTGGGTGAGATGCAGCCGCAACCATTTACGGTAGGCATTGAACAGTCATTGTCCGCCAATGAGTTCACGCGCGAGAACTATGGCTTTGTAAGTTGGAATACCGCCGCTGATGGTTCGGGCAGGACTTATTCCGACTCGCAGGAAGTTACGATTTCTGTCAATACGACGCTGTATGCACAGTGGATTGCCTTGCCCGACTTGACCGAGCATTCCTGGGTTGACCTTGGCTTGCCGTCGGGGACTAAGTGGGCGACTTGCAACATCGGTGCTACTAATCCCGAAGAATATGGACACTTTTTCGCTTGGGGCGAAATTGCCGAAAAGGGCGCATACACTTGGGAAAGCTACAGATATGCCGAGGGCACTTCGTGGAACAATCCGAGGCTGACAAAATATTGCAGTGACCCACAGTTCGGCGACAATGGTTTTACCGATAACCTTACCATACTCGAACCCACCGACGATGTCGCCACGGCCAACTGGGGAAACGAGTGGCGCACACCAACCTACGAGGAAATGAGAGAACTGATGACTTCGTGCTCAATTGCGTGGACAACGATTAACGGTGTTGGCGGACGGCAGTTTATCGGACCTAACGGCAATTCCATCTTCCTGCCTGCTGCTGGATACCAAAGTGGCAACGAACACAACTACGAAGGTTCTTATGGCATTTACTGGACCTGTTCGCTCTATACCGATGTTCCTTGCCGTGCGTGGGGCGTTTTCTTCGGCTCCGACGACTGCGAGGAAAAACTTACCTACCGCAACTGCGGATTGTCGGTTAGGGCGGTGAAGAATTGAATACGAAAAGCCTTCTGTCTTTACAATCCCAATCTAACCTTATTTCTGTCTGTTTCAGCAGGCTTCGGTGCGTTGCTTGCCTTGTAAGAATTGAAATTGTAGCGAATTCCTATCCACAACATTCGGCTCTTGTTGATACTTGTATTGGTGAGGTGATAAATGCGATTGTCAGAAAAGATGTTCCAGCTATTTGTCTTGAAAACATCGGCAAGCAGCAGGGAAACAGCCAAACTGCCTTTTAGGAATTTCTGGCTTATGCCAATGTCGAGATGATGAGACAGTTTCGTAGTGAATTGCGGGTAATACTGTGGCGTTTCGAAGAAATATTGCGCCTGTATGTCCATTGTCTTTATCGGATGGAAGGTTAATTTCAGATTGTCGCTGTTGACGATTCCGCGATTGTCAAGGTCAACGCCTTCGTAGTCGCCTTTCGTGTCAACATAATATGTATTTGATCCGAATTGCAAGTCAAACCATTTGCAGGGAGTGACACCCAACGATGCATCAAGTCCAGTCTTAAATTCAAAAGTTCCGTTCACAAAAGTCAGCAGAAGTATATCACCCTTAAGCATAGCAACTTGCGTAATATTATCCTTCAGATAGTCGGCATAAACATTCGCCAAGAAGTTAACCGACTTGTCTTTCGCTCCGTACGAAAATTCAAGGTGGTAAGATGTTTCTGGACGAAGCCGCATATTTCCCTGCTCGAAAGTATGAGCATCAATCATACTCATATATGGGTTCAGTTGCGGATATGCCGGTCGGCTGATTCGCGAATTGAATGCCAGGGAAATGTGTTGCTTGAGGTTTTCCTTCTTAGATTTGATTTTATAATTTAGCATCAAACTTGGACCGACAAAAAGATGATTGGTTGCAGTGTCTATGGCATCCTTGTCGTTTTGCAGGCTTACACGGCTATATTCGGTTCTGATTCCGGCTTTCCAACTAAACTTTTTGTCGGCATTGGAAGAAAACAACATGTAAATTGCAGGAATGAACTCTCTATGTAGCAAATCGTTGCTATAAACATTAGAATATACCCACTGGCTACTGTCCATATTGTAGAATTCGTGGTAGATGTCGTTCTGCCTGTACGAAATTTTTACTCCGGCATCCCACCTTCCATATTCGCGAATCAACTTGTAGTCGCATTGAACGGATGTATTCAGAGGACTTCCGCCAGAATTTGATTTTCCGATAGAGTCGTTTTCCAGAAAATAGTACGATGGACGATGCCCCCATATCTTTGAAACGGAAGCCCTTAGCGTTATGTCCGACGATTGCGGATTGATTATGTGCGTGTAGGAAATAGCTCCATCAATGTTTTCGCGGTTCCACGACACATTGCTGCTACGATTTTCATTGCTTTGCAATCCGTTGTCACCGTATGTGTTGGCAAATTGCTGCTGGGTGTTGAGCCGTGGCATTATGAAGCGGATATCGGCACTAAGCTTGTTTTTCTTGTTTAGACGAAGCGTTGTTCCAACGCCGATATTATTGTTGAAGACCGTGCGTGCCGAATGGAACTGCTGCTCGAGCCAATTGTCAGTTTCCACGAACTTGCGGTTCAGGTTTCCATCAATTATGTCGTCTTCGTATTTAAGGTTGTAACTGAAGCGGAAAGATTTGCCGTCCTTTGTGTAATTGACTGCAGCATTGGCGTTTGCAAAATGATTGAAGCCGTAGTTTGCCGAAAACATTCCGCTCCAGCCTTCGCTTTTGTTTTCCTTTAGCACAATGTTTATGATTCCACCGGTTCCTTCCGAATCGT
>JAEEGF010277445.1_pt1 | contig 14719 bp, 10 predicted proteins | sample 9134171 | NCBI WGS metagenome assembly JAEEGF01 (sample SAMN16246542, study PRJNA631951) | gut metagenome | biome: gut microbiome; feature: rumen; material: AP-attached | host: Bos | place: Iran: Karaj | collected 2018-10 | reverse complement strand
TGTTAAGGCCGTTGTTCGAGGTATTTACGGCCAGTATTTCCATTGTGTTCTGCAGACGGTTCATGACCATCACGGCCAACACGTCGGGGGTATTGGTCCATTGGAAGCGGGGGATATACTCCCATTGTGACTTGCCGTCGGCAACGGTGGTGCTGCGGCCATCGAGCACAGGGGTGAAACGACCTTTGGTCTCGATGTTGTACACGTGCAGCGACACCTTGCTGTTATCCTCGCCGGCCTTGGGGTATTTGTATTTGTAATCCTCAGGATAGAGGGCGCCCCACATCTGCATATTATACTCTTTCACCTTGCTCTCGTCGAAGCGCATATAGGCAATCTTTTTCGAGTCGGGGCTCCACTCGAAACCTTTCGTGATGGCGAACTCCTCCTCGTAAACCCAGTCGGTGGTGCCGTTGATCACCTCGTTGATTTTGCCGTCGGTGGTGATGGCATGCTCCTCGAGGGTGGCGAGGTCCATCCAGTAGAGGTTGTTGTCGCGCACAAAGGCCACCTTCGTACCGTCGGGCGAGAGGGTGGTGAGGCGTTGCTTGCCGTTGTTGCTGATTTTGGTAAAAGTCTTCGCGTTGACGTCGTAGATGTAGTAGTCGCTCACGCCGCTGTGGCGGTAGAGGGGCTCGAAGCCGCTGCTCAGCAAGATCTTCTGCTCGTCGGCGCTAAACTCGTATCCCTCCATCGGGGGCAGGGGTTTGGCTTTCTTGCTCATCTGCGGGGTGTTGAAGATGCACACGTCGGCGACCTTCTCACCCGTGGCGTAGCTGTATTTGGCAATGCCTGTGCGGCTCATGGTGCAGTAGTGCTCGCCGTCGGCCATCGAGCGGATGCCGTAGACACCTTTGGCTCGGAACGTCCCCTTCGTCCAGATGTCCTCCAGCGTGATATTTTTCGTCTGCGCACTGGCCGCGCCAGTGCCTGCCATTAGTGCAAATGTCATAAATACAAGTAGTTTCTTCATGTCGGGTAGTTTGTTTATATATATATTTAAAAATGCAAATATACAAAATATTTTTCATACCGCGAAAAGAATTTGTTAACACATTCTCCCTATTATCCCCCTATCATCCCCCTACCAACTCCTACCGTGGTAGGAGTTGGTAGGGAGTTGGGTGGGAGTTGGGTAGGAGTTGGTAGGGACATGGTGTTAAGAATCAGGTGTTTATGTGTCTATTTGTGCTTTGTTTCATTGTAAATCAAGTTGTTATGTGTTTTGTTTAACTATTTTTAACATAGCAATTAACAATATTTTTTATTCTGTTCTGTTATTGTTATATGACTACAGAAAAGGGTATTTTGAATCGCACGGAGTTGCTGATTGGCCGAGAGGCGATGGAGCGTATGGGTGCTGCAAGGGTGATTGTGTTCGGCGTGGGGGGTGTTGGATCGTGGTGTGCCGAGAGCTTGATACGCAGTGGTATACGTCGTTTGACGATTGTGGACAGCGACCGTGTGTGTGTGACGAATATCAACCGGCAGGCGATGGCTACTACGAGGACGGTGGGTCGGGTGAAGGTGGAGGCGATGCGAGAGAGGTTGAAGGAGATCAACCCTTATGCCGAGATTACTGCGCTGCAGGATGTTTTCAGTGCGGAGACGGCAGAGGGTTTCCACATGGAGGAATATGACTATGTGATAGACTGCATCGACAGCCTGAAGGACAAGTTGGAGTTGATTTTGCGAGGGACGCGGAGGGATGCTGGTTTTCGTTTTTTCAGCTCGATGGGGGCGGCATTGAAGATGGACCCGACGCAGGTGAGGGTGAGTGAGTTCTGGGAGGTGGACGGCTGCCCGCTGGCGGCGGTGCTGCGGAGGAGGATGCGCAAGCAGAAGCGCTTTCCGGGACGCAAGTTCCAGTGTGTGTGGAGTCCAGAGGTGTTGCCAAATCTCGGGGAAGGGGTGCGCAGTTGCGGCACGGCGTCGTGCATGTGCCCGAAGGCCGAGCATGGCGAAGGACGTGCCGACTTGCTGAACCATGAGTGGTGCACTTCGAAGGCTCAGATTAATGGCTCGTTGGCCCATATCACGGCGATCTATGGTTTTACGCTGGCTGGGTTGGTGATGCAGGATGTGGTGAAAGGGGTTTAGGGTTTAAAGTTTACGGTTATAATCAGTATGATATGAATAGTCGAGGAAAAAATATATGTAAGGAACTCAAAGCCGTCCGCAAGCGTATTGCGGAGGAGAACGGCATCGAGCTGGAGATTCCGGAGTGCACCTACCAGGGGCCCTGCAAAGGGACCTGCCCCCGCTGCGAGAGTGAGGTGAGATATTTGGAGAACGCATTGGCACAGAAGATTAAGATGGGCAAGGTGGCGACGGTGGCGGGGTTGGCGCTGACGCTGGGTGTGTCGGGCTCGGCAGCCGCGCAGAGCACGGACACGGTTCCGGTGGTGCCGCCCTCGCACGAGCGGCAGACGGGCGACTGCGAGGTGACGGGCGTGGTGGTGGACGAGAGGACCCGCGAACCGATACCGATGGCGACGGTGATACTCTATAAGCGCGATAGTACGGCGATGGTGACCCAAACCGACTTCGACGGCCGCTATCGTTTCAGCGTCCCCAAGGGTTCCTATTCTCTTGAGGTGAATGCTGTGAGCTATAATGCCTACCGTCGCGATGTGGTCATCAGACGCTCTGCCGAGGATCAGGGGGTGATGGAGTTGGTTTACAACGGAAGCCTATATGACACCTACGGCCGACCGAAGGTGGACACGGTGAGGATGACAATTCCGGTGATGGGGCTTGTCGAAGTTACGTATTACGTGGAAGGCTCCGTGATGGACAGCAAGACGAAGGAGGCTCTGCCTTTTGTCAACGTCGTTGTGTTGAAGGAGGGAAAACAATGCGGAGGCGGCGTAACTGATTTCGACGGGAACTTCAAGCTTCAGTTGGAGGAGGGGGAGTATGAGTTTCTTTTCTCTTCAGTTGGTTATTTGCAGCGGAGGGTCCCCGTGAAGGTTCCGGACAAGGGGGCGCTGAAGGCCGTGGAGCTGGAGCCCTCGGCGAGTGTTATGGGAGAGGTGCTTATCGAAGGAGGTTCGACACCTATGATAGAGATTGGTCCCGAAGGGGCAACGAGCACCGAGATGGACGGCGTGATACTAAGGGTGCAATACTGATGGAGGCGGTACCGTTCATAGGCATCGACCGGCACCGGCTGGGTGTCGACGGGGTGGGGGTGACCACCCTGGCGGCGTTCCATGGGTGTCCGCTGAGGTGCAAGTATTGTCTCAACCGCCGTTGTCTGGAGCCGCCAGAGGAGCTGCCGCGCTACACTTCGCAGCAGCTCTACGACCGTGTGGGAGTGGACAACCTCTACTTCATCGCCACGGGAGGCGGTGTCTGCTTCGGCGGCGGCGAGCCGTTGCTGCGGGTCGACTTCCTCGAGGAGTTCAAAGCCCTCTGCGGCCGGGGATGGAACCTCACGGCGGAGACCTCGCTGCAGGTGCCGCGCGAGAGCGTGGAGCGCGCCGCCGAGGTGGTGGGCGACTTTATCGTCGACGTCAAGGAGAGCAACGCCGAGATATACAAGAGCTATACCGGCGGCGACGCCGCCCTCTCGTGGGCCAACCTCGAATGGCTCATACAAAAAAAAGGACCCGAACATGTGACTGTCCGGGTCCCGTTGATTCCAGATTTCAATACCGAAGCCGACTGCGACCTTACCGTCGCCCGCCTCAAGGCGATGGGCGCCACGCGCATCGACCGCTTCACCTATCGTGTGCAGCAGTCGTGATCGTGGCAGTGGCTGCTGGTGGTCTCGAGTTCGAGGGTGCTGTGGTGGATGCCGAGGCCGTCGAGCATGTCTTTGACACGGTCGGTGACCTCTTCGAGCATCGTGGCCTCGGGGATGACGATGTGGCAGGTGAGCGCCGTCTCCGTCGTCGAAATGGCCCAGATGTGGATGTGGTGCACGTTGAGTACGCCCTCGAGGGCCTGGATGCGGTTCTGTATGTCGTCCACATCGTAGCCTTCAGGCACGGCATCCGTGCTCATGCGCAGGCTCTCACTCAGGAGGTCCCATGTGGAGACGAGGATGACAACGGCGATGATGATGCCGATGATGGGGTCGATGATGTACCAGCCGGTGTAGTGGATGACCACGCCGGAAACGACGACTCCGACGGAGACCAGCGTGTCGGCCAGCATGTGGAGGAAGGCACCACGGGTGTTGATGTCGTGCTGCTGCTGGCGGCTGAGCACCCAGGCGGTGACACCGTTGATGACGATACCCACGGCAGCCGTCCAGATGATGAGCGAGCCGTTGACTTCGGCGGGGTTGAAGAATTTCTCCACGCTCTCCACCATGATGGCGCCCACGGCGACGAGGAGGATGATGGCGTTGAGGAGCGAGATGAGCACCGAGGCCTTGCGTCGGCCGTAGGTGAAGCGCTTGGTGGCGTGACTCGAGGCCAGCTTCAGCGCTATCATGGCCAGCAGGAGCGAGAAGACATCGGAGAGGTTGTGACCTGCGTCGGAGAGCAGGCCGAGGGAATTGCCCACGAAGCCCGCAACAGCTTCGACGATGACGAAGGCCAGGTTTAGCGCCACAGCGACGATATAGATAGTAGACAATTTCTCTATCGCATGCGCGTGGTGGTGATGGTGAAGACCATGGTGGTCGTGGTGCTCATGGTCGTGATGATGCTCATGGTGACCATGCTCGTGTTCATGGTCGTGGTCGTGATGATGGTGTTCGTGTTCCATATTTCAATATTTTTTTTGTTCGTTTTTCAGTTTGCAAAATTACGAACTTTTTCCGACATGGGAACGTCACCATTGCTGGTGAGTGTGTTTTATCTCTCACCGTTTGAAGTTTAATGTTTAAAGTGTTGGTTTTTAGTGCGAAAACCTTAAACATTAAACCCTAAACCTTAAACCTTAAACCTTGCACACATCCGGTGGAAGCAATGGAAATGGCGCCGAAGTGGCTTTAGGAGGGTATTTTCTGTGGATTAAAAAATGTTAAAAACGATCCCCCCTTGTAGAGTTTCGGGAAAAAAGCGGTTATAATAGTATATGGGGGTGATGTTTCTTATAGGGGGGGGTGAATCAACAATAAAAATGTAATAATGACGTTAATACAAAAAATAAGCACATGAAAATGAAGAACAAATATTTTGTTGTTCGCTGCTGCATGGTAGCGGCTTTGATGGTGGCGTCTGTGGGCGCCGCACAGGCCCAAAATGAGCACTCGACGCTCAAGAAGGCCGAGAAGCTGGTGGCCCAGCGGCAGTATGCGTCGGCCTTTGCTATGCTGGAGGAACTTGACCCCACGAACGACCGACCCGCCGTGCTGGCCATGAAGGCTGACATCGTGCTGCACTATTTTGCGCAGAGCATGAACCACATGATTTTCTCGCTGGTGGACCTGAAGAAGGGCGAGAGTCTCGACTCCGTGCGTGCCAACTTCGAGCAGGGGGCAGTGTTCCCCTTCGATGTGGACAGCCTCTCGCGCCGTCTGCTGGCCACCCATCCCGGCGACCAGTCGCTGCTGGCCACCCATGCCGCCTACCATCAGGCGTTGCTCGACGACTATGGCGACGAGTTATGGATATTCAACCTCACGGCCGACTGCAAGGCCCTGTTGCAACAGGCCACGGAGAGCGCCGATGCCTGCTCGCAGCTGGGGTATCTTTATACTTCGGACGAGCCTACGACTGACAGCGCCGCCTACTATTTCCGTCGAGCCGTCGAGCTACAGGACACCCTTTGGGGCGCGCACTATAATCTGGGGGTGATGGAGCACCGGTTGGGACACAACGACGAGGCGCTGGCCCACATGGAGCGTGCCTGGAAAGGCTATCGTGTGCCGCGCTTGAAAGGCGATGCCGCCCGCGTGATGGCCATCATCTACGACCAGTCGCTGAACAACGCCTCCAAGGCCGAACGCTATTATCGCCAGGCCGTTGCCGACGACAGTACCGATGTCACCAGCTGGGGGTTCCTGCTGGATTTCCTCCTTCGACAGCCGTCCGCGCAGGGCGACCTGCTCCCCGTGTTGCGGTCCGCATGGCATGCGGCTGTGCAGGGCGACAATACTTTTGATGATACAGGCTATATTATTGGCCAATGCGTGAAGAACGATAAAAACAACCTCGCCATATCGTTTCTGGAGGCGCGTTGCAACGAGACAAAGGTGGACTATGAACTCGGCATCTGTCACCTCTACCTTTTTCAGCTCATGGAGGCCAACGGTGAAGACATCGCACACCTGCGGAAGGCTATCGAATGCTTCGAGCGCGAGGGAGCTCCGGAGAATTTCCTCAACTCGTTGCGCGGGATTATAAAAGAATCTGAGAAGTAAATGTTTAGAGTGATTGATATGCGTACAAGTTCCTATAGGATTATAATGGTGGTCTTGCTGATGTGGACCTTTGGCGGCGGCCGCGTGGCGGCGCAATGCATGGAGAACATCGGGCACCGCTATCCCACCACCTTCACAATGCACGGCGACACGCTTGTGCTGGGCATCACCTTCGGCGAGGAGGGTATGAAAATAGATTACACCTGCCAGCGGCAGCAGGACGGCAGCCTTGTGGTGAGCGGCACGGTGGCCTACGCCAAGACTGGCGAGGCATTGCCCTACGTGACGGTGAGCAGCCTTTTTGAGTTATATGACGAGGAAACTTTCGTGCCAAGGGAGGAGTTGGCGGTGACCGACAGCCTCGGGCACTTCTCCTTCCGCCGTCCGGCGCTGAGCCACCGGACGTTGGCCTTCTGTTGCGCCGGCTATAGGCCCGAGCTCTTCGAGGAGCATTGGGACACCATAGCCGTCAGCGAGCACGAATACCTCATTCAACGCGACGTCAGCCAGCGTTTCGACACCACCGTCGTCAGCCCCGAGGAGCGCGACCGCTTGACGAAAGAATACTACGAGGTGTTCCATTCATGTCCCGGGTGCGACGAGTATGCCTGGCTGGAGAGCGAGGGACTGCGTTGCCGCATCGGGCGATTCCAGCCTTCGGGCACGCTGGGGGTGCACATGCTGTGGCCCATCGACGACCGCCGGAGCTTCTACTTCAACGGCATGCACTACACGTACTTCGATGCCGACCGCCTCTTCGCCCTCTCGCCCGAGGGGGTCTTCGCCTCGCAGTCGCCCTCGTCGGGCGATTTCCGCGACCACCTGCACATCTCCCTCATCGACAGAAATGAGGTCTCCGGATTCCACGACCTCGCCCTCGACAGCACACAGGGCTTCCTTGTAGGCATGCGATGGGCCGAGGGCGGATGGCTCTACTTCCGCACCGAGCGTGGCGGATGCTACAAGCTGCATGTCGACATGCACCCGCAGACCAACTGCAGGATGGAGGACGTGGAGGTCGGCGAGGCCGAATACCTTGCCGCCAAAGCCGATTTCGCAAAATACAATCATGCCCGCATTCAGCATGCCCCCACGGCGGCCGACAGCGCCGCGGTGCTCCGCTACAAGAAAAAGAGCAATATCACGTGGTGGGACCCCCTGGGTGCAGATTCGCAGGATGTGGAGTACTTCCACCTTGAGGGCACGGACATCGACATCGTCGAGGTTGCCATTGGCGACTACTGCTGTACCTTTATGTCCGGCGACACCACGGAGATGCAGACCTGCCTGATGGCGCTTTCGCACGAAGGCGTCTTCGCTGGCTGTTGGGTGGAAGTGGCAGAAGATAGCCCAGCTTATATCTATCTCTACCCGTTAAGCGCCGACTGCCGAAGTGTAAGACAGAGCCTTGTCTACCAGACGACCCCCGCGTGGTTCCCCTACGGCGAGCTTTTCTGGTCTCGCGACGGCTGGTTCTACGTAGAAGGCCGCGCCGGAACCCACGACCGTGTGGCCTACCACAAACTCCGAATAAAGAAATAGAAAAAAAAGCGCCCCAAACGGGGCGCTTTTTTTGTTTTTATGCTTTTGCATTTTCAATCGCGGCGGTCACGACCGAACAGCTGACCAATCCACTGCCTATTGAGGCGGGCGATGTTCTGACGCTTGATCTGCTTGGGACACTCGGCCTCGCAGGCGTAGGTGTTGGTGCAGGAGCCGAAGCCCAGCTCGTCCATCTTGCAGACCATCTTCTTGACGCGGTCCATGGCCTCGGGCTGGCCCTGGGGCAGGAGGGCGAGGTGGCTCACCTTGGCGCCGACGAAGAGCATGGCACTGGCGTTCTTGCAGGCTGCCACACAGGCGCCGCAACCGATGCAGGCGGCGGCATCCATAGCCTGGTCGGCCTTGTGTTTCGGGACGAGGATGTTGTTGGCGTCGGGCACGCCGCCGGTGGTGGCGCTGATGTAGCCACCGGCCTGGATGATCTTGTCGAAAGCGGTGCGATCCACCACCAGGTCCTTGATGATGGGGAAGGCTTTGGCTCGCCAGGGCTCTACCCAGATCTCGTCGCCGTCTTTGAAGTGGCGCATGTGGAGCTGGCAGGTGGTCACGCCGTCATCGTTGCCGTGGGGTCGGCCGTTGATGTAGAGGCCGCACATGCCGCAGATGCCTTCGCGACAGTCGTTGTCGAAGCAGACGGGGTGGGCTATCTTGTCGTTGATAAGCTTCTCGTTGAGCTGGTCGAGCATCTCGAGGAACGAGCAGTCGGCGCTGATGTTGTCAATCTCGTAGGTCTCGAAGTGCCCTTTGGCGCGGGCGTTTTCTTGGCGCCAGATATGTAGAGTGAATTTCATGGCTTATTTATAATTACGTTTGACAATCTGTATGTGCTCGTAGTTGAGTTCTTCCTTGTGCATCACTTCGGGCTTGTCGTGGCCTTGGTACTCCCAGGCGGCGACGAACATGAAGTTGTCGTCGTCGCGGAGGGTCTCGCCGTCCTCTGTCTGGTGCTCGATGCGGAAGTGTCCGCCGCAGCTCTCCTCGCGCTGGGTGGCGTCGTCGACGATGAGGCGTGCCAGCTCGAAGTAGTCGGCCAGGCGGTAGGCTTTCTCCAGCTCGGGGTTCATCTCGGCGGCCTTGCCGGGAATGAAGACATGCTGGTAGAAGTCGGCCTCCAACTCGGCAATCTTCTCCTTGGCAGTGGCCAGGCTCTCCTTGCTGCGGGCCATACCGCAGTATTCCCACATGACCTTGCCCAGCGCTTTGTGGTAATGGTCGACGGAGTGCTGCTCGGAATTTCCGGAATTTCCGGCGATGGCCATCAGTCCATCGAGGCGTTCACGCACGGCATGCTCGGCTTCGTCGAACTCGGGACCTTCGGCTTTGATCTTGCCCACGTATATCTGGTCGGCCAGGTAGTTCTGCAGCGTGTAGGGCAGCACGAAGTAGCCGTCGGCCAGGCCCTGCATGAGGGCCGATGCACCGAGGCGGTTGGCGCCGTGGTCGCTGAAGTTGGCTTCGCCGGCGGCGAAGAGGCCTGGGATGGTGGTCTGCAGCTCGTAGTCGACCCACAGGCCGCCCATGGTGTAGTGGATGGCGGGGTAGATCATCATCGGCACCTTGTAGGGGTCGGCGTCGACAATCTTATAGTACATCTGGAAGAGGTTGCCGTATTTCTGCTCCACCACGTCGCGTCCGAGGCGTTTGATGGCATCGGCGAAATCGAGGTATACGGCCAGGCCCGTGGGACCTACACCGTAGCCGGCATCGCAGCGCTCCTTGGCGGCGCGACTGGCTACATCGCGCGGCACCAGGTTGCCGAAGGCGGGGTAGCGGCGCTCCAGGTAGTAGTCGCGGTCTTCCTCGGGGATGTCCAGCGGACCTTTCTCACCGCGTCGGATGGCCTCGGCGTCCTCTTTCTTCTTGGGCACCCAGATGCGGCCGTCGTTGCGCAGCGACTCGCTCATCAGCGTGAGCTTCGACTGGTAGTCGCCGTGCACGGGTATGCAGGTGGGGTGGATCTGCACATAGCAGGGGTTGGCAAAGGCGGCACCGCGACGGTGGCACACCCAGGCGGCGCTGCCGTTGCTGTTCATGGCGTTGGTGCTCAGGTAGTACACGTTGCCGTAACCACCGCTGGCCACAACGACGGCATGGGCGGCATAGCGCTCCAGCTCGCCGGTGACGAGGTTGCGGACGATGATACCGCGAGCTCGGCCGTCTTTGATGACGAGGTCCATCATCTCGTGGCGCTCGTGCAGCACCACGGTGCCGCGGGCAATCTCGCGGCTCAGGGCACCGTAGGCACCCAGCAGCAGCTGCTGGCCCGTCTGGCCGCGGGCGTAGAAGGTGCGGCTCACCTGTGCGCCGCCGAACGAGCGGTTGTCCAGCAATCCGCTATAGTCACGGGCAAAGGGCACGCCCTGTGCCACACACTGGTCGATGATGTTGCCGCTCACCTCGGCCAGGCGGTAGACGTTGGCCTCGCGGGCGCGGTAGTCGCCACCCTTGATGGTGTCCTTGAAGAGGCGCTCCACGCTGTCGCCGTCGTTCTGGTAGTTCTTGGCGGCGTTGATACCGCCCTGGGCGGCGATGGAGTGGGCGCGGCGCGGCGAGTCCTGGATGCAGAAGATGTCCACATGGAATCCCAGGGCACCGAGCGAGGCGGCGGCCGAGGCACCGGCCAGGCCGGTACCGACGACGATGATGTCGAGCTTGCGCTTATTGGCCGGGTTCACCAGCTTCTGCGCGGCTTTGTAATTGGTCCATTTCTGACTGAGCGGACCTTCGGGTATCTTGGAGTCTAAGTTCATTGCGTTAATGCGTTAATGTGTTAATGCGTAAGTGGTTTACAATCCTAAATAGACCAGTATCGGGACGGCGGCGAAGCCGAGGACGATGACCCAGGTGTAGATCTTGCCGAGGGCTTCGATGATGGGGTTGTACTTGTAGTTGTTCAGCCCCAGCGTCTGGAAGGCCGAGGGGAAGGCATGGCGCAGGTGCATGAAGATCACGAAGAAGAAGAAGAGGTAGCCCACGACGATATGCCAGTGGCTGAACTTCTCACGTGCCATGTAGTAGAAGTCGGGCTCCACGCCGCAGTCCGGAACACTCTCCTTCAGCATCGTGCGCTCCTCGTAGTCGAGGTGGCGAATCCATTTGCCGTCCTCCGACAGCCGCTTCTCCATCATCGCCGTGCTCATCAGCTCCGCAACCGGAACGGCGCCGCGCAACTTCTCCAGATTGTCATGCATCTCCGCCTGTTGGTCGGGCGATATCTGGTCGGCATACATCGCCATCTGGTTCTCCACAGTCGCCACCACGTCGGCCGGCGAAATCCCGCTTTGGGCCGAATACTGCATGATCGTGTTCACCTCCTCGTTCTGCAACTTCTCCACCTCCACCATGTAGTCGCCCTTCACCAAGCCAATCTTTACAAAGTAGAAGTCGTAGAAGTGGATGCCGATGCAGACGAAAATAAGGATGCCCGTCCATACCATCAGCTTCGAGCCCCCATGCGTCTTCGAGCGCGATGCCTCGTGGTAGCGCACCGGGCGTGCCAGACGGTTGGTCACCGCCAGCCAGAGGGTCAGCAGGATGTGCAGGGCGATGACACCGAGGAGCACAAATTCGAAAATCTTCACCACCCAGTTGGTGCCCATGAAGTGGCAGAAAGCCGAATACCAGGCACCGTCGTCATGGCGCAGGATGAAGAGGTTGGCCGTCATGTGGAACAGCAAGAACGCCAGCAGGAAGCTGCCCACCAGCGCCACAAACAGTTTCTTAGTGATCGAGTGAATCTTTGGTAAGTCCATATTTTTTAATGTTATACGTTTTTTTGTAATATTATATTAAAAATGCAAATATACGAAATAAAAACCGTTTTTGTCACCGAAAAACAAAGATTTTTACTAAAAAACACAAGTAGTTGGAAATCAGCATGAACGCTATTTTGGATAAGCTAACCTATAACTGACTCATAATCAGTACCATCTCCCTACCAACTCCTACCCAACTCCCTACCAACTCCCTACCAACTCCTACCACGGTAGGAGTTGGTAGGGAGTTGGTAGGGTTGTGGTACGCTTTTTACATGGCCTTTGTGTTAATAAAAGTTAAATAATGTGTCTGAATGTTAAAAGTGTGAGCCAAAATCGCCTCGTTGCACTCTTTATATAAAGCGGAAGGAGAAGGCATATACTATTTTCTCTTTTTTGCCGTTATAATAATGGTATAAAAAACAATGGAAAGCGCTGGCAAGGTTTTGTGCTCGGTTCGCAGGCTGCTATTGGTCGCGATGCTGTTTCCGGTGGCGATGGTCCACGGGCAGTGCGACACACGTCTGCCCTACACGACCGACCTGCTGACGGGTTTCCAACCCCCATCCGAAGAACCGACAGGGTTTGAATATCCTTGGAGGGAAGGGCTGTACAGCGACAACTGCTGGACGGGATACCTCGACTTTGGTGGTGACCCACCTTATGCTTACCCATTAGACGCCAACTCGGCCAGGGGGCGTTTTGGTTTCAACGTTTATGTCGATGGTCAAGCATGGCCTAATTATACCGAGATGGCAGTGAAGGATTCGACCCATCATGGCTTAGCTATGCTCATCGCCCCTGAGTTTGTCACCGCACCTGCCGCTATCCGGGTGCACGGGCGGCTGGAAAGATATTTCAATCCCTCCGCCCCTTACCCGGAGGGGAGTGAAGAGGAGCGCTACTGGGGCTGTTTGGAGATGGGATGGGTGACGGATATGGCGCATCCGGAGGAATCTTTTCTTCATACGTGTACGTTTGCCATACGCTCGTTCCCTCTTGGAGATAACTCGTTGTATCATTTATGTATACCCTTGCATGGCAATCCCCCGGCCGGAAGCCATTTCGCGCTACGTATGCGCAGCAAGGCGCAGGGACCGGCGCAGAACTATGTTTCGACCAACCATTTTTACTATGAATTCGAGATTTGGCAGATTACGATGGATACTGCCGCGTGCCAGTCGCCTGCATCGACCGACACTGTCTACATCACCGACAGCATCTGCCAGTACAGCGCCTATGAGAGGAACGGCATCTCCCTTTCGGCCAGCGAAACGGCCGACACCGGCACGCGCACCTTCGTGCTTCATGACTATGTATTTTACTCTTCCGATTCCTGCATGTATCATGTGAAGGTGTTGACACTGAGTATTCTGCCGTCAGCTATCACGGTTGTCAGCGATAGTATCTTCCCGGGCGAGGCTTACGCCTTCGGGGGGGAGGAGCTGACGTTGGCGGGTAGTTATGTGAACGACCTGGGGCTGAACGCGTATGGTTGTCCCATCAAAGATTCGCTGGTGCTCACCATCAGGCGGTTGCCGCCAATGGATTGCGGTGCCGACATCGGGGTGGAGCAGACGGAGTGGTATATCTCGCAGCCTGCCACGGTGCACCTGTGGGCCGAGCAGGAGGAAGGGAACTATCGCTGGAGCCCACCGGAGATTTTCGGGGACGACAGTTCACGCGACGTTTCGTTTGTGCTGCCTCCCGACAGCCAGCAGTGGGTGGGGCTGACGGTGGAGAGGATGGACACGGTGAACCATATCTACCGCGGCGCGGAGCTTGACAGCATGGCTTATCGAATGGATTTCCAGGTACCGGTGGAGCCGCAGACACACTATCGTCTGGAGCTGGCGATCGGCGACGGGGCGGATGTGCAGGTGCAGGTGTATGAGCAAGGGTATTTGCTGTTCGACGGCATCGCGCCGTCGGGACGGGCAGAGGTGGAATTTTTCACCTACCAGCATTGGGAGCGGACACTCTCCATCGTCGCACCCTGGACGATGCGTATGAGGGATGCCTTTTTGCGGCGCTACTGTCGTGCGACGGATTCGGTACTCATTGTCTCCCACAGTATCAGACCCGTGATCGCTGCCGAGAGTGAGGTGGTCTGCGAGGGTGACACGTTGGAGCTGACGGCGGAGCAGACAGACTACTATGTGTGGGCCTCGCAGCCAACGGACTCTGCGCTGGATGCCCAGCAGGGGCAGCGGAGGGTGGAGGTGAGCCCAACGGTGACCACGACTTATTACTTGCTGGGACCCAGTGGCGGGGTGGCGGACAGCATGAGGGTGGAGGTGGAGCGCTTCCCGAGGCTTCGCGTGGTGGCTGAGCCCGAGGTGGTTGATTTCGACAACCCTGTGCTTACGCTTGAGGAGCGTGGAGAGGAGGTGGCTGTCTCCACGTGGTCGTTCAGCGACGGTGAGAGAGCCGAAGGGCGCAAGGTGCGCCATGTGTACAATGTCAGTTCGATGGACAGCGTGCGGGTCACGGCGACGGGCTGCACGCGACATGGCTGCTGCAGCGACACGATGCTGGCGTTCGCGGTGGAGCTGTCGGTGGTCTGGTTCCCCAATGTGTTCACTCCCGACGCGGAGGAGAACAACCGTTTCGGGATGGTGGCCTCGAAGGAGGTGGTGGAATATAACATGTACGTATACAATCGTAACGGACTGCTTGTCTACAGAATCGATTCGTATGGCGAGGGCTGGGACGGACGCGACGTTCGTGGCAACGCCTGTCAGCAGGGCGCCTATGCCTATAGATGCGACTACCGCCTGGCGAACGGAGTCACCAAGCAGCAGATGGGTACGGTGTTGTTGTTGCGTTAGCATTTTTTTTTATCTTTGCAGTTGTGATATTAAGGAAGAAAATCTGTATACTGCTGATAATGACCATCGCTCCCGTGTTTTGTACGGTTTGCGAGGGACAAAATCTTGATTATAGGATTCTGAAGTGTCTGCAGGAGCGCCGCACGGAGACCGGCAGCACGCTGATGCGGTGGACGTCGAACAGTGTGATTCTGGCGCCGTTGGTGCCGGCAGGTATGGCTATAGGGGGGTGGGCTTCAGACGACAAG
>JAEEGF011138078.1_pt1 | contig 14720 bp, 12 predicted proteins | sample 9134171 | NCBI WGS metagenome assembly JAEEGF01 (sample SAMN16246542, study PRJNA631951) | gut metagenome | biome: gut microbiome; feature: rumen; material: AP-attached | host: Bos | place: Iran: Karaj | collected 2018-10 | reverse complement strand
TGATTGCTACGGGTCAGCCACTCAAACTTGCTATGGAGTCGGGCTTCTCGCTGTCTCAAATCGGTGAGTTCTCGTTCATCATTGCCACGCTGGGCACCAGTCTTGGCGTGCTGGACAAGAGCATCTACCCCATCATTGTGGCCGTGTCGGTCATCACGACATTCACCACCCCGTTCTTCATCAAGCAGGCAGTGCCCTGCTATAATGCACTCTACAAGGTCCTGCCCAAGAGCTGGACCCGTCTGTTGAACGGTTACAGCCAGAATGCCAGCGAGAGCGAGAGCAGCGAGACCCGCCAGTTGTGGCGTTCTATCGTGAAGCGTTTCTTCATCAGGCTAGTCATCTATTCGGTAGTTATCATCGCCTTGATTGCACTGTGCCGCACTTATCTGATGCCCTTCATTCTCAAGTACCTGGGCACTAACACCTGGGGCCGTCTAGCATGTGTTACTGCCACACTAGCCATTGTCGCGCCATTTATCACTTCAATCATCCTGCCCACAGTCAAGCGCCGCGAGCAGGAGCGTCTTGTCGAGGCATCAGGCTCGGTATCCTACGTTCCTCTGGTGGTCATGTCTATTCTGAGCGCAATACTCTCCACCATATATCTCACATCCATTCTGGACGGCGTCTATAGCAGTGCCGTTTCTATCATGGTCGCCATTCTTCTTGTAATCATCGCTTTAATTCTCATTTCGACCGTACCCACTCCCTTGCGCCGCCGCGTCAGCAATATCGAGAAACGCTTCATCAACAACATCAACGAGCGCGAGAACCGACGCACAGGCCGCGAGCACAATCTGGTGAGCGACTTGCAAGTGGCTTACATGACAGTGGGTCACGACTGCCCGTTTGTGGGCGACAGGCTGCGTAATCTGGACCTGCGGTCACGCTATGGCGTGAACCTGGTCAATATCCAGCGCGGCAACAAACTGCATCCCGTCCCCACGGGCGACATGCGCATCTTCCCTGGCGACGTGCTGGGAGTTATCGGTAATGAGGAACAGATACAGCGCATGCTGCCGCTGGTCGAGGCTCAGCACAATCAAGGCGAAGCGCCCAACAACGAGGTAAAGTTCATCCACTTTGCCATCACCAAGCAATCTCCCCTCGTCGGTGTAGCGCTCGAGAACACCAAGTTGCGTGAGGACTACGGGGCATTGCTGGTTGCCGTACAACGCGGCGAGGACGATTACATCTCCCCCACTCCCGACTTGACCTTCCACGCGGGCGATATCTTGTGGATAGTGGGCAATCCCAAACAACTGGCACCCCTCAAGGGCTAATCAAACAATTACATCCCTTGAAGCTTACAGGAGGGACAAAACAAGCCACTATGGGCAAACAGGTCCATAGCGGCTTATTTTATAGATGATTAGAGATAACGCTTACTTGGCAGGGGCCCCAAGCAATGAGTCGATGAGTGCCGTCACATCGGCGATAGTGATTTTTGCATCATCTATCAAGTCGGCATTAAACTTGCTGAACGGAACGACCTCGGTACCTGCCAGATAGTCAACCAAGTCGGCTACGTCAGCAATAGATACCACTCCATCCATGTTCACGTCTCCCGTAGCTGCAGGTTTGGGGAACACCTCGAGATAAACGATATTAGAGTTGGTAGTCACACCGTCAACGGTGTAGTGGGTCTGAATACCGATGCGCCACTGGAAGAACGGCTCCATGATCACGCCTTCTTCGGCAAGGGCATCCACATTGTTGGTCTTTTTCTCGAAATGAACAAACCAGTACTCGAAGTGAGGTGTGGAATGATAGGTATCATTATCATTAAAATCATCATAAAGGAGCAAGAACGGGTAAACGTTGGTGGTAGGCACGTCAAACTCAGGATACTCATCGGGATTAAAGACAAAAACTTCATCAAAATCGGTGTAGATGCTGTAACTGAATTTGTCCTTATCCAGAATCGTGTATCCCAGCGTGTGAGTGAAAACCGAGTCTATATCAAAATAATAGTCATTAGCGACCAGATTGGCCATAATGTCCATTCCATAATGAACCATAAACTGCGAATTGAATTTCCACTCACCATCTCCCGAGTGAATGAAAGGCACACCGTCTATCCAGTCCAATTGCCATTCATCGGGGTCAGCTGGAACCGGTACTGTACTTTGAGCCATCGCATTGCCTGCAAGAGCCAGCAACATCACGAAAAGTAAAGAAATCTTTTTCATAAACAATGATTGAGTTAGATGATTTATAAATAATGTTAGTTTCTTGAAAAATGGTCTTCTCTGGTTTATTTTTACTGCAAAAAAACATCTTTTTCCGATAATATCCAAATATTTCCTTGCCTAATTCAATAAAAAGAATGCCTTGCCACCAGGGCAAAGGCATTCTTTTGTTTAATTGGATTCACCTATTAGAAACTACTCCATAGGCTAGTTGATGTTGAATTACTCACCGCCAAGGATCAAGTCAACAAGAACTGCAACATCACCAATTGAGATGGTGTCATCACCGTTTACGTTAGCGTTATCCTCGTTGAAGGACTCAACCGTTGCACCAACCAGGTAGTCAATCAGAGTGGTAATGTCGGCAATACTTACAACACCATCATTATTCACGTCACCAAGGAGAATAGCACTTTCACCCAGCGTGGTGAACTCAACAGTTTCGCACCAGTTGCTTTCGCTTTCATTGTTGTAACCCATTACCTCTACCTCATAAGTGGTCTCGGGAGTAAGGCCATCGATGGTGTAGTTGGTGTTGGTAATCTCATTTACTTCAATCCACGGGTTAACAGTGCCTATCGAAATATTATCGATGTAAAGCATCCACTGGTCATAAGTGCCATAGTTGCGGAAGACGATGCAACCCTCAGCACCCTCGAATTGATCCAGGTTAACGGTATATTCAACAGGTGCTACTGTTGACAAGAGATCTTCTTCAAACAGAGGAGTCATTTCTTCACCAATCATGGCATAAACCATAAGGTTCTCGGGATAATAGTCTGATCTACCCCACAAGGTAAACTTGAGCTCACCCTTCAAGGGCAGGTCAGGAGTACCAAGCCAGTTATCGGGCGAGCACACACCAACACCGCTTATGTATGAACCAGAGCCAAGGCAAAGGTCAGTTTGACTATCGTCTGAGTAATACAGACCCCAGTTGTTGCCGTCTTCATCAGCATCATAGACCCACCAGCCTTCCATTTCACTCTCATAGGTATCGAGGGGGAAGGTCCACGCCATACCGGTGGATTTTTCCCTGTAGCGGAGGTTCCAACCAGTAGCATTCTCATCGGCAGCCCACTCTACCAAAGCAGAAGTGCTAGCAGGAGTAACGGCTATCTCAGGAACTACAGGAGCATTGGGATCATCGATCTCCACGTCAGTCTGGTCATTACCATTGGAGCCTAATGTAATGGTGAAGTGGTATGCGCAACCGCTCTTGAACTCGAAGTCATCACCACGGCCACCAGCACTACCATTCTGAGAAGCAATCCAGAGCCTGTCACCAGGAGTGGGGTTAACCATGACATAGTCATAGGTGCCAGCGGGAATCAGAATAGTCACACTGCCGTCAAAGACAATGTTCTCAGTATTCAGATCGTTGTCGGCATTTTCAGGAATCTTGTACTCAAAATTGGCATAATCACCAGCGAAAGTACCCGAACCACCAGCTGCCTCAAATTCAACACCATAAGCGGTAGCATCGGCATCGAGCAGCATCTGGTAGCCGCTGTAATCTGGATTATCAGGATCCGTGTTCCATACTTGATGGGCTTCAAGAGTAACTTGTGCATAACCTTCAGGAACATCAGCCTTTGCAGGAGCTCTGAATGCAATGGGCTTAGCGGTAGACAATACATTAGTGTACTTTGCATTCAGCTCAACCTTAGCCTTGCTGGTAGCCTGTTTTGAAACCTTGCTCTGAAGCTGAGACTTGGTAATACCTGCACTGGCAGATACAGCAACTGCCATGCCTAAGAGTAAAAACAAAAATTTTTTCATAAAACAATTAATTTTGGTTAATAATGAATTGGAATAAAAAAAGGTAATCTTCATGTTTGGGTTTATACGGCTTCCAAATTCAGGGGGGCAAATCACTGTGTGGAGACAGCTAGGGAAAAACTTGAATTTGGGCGCTTTGTATAAATTTCTGCAAATATAGCGCTTTTTTTTAAAAACAAATTTGAATTTGACATGTTTTTTTTAACAAAAACAGGAAAAAATAATATAACTATTGTTTTCGGTAATAATTTTATTTTGCAAATTTAGAGTACCACAAGCAATGAATGCCTTGGCTCATTTGGAAGCCGAGGCATTCATTCATTAATTAAATATATCAGTTTACCCGAAAGAACAGAGTTCCATCGTCAAACGATGCTTACTCTGCCTTGTTAACCAACATATCGATCAGAGCAGTGACGTCAGCAATTGAGATGTTCGCATCACCATCAACGTCGGCGTTAGCCGTATTGATGGCCATATTGGCATTAAGCAGGTAGTCAATCAGAATGGTCACATCACTGATACTTACTTCGTTGTCGCCATTCACGTCACCGGGCATGCCTTCGTGGGGGAATACCTCGGTATAGACAATGTTGGAATAGGTCTTGCTGTTGTCCTCATTAAGGTAAACTACCTGGATACCGATACGCCATGTGAAGAAGGGCTCAAAACCCTCGGCATTGGTGCGATAGAAATAGGTATAAGTCGCGCGGAAGTCCACACCCGAACTAAAAATCCAGTAGTAAATATCCGTCTGGTTACCATACAAATCATCATAGGAGTAAACGGCATCGTCAAAGGTAAACAACTGGTCGTTGTCGGTATAAACACGATAGGCCATGTTTTCCAGCACGAGGGGATTGCCTTCGGTGTCCACCTGAGGCAAGGAATACATGAGACGGCTAAAACCGCTCTCATCACCACAGTCATACCATGATACATTGGTGGGATCAGCAGGAGTAGCAGCTACAGCATTGGCAGCAATAAACAGACCTGATAAAAGCAAGAAAAATTTCTTCATAACGCATTAAGTTTAAGTTAATAATATAGAAATAAAAACAGTAGTCATCTTACAAACCGTCAGTGCTAAATCACCATAATGAATCGGAAACAGGATGTCATTCACTTTTGATTCAGATACCAACTAATGATTTTGCAAATATAGCAAAAAAACAATAAATCCCGCTTTAAAAAATAGTTTTTTTTTACCCCTCGGGAATAATACATCTGTAAACGCCATGAGCAGAAACCCCTGGAACACCCAGCCGGAGGTCATTCGTCAACGGCAGCGGATTTAGGGACAAGGTAGGCACTGAACTCGTAGAGCAGATAGATGGGCAGGAAAACTACCGTCAACGTGAAGGGGTCACCTGTAGGGGTAATGATAGCGGCAAGCACCAGCAGCGCCACGATGGCATGACGACGATAGGTGGAGAAAAAGCCGCGATGCAGCACGCCCAGCGAGCCCAACAGCCACGCCATGAGCGGCAGCTCAAAAATAATCCCCATCACAAAAATCAGCATCAGGAAGGTGTCCATATAGCTATCAAGCGATATCTGGTTGGGAACCATCTGACTCACGTGATAGTCGGCAAGGAATCGCAAGGTAACGGGAAACACGATGAAGTAGCCCACAACCACACCGATAAAGAACATCAGGCAACCGATGAAAAACGCCAACTTGACGCCTCGCTTCTCATTGGAATAAAGCGCTGGAGAGACAAAAGTCCACAACTGATACAATACAAACGGAAAAGACAACACCAGCGCCAGCCAGAACGATGTGGACATGTGGATAAAGAACTGTGACGCCAGCTTGATGTTAATCAGTTCAACGCTGAACCCCTCGGTAGAGAACTGGGGCAACCACGATGCCGACGAGGTGATGCGCGCAAAGAAGCGGTAAAGAACAAAATCGCCATGACACGGCGCCAGTATCACCGAGTCAAAGATGGAAGGCATGAGAAAAAACAGCCCCAGAGCCACCAGCACAAGAAAGACCACAACACGTATCAGCATCGAGCGCAATGCGTCGATGTGATCCCAGAACGACATTTCCTGTAATTGTGGCTGCTCCTGGGCCATTACTCGGCAAAACTAGTTGTTTTGGTTATCGGGGCTAGAGCCGGGCTTTTCCTTGTCAAGGTCTTCAATAGGCTTCTTGATCTCGTCTTCAATCTCGTTCATTCCCTGCTTGAAAGACTTGACGCCCTTGCCCAGACCACGCATGAGTTCGGGAATCTTCTTGCCACCGAAGAGCAGCAACACAATGACAACGATTGCGATAATCTCACCCGTTCCCAGGTTAAAAAAAGCCAATATTCCGTTCAATGCCATAATCCTTACTTTGATTATTTGTTGATTAGTGACTGCAAATATAAGGTTTTTTTTTCAGTTGTTATAAAATAATTTGTGGTATGTTGTAAAAAAGTAGTAATTTTGGGCATCCAAAACCATTAACGTCTTTATACTATTAATTAATGAACACCATTAAGAATTTTGATGAGTTGCTTGCTCATCTCAAAGAGAACAACGTGAAGAAACGTGTGGCCGTTGTTTGGGCCGCCGATGAGAAAACTCCCGCCGCCTGTGCCCAAGCTCTTGAGGCAGGTTTTATCGAAGCCATCTTTGTGGGCTGTGAAGAGAAGCTCAAAGCCAATGAAGCCTTGAAGCCCTTTGCCGACAGCATGACTTTTGTCGATGCTACCGATGCCGATGACGCTGCTGCCAAGGCCGTGGCTCTGGTGCGTGAAGACAAGGCCGACGTGCTGATGAAAGGTCTCATCAACACCGACAACCTGCTGCGTGCCGTCCTGAACAAGGAAACGGGCATTCTGCCCAAGGGCAACGTGCTGACCCACGCCGCCGTAGCCGACATTCCCAATTATCACAAGTTGTTGATTTTCACCGATGCTGCCGTTATTCCCTACCCCAACCAGGCTCAGCGCATCGAGATGGTGAAGTATATGTCTAATGTCGCCCGCAACTTCGGCGTTGAGGTGCCCAAGGTGGCGCTCATCCACTGCACCGAGAAGGTCAACGGCAAGCACTTCCCCTTCACCGAGGACTATCCCGTAATCATCGACATGGCCAACAAGGGTGAGTTGGGCAAGTGCATCGTTGACGGACCGCTGGATGCCAAGTGCGCCTGCAGCATGCACGCCATGGAGGCCAAGGGCCTGACGTCCCCCCTGCAGGGTGACAGCGACGTGCTCATCATGCCCGACATCGAGGCCGGTAACGTGTTCTATAAAGCCATCACCCTGTTCGCAGGCGCCAGCACCGCTGGTCTGCTGCTGGGTGCCAAGTGCCCCGCTGTGGTGCCCTCGCGTGCCGACAGCGCCCAGTCCAAGTTCTACAGCCTTGCCGTTGCCACGATGGCAGCCGAGTAAGGTCTATCCTTTACACACTAGCACAAACTGAAAACCGATAACTGAAAACTGAAAATAAAAAACTAAAACATATGAAAATCTTAGTCATCAATCCCGGATCGACCTCCACCAAGATGGCTGTCGTTGAGAACGGCGAACCTAAACTGATTAAAGTTATCCGTCACGCAGCCGAGGAACTTGCACCGTATGCCAAAATTACCGACCAGTTTGACTTCCGCCGCAAGATGATTCTTGGCGAGTTGGAGAAAGCCGGCATCCCCGTGGAGTTTGACGCCATTGTTGCTCGTGGCAGTTTGACCAAGCCGCTTCCTGGCGGTGTGTATGCCGTTGACGAGAACATGATTCAAGCCACCTATGCCAGCGAACACCAGCACGCATGCGACCTGGGTTGCGTAATTGCCAACGAGATTGCCAAGGGTCTGGGTTGTCCCTGCTACATCGCCGACCCCGTCGTGACCGACGAGCTGAACGATTATGCCCGTGTCTGCGGTCTGGCTATGTTCAAGCGCGAGAGCATCTGGCACGCCTTGAACCAGCGCGCCATCGCCCGCCGCTTTGCCAAGGAGAATGGCAAGCGCTACGAGGACCTGAACCTCATCGTTGCACATCTGGGTGGCGGTATCTCGGTAGCCGCTCACGACCATGGCCGTGCCGTTGACGTGAACAATGCCCTGGATGGTGAAGGCCCGTTCTCTCCCGAGCGCGCCGGCAGCCTGCCCGCTAAAGAGCTGGTGAACCTGTGCTTCAGCGGTGAGTACACCAAAGATGAGATTCTGAAGATGATTTCGGGCAAGGGCGGTGTATTCTCGCACCTGGGCACCACCGACATGATTGAGGCCGAGAAGATGATGAACAACGGCGACGAGAAAGCCAAGCTTGTCATCAACGCCATGATTTACCATATTGCCAAGGCTATCGCCGAGAAGGGCGCAGTCCTGTGCGGCAAGATTGACGCCATCCTCATTACCGGCGGTATTGCCTACTGGAACTATATGGTTGATGAACTCAAGAAACGCGTTGACTGGATGGCACCCGTTTATGTATATCCCGGTGAGGACGAGATGTCGGCACTGGCCGAGAACGCAGCCGCTGTTCTGAAGGGCGAGATTGAAGTCAAGAAATATTGATTTTCCATTCCATAGCATGGCGCAAACAAAAAGAGGGAGCATTAAAAACCCCCTCTTTTATTATTCTATGTAGTGATTTCAGATTATTTGTAACTGCTGGAGGTAGGCGTAGATGCCTGTAACAAGGCCGTAGCAGGAAAGCAGGATGATGATGACGCCAATGATGCGGTTGATAAGCCACATGGAGCGGATGTTGAAGTGGGTACGCACCTTATCGACAAAGAAGGTAATTACCGCCCACCAAATCAATGCACCCAAGACAATAAAAGCATATCCCAAAATGATGTGGTAGAACTTGTATTCAGGCAAGGGGAAACCGAAACGGGCAAACAAAGGGATAATCAGAAACACAATGAGCGGATTGCTCAAGGTGAACAGGAAACCCGTAACTGCATCACGCAGGTAGTCATCCCGCTGGTCCAGGTTCTCTTTAATCTGCGTGACAGGATTGTGGAAAATCATGTACAGGGCATAGACTATCAGGATAATACTGCCAACAACCTGCAGGACGTTGACATGGTCGGCAATGAAATCGGTAACCAGAGAAATGCCCAGTCCCACCAGCAGACAGTAGAACAGGTCGCTGACAGCGGCACCAACACCGGTGAAAAAGCCGGAGTTGCGTCCTTTGTTAAGGGTACGCTGAATGCATAGGATTCCAATAGGACCCATGGGGGCAGAGAGAATGATGCCGATAGACACACACCCTACTAATATGGATATAATAGTACCCAATACTGGAGGTTATTCAGTTTACAACCTGCAAAGGTAGTAATTTGTTTTCACTTAATCGTGGATTGCAAACGGTTTTTTATTGTTGATGGGCGATTGTTGGGATAAAAAAGATATTCAACGTGAGTTGCAGGGCGAGGGTGAGTGCTATTGGTCGAAATAGTACTGGCGCTTGCCTCGAGTGCGGCCTGCAAAGTCGATGGCATGGACGGGGCAATGATGATAGCACGAGAAACAGGTGGTACACAGCCCATTGTGCAGCCACTCGGGAGGATTGCCAGCGCCGCAGTCGATATTGCCCACGGGACACACCTGCTGGCACTTGCCGCAACGGATGCAGATATCGGTATCGACAGTGAACTTGCAATCGGTGACCCAATGTTTGAGGAAAAAGCCACCCAGCAGAATGCTGTTAGTGCGGGGCCATCGGCTCTTGTTGATCATCTTCACCCCTCGGGCGCGACTCACGATGCCTGGAATCATCCTGGTCAATTGCTCGCGTGCATCGGCAATCTTGCGTTGGGCTGTCTCGGGGGTATCAATCTGGTCGATGAGGGGAAAATTGTAAGTCTCGGGCATGATGACCGAATAGACGCTGTCGAGAGTAATGCCAGCGTGCTGTAAATCCTCACGGAGATAATCAAACGCCAAGCCCACATCGTCGCCACATGTAGCAAAGGCATAACAGAACTGTCCGTTGTAGCCATCCAAGTGCAGACGTCTGACAAAGTCCCTCACAATGAACGGCGGTCGCCAGCCATGAATCGGGAAACAGAAGCCGATGCGCTCATCAGCCGCCAGCCTGTAGTCATATTCCTCGTTGACTACAGCAGATGCGACAGAGACCAAGCGTTCTCCTGTCTCCTGACCCAATCGGGAAGCGACAAAGCCCGTGTTACCTGTACCAGTGAAATAGAATATCATGACCTGAATAGAGTATCTTGCCTATGATGTTAACTTCTTGACGTCGTGACAATTCACCCGGATTGGAGCCAGGGGCACCTTCAGGCACTGTCATTCCTCGCTGCGCATAAAACTCCTGCCAATAGTCTGTCACCCTGCCCGTCTTGTCATGAAATGACATGGGCACAGGTTCAAAGATGAGCCGGTTTGAAACAGTCCTGTAGTTCAGCTGCACCAGCTCACTGCAATAAATGGCGCTGTCACCGAGCAAATAGAGGTCATCGTATGGCTTTCCCACCATTGCGAGGCATCGCCTGACAGAGGGCTGAACACAGAAATCAGCATTCACGCGGCCAACAATCACATGAGGATTGTTACACAGGAAGATATCGATGAGCGTGAGCCGGACAGTTGGCTTTATCGCTTCGATTACATAAGGAATGCCCTCCTCACCGCCAATGCGGTGGAATACCGCCACATGGTCGATAGGCAGGTCCTCTACCCCACTCGTCACTGCAGTGATGGCATTAGCCGTATCGGTACAGCAGAAGAGCAGGTCACCCTCGCGCAAATCCTTAACCGATTGCCCCAGCGCAGTCAGGGCAACAGATAAAAACACAATAAAGGTGAGGATTTTAATACCAGGTGACGCCATTGTTCAGACTCGAGTGCTTGTCATACTTGACATCCTGCAGGATAGACGACTTGACGGCAATGTGGAAGTTGTAACTCTTGTAGGGACCCACCGGCACAAAACTGGCACTCATCTCGAAGCAGTGCATCTGTCGCGAAATGGTACAGTTCATGTAAGCAATCTTATGGGCATCGAAGTTGTAGCTCGCCGATGCATTGAACGACCAGTTCTTGGTGGGACGTAAAGTGGCATTGAGACTCAGGTTTTGAGTCCATTTGCCATTATATTCCAACTTGTCAAAGTTGAAAGAGCCATAACCGTAGGATATCGAATAATTGAGCGTCAGGCTCCATGGGCAGTCCCACTTGGCATAACCGTCAATGAGTTCCAAATCGGTTGTCGGACCTGTGGACCCACCGTTTTTCTCATCATTGTTGTCTTTGTCACCATTGGAATTGGTCTCAGACCTCCGTTCATTGGTCTGGTTCTGATTCTTGTCGCGCTTGCGCTTGAAAGTGTCGTTGTTGAACGTGTAAGAAAACGATGTACCCGTGCTTGACAGACGGCCCCAACCGCCGCCGTTAAATAGTCGCAACTTATTGATTCTCACCGGTGCGCCACTAGGACTAACGGCGTACTTATACACGTCCCATGTAGCATTCAGGTTAAGGTTGAACCCCTTGGTCAATCGCAGCAAAATACTGGTCGAGAGGTTACTCCATTTCAGGGAGTCGGCAGCCAGGTTGCACGACTGGGACAGAGTAAAGTTCTCAATGAGCGAAATCTTCTTAAAGCCCGTGCTGTCGCTCTCGCTCTTGACCTTGGCTTCCAGGTTGTTGGCTATGTTGAACGAAATAACTCCCGACTTGCCATTGGGGGCACCGCCGTAGAGACCGTGCTGGAAATAGCTGTAACGCACCGGCATCACAGTGCCGTCGGCCATCACGCGCTCATAGTTGCCGTAATATCCCCAGAAGGGAGCGCCAAAGTCGGGTGCAGCCGTGAACGATACAGACGGTGACATCACATGGCGCACCATCTGCAATTTCTCACTCAACTTGCCCAAGAACTTCAATGGCTTGAAGAAACCATAGACTTTGGTGCTGACCGAAACGCCAAAACTGAAATCGAAAATGTTGTAGAAGCCATAGGTGGTGTCCCTGACAACGGCACTGGCATTAGGATCCCACTGTTGGCGTATCTTGCTGGTGTACATGCGGTCATTCAAGGTGATGTTAGGAGTAATGTTGAAATACTTCATCACATTAAATGTCGCCTGGATGGGCATCGAGTGGCTCATGCCGTTGCGCCAGTCCTTGACCAAGCTCTTGTGCAGGAAGTCGTTTTGCTTGGCTGTCAATGAGTTCTGGAAACGGCCTGTGTAGTTAATCTTGATTTTCTCATACCACCGCTCTTCGCCCACAACACGTTTGCGCTTGAACGGCGCCGTCTGGCTCATGCTGATTGTCACATTCGGGAACGATACGGTCAATGTCGAGTCGGCAGTTCGCTGCGAGATGTTGGCATTGGTCGATATTGACCATTTGCTGTTGGGAATCTTATAGGTCAGGTTGACAGTACTGCTCTTGGTGTTCTCGGTAAAAGCCTTGGTGTAATAGGTATTCAGGCTGTTGCGGGAATAGCCTGAGGTGGCGAAGTTCACGCTTGCCGAGAAGGTCAGATAAGGATTTGCCTTCTGGTTCTGGGAGTGGTTCCACACCACCTGGAAGTTTTTCATCTTGTTGTAGTCGGGATCACCTTTCTGGCCTGTCACCGTCGTGAGGTAGTTGACATTGAAGGAGCCGGAATACTTGTAGCGCTTGGAATAGGAAGACTGTGCCGACAGGCCCCACGAACCACGCGTGTAGATTTCACCCGTCAATGCCAAATCGGCATATTGGCCCAACGCCAGATAGTAACCGCCATTGCGCAGGTAGAAGCCACGGTTATAGTCCTCGCCGAAGGTTGGCACCAGGATACCGCTCTGGTACTTCTCGCTGAAGGGGAAATAACCGAAGGGTACCGCAATGGGCAGTGGCAGGTCCTCCAGTACCATATAAGCGGGGCCCGTCACTACATTCTTCTTGGGTTTGACCTTGGCCTTGGTGAGCTGGAAGTAGAAGTGCGGATGCTCATGGTCGTCACAGGTGGTGTATCTGCCGTCCTTGATGTAATAATAGTCATCCTCGGTCTTCTTGGTGACGCCGCCTGTGAGGAAGCCTTCGCCCTGCTCGGTGACGATGTCGGTGATGTAGCCGCGTTTGGTCTTGAAGTTGTATTTCATCACCTTGGACTCATATTCGCCGCTGTTGTCCTTGAACACGGGGTTACCGACCAGGTCGCCCACAGTGTCGGGAACGCCGATGGCCTGTACCTGGCTGCTGTCCATGTCCATGCTGATTTGGGCAGCGGTCATGTCGATGTCTCCATACTGGATATTGCTATTGCCATACATTACGGCCTGGCTACGTCCAAATAGAATAATGCTGTCCTTAGCATTAAACTGCACAACATGGTCAAGGTCCACCTTTACAAGTTTGAAGCGGCTTGTGTCGGCAGGCTGCGCCACAAGATTCCTCGTGGTCACAGAGTCGGCCTCAGGAGATGAAAGGTTAAGCGTATCTACAGGAAGCACCTGTTCAAGGGCATGTTCCTGGCCATGAAGCAACACCGGTAACAGCGTCATTGCTACCACCAGCAGCAGTACAATATGGAGACTTCTAGTCGTCACAACATTCTAAACAAACTGCAAAATTACGGAAAAATCAACACTTGAGCGCTATCAGAACAGCATTATTGACAAGTTTTGTGCCATTTTTTGTTTTATTATCTTTATGCAGGTATCTGCAAGGTGTGAATCTACCGTTGTATTGGCCAAATCCAACAATATGAAAACAAAAAGCTATCATGTAATGATTTTGATTTTATTATTGTTTTGTCAATTGATTTGTTGTATCTTTGCAAGTTCAAACAATAATTAACTGAAACATCTATTAACTATTCACTATATGTATAACGTCAAATCTAACCATGCCGATGAATTCATCGACGATAGCGAGATACTGGAGACTCTATCATACGCTGAGAAGAACAAGAGCAACCGTGCTCTGATTGAAGAAATCATAGAGAAAGCAGCGAAATGCAAAGGACTGACCCACCGCGAGGCAGCCGTGCTGCTCGACTGCGACCAGCCTGACCTGATTGAACGCTATGAGCAGCTGGCAAAAGATGTGAAGCATCGCTTCTACGGCAACCGCATCGTGATGTTCGCACCGCTATACTTGTCCAATTACTGCATCAATGGGTGCGTTTACTGTCCCTACCATGCCAAGAACAAGACCATTCCCCGCAAGAAACTCTCTCAGGACGAAATCCGTGCCGAGGTCGAAGCCCTGGTCAAGATGGGCCACAAGCGCATAGCCCTGGAAGCCGGTGAGCACCCCGTGATGAACCCGCTGGAATATATCCTGGAGTCCATCCACACGATTTATGACACCAAGGTGGGCAATGGTGAAATCCGCCGCCTAAACGTGAATATCGCCGCAACCGAGGTCGAGGCCTACGAGAAATTGAAGGCCGCCGGCATCGGCACCTATATCCTGTTCCAGGAGACCTATAACCGCAAGAACTACGAGGCCCTGCATCCCACGGGGCCCAAGAGCAACTACTGCTACCACACCGAGGCTATGGACCGCGCCCAGATGGGCGGTTGTGACGATGTGGGCATCGGCGTTCTGTATGGCTTGACGACTTACCGTTACGACTTCGTTGGACTGTTGATGCACGCTGAGCACCTGGAGGCCAAGTTCGGTGTAGGTCCACACACTATCAGTGTGCCGCGCATCTGCCCTGCCGAGGACATCACCCTCGACGAGTTCCCCGATGTGTTGCCCGACGACATCTTCTGCCGCATCATCGCCGTCATCCGTCTTGCAGTGCCCTATACTGGCATGAT
>JAEEGF012518420.1_pt1 | contig 14723 bp, 16 predicted proteins | sample 9134171 | NCBI WGS metagenome assembly JAEEGF01 (sample SAMN16246542, study PRJNA631951) | gut metagenome | biome: gut microbiome; feature: rumen; material: AP-attached | host: Bos | place: Iran: Karaj | collected 2018-10 | reverse complement strand
GTGGTTTTAGCCGCGGCCCGAGTGATCGTGACCACTCCGTCCTCAAGAGGCTGTCGGAGCGCCTCGAGTACAGCTGTCGGAAATTGAGGGAACTCATCCATGAACAATACGCCGTAATGAGCCAGGCTTATTTCGCCGGGAAGGGCTTTGGGCCCGCCGCCGACGAGCGCGGGAATGGAAGCCGAATGATGCGGCGCCCTGAAAGGGCGTTCCGTAACGATCCCGCCGCGTCCGCGAAGCTCGCCCGCGACCGAATGAATACGGGTGACTTCGAGCGATTCTTCCATTGAAAGCTCCGGCAGTATAGAAGGAAGGCTCCTTGCGAGCATGGTTTTCCCTGAACCCGGACTGCCGATCATCAACAGATTATGATTGCCTGCCGCTGCGATCTGGGCGGCGCGTTTTGCCGCCTGCTGCCCCTTGATCTCCGAAAAGTCGTTCAGGTGCTCATGCGCTCTTTCCGACCAGACAAGCTGAGGATGCGGTTCTATCAAATGGCTGCCGCGCAAATGCCCGCACGCTTCAACAAGGTTGTTGACGGGGATGACCTGCATATCCTTGAAATATGAAGCTTCATCGGCATTTGCGGCAGGAAGCATCACGTGCCTGTATCCGCGTTCATAAGCATTGATGACCATGGGCAGTACGCCGGTGACGGATCTGACTCGTCCGTCAAGGGCAAGCTCGCCTATTATGATGTAATCGTCTGCCGCATTGAGCGGAAATACTCCGCGCGCGGCAAGAATGCCGAGTGCGATCGGAAGATCATAAACCGTCCCCTCCTTTTTGATATCGGCGGGAGCAAGATTGATCACTACGCGCATTTCGGGGTAAGAAAAGCCGCTGTTGATTATAGCGGAGCGAACGCGCTCCTTCGATTCCTTCACGGCATTGTCCGGAAGCCCGACGGTTTCGACTCGCTGCATACCGTACGAAAGATCCACCTCAACGTTTATCGGGCAGCCGTTAATGCCTATCAATCCATAGCTGTTGATCTTCGCAAGCACGGGATCACACCTCCGTTTTCTTCTTTCTTCCTGTGAATACCAACAGTTTGTTCAATATGAAATTGATCGGCAGGCATACGCAGGTCGAAAGCAGAGAACAGAACAGATCGCCGGGAACGATCTTTTTGATTATGGCGGGCAGATTCCAACTTTCCCAAATCGTATTCAGACCGAAAACCTTTTTGAAAAGGAATATCAGACCGAATGAGATAAGGAGAACGAGGATATTTACGGCGAGGAAGCTTGCTTTTTCCTGATCCGATCGGGTATGCTCCTCACGGAATGTCCAGCGTGAATTAAAGAAATAACTGTTCAGCAGCCCGCATACGTAGCCGACTGCCTTTGCGGCATAAACAATCCAGCTTCCGCTGAAAATGAGATTCAACACGAATGAAAGTCCGGTATTCACTATCATATCGACGAGCGTATTGCTGGCGCCTACGAGAGCGAATTTTATGAACTGCAGTATTCCTTTGCCCTTTTTAGCCTCGGGCAGCGTGTTGGTTTTGTTTGTTTCGTTCATTTTTGCCGATCCCTCGCTGATTATTTGTATAGCTTGGTTATCATCCAATCCTTAAGTTCATTCCCGCTCGGTTCGTAATCGAGGAAGCGCCATCCCAAACGAATGGTTTTAAGAACGCTGCCGTCATTCTTGTCGATCACCTCGAACTTATGGAACGGTACCCACTGGAGCATATGAATGTACCAGTACGGCACCTCCGTGCCGGATATCACCGGATAGAAGAGTATGAACAGCACGCCCGCGGCTATCATCCAAATATACTTGATCCACGGCACGAACCCGGGAGTCGTAACGCCTTTGAACGCGCGCTTGAGCGAAGACCAGTTTTCAATATAGCCTATCAGATATCCTGACGCAAGAGTTATGAATGGCACGGATGCAAAGAAATGGTAGGCGTACGTACTTCTCGGAACAAGCACCCAGGGCAGGAACGACGATCCGAGGGCTATGAGGATGAACAGTACCTCGGTCGGGAATCGTTTCCTGTGGATGAGTGAAACGATCATACCCACCGTTGCCAAGGTACACAGTGTCCACACGGCGGGATTGCCGAATGCGCTTATTGTACCTATGTAGCCGTGCGGGTTATCAGAGCCTCCGCAGTAGAACCAGGTGGGTCTAAGATCGAAGAGCCAGCTCCACCACGGCGAGGAGGCGGAATGATCGGATTTCAAGGTGCTGTGATAATTGTACATGTCCTTCTGGTTCTTTATCACTCCCTTGACATAGGTCTTTGCAGCGTCCTTGATATCAAGCTTTACCTGATCGGCGGAATCGTATTTGTCCCTGTTCTGCCGATAGATCTCAGCCTGACGGGCGGGCTTCCATTCGGCGGTATAGTATCTGCAATAAGACGCGGCATATATGGACGCGGGTATTATCACGAAGAACAGCACGCACCAAAGACACAGTACGATCGGTCTTATCCATGCCATCATGCCGATCTTCGGATTTTTGAGTTGAATAGAGCATTTTATGCTCTTTATTGTCATGAGGAAGAGCTTAAGGAAGAACATGACGGCAAGTCCGACGCCCGTGTACATGCAGATCCATTTTGACGCGCAGCCGAAGCCGAAGAATATGCCCGACAGCGCAAGCTCGCGCATCATGTCGATGAGCCTGTCCCCGATATCCATGCTCAGGAACTGGAACATGAAATAGGTCATCAACAGTATAAAGAATACGCCGTATACGTCGACCGTCGCTATCCTCGTCTGGGTGAAATGCATGAAGTCGAACGTAAACAGGAACGTGGAAAACAGCGCAAGAGTCGAACGCTTGAGCACTCGCTTGCCGAAGCAGTACATGAGCGGTACCATTGCAATACCGAAAAGCGTTCCGACGATCCTCCATCCAAAGGGCTTCATGCCGAAAATGAGAATTCCGGGGGCGATGAAAAGCTTGCCGAGGGGCGGATGCGTCCACTCATATACCTGCAGGTTGTTGATGTGTTCAAACGCGGTACGTCCGTGATACAGCTCGTCAAAGTACATTCCGTTGAAGAAGCTGGGATATTTAGGCACGGTATCCTGTTCGTCGAACAAAGCCTTTGCGCTTTCGGGGACGTTGCATTCGATCTTATCGCCGTTCTCGTCGAAGAATACAAGCTCGTTCAAAACGAGATCCGGATCGTTTTTCCTTCCGTAATCGCCGCCCATGACGGTAAGCGTTACGCCCGTAGTTGCTTTTGAGGAAGAAGCTCCGCTGAGCTTTGCCCAACGGAACATGCGCCCGTAGGTGCTTCTGTCCTTGGAATCTATCGCGATCTCTTTCCCGTCGTCTGTTTCAAGCACATAGTTTATATTCGAAACTCCGGAATTCTGCCATACCTGAGAGATCTTAACGCTGCGCCCGAAATCGATCCTTACCGAATCGCCGGTATTTGCAGACCAGGCGTTTACCGGGAATTTGAGCGTGCCGAGGTTTACAAGCGCGATGACCGCATATACTCCGGTCAATACGGATACGAAAATCCAGTCCTTCTTTGTGAAATGGAGCTTGATATCAGTCCTGTTCAAAGCGTTGTCCGCGCTCATGCTAAAGAAGTTTTTCCCGCGGAACTGTTTCAGGAGATCGCGCGAGATCTCAGCGCTTTCCTCGTTCTTTGAAGTATTCTTTTTGACTTTGTCTGACTTTTTGCCTTTTGCGGTCGACTTGTCTTTTTTCTTGATGACCAAAAGCACCGAGGCAACAACAGCTGCAGCGATAACTGCAAGCGCTATCAGTATATAGATCCAAAGGTTGTTCTTTGTATTTTCGGTCGGTATCTCGTCTTCCTTGATCTCGCCGGAATAAAACGGGACGATCCTTCCGTCGGAGCCGCTGATCTTTTCGATCTTGAAATCATCGAACCATGCGTCGCCGCACGAGTCGGAGCTGTAACCTCCCACCCGGCACGAAATGACCATCGAATTCTGATACGGACCTGTTTTTCCTACAAGCTCAACGGTCTGCCAATCGGTATTGCCATATACGCCATCCGACCTTGCGATGATATCGCGAAGCGCGATATTGGCTCCGGCGCCGTTTTTGACGTCCTTTGTCTTTATCCTGCAAGAAAGCCTGTAGAATGACGACGGTTCTACTCTGACGCTCTGATAAACCGCGGCGTCGTCGGCTTCCTTGACGCTTATATGCATCACCATGCCGTAATTCGTATCCTTCTCCACCTTAAACATAACGTTATCGGAAGACGGATCGACCTCGCCCTTATAGAAATGCGTTTCCCATTTTTTTGGCAGCATGGTAGATCTGTCGTATGACTCGAAATCGCCGTTTACGACGATTTCCTTGCTCTTCGATTTAGCCGCCGCCGGTATAGCTGCTGACAGAATGATCAAAACGGTCAACAGGATTATTAACGTTCTTTTCATGATGCGTAGCCTTTCTTTACTGTTCGATGTTTTCGAGCTGCTGTTCCTTATTTTTTGAATGACCGCCACGGTTTGCCCCTCAGAACGAGATCGAGCGTTACGAAAGTGAACCATAAGAACAGTACCATATTTGCTATGGAACAACCGAGGATCAGTTTCTCATCCCAATACAGATGGTATTCAAACAGCGCGCTGTAATAAAATGCCGCCAAACAGTTTATGAATATGGTGGTGACAAACCCGAAATAGGTTATAAGGAGCCTTATATCGTTGTAGTAGATATACGCGAATATCAGAAGGATGAACGCCGGGAAAATATAACGCTCATGCATGAAATGACCGAACATGAATATCGCCGTCAGCATGTAAGACATTATGAGAGGAAGCGGGCCCTTGCTGTTTTTCCTGAAAATAACGGAAATAACGAACAGGATAATACTGCCGATCACGGAAGCCGCCATGAAAATCGTGCCCCATTTTCCGTAAGTAAGTCCGAGAAAGGGGGTAGCCGTGGATTTCCAGTTGGCGCCGATAAGTGCCCAGAAATTGTATGCGTTTACCGTGGCATAATCGTATGAGGTCGCAGTCCCGTAGTATTTTTGAAGAAGCCAGTACCAGGGCTGTTCGCCTGAGAACGGGATAGCGATGAGCAATATGACGTGCTCTGCGGCAACAACGGCAAGGATAGTCTGTGCAAGACGAATAAGCACGTTATACCATTTAAGACCCTTTTCGCCCGTGGTGTTGATCTTGAAAAAACGATCGAAAGCCGAAACGGGCACGTCGTTCCCGTGAGGCCAGCCGCTAATAACGTAAGCAAAATATGCCGCGGCGAAAAGCGGTCCGCACATCAGCGCCTGCGGTTTCATTATGATCCCTATGCCATATACGAGACCGGCGAGGATCGGCTTTCTGCAGTACAGAAGAAGGATCGGTACGAGCAGCGTCAGCGCAAGCACCTGGTCGATCTGTCCCCATGCGCCCGAGACGTAAGCCATAACGGGAGTAAACGCCACCACGGTCATAAGCATGAGCGCAGCGGATCGGTTCATGACTTTTTTTGCGAAGTGATACGTAAGATACGCGCAGCCGATATCCGCAAGCATTGCGGGAAGCTTGATCAAAATAGAATTGAGATCGGCGCTTTCAGCCCCGAAAAGCTTAGTAAACAGATCGTTGATCCTTGACATTAACCCGAGTATGAGCATGTATCCGGGAGGGTAGTCGCACCATTTATCATAGAAATGCTTGGCTCCGTCGCTCACCAAACGCTTGCCCCAATAAATAAAACAGTTGATATCCGTTTTATGACCGAAGAAGATCAAAGAAAGGACTATGCGCGCAATCAACGCGGCAGCGAGGATCAGTATAACGCCGGCTATATAAGCGCCCTTGTTTTCTTTCTTTTTTCCTTTATCTCTGCTGTTGGATATATGTATCAAACAGAGAATAAATAGCAGCGCGGAAAAGATACAGGCATAGAGAAGGATCTGCGCCGTCGGGAACTTTGTCGGAACGGAAGAAGACGCCGACAGAATAACGTTGACAGGCGAAGCCAACGCAGAATCACAAAAGCCGAAGCATATAATAAGCAGTATAAAAACAATAGGGATACTCTTTTTCAGTTTCATTTACACTACTCCTATGATAAAGGTATCCCTATTATAGCACATCTTTTTAATAAATAATAGGAAAATTTTATTTCAGCCGGAAAATGCCCCTTTAATGTAATTGATCCTGCCCTTAACGGGGACCTCCGAAATGTCGAATCGTAATGTTCTGTCGGTTAGATCGTGATCGAGGCAATAGCCTTTCGCCGCAGAAATGATATTATGCATTTTATCCGCGGTAACGGCGGACTGGGGTCTTGTTACGGAAGTATCGCGCCTGGTTTTCACCTCGACAAAGGCGACGGTTTTCCCTTTGGATACGATTAGATCGATCTCTTTATGACCGAAGGTGTAATTCCTTTCCAATATCCTGTACCCGCGAAGAATAAGGTAGAGAGCCGTCCGTCGCTCTCCCCTGTCCCCCGTCCTTCGGTTTTGGGTCTTTTTAGTCATTCGGAATAAAGTTCTTTATAAATGTGCGCCTGTGTATCGGGCATGGTCCGTATTTTTTAAGCGCCGCGATATGCTCCGCCGTGCCGTAACCCTTGTTTCTTGCAAAACCGTATTCGGGATAAAGCTCGTCCATCTTTATCATATAACGGTCCCTTTCGACCTTCGCCATGATGGAAGCGCACGCGATCGAATATGAAAGCGCGTCGCCGTGAATGAGAGGTATCTTCCTGCAGGGGATCTCCAACCCCTCCACGGCGTCTATCAGCGCGGCGCCGCATTCGTGATCCATTTTGAAATACGCTTCGACGAACGCCGCCTTTGTCGCGCCCAATATGTTCATTCCGTCGATGCGTTTTTCATCGTACCAGCCGAAACCTATCGCTGACGCGGTCTCTTTGATCCTGCCGTAAAGCATTTCGCGCTTTTTCTCCGAAAGCTTCTTCGAGTCGTTTACGCCTTCGATCAGCGGCTCGTCGGGCATGATAAGACAACAGGTGACTACCGGACCCGCAAGAGGACCCCTGCCAACCTCGTCCATGCCGCAGACGGTCTCGCCTTTTTCCCAAAGCTCACGCTCGTATACGGTCAGCTCAAAGAGCCTTTCCTGTTCATTTCGTTTCGCCATCGTCAGTCTCCGGTCTTTCAAATGAAACCTTTGCGATCTTTCCGGCGCGGAATTCATCGAGCACGATCCTTGCCGCGCGCTCAGTATCGTACACGCCTCCGGATAATATGAAGCCGCGGCTTCTCGCAACGCCCTCGAGCATTGCTTCGACCGAATCGCGTTCCTCAACGAGGGCGAGCTTCGGATACCGCTTAACGAGCGCCTCGGGACAGAGCTTGTCGAGATCAACCAGCATGAGCCCGGCTATCTTTTCAAAATCGAGCACGTCGTCCCTAATGGAACCGATATACGCCAAATGTCTGGCGCTCTCCTGATCCTCGAGCTTGCCCCATAAAAGACCCGGCGTGTCCATCAATTCAAGGTACGGCGATATCTTTACCCACTGCTTTCCCCTCGTAACGCCGGGCTTGTCGCCGACCTGCGCGCGGGTGACGCCTGCAAGCTTGTTTATGAAAGTGGATTTCCCGACGTTGGGAATGCCTACCACCATAGCGCGGAGCGTTTTTGAAACGCCCTTGTCCCGGTATTTTTTAAGCACGGGTTCTCCGGCTTTTTCAATAAACAAAACGGCGTTTTTCCTTGCGGAGGAATTGATCGAAACGTATTCCATGACGCTGATGCCCTGCTTCTTGAAATGCTCGATCCATTCCTTGTTGACTTTGGGATCTGCAAGATCGCTCTTGTTGAGCAGCATCACGCGTATCTTGTTTTTGAAAAGCGCCTCGAAATCGGGATTCCGGCATGCGGAAGGAGCCCTCGCGTCGACTATCTCAACCACGACGTCGATGAGCTTAAGATCCTCTTCAAGCATGCGCTTTGCTTTGGCCATGTGGCCGGGATACCAGTTGATTCCGACCTTAGTTAACTTTTCATTATTATTGCTTTTCTCCATAAAAATACATCCTAATATCACTCACTTTAATATTATAATTCTATTATTTTCATTGATTTTTTCAATTTTACCTTTATTTAATAAATATGCTTCACCATATAAATAGTTATTATCATCTATTAGTATGTAAGAACCGTTATTAATTCCATATACTGTTCTAGTATTTGTATCAGGCAAAACTATATCCTCAATAAATCTTTTTCCATCCAAAATATAATTATTAAATTCATCATAATGAGGCAGAATATTAATATTAGTTAATCCTAATCCTTTTAGTGTTCTATTAAAATTTGGGTCTAAAGATTCTCCTTCTAATTCCGGAATACAATATACACTATCAGCCATATTCATTGCACCAGCACTTCCACCTATAATAAATGCTTTTGTATTATTTATTTTTTCTCTTAGTTTTATGTTATTAAAAAATTGATTTTGTGTAGGCAAATGACCTCCGCATAGGAAAATTAAATCTGCTCGATCTAATAAAAAATCAATTATATCTTCTGTTCTTGAATCTAAAATATAATAATTTTTAAATGGTAATGTTAAATCAAATGATTTGAATGTAACATCTGCATAAATATCAGTTTCATCGTTATTAAATTCGTTACTTGCAACAAATAAAAAATAATCATATTTTTTTACATGCTTTTTTATGTTATCCAATATATAATTCTCATTGCCAAAATTCTTAGCAATTTTATTACCGTTTTCGTCCTTATCATATAAGTCTAAATAACTTGTCAAAATACATTTCACTATATCACCTGCTTATAACATCATATTTTTAATGGATTCGTAATAATAAACATTTTCCTGCAATTCTTGATTAGGCAATTTGAATGTTCTATTATAAATAAAGGGTTTGTTGATGGTTTAACATAAGGCGGAACTTACCAGTTGATAGCCACGATATTTTCTCCCATGAAAGAACACCTCCTGTACGGAAAAGAAATACCCCCAACGCCGAAAGGGACATCGGGGGGATCTTTGACCGAAAAGATTACTTGGTAACGATACGCTCCTTGATCTTGGCAGCCTTACCAACGCGGTCGCGGATGTAATAGAGCTTCGCGCGGCGGACGACACCGTGACGGACGACCTCTATACGGCCGATAGCGGGGCTGTGATACGGGAAGGTACGCTCAACGCCGATGCCGTAGCTCATGCGGCGAACGGTGAAGGTCTTGCGGATACCGCCGCCCTGCATCTTGATGACGATGCCTTCGAAGTTCTGAAGACGCTCGCGGGTACCCTCGATGACCTTTACGTAAACACGAACGGTATCACCGATCTGAAGCTTGGGCAGATCCGTGCGGAGCTGCTCCTTTTCGAGTTCCTGAATGATGTTTGCCATTTTATTGACCCTTTCATATAAGACGTTCTTTAACCGACTTGCGGCCAGCGGACCGTCGCATTAACTTTAATATTATACCAGTCTTCATTGGGGTTTTCAATAGGGTAAACGCCTGAAAACAAGTATATTTTCACTTTTCGTAACCGTGAAGGCGAAGAAATTCGATGTCTTTTTTGTCGAGCGGGGCTTTTTCGAGAAGATCGGGACGCATCTCAAGCGTTTTCAAAAGCGACTGTTCCCGACGCCATTTGTTGATCTTGGCATGGTTGCCGTTGAGCAAAACCTCGGGCACGAGCCTTCCCCTGAAATCGGCGGGACGCGTGTACTGCGGGTATTCAAGCAGCCCGTCGTTTGAAAAGCTTTCATCCTCGGCGGATTCCGAGCATCCGAGGACGCCCGGTATGAACCTCGAAACGCAGTCGACAAGCACCATTGCGGGGAGTTCTCCCCCGGTAAGCACGTAATCGCCGATCGATATCTCGTCGTCGATAAGTTCGGAAATGCGTTCGTCAAGCCCTTCGTAATGACCGGCGAGAATAACGAGCCGCTCTTCTTTCGCAAGCTCCCTCGCAAGCTCCGGCGTAAGCGTCCTCCCCCTCGGGGTCATAAGGATGCGCCTTGCGCTGCCGCCGTTCAAAACGGCTTCCATACAGTCGAATACGGGCTGAGCCATCATGACCATTCCGGCGCCTCCGCCAAAGGCGTAATCGTCGGTATTATGATGCTTGTTTTCGGAATACTCGCGTATATCGTGAGTATGGAATTCAAGTATCCCGTTCGCCTCGGCACGTCCGAGCATGCTCGTATGGAAAACGCCGCCGAACATTTCAGGGAAAAGCGTCAGTACGTCAATCCTCAAAGAAGCCCACCTCCGATAATACGTCGGCATTGAGTATGATGATCTTTTCGTCAACGTCGACTTTATTAAGGAGCTTTTTGAGCGCAGGGACCATCAGCTTTTTATCGCCTTCGATGACGTAAACGTCATTTGCGTTGGTCTCCAGAACGTCCGTGACTTTACCGAGCTTTGCGCCGTCCGTCGATTCGACGGAGCAGCCTATGATATCGGTCACGAAATAAGTGCCTTCCGGCAGTTTTACGGCGTGCGCTTTATCAACGGCGATATACTCCCCGCGAAGCTTTTCGGCTGCCTCGGGAGTATCGACGCCTTCGATATGCAGTACGACCGCTCCGGAAATGTTTTTAGAGCCGTCTACAAAGACCGGAACGTATTGCCCGTTCTTCTCAAGATACGCCTCTTTAAGGCGCTTGAAACGGGAGACGTCGTCAGTCAGCGGTAAGACCTTGACCTCTCCCTTTATTCCGTGCGGCTTGAGGATCTGAGCAATACGGTAATGATCCATTTCAAACGATCTCTACGATGTACTTGGTCTCGGATTTGACGGACGCGGCGCGTACAACGGTCCTTATAGCCTTTGCTATGCGGCCCTGCTTGCCGATGACCTTGCCCATGTCATCCTTGGAAACGGTAAGCTCGATAACGATCGCGTCCTCTCCCTGCTTTGAAACGACCTTGACCGAATCGGGATCGTCCACAAGGTTCTTTGCGATGTACTCCACAAGGGAGGCCATACCGTCGTTCTGAACGAGAGTTTCTTCCATTTTTTGACCGCCGATTATTCGATAGCGCCGGACTTCTTAAGAAGAGCGCGAACGGTATCGGTGGGCTGAGCGCCGTTCTTCATCCAGTTCTTTGCCTTCTCGACGTCTACCTTGAGCTCAACGGGCTCAACGATGGGGTTGTAGTAACCGATCTCCTCAACGAAAGCACCGCCCCTGGGAGCGCGGGAATCAGCGACGACGATACGGTAGAAGGGAGCCTTCTTTGCGCCCATGCGGCGAAGCCTGATCTTTAACATTTTGATTTCCTCCTGAAATTAATTGTTTTTAATAATTGATTTATTTCCTTACGGCATATGCCGGGGATAGCTGTTGGGGTAATCGGCTTATCAGAAGCCGAAGAAGCCCTTTTTGCCTTTTTTGCCTTTTTTGAACCGTCCGCCGGTAAGCTGCTTCATCATCTGACGGGTCTGATCGAACTGGTTGAGCAGACGATTGACCTCCTGGACAGTCGTTCCGCTGCCCTTGGCAATTCGGCGTTTGCGGCTCGCATTCAGTATTTCGGGCTTTGATCTTTCGTAGGGGGTCATTGCGCGAATGATCGCCTCCACCCTGCCAACGGCTTTCTGATCCACCTGCGCGCCCTTAAGCTGCGATGCGTTCATGCCGGGGATCATTCCTACGAGCTCGTCGAGCGAACCCATGCTCTTAACCTGCTGGAACTGATCCAGAAAATCGTCTAGCGTGAATTCGTCCTTGCGGATTTTTGCGGTCAATTCGAGCGCTTTCTTTTCGTCAAACGCCTTTTCCGCCTTCTCGATAAGGGTGAGCATGTCGCCCATGCCGAGTATCCTCGACGCCATACGGTCGGGATGGAAGACTTCAAGATCCGTGAGCTTCTCGCCCGTACCGGAGAATTTGATCGGCTGCCCTGTCACTTCCCTTACGGAAAGCGCCGCGCCGCCCCTTGTATCGCCGTCGAGCTTGGTGAGGATAACGCCGGTAAGCCCAAGCTTTTCGTGGAACGATTTAGCAACGTTTACAGCGTCCTGACCGGTCATTGCGTCGACGACGAGCAGTATCTCGGAAGGCGAGGTCGCTTCCTTTATGGCGGCGATCTCATCCATCATGGTCTCGTCTATGTGCAGACGACCCGCGGTATCGACGATCACGACGTCAAGGAAATTCCTCTCGGCGAATTCAACTGCCAGCTTAGCCGTCTCAACGGGATCCGCCTGTCCGCGCTCGAATACCTTTACGCCGGCTTTCTCGCCGACGATCTTGAGCTGATCGATCGCGGCGGGACGGTAGATATCGCAGGCGACAAGGAGCGTGTCCTTGGATTGGTGCTTCTTGAGGTAAGTTGCGAGCTTGCCAGCCATCGTTGTTTTACCGGCGCCCTGAAGACCTGCAAGCAGGAACACAGAGGGTTTTCTGGAGCCGTATTCAAGCTTGGCAGCCTGACCGCCCATAAGGGAAGTCAGCTCCTCGTTGACGATTTTGATGACCTGCTGCGCCGGAGTGAGGCTTTCAAGCACTTCGCTCCCGACGGCGCGCTCGGTAACGTGGTTGATAAAACTCTTGACGACGGTATAGTTTACGTCAGCCTCGAGAAGCGCGAGCCTGACTTCTCGAAGGGCCTCTTTGACTTCCTTTTCGGAAAGCTTGCCCTTGTTGCCGAGTTTTTTGAAAATATTCTGAAGCTTTGACGCGAGTCCTTCAAATGCCATATCGCAGCCTCCAAATCATTATTTTATGAGCGCCCTGATCCGGGAAACTGCGGAATTGACCGCAGCCTTCACATCTTCTGCCGAATCGGAGCCGCCGGCAGACTCCAGAAGCGCAAGTATCGAGCGGAGCTCTTTGTCCTTAGCGATCAGCCCGAGCTTGCTTTCGCATTCGGTCAGCTGTGCGGAAGCCTTTGAAAGACAGTCCCTGACGCCCTGGCGGGAAACTCCGACCTCGTCCGCGATCTCCTTGAGCGACATATCCTCATCGGCGCTTAAACGCATGAGTTCCCTCTGCCTTTCGGTCAGGAAGGAGGAATAGTAATCAAGGAGAAGTGATAATTCGGCTTTTTCAGTCATTTTCTATCCGCCTTTGGTTTGCCGTGCATTGCTGTAAAGCAGTTTTACTTTACACCTCTACGATTATACACTATAAATCGATATTGTCAACCGAATTGTCAAATATATTTGATTGTTTTTTCTGGAAGCAGGATGTATAATACTCGACGGAATAAACGCATTGAAAGGCAAGGATCGAACAATGAAGCTTGTAATAGACGCATACGGCGGGGACAACGCTCCCGGCGCAGTTATAGAAGGCGTATGCCAGGCGCTCCGCGAATGGGGCGATTTTGACGTAATTCTCACCGGCGACGAAGCGGGAATAAAGGCAGAGCTTGAAAAACGCAGATTTACCGATACCGAGAGGATCACGATCATACACGCCCCCCAGGTCATCACCTGCGACGAGCAGCCAACCGTAGCCGTAAAGCGCAAGAAGGATTCGTCCCTCGTCGCCGCCATGAACGTGATGGCGAACCATGAAGCGGATTGCCTTATCTCCGCAGGCAGCACAGGCGCCGTATTGACAGGCGCGACATTGATAGTAAGAAGGATACCCGGCGTCAAGCGCCCCGCGCTCGCACCTCTCCTCCCGACCGTATCAAAGCCGGTAATGCTGCTTGACAGCGGCGCTAATTCCGACTGCAAGCCGGAGTATCTTCAGCAGTTCGCGATCATGGGATCGGCTTATATGGAGGGTGTTATGGGCGTCGGCTCCCCCGCCGTCGGACTTATCAACAACGGTGAGGAGGCCGCAAAGGGAAGCGAGCTTTCAAAAGCGGCTTATGCGCTGCTGAAGGACACGAAGGTCAACTTCACCGGCAACTGCGAAGCGAGGGAAATATTCTCCGGCAAATACGACGTCCTCGTTACCGACGGCTTTACGGGCAACGTGATATTGAAGGAGGCGGAAGGTTTTGCGGAAGCCCTGTTCAAGATACTGAAGCGCGAGCTTCGTTCCTCTGTTAAATCTAAATTGGGCGCGGGGCTTGCCAAACCCGCGTTCAAACGCGTGAAAAAGCAGATGGATTACGCGGAGTACGGCGGCGCGCCGCTTCTGGGCATAAACGGCGGAATAATCAAGGCGCACGGTTCGAGCGACGCAAAGGCGTTCGTCTCCGCAATTCGCCAGGCAAGGCTGTACGTTTCGGGCGGAGTTACCGAAAAGATAGCGGATCGTATTTCCGACATGGCAAATAATGAAACCAATGATTGACATATTGCGATTTATGGTTTACAATAACGCAAGTAAATCCCAAGAAAGGCGGAAATATAATAAATGTTTGAAGAAATTCGTGATTCTATAGCTTCCCAGCTCAATATCCCCGCGGAGAACATCACTCTCGAGACCCGTTTCGTCGAAGACCTCAAGGCAGATTCCCTTGATCTTGTAGAGCTTGTTATGGATCTTGAAGATCGTTACGGCGTGGAGATCCCCGATGAGCAGCTTGCCGAGGTCAAGACCGTCGGTCAGATCATCGAGCTCATTGAGAGCAACAAATAATATCAATGCATGCCAATCGCCTGCATCGGCTTAAAACCGCCGTGTAGGCCTTTGGCTTGTTTTGGAATTCAATTCACCCATCGTTTAACATTGAAAGAATCTATGAAAATCAACGAAAAAAGGTGTTCTGAGCTTTTGAAGCTTCAGGAGACCCTTGGTTACTCTTTTAACGATATCGCGCTTCTCAATACCGCGCTCACGCATACGTCCTACGTTAAAGGCGAGAATC
>JAEEGF010860516.1_pt1 | contig 14723 bp, 15 predicted proteins | sample 9134171 | NCBI WGS metagenome assembly JAEEGF01 (sample SAMN16246542, study PRJNA631951) | gut metagenome | biome: gut microbiome; feature: rumen; material: AP-attached | host: Bos | place: Iran: Karaj | collected 2018-10 | reverse complement strand
GATCTCTGGGCCATGCACAACCACTATGTTTCCGTAGGCGTTGTAAAAAACGTGGGGTGACACATGATTCTTACGATAAACGACGACTTTGATCTTGCTAAGGTCGCAGACAGCGGTCAGTGCTTCAGATTCAATGTCTGTGACAATGGAAAAGAACTAACGGCAAAAGAAGGGGCTTTCTCCGAAGCGCCAACCTACAGGGTGGTGGCTTCCGACAAGCTCCTTTATATAAAGCAGACAGGTGAATCCGAGTACGAACTAAGCTGTTCTGAAGATGAATATGAGAACTTCTGGAAGGGCTATTTTGACCTGGACCTGAGCTACTCTGATATCAGGGGAAGGATCGATGAGAGCGAAGACCCCTATCTTTTTGCTGCTTCCGAATTTGGAAAAGGCATAAGGATATTGAGGCAGGACCCATGGGAGATGCTGATCTCTTTTATCATATCTCAGAGAAAGAACATTCCCGCAATCAAGGCTTCCATCGAGAAGCTGTGCGCTCTTGCAGGAGAGAAAATAGGTGAGGAAGATGGCGGTGAAGCCGTATTTTCTTTTCCCAATCCCGGGAAACTTGCAGCGCTCTCACTGGCAGAACTTGGAAGCTGCAGTCTTGGCTACAGGGACAAGTATGTTCATCAGGCTGCGATGGACGTAGCGGGCGGCGCAGTGAACTTGTATGACTGGAAAGACCTCTCAGACAGCGACCTCATGGAGAACCTGCTCAAGTTATACGGCGTCGGCGTTAAGGTGGCCAACTGCGAGATCCTCTTTGGCTATCACAGGCTGGACGCATTCCCGAAGGATGTATGGATCAACAGGGTTTTAGACATAAAATACCCCGGTGGATTCTTATTTGATAAATACGCACCCTACAATGGTGTGATGCAGCAGTACCTTTTCTTTTACTCCCGTCTCGGGGAGCTCTAGGCAAACTTGTACATATACAAGTTTCTATAATTGTACATTCTGTTAATTGACAATAAATACCCGCAATCTTATGCTTAAATAGTACGAAAGGTCGTCATTCTGATGGCCTTTCCAAATCTGTTTTTTCAAAGAAGATGGGCGGGGGAACATCGTGTCAAAATATCAATCCGTAATCAATTGGCTAACTGAACAGATAGACTCCGGAAAGCTTGGTCCCGGGGAGAAGATCCCTTCCGAGAATGATCTCTGCGGAAGGTTCGGCCTAAGCCGTCAGACCGTGAGGCATGCCATCTCCAAACTCATTGAGGATGGCCTTGTGGAGAGCCGCCAGGGAAGCGGAACTTATGTCTCCGATCAGAGGGCGAAGGACGGGGAGAGGAATGTCATCGCAGTCCTTACAACCTACGTGGATGACTATATTTTCCCAAGCACCATAAAGGGAATAGAGAGCACCCTTAGCGAAAAGGGATACTCGATGCTCCTTTCTTTTTCCAACAACACGGTGGGGAAGGAGAGGCAGTTCCTTCTGGACATACTATGCAGAAACGACGTGGCGGGGATCGTCATGGAGCCCGTAAAGAGCGCGCTGCCAAGTCCAAACATGGACCTGTACAGGAGGCTTACCGACAAGGGGGTCAAGATTCTTTTTATCAACAGCTTCTATCCTGAGCTGCCGCTGCCCCACGTGTCATTAAGCGACGCCCACTGTGCTTACAAGGCTGTGAATGCACTCATCGATGCAGGACATATCAATATTGGATGTGTTCTGAAGTTGGATGATGGACAGGGCAGGGAGCGCTACCGCGGCTATCTCAAGGCCATTACAGAGGCGGGACTTCCTTTTTCCTACGATCATGTGAACTGGATCGACACCATCGATATCCGCAACGGCAAGGCTTCGCTGGCAAAGGCCTGGGACAGACTCAAGGAGTGCACGGCTGTCTTTTGCTACAATGACCAGGTGGCAGGCATGATGATCGAGATGCTGGCTGACAAGGGGCTGCGAGTGCCGGAGGACTTCTCGGTGGTTGGAATGGACGACTCCGACATCGCAAGAAACGGCGTGAACGGGGTGACCATATCGTCGATCCCGCACCCCAAGGAGAAGCTTGGCGAGAAAGCGGCCCAGAACATCATAAGAATGATCCACGAAGGCAAGCTTTCTTTTAACGCCACCTATGAATTCGAAGAGGATGTGATTATGAGGCGGTCCATCGCCAATATCACGGAATAAATAGAAAATAAAAGGAATTGCTGCCCGGGAAGCAGCAGAATGGAGGCAATTATGGGAGATGCAAAAAGAGCTATAGCAGAGGGGAAGACCTATCTTGGTATCGAGTTCGGCTCAACCAGGATCAAGGCAGTTCTGACGGACAGTGAGTACAATCCGATCGCGTCAGGATCCCACGGCTGGGAGAACAGGCTGGAGGACGGTATTTGGACCTACACCCTTGACGATGTATGGGATGGACTGCAGGACTGCTACAGCAAGCTGGCCAGGGACGTTGAGGACCAGTACGGCGAGAAACTGGAGACAGTAGGTGCCATGGGCTTTTCCGCAATGATGCACGGCTATATGGCATTTGATAAGGACGGAAAGCTTCTTGTTCCTTTCCGCACCTGGAGAAACACAATAACAGAAAAGGCATCCGACGAGCTGACAGAGCTCTTTGGATATCATATTCCGCAGAGATGGAGCATTGCCCACCTCTATCAGGCAATCCTCAACGGCGAAGAGCATGTGCCTGAGATCGCGTTCTTTACAACCCTGGCAGGCTACGTTCACTGGGTTCTCACAGGCGAGAAGGTTCTGGGCGTAGGCGATGCATCGGGAATGTTCCCCATCGATTCTGCAACCTGCGACTACAACCAGAAGATGCTGGATCAGTTCGACGAGCTGATCGCTCCTAAGAACCTCGGCTGGAAGATAAGAGACATTATTCCTAAGTCACTTCCCGCCGGCGTATCAGCAGGCAAGCTCACAGAAGAGGGTGCAAAAAAGCTTGATCCTACAGGCACTCTTAAGGCTGGCATCGCAGTATGTCCTCCCGAGGGTGACGCAGGAACAGGTATGGTTGCAACCAATTCCGTTGGCGTAAGAACAGGAAATATCTCCGCAGGAACATCCGTATTCTCAATGGTTGTTCTGGAGCACAGCCTCTCAAAGGCTTATCCTGAGCTTGACCTCGTAACAACTCCTTCAGGTGAAGAAGTTGCCATGGTTCACTGCAACAACTGCACATCAGACCTTAATGCATGGGTATCTCTTTTCCGTGAGGCTGCTTCAGCACTGGGCAAGGATGTGGATGACGATACTCTGTATGGAACTCTCTACCGCAAGGCTATGGAGGGAGACGCTGACTGCGGCGGACTTCTTTCCTATAACTACTTCTCAGGCGAGAGCATCACAGGCTTCAACGAGGGAAGACCTCTCTTTGTAAGAAGACCTGATGACAAGTTCAACCTTGCAAACTTCATGAGAGCTCACCTCTACACAGCTCTCGGAGCACTGAAGGTTGGTAACGACATCCTCATGAAGGAAGAGAATGTTAAGGCTGACTTCTTCTTTGGCCAGGGCGGCTTCTTCAAGATCCGCGGCGTTGGCGACAGAGTTATGGCAGCATCCCTTGACACTTCCATCAAGCTCATGGAGACAGCAGGAGAAGGCGGCCCTTGGGGACAGGCTATCCTTGCAGGATTCATGTGCCAGAAGGAAGAGGGCGAGACCCTCGAGAATTACCTCAACAACAAGGTATTCGTGGGCGGCAAGGTTGATACTTTCGATCCCGTGCCTGAGGACGTTAAGGGATTTGACGAGTTCATGAAGGACTACAATGCCGGTCTTGCTATCGAGAGAGCAGCTGTTGATTCACTTAAATGATATAAATGATAATAAATGAGCAAGAATTAGGTCGCATTCCAGGATGCGACCTAATACAATGATTATGGAGAAAAACTTATGTTAGAAGAGCTTAAGAAAAAAGTTTATGAAGCGAATATCCTGCTTCCAAAGTACAACCTGGTGACATTCACCTGGGGCAACGTCAGTGAGATCGACAGGGAGAGCGGACTGTTTGTAATAAAGCCCAGCGGCGTGGATTACGAGACCATGACTCCCGACGACATGGTGGTTATGGACCTTGAGGGCAACAAAGTTGAAGGAAAGCTGAACCCCTCATCCGACACTCCCACCCATGTGGAGATCTACAAGGCTTTCAAGGATGTAGGCGGAGTTGTTCACACCCACTCCTCATACGCAACCAGTTGGGCCCAGGCCGGACGCAGCATTCCCTGCTACGGAACAACACATGCAGACTACTTCTATGGTGAGATTCCCTGTGTAAGGTGCCTGAATAAGGACGAGATTGAATCTGCCTACGAGAAGAACACAGGCCTTCTTATCACCTCGGAATTTGAGAGGATGGGAAAAGACCCTGTGGCAGTACCTGCAGTTCTGTGCAAGAACCACGGCGTGTTCACCTGGGGTAAGGATGCACACGAGGCTGTTCACAACGCAGTTGTAACTGAGGAAGTGGCAAAGATGGCTTACAGATGCGAGGTAATTAACCCCGAAGTTAAGCCTGCACCTCAGGAGCTTCAGGACAAGCACTACTACAGAAAGCATGGGGCTAATGCTTATTACGGTCAAAAGTAATAACCGGCATCCCATAGTTATGTTACAATGGTACCGCGGTACTACAATCAATACAAAAGAGGAAAGGAAATATGGCTATGACCAACCTAGAGTTACAAAGAAAAGCCAACGAAGTTCGTAAGGGCATTGTTACGGCAGTTCATGCAGCAGGCGCCGGACACCCGGGCGGATCTCTGTCGGCAGCAGATATCTACACATATCTGTATTTTGAAGAGATGAACATCGATCCTGCTGATCCTGCGAAGCCCGACAGGGACCGCTTTGTACTGTCCAAGGGACACACTGCTCCCGGACTTTACTCAGTAATGGCTCAGAGAGGATACTTCCCCGTAGAGGAGCTCACAACCTTAAGAAAGCTTGGATCAAGACTTCAGGGACACCCCAGCATGCAGTACCTTCCGGGACTTGATATGTCCAGCGGCTCTCTGGGACAGGGAATCTCAGTTGCCTGCGGTATGGCTCTTTCTGCCAAGCTCGACGGTAAGGATTACAGAACATATACCCTTTTGGGAGATGGTGAGATCGAAGAAGGACAGGTTTGGGAGGCCGCCATGTTTGCAGGCTTCAGAAAGCTGGACAACCTTGTTGTCATCGTGGACAACAACGGACTTCAGATCGACGGACCTGTAGACCAGGTTTGCTCACCCTATCCTATAGACAAGAAATTTGAAGCATTTAACTTCCATGTTATCAATGTGGATGCTCACGACTTTGACGCTCTTAGAGCCGCATTTAAGGAAGCAAGAGAGACAAAGGGAATGCCTACAGCCATCATCGCACATTCACTTAAGGGCAAGGGCGTATCCTTCATGGAGGGTCAGGTATCCTGGCACGGCGTGGCACCTAACGACGAAGAGTATGCAAAGGCTATGGACGATCTGAACAAGATCGGCGAGTCATTGGGCTGAGACGGAAACGGAGGTTAAGATGAGCGAAGTTAAGAAGATAGCTACAAGAGACAGCTACGGAAAAGAACTTATAGAGCTGGCAAAGGTCAACGACAAGGTTGTTGTTCTTGACGCAGACCTTGCAGCAGCAACAAGAACAGGCTGGTTTAAGAAGGAATTCCCGGACCGCCACATAGACTGCGGAATCGCAGAGTGCAACATGATGGGCATCGCAGCAGGCCTTGCAACAACAGGCAAGATCCCCTTCGTAAGCACCTTTGCCATGTTTGCAACAGGCCGTGCTTTCGAGCAGGTAAGGAACTCCATCGGATATCCCCATCTCAACGTTAAGATCGGCGGAACACATGCCGGAATTACAGTAGGTGAGGACGGAGCAAGCCACCAGTGCAACGAGGACATCGCCCTTATGCGCACCATTCCCGGAATGGTTGTTATGTGTCCTGCAGATGACATCGAGGCAAGAGCCTGCGTAAGAGCAGCTGCTGAGCACGTTGGCCCTGTTTACATCAGATTCGGACGTGCAGCATGCCCTGTAGTAAACGACAGACCTGATTATAAATTCGAAATCGGAAAAGGTACTGTACTTAGAGAGGGTACTGATGTTAGTATTATAGCTACAGGTATCGGCGTAGGCGCAGCCCTTGAGGCAGCTGAGAAACTGGCAGCTGACGGCATCAGCGCTGAGGTAGTCAATATCTGTACCATCAAGCCCATCGATGAGGAGCTTGTGGTTGCAACTGCAAAGAAGACAGGTAAGGTTGTCACTGTTGAGGAGCACTCCGTTATAGGCGGACTTGGAAGTGCGGTTTCAGATGTACTCTCCGAGAAGTGCCCCACTGTTGTCAAGAAGATCGGTATGCAGGACAGATTCGGCGAGTCAGGATCTGCCGGAGCACTGGTTAAGAAGTATGGTCTTGACGGTGACGGCGTATATGCATCAGTAAAGGATTTCCTTAAATAATGAACATTTTAAGCCCTTCAATTTTAGCAGCAGATTTTAAGAACCTGGGACGCCAGATCACGGAAGTGGACGAGGCGGGAGCGCAGTATATACATATAGACGTAATGGATGGCATGTTTGTGCCATCCATTTCCTATGGAATGCCTGTGATCGAGAGTATAAGGAGCGCCACGGATAAGGTTTTCGACGTACATCTGATGGTTGTAGACCCCATAAGATACGTGGAAGAGTTCGCAAAGAGCGGCGCTGATATTATCACCTTCCATCTGGAAGCGGCGCCTGACGTTGACGCGATGATAGACAGGATCCACGAGCTGGGTAAGAAAGCAGGCCTTTCCATCAAGCCCGGAACTGAGGTTACAGCTCTTTTGCCCTACCTTGAAAAGGTGGACATGATCCTGGTGATGACTGTGGAGCCCGGATTCGGTGGACAGCCCTTCATGGAAAAGAGCTATGAAAGGGTGAGCGCTGTCAGAAAAATGCTTAATGACCGGGGACTTTCGGCGGATGTCGAAGTGGACGGCGGAATAACAAGAGAAAACATCAGGAAGATCCTGGCAGCCGGAGCCAATGTTATCGTTGCCGGCTCATCGGTATTCCGCGGCGATGCCGCAAAGAATACCAGGGAGCTTCTGGAACTGATGGGCTAAAAACGGATAAAGAAAAACCAAGCGGCCATGAGAGTTGTTCTCATGGCCGTTTTTTTATTTCTTTCTAATTCGTAAATATTACGAATTTTGAATTGGCATTTCTGCTAATATGGCATTACCAACATTCCCAATGAAAGGAGCCTGACGCGATGAGCGCACAACTTAAAAGAATTGAAAAGATTGCATCACAAAAGACGATCACAGATCCGGCCATGATCGCTTCGCTGACAGAGCATTTCCTTGGAAGGAGCCTTCAGAGCCTGGTACCGCCCTCAGCAAACGAAAGAAACTACATGGCTCTGCTGGCGAGAGACCTGGCAAAAGGCTTCGGATGCTCACCCGATGAAGTAAGAAAATGCAGTATGGGAGATGTGCTGATGATGTTCACAAGAGAAAATCAGTGTGAATTCTTCGACATCCCCTATGAAAACCTTTGTATATTTGATCTTGATATCAAGCCTACTGCCGGGAACTGCATCTACATTGCGGGGATATTCCATAACTACAAGAACAGCGATATCCGTATGAAGGCGCTGATGGGCGTAGAGGTGACGCCATTCATCAGATTTCTTAAGACAGCGCTTCGGGAAGAGTACGCCAGGGGAAATCTTTCGAAACAGGAGCTTGCTGGAAGAAACAGGATCCTCGATCAGGCGCTGGGGAAGATTATAAGTTATTGCCGCAGCAGTGAAGAACCCGGTACTGCTCCCATAACGCTGGGGCGTGTTCTTGAGATCAGTTTTGCTGAAGCCAACAGGCCGTGGAGCTGCCACATTGTGGATCTGACAAGTTATGCGCCCCGCGTGGTAAAGGGTTACGATATGGCAAACACTCTTTTCATGGACTGCATAACTAACGCACTTGTGCGGACTAATCCTGACAGGTACGAAAGAGGCGTCAGGCTGATAAAGGAAACAAATAAGTTTGATGAAAATATGCAAAGTGCAGGTGCAAAAGCACCGGAAAGGAGCTCGCATGAGCAATCTTAATACAGCAAATGTGATTCTGGAATCAGTCAGAGGGCCGCAGCCTATTCCGATCGATGACGTGTTCCTCAGGGATCGCAAGGTCTTCCTGGTGGGACAGATCGATGACGAGTCCTGCAACGACCTTATCAAGAAGCTTCTCTACCTGGAGGCGGAGGACAGCACAAGAAAGATCACGCTGTTCATAAACAGTCCCGGAGGAGAGGTCGGATCCGGGCTCGCCGTCTACGATACCATCAGGCTTATGAAAAGCCCGGTGACGGCGGTCGTGACCGGGATAGCAGCCAGCATGGGAAGTATCATACTTCTGGCCTGTGACAGCGACAAGCGCCTGATGCTCCCCTCCAGCCGGGTTATGATACACGACTGCAGCTGGGGCAGAAGAGATATGGGCGGCAAGAAGCCCTTCGAGATACAGGAGGAGCTCAACCAGCTGAAAGGTGTCAATGAGAGGCTGGTGTCCATAATCGCAGAGCGCACCGGGAAGACCATAGAGGAAATCTCAAAGATAACCCAGAATGATGCCTATTTCAGTGCAGGGGAGGCCGTTGAGTTCGGGCTTGCCTCCGAGATAATCGATGCGGAAACTTTCACACAGATCACAGAAAAGGAGTGATGTAAATGGCTCAGAAAAACAGATATTACCACAGGGTACTTGGAAAAAATCTTTATGTCAGCAACGACACGAGAATGACGATGCTGAACAACAATGACCTGATCATCGGAAGCTCGGGATCTTCAAAAACCGGCTCCGTTGTCTTTGCCCAGCTCAAGTCCTTAAGGGACTCAAGCCTGGTGGTAGTGGACACAAAGGGACGCCTGTGCAGGATGTTCAGGAAAGAGCTGGAGAAGAAGGGGTATGAAGTCCTGGAGCTTGACTTTGTCAACCCTGAAAACAGCTGCATCTACAATCCTCTAGATTACATCAGAAGATATGAGAACGGCTGCGCCAGGGAGCAGGACATAACGAAGCTTTCGGCGGCGCTGATCTCCGACGAGACCGATACCCGTGAGAGGTTCTGGCCCATGTCCGCAAGAGGATATCTGGACTTCTTTGTGGCATATACGCTGGCGGCTCTTCCCGAAGAAGACCACAACATGTATACCGTGGCAAAACTCTACAGAAGCTACACTCAGGCATACGGGGAGCTGCCTTTCCTTGAATGGCTGGAAAATAATTCCGAATCTTTTGCAGCCATAAGGCATAGAGAGATGCAGGCCAGCAAAAATGCGGACAAGATGACTTCCAGCATATACGGCTTCCTGAACCTGGCGCTTTTCCCCTTCGACGTCGCTGAGTATCACCACATCTTTGATCCTGCCTTCGCAGTCAGGGAGGACGGGACAAAAAAGAAGATCCTGGATATCGGCTCCATGGGAGAGAAGAAAACAGTTCTTTTCCTCAATATTTCAGACACAGATCACAGCTGCGATCTGCTGGTAAATCTGTTCTATACCCAGTGTCTTCAGACTCTTATCACCAAAGCGGATGAAAATCCCGACGGCCAGCTCAAAGTCCCGGTGAGGATAATGATGGATGATTTCGCATCCGGGACCATAATTCCGGATTTCGACAAGATCATCAGTGTGGTCAGGAGCAGGGACGTGTGGATCACAATGTGCGCACAGTCCTTCACCCAGCTTGAGAGCCTCTACTCCAGGCAACAGGCCATGACCATCATCAACAACTGCGATCATATTATCTATCTTGGCAGCAACGACCTCGGATCCGCCGAATTCATCGGAACCAGGGCAAAGAAGACCCCGGAGATGGTTCTGGCCATGGACAGGACCAAGGAATATGTCCTGGAAGGAGGAAAACCGGCGATCCTTATCGATAAGATACCGCCATATTCCTACACCGAAGATTGCGAGGCAGTTTGATCCGTGATGCGGATACCGGTATATAGAAGCCGCTTTCACCACGAAATTCCGTGGTGAAGGCAGCGTGACCTGTGTTAGAATATAAATGATATTGTTGCGAAAAGATATCATACAGGAGGTTACATTGAAATATAAATTGGATGTTCCATACATGAAGAAGGATCAGGCAAAGAGTTATGGGGCGCGGTGGGATCCGATCGATAAGATCTGGTATTTCATCGGAAACGAATTGCCAAAGGGCCTCGAGAAGTGGTACACTCCGGCGACAGCCGCGGCGCTATCATCTTCCGCATCGGTCACACCTGTGGCCATAAGCCCCGTGCCGGAATTCGTGACGCCGGACGTGACGAGAGACGTGACGACAGACGTAAGTCCTGCGCCGGCAGCCACGCCTGCAGCAGCAACGTCTTCTGCGGTGGCATTCGCATGCCCGGCAGCTCCTGCAGGAACCGACCCTTTTAAGGACTATAAAACAGTTACTGAAGTTGTCGGAAGTATAAAATCTGCATATAGAACAAGCTTTTCCAAAGTAATGGTCAAGGGTGAGGTGACAAACTACCAGGACAAAAATGCTAAGACCATAATGTTCAGCCTCAAGGACGAGAATTCGATCCTCCACTGCAAAATGTGGAAGAACGTGGCCAATGAAAAAGTAAAGTTTCAGCTTTGCGCGGGGAAGCAGGTGGCGGTTGTCGGCAATCTGGAATTATATGAAGCAGCGGGGCTGACCCAGGTGAATGCCACGGATGTCTATGAGATCGGCGCCGGCGCGGCGGCACTGGCGCTGGAACAGCTGAAGGCCCGTCTTGAGGCAGAAGGTCTGTTTAATGTCGATATCAAGAAACCGATCCCCAAATTCCCTAAGAAAGTGGGCATTGTGACCTCAAAGAACGGCCAGGCGAGGCAGGACATTGAAAAGGTTGCAAGAAAAAGAAATCCTTACATAGAGCTCTTTTTATATGACGCGAGGGTTCAGGGCGAAAACGCCGTGCCCACTCTGGTTATGGGAATCAGGACACTTGATCAGATGGGATTTGACACTATCATCGTCGGGCGCGGAGGCGGCTCGGATGAGGAGCTTGGCGCGTTCAATGACGAGCAGGTGGTAAGGGCTGTATTCGAAGCAAAGACTCCCATAATCTCGGCGGTGGGACACCAGGGGAACTATTCTCTGACGGATCTTGCTGCTGACCTGAGAGTTGCCACGCCTTCAGAGGCTGCCGAGATGGCTGTGCCTGATGTGGCTGCCACCATAAATCGTCTTAAAATGCTGCAAAAAGCCATCAATGACAATATGCGCAGCAATCTCCAAAGGAGAAAGGACGGTCTTAAGACACAGAAGGCAAAGCTGGAGGGGCACAATCCTGTAAGGCTCCTTAAGGAGCGGCAGGAGAGACTCAAAAACCTCACCACGACTCTGGACCAGAAGATCCTCATGGTATACAGGAACAAAAAGAGCCGGTGCGAACTGCTTATCGCGCAGCTTCACGGGCTGTCCCCGACGGCCAAACTGGTCAAGGGATTTGGATATATAACTGTCAAAGACGAGCCTGTTGTGAGCGTCTCCGGTGTTAATAAAGGGGATGAACTCAAGGTACGCATCCATGACGGCGTGATTGTTTCGACGGTTTCGGAAACTGTTCTGACAGAAGAAGAGAAGGGAGAATAACAATGAGTGAGCAGCAGACATTCAATATCGACGATGCATTAAACGAACTGGAGGAGATCAACAAGAAGCTTTCGGCAAAAGAAATCTCCCTGGATGATTCCATCAGACTGTACAATGAGGGAACGGTCCTGGCTTCAAAGTGCCAGGAGCATCTGGCAGGGGTGGAAAAAGCCCTCCAGATTGTCAATGCAGAGTAAAAAGAAAAATGTCACACAAAAATATCGCCGGGCTGTCATACGTCAGTATGCAGCGCGGCGTTTTTTCTGTAGTTTCCCGGAGTACAGCCGAAGGTCTCGTTAAACATCTTCCGGAAGAGCTTGTAATTTGTAAATCCGTGCCTGTCCAGGATATCCTTGAGGGGAAGGTCCGTCTCAACCAGGTCCTTCTTGTTTTCCGTATCGCTGACTTCCCGTGAGAAGTTGTGATATATCTGGAAAAGAAATTCGAACACCAGCGAATTGAATCGCAGTATCTCCCCATCGGGCTTTACTTCAAAGACGACCTGCATCTTTTCAGGTAATAAGAGTTATAAAAACGTTTTATATAGTTTTACAGAATTTTAATAAGTCAAATTGTCGCTATTGTACAAAAATGCATTTACTATATTGTAAATAATTGCGCAAAGTGCTAGACTACGAATCATCAAGTAATAAAAACGTTTTTATTCCAATGTTTAGTGATTTTTATGGGAGGTTCCTATGAGGAATAAATGGATATCCGGGGTCAGTGCAATATGCCTTATCCTTGCTCTCCCATTCTTCAACTGGATAAAGGTCGTTAATCTGGTATCTCTTTTCTCTAAGATCGGAGTTACCAGGGAGATGGCAGGAAACATCTACATGGGATACAACCTGTACAATCTCCTGTCCTTTGTCCAGTATGCGAATCAGGGAGTCCTGGGACTGTTTGCAATGGTCCTGCTGATACTTGCAGTAGTTGCTATCTACTTCAACGCAGCCTTCATAATCAGAACTCTTTTGGGTCTGAAGAAGGGAAAAGGGGAATTGTCCCTTCTGGCTGCCGGCAAATGTGCATTTCTCTTCCAGTTCATAACAGCTGCAGCAACAATCGCTTTTGTCATCTTTTCAAACGTTCACTTCAAGATGACAGGTTTCCTTCCCGGAGTCGTGGTCTATGCAGAACTCATCATCTCTCTTGCGGGATACATCTACATCAAGATCCTTGAGAAGAAGGAGAGAGACAAGTACAGAGAGCATGGACTTTGGGTGGAGATTAAGAGAAACTGGGTACTGTTCGTCATGCTGATACCTACCTTCGTGTACTTCATGATCAACAACTACCTGCCAATGCTGGGTGTGTACTTCGCTTTCACATCCTTCAACTTCAGAGACGGCCTCTGGGCCAGCCCTTTCACAGGCTTTAAGAACTTCGAGTTCCTGGTGAAGGCAGACCTGATGAGGCTCACCAAGAACACTGTACTCTACAACATAGTATTCATCGGTGTGGGAAATGTTCTTCAGATCATCTTCGCCATACTGGTCAGCAGAGTGACAGTCAAGTGGTTCAAAAAGACATCCCAGACGCTGATGTTCATGCCCTACTTCGTTTCCTTCGTTATCCTGAAGGTTATCGTGTACAACGTGTTTGAATATCAGTACGGTCTTATCAACAACCTGATCACTTCCTTCGGCGGAGAGAGGATCGACTTCTACAACAATCCTTCCTACTGGCCTTTCCTGATAACCTTCTTCTATCTCTGGAAGAACATCGGATACGGAATGGTTGTCTACCTGGCCACCATCATGGGAATTGACAACGAGATCTATGAGGCAGCGAGAGTTGACGGAGCCAATGATCTTCAGCAGATCTGGTACATCACGCTTCCGCACATCAAGCCCACATTCATAATCCTTCTCCTGTACGCGCTGGGAAGCATTATGAAGGGACAGTTCGAGCTGTTCTATCAGATGATCGGCAACAACGGAGTTTTATTCAACGCGACGGATATCTTCGACACCTACGTTTACAGAATTACAATGACGCAGCCCCTGTCCATCGGACTTGGAACTGCAGCAGGTCTCTACCAGTCACTGTTTGGATTCCTGATCATCGTGATCGTGAACTACGTGGTTAAAAAGAGAAATCCCGAGTACGCATTATTCTAAAGAAAGGAGCACCAAAGATGGCAAGAGATCTGGATTATGAGCCCTCAGCACCAAAGACCATAAAAAAGTCCACGGGGACAAAGGTGTTTGAGGCTATAGCTTACATCCTCCTTACAATGGGAGCGGTCGTATGTGTGCTTCCTTTCATCATCATAGTTTCGGGATCCTTTACGAATAACCGGGCGATCCTGACACAGGGCTATTCCCTCCTTCCGAGGGACTTCACCTTCTCGGCCTACCAGACCATTTTCAGGTCGCCAAAAGACATCCTTCAGGCCTACAAGATGAACTTCTATTACACGATAGTGGGAACAGCCATCGGACTTATGATGATAACCCTCACGGGATATGTTATTTCGAGAAAAGAGTTCAAGTACAGAAACACAGTGTCCTTCCTGATCTACTTCACAAGTATCTTTGGAGGAGGAATGATCCCCTGGTACCTGATGTACGCCAACGTACTCAACCTCAAGGGATCCACACTGCCGATATGGTTCCCGGCTCTTATGAGCCCCTTCCTTGTAATCCTTATGAGGACCTTCATAGTGGGAGCTGTGCCGGATGCCATTACAGAGTCTGCCAAGATTGACGGCGCGGGACACTTTACCATCTTTTTCAGGATAGTACTTCCGGTTCTTAAGCCGGGACTTGCTACAGTAGGTCTTTTCCTGGCCCTCGGTTACTGGAATGACTGGTACAGATCATCAATGTTCAGTACCAATTCCTCAACCTGGCAGCTGCAGTTCTATCTGTATGACCTCTTAAATGCCACAACTGCAATGAAGCAGATGGCATCCAATGTAAGTATGAAAACGGCAGACCTGCCTACAGAGTCGGTTAAGCTGGCGATGGCAGTGGTTGCCACGGGTCCTGTACTTTTGTTCTATCCCTTCGTACAGAGATTCTTCGTTTCAGGTATCACGGTGGGAGCTGTTAAGGGCTGACACCTAAAAGATA
>JAEEGF010674150.1_pt1 | contig 14723 bp, 14 predicted proteins | sample 9134171 | NCBI WGS metagenome assembly JAEEGF01 (sample SAMN16246542, study PRJNA631951) | gut metagenome | biome: gut microbiome; feature: rumen; material: AP-attached | host: Bos | place: Iran: Karaj | collected 2018-10 | reverse complement strand
GACGCCGCCGCCCACGGCGCTGGAAGGTTTATGACCCCGCCCATCGCCAGGAGGATGGAGACGCCGTACAGGACGCAGCCACTCCAGCTCATCCTCTCCCCTGCGCACGGCGCTATCTCGTGCTTGAACGAGGAGATCATGAAGACCGCCACCGCCGCGAAGGGCAGTATGACCAGGAAGAGGGCGCGCCATCCCAGGAGGTCGTTCAGGACGCCGCCCACGAACGGCCCCATGGCCAGGCCGATGTACACGCAGGTCGTGTTGATCCCTATCGCCCAGCCCCTGCGGCCGCGGTCGAAGACGTCGGATATCATCGACACGCTGGTGCAGGCCACCGCGGCCGCCCCGATCCCGATGAGGACCCTGAACAGGATGATGATCCAGAAGTCGTTGCTCAGAGGGGCGAGTATGCAGGACGCCGCTATCACGGCCACCCCGGATATGAAGAGCCTCCTCTTCCCGGCTATGTCCCCCATCCTGGCGAGAGGGACCATGAAGATCACCGATGCGAGGAGGAACGCCGTGTTGACGTATCCCAGCGAGTGGGACCCCACCGAGAACTCGTGGCCGAGGGCGTCGAGCGACAGGTTCATCATGGTGCTCAACAGGGGCGTTATGAACGCGGCCGCGCAGCATGCCAGCATCAGCGACCTCCTCTCCGAATCGGTGTACTGTTCCACGCCCGCCCTATCCCTAACCTCTATATCCTCTTTTTCGACGGACGCCGAGCATGCTGTCGCATGGTTTATGTCGTCTTGAGGAGATGCCGCATCCATGGCTCCGGATTCCGAGACGAAGAGGAGGCTTGGGCTCGTCCAGGTCTACACCGGCAACGGCAAGGGAAAGACTACCGCCTGCCTCGGGCTGGCGTTCCGCGCCTCCGGAAGGGGGCTCAACGTCCTCATGTTGCAGTTCCTGAAGCCCGCGAAAGGATACGGCGAGCACCTGGCCGCCGAGCTGATCCCGAACCTGACGATCATCCCGATGGGAGCGGACCACATGTGCGGCAAGGAGGTGACCCGTGAGGAGGACGTCGCGCTCACCAGGGAGGGCATGAGGAAGGCCGAGGAGGCCCTGAAGTCCGGCGAATACGACCTCGTCATACTCGACGAGATCAACAACTCCATGGCGTTCGGACTGGCCACGCCCGCCGACGTCATCGCGATGCTGGAGAGCCGCGCCCCGCACACGGAGGTCGTCCTCAGCGGAAGGGGGGTCCCGAAGGAGATCGTGGACTATGCGGACCTCGTCACGGAGATGAGGCTGGTCAAGCACCCGTTCGACAAGGGGATCGGAGCCAGGAAAGGAATAGAGTACTGATAACCATGAGAGTCGTCGCAACAGACAAGGCGCCGCCGGCCGCGGGCCCGTATTCCCAGGCCGTCGTCCAGAACGGAACCGTGTACGTGTCGGGCCAGATACCCGTGGACCCTTCGACCGGGAGAATGCCGGAAGGCGCCGCGGCTCAGGCCAGGCAGGCGCTGGAGAATCTCAGGAAGGTCGTGGAGGCGTCCGGATCGTCCATGGACAAGGTCCTGAAGGTCACCGTATACCTGAAGGACATGGGCTCCTTCGCCGACGTCAACGCCGTCTATGCGGAATTCTTCTCGAAGCCGTACCCCGCCAGGTCGTGCGTGGGATGCCAGGACCTCCCGAAAGGCTCCCTGGTGGAGATCGACGCCGTGGCGTACATCGGCCGACGAGGTATCTCCGGTCGAAATCCTCCCTCTCGGCGCCGTGCAGGAAGCGGTAGTACGCCTGATGGGCCGAGATGCGGGAGACCTCCTAGACGTTCCTGCCCCCGGGCCCGACGCAATACCTCCCGGGATCGTATCCGACGTATCTCCTGGGCGCTTCCTAGGGAGGCGCCTCCGGCTCGTCCGGACACGGGTACGGGACCGACCTCCCGCCGGGCACGGCGTATCTGCGGTCGAACTCCTCCCTCTCCTTCCCGTACAAGAAACGGTAGGAGACCTCATGGGCGGAAGGATGGGAGACCTCCTAGACGTTCCTGCCCCCGGGCCCGACGCAATACCTGCGCGGATCGTATCCTAGATACGCGCGTCCCGGCCGGCTCATTGAATCACGGTCTTGGGGTTTACCAGCTTCCCGACCACCGCGTCCCTGACGAAGCGGTTGTACCCGCTCATATCGGGCTTCTCGTCCAGGATCCTCTGCGTCTCCTCCGCCACATGGGAGAATATGCCCTTGTATATCCTGCAGGAGTCCCCGGAGTTGTCCTCCAGGCCGCATTCGTGGTAGAAGTCCATGCTGCATCCGCCTCCGCAATAGTCGTAGATGGCGCACGAGGAGCACTTCTCCCTCCTCTTCACGGATCCTTCGAGGATCCTGGCGAACCCTTCTGACCTGAAGAGCTCGGAGATGGATCCCACGTCGTTCACGTTCCCCATGAGGAACTCCTTCGGGCAGGCCTTGGCGCAGGGGTACACGGAGCCGTCCGGATTGACGCAGATCCATTTCGTGAGGCAGGACGTGTGGGCGCAGTCCGAGGGGACGGGCTCCCCCAGGTAGTTCAGCATGTACAGGTAATGCGGGATCAGAGGTATCTCCGCCTCGGAATCGTGCAGCCAGTCGTCGAACGCCTCCAGGCTTCCCCTGACGTACTCGTCCGGGTCCGGGACGAGGCCCCCGCATCTGGCGCATCCGGCGGGGATGACGGGAGACAGGGAAACGTCCGTCCTCCTGTCGCGGAAGTAGCGGTATATCTCCCTCTGGCGGAGCGCCGTCTCCGCGCATATCGTGGCGCTGACGGAGTACTTGTTGTCCTTGTCGGAGAGCGAGGATATCGCCTTGGAGGCGTCGCCTTCCCTCAGGACGCCGTTGAAAGGGCCCTCGTAGGAGACGCCCACGTTGATCTGCTTCTGCCTGCAGTATGCCATCAGCCTCCTGTTCAGGCCGAGGCCGTTGGTCTGGATGGTGTTACCGTAACGGAAGGAGCCCTTCCCGAAGTGCTTCTCCTCCAGCTCGAGGGCCTTCTTGTAGAAAGATAACGGGAGCGTCAGCGGCTCTCCGCCGTGCCATATGAACCATGCGGCCTCGTACTCCTCGGAGACCATCCTGATGAGCTTCTCCAGGGTCTGCATGGAGATCTCGCCCGGAACGCGTTCATCGGGCGTATGATAGCAATGCTTGCAATCCGTGCCGCAGAAAAGCGTAGGCTTGACGACGACGGAAAGATACTGTTTCATGATGGAATCCAGCCCGCCGCGTACGATGCTGCGCGACGGGACGGTCCGTTCAGAAGGGCCAGTACGTCCAGACGCCGTTGAACCCGTGCGTGATGTAACAGCAGCAGGCGCAGCAGCAGATCACTCCGCCGGCCAGGCAGGCGTACCATCCGGAGGACGAGCAGCATCCCTTCTCGTCGCAGCAGCAGTAATCGCACTTTCCTCCGCCGTCGTGGTCGCCCTTGTCGTAACGCTCGGCATGCTCGCTCTCGGGGAGTCCGTGCATGGCGAACGCGGTAAAGGCGGACGGGGATTGGCTCTCGTAAAGCGCGGTCAGTTTATCGATAGCGGCTGCATCGCAGGACATCTGGTTCACCTTGTCCGAACTTCGCATTCGGTCAACGGGCGCTGTACTGTTTACCGATATTTAACGTTTCGTGGATTAGGTATAATATGGTTTTCTACCGCCAGAACGTCCGGCCAGGCCGTCGATGGGCAACGGTTATAACGAGCACTCCGATGGCCTCCCGATGTTCGGATACACCGTCCCTTCCTACCAGAGGCTCTCCCCCCTGGACCTGGCGAGGTACAGGAGGTACTACTGCGAGGGATGCCACCAGCTCAGGGACGGCTTCGGCCTTCCGGGGACGGCGACGGTGAACTTCGACATGACGTTCAACACCATACTCCTGGCGGGGGTCACCGGTGAGGCGCTGGAGTTCGACGGGACCAAGCGGAAGATTTGCGTCCTGGACTCCCCCAAGGCCGACTCGGACCTCATGAGGAGGATGGCCGCGTATACCATCATATTGACCAAATGGGAGCTCTACGACGACGAGACCGACAAGCCGTCCGTGAAGACCAAGCTCATATCCTCCGTGCTGGGAAAGGCCATGGAGAAGGCCGTGAAGGCATATCCGGAATACGACGAGATGGTCGGGAAGGGGTTCCGGGACCTGCGCAAGCTGGAGCTGGACGGATGCAAGGACGCCAGGATGATGGGCCTGACGTTCGGGAAGGGGCTCACGGGCGCCCTGAACGACTTCGCCGGAGACCATGCGTGCGAGGATCTGGACGTCCTCTTCGAGGAGCTCTCCGCCGCGGTCTACATTATGGACGCCATCGACGACCTCGGCGACGACTTCATGGACGGGACCTACAACCCGTTCCTCCCGGAGAAGGGGTTCGTGAACCCTGAGAGCTTCATCAACTCCAACCTCTACTCCCTGTCCGAGACGATCAACGCCACTGTCGGAAGCCTCCAGGCCCGCTACTCGAAGATAAGGCCGGGGATGTCCGGCAACGTCTCCCTGTGCGACAACATCGTCTATTACGGGATCCCGGAGTCGGCCAAGAGGGTCCTCACCGGCGACACCACCGCCAAGGCGAGCGTGAAGAACGTCCTCTCCAACAGGAAGGACAGGATGTCACGCGGGTCCTGAAGGATCGAAGAGCCCGCAGACGTCCAGCTCGTAGGTCTCGCGTCCGGATGCGGAGCAGACGCCGTTCCCGTAGAAGGAGCAGTTCTCGCAGCACCCCGGCCTGTACCTCCCGCAGGTGGAGTCCGGCCCGGTGGGACGGCCCTCCGGCACGCAACGCCACGAGTCCCCCTCATGGCGGCACAGCCTGCACGTCCTGCACTTGCGGTAGCTCTCGTCCGACATGGACGGCCGTAGGGTGGCGGCGTAGTAAACGGTTGCGCCTTCCTCCGCACGGCGCATCGAGCAATTTATGGTCATCCGCCGCATTCCGTCGGTTCGGAAGCGATACGATGATCTCAGACCTTATCGAAGAGGATGCGCGCAGCCTCGAGGAGATGACCGCCGAGCTCAACAAGGAGGCCAGCAAGCACCGCGAGGCCAGGGACAAGTACCACCAGCAGGCGTCCGTGCTGGCGGAGAAGCGCAACAGGCTTCAGCAGAGGGCGAGGGAGCTGTCGTCCCAGGCCCAGGTCTACCGCAAGAAGAGGGACGAATGCAACGCCGCCGCGAGGGACGCCAAGGCCAAGCGCGAGGAATGCAACGACCGCGCCGCCCAGATCCGCGCCAGAGGGGGCGTCGGGGACATCGACGGAGCCAGGTCCCAGGCGCAGGAGCACCACGCGACCGTGGTGAAGATGTCCGCGGACGGCCAGGCGAACCACGAGAAGATGTCCCAGCTCATGGACGAGGCGTCCAAGCTGAGGGACGAGGCCCAGGTCTGCCACGAGCAGTTCCTCACCTGCAAGGCCGCCGCCGACTCGGAACACGCCAAGCTCGTGGAGGTCCTGAAGAGAATCAGCGCCCTCAGGGACAATCTTCCCGACTGACGTCCGGGACGGGCAGATTCCTGACCACTCCCTGGACCAGGCTGAACGGGATCCCGAGGGAAATGGAGATCTTGACGGCGGGAACCCCCTTCGCGTACAGCTCCGCGATGCGGGACTCCGCCTCGGGGCCGAGCTTGGACTGGGCGCCCTTGGAGCTCTTCTCCGGCTCGTCCTTCTCGCTGTCCCAGTACCTGCTCCCGCAGTAGGGGCACTTGCCGGGGCGGCGGTCGTTGGATGCCGTCCACCTCCCGCCGCAGCGGACGCAGACGTGCTCCTTCGGAGGGACGTTCCAGCACTTCGACCCGCAGTTGGGGCAACGCTGGGGGTTCCCCCTGTGGGAGTTCCACTTGTGCCCGCAGCGGAGGCATTCCGCCAGGAGATTGGGGCTGTTCCACTTGATGGAACGGCACTCGGGACAGCGCTTGGGCAGCTCGCTCCCGCGTGGGAACCAGTCGTACGAACATCTGCAGCAATGCATGGGTGTCACGGATTCACGCTCGGCCATTAGTCTCCCTCCTTCGGAGAAATTAAGAGGATTGCGGCCTGCGGTAGCTCTCCCCCGGATTGGTGACGATCCGGATCCCTACCAGCCATAGCACGATCATCACGGACAGGCACAGCGGCACCATTACCGTGGACGACAACGCCACATAGAGCGCCACGACGCTCGATGCGAATATCGCCACGGCCGCGATCGGATGCCCCGTCACAAGCCCTCCGAGCCCTGGCACCAGCACCGACAGCATCACTGCCCATCCTGGACCGGAGGAGGAAGACGAGGTATTCTCGGCTTTGTACGTGCTGCCCTCTCCGGTATAGCCGCTCAGGGCGGCGAAGCAGTTGCCGCAGTAGACATCTTCGGAGCCCACTTCCTTTCCGCAGTTCGGACAGTACACGTCGCTAGTATCGTCCATTCAGAATATAATTCACACGGACGAAATTGATATGGTTTTAACATCCAATTATCTATATAATCCATTTTATATCATAAACTAAACGTCTTAGCTGAATGTGTCACCACCCGTATCTGAATCCCATCCAACACGCCATGTACACGCGGGCGTACCTCGGACGGCGGACCATGGCTGCGACGCCTTTAAGGATGCTCGCCTTTCCGGCCAGCGGCCGCATCGCGTCCTCCGCCTCGGCGTCCGTCCATCCGGAGACGGCGCGATGGGCGTCCATGAAGCGGCGGTCGAACATGACGCTCTTCCCGATCCAGCGCTCGTATCCGCGATAATCCCCGGAGGCGGCGGCCTCGGCGGCCTTCCTGCCGGATACCAGCGCGGCCCCGATTCCTCCGCAGGACAGGGGGTTTGGAAGGCACGCCGCGTCTCCCGTCAGAAGGCACCTTCCGCGCCTGACCTCCGGGACGCGGCCGACCGGGATGCAGCGCCCTCCGTGCGGGACCCCCTCCGGGACGGTCCCCTGCCCCTTCACGAACCCGACCGAGTTCAGGCCGCCGGACGAGGGGAACCTCCATGAATACGCGCCCGGCCCAGCTCCTCCGATATGGAACCTCAGGACGTCATCCGATTCGCCCGGGACCAGGGTGTTGACGGCCTTCACCATGACCTCCGGGCGGGTCCCGAAGACGTCCCTCCTCACCACGGAATGGGCTCCGTCCGCCCCTATGAGGCATTCGCAGACGAAGGCTCCGACGGTGGTCTCGACGAGGAATCCGTCCTCCAGGGACGCAACCGATGAGGCCCTCGCATGTATGCGGCGCGCCGACGAGGACGACAGGAGCCCTTCTATCATGGCGTTGCGGTCGATGACCTGTCCCTTGACGCCTATCTCTGTCGTGGAGGAGCCGTTGACGCTGATGCTTATCCTGTCCACGGCGCGGACGGAATGCTCCGTGCCGACCCCGGCCAGACGCAGCATCCTGTCGCTGACCGCCTCCCCGCATACGGAATGGTATCTGCGGTGCTGGCTGGAGGAAAGCCTTTCGAGGACGACGACGTCATCCGCCCCGAGGCGGGAGAGCCAGAATGCAGCGGACGCCCCCGCGGGACCGGAGCCCACGATGAGGAACTTGCACCTTGTGGACTCCATCGAAAGCACCGTGAATGAAAGAATGGCGGGCAGGAGGGGATTCGAACCCCCGGCTTGCAGCTTAGGAGGCTGCCGCCATATCCAGACTAGGCCACCTGTCCGTCGAATCCTCTGATTACCCTATCATATTTAACCTTGTTTGCTCGGCCACGGGATGCGACCATGCCGTTATCGACGCTCATAACATTATTAATCGCAACAAGTTATCATATCTGCATGACTACAGGGCGCAGAAGGAGGGTGATGGTCGCCTGCGTCACCTTCGAGACCTCCAAGATAGTGGACCCGGTCGACTTCTACGAGGCCAACGAGGTCCACCTGATCCACTATTCCAAGAATCCGGACGACGCCGACAACGTCTACAACGCGTTCTACAACCGCGTCGTCGAGATGATCCTCGCCATTCCGAGGAACATAGAGATCGTGGAGCATAACGAGGTCGTTTACGACTTCGGGGTGATGCTCAGGACCGTCCTCGAGATACTCCAATCCGACGACGGCGACCGCGAGGTCTACGTGAACGTCTCCGCCGGGACCTCGGAATACACCGCCGCGTCCACGATAGCGTCGATGATGGTCCCCGGGACCGTCCCGTTCTCCGTCAACACCAGGGAGTTCACCGTGGCCGGAGACCGCATCAAGGACCTCTACTACGTTGACGGGAAGCCCGTCGGGCTGACCAAGGTCGCCGGGGAGCCCAAGACCCTTCCGAGCTACAGCATAGACATACCCGAGGAGCACCTGGTCCGCGGGCTCAGGATCCTGGACGACAGGAACGCCAGGAAGCTGTCCATAAGCAGCCCGAACATGGTTACGGCCCTCAAGGAGGCCGGGATATGGTACAGGGACACCGAGGGGCGCGAGGACATGAAGACGTCCCAGCGCCAGACCGAGGCCGTGTACTACCAGAGGGACTTCGTGTCGAAATGGCAGAAGAGCGGATGGATCCGCAAGCACGAGATGACCGGGAAATACGTCCTCACCGAGCAGGGCAGGATCGTCATCGAGACGTTCTACACCGTATAACTTTCATAACTAGTATAACAAATATAACAAGTTAATGTTATTATACGCAATCCGCCATGTAGAACCGCTCTCAGGAGCAGGAGAACACACATGGCGCAATACAGACAGACGGTGCTGATGCCTCTGCCCAGGCAGCACCTCTCAGAGAAGGACTGGTATTCGAGGAACCCACGCGGAAGAAGGCAGGACAACAGGCGCGGAGAGGAGATCAACTCCATCATCGCGTTCTTCAAGCGAGGTGGCCCTTGCATCGAAGATTATAAAGGAGCTGATGCATCGCCCGGCCATGGAGTATCCGGAGAAGCGTTTCAGGCTGACCGACGAGCCCGTCGAGGACGACGACTCCTGCGCGTCGGTGGCGGGGAAAAGATTCAGAAGATGCGTCGGATGCGTCCGCTGCCTGACGGAGACGCCGGGCAGATGCGTCCTCAAGGACGGATTTCCCGAGATCTCCGACAGGATCATGGATTCCGACGTGCTGGAGATCCGTTCCGAATCCCACAAGAACGGCATGAGCCCTACGATACTCAAGCTCTCGGAGAGGCTGAGCAACGAGCTCCAGGCGTTCACCGAACTCGGGGGCAACAAGCCCAGAAACAAGGAGGAGGTGCGCCTGAGGAAGATCGTGATCGTCATGAGGGGAGACATGAAGGACAGGAAGTCCTTCGAATCGGAGACCCTGGAAAGCCTCAGGATGGGGCCTGTAGAAGAAGTGGAGTTCGAATACGTTTGATGCACGGAGCCCCCAGAGGGGACCCCGTGCGGTGAGAATCACTCCTTCTTGGGGACGTCCCAGACCTGGAGGAACTCGACCCTGTCGATGCCGAGGACCTGCCTGAGGTCGGCGACGAGCTTGTACTTGGCGATGGCCCAGTTGGAGTCGTACTTGCACAGGTCGGGCTCGGTGACGACGACCTTGTCATCGGAGACGGCGAACTCAAAGCCCTCGGTCATGGAGAAATCGGCCTCGACGACGGCCTTGGCCTTCTCGACGGGGTCGGTGACCTCCTCGACCACGGTGAACTTGTACATCAGGTCGTGGCCGGCGAGGGGGTTGTTGAAGTCGACCTTGACGCGTCCGGCTCCGACGGAGGAGATGACTCCGCTCTTGTTGCCGACGGTGACGGTCATGCCGGGCTGGGGGTACTGGTTCCTCTCCCTGTCGATGAAGTCCTTGATGGGGCGGTACTCGACGTTCTTGGGGTTCCTGGGACCGGCGGCCTTCTCGCAAGGGATGGTGACCTCGTACTCCTTGCCGATCTCGGCGGAGGCGATGGCGTCCTCGAGATCGGGGAAGAGCCTCTTGGTGCCGATGATGTGGGCGACGGGCTCGTAGGGGACCTTCTCGTTGTAGATGCCGGCCTCTTTGGCGGCCTCGGCGATGTTGGTGTCGTAGAGCCTGTCCTCGTCGGCGAGGTACGCCTTGAAATTGAAACGGATGAGCTTCTTTGCTTCGTCTGCCATAATTACACCTTTATCAAGATGAAACGGATGGGCTGGCGATGTGGTTAACTATCTTAAACGTATCGGACGGGCCTGATAGGGCAGGAAAACGGTTATATCGGAAACGAGGATACGACGCTCAAGGCCACTTTTGCATAGCCCGGTAGTGCGGCTGACTTGTAATCAGCAGGTCGGGGATTCGAATTCCTCAAGTGGCTCCATTCTTTCTTCACGATGTGCTTATACTTCTACGGATTACACGAGAATCCAGATTCTTCTGCAAGATTCTGAGACCCCTCCGTTAAGACCGCCCCCATGGTGATTTCCATAGGTCATAAGTCCTCTGAAGTTCAGCGTCCCGATATTGGGAGGAGGCGATGGGATCCATCCCTCCTCCGCAGACACCGTAGTACAAGGGGTCCGCACAGCCCTTTGATCTCGAGCCGTCATCCGAACAGGGAGCCCCATGACGACGACGCCCCTACCACGAAGGTCTTCCTGATCTTGTTCACGGAGTAGTTGTAGCTGAAGACCTCCCCCAGATCGTATCCGGTGCCGGTGGTCTCGCAGAGGACGTACTTCTTGCCGCTTATCGTGACGACCTCGTCCCCGTAGTTGTCCTTGTCGTTGGGGAAGTGTATGGACGCCATCGCATGGTCGTAGAACACGATCAGCGCCGTATCGTAGCCCATCGCCTTCATCAGCGTACAATACAGGATGGACGAGTCCTCGCAGTCCCCTCCGCCGTCCCAGAACGTCTCGGCGGGGTACTTCCAGTACTCCTCCGCATGGCGGGACACCTCGTCGTACTGGTACGGGATGGTCTGCACGCATATCATGACGAACTCGGCGAACTCGCGGTCGGTCATGGACTCCTGCTGCCTGTACTTCAGGAGCTCGGCGCACATCAGCCGCACGTACTTGTCGTCCACCGTGAAATAGGGGGACACGTCGGAGTATGACTGGAACGCGTCCCTGGCCTTCCCGTTGCTGGTGTACTCGTACACGTCGCTGTACTTGACGTCGAACGAGATCGTGTACTTCTTTCCGTACGGGTACCAGAACGAGGTTCCGTACTCCCAGGTGACCGAGAATTTGACGGACTTCTCGATGTACAGCTTCATGATGCAGTGCACCGGCTCGCTGCTGTCGACGAGCGTGACGATTCCGTTGAGGCTGGAACCGAATTTGACCCCGTTCTTGAACTCCTTCGTGGTTCCGTCGTCCAGCATGACGGTCACCGGGCTCTTCAGCCCGTAGTCCTCGAAGTACAGCTCGCTCTCCTCGTAGGTGATGTATTCCTGCGTGGAACGGGCCTCGTACACCTTGTCTGGGGTGGGGCGGCTGTCGACCAGAGTGCGGGACTCGGTGAAGAGCCTCCCGTCCACGTACCATCCGCCGAAGTCGTAGCCGGAGGCGGTCAAGGTGAACGTCTCTCCGATCCTCGCCGTCCCGGGATCGGCGACATGGATCCCCCTGTACGCGTAGACCCGGGGCTCGAACTCGGTGACCGGGTCGAAGGTGAGCGCCCTGCTGAAGGTGTATGTAAGGTTGACCCCGTTGATGGAGGACTCCATCCTGAGGGCGTATTTGCTGCGGTAGACGTACTGGACGTCCTCCTCGGATTCCCAAACCTCGCACAGGTACGACCCCTTCTCCCCGAAGAAGTCGCCGGCTATCGTCTCGTTCCCCTTGTAGACGTAATCGAGGTCGTCGTCGGAGACCTCGTCAGTCCAGTAGTAGTCGGTCGTGTCGATGCGGTCGCCTCCGAACGGCCCCAGTCCGCCGATCCTCAGGTTCGTGTCGCGCTGGACGTAGTATGCGCCGTCGTTGTACGCCGCATATTGCCAAGACATCGTGCCGGAGTACTTCTTCTTGAAGAGGAACGAGTCCGCATACCCGTCGATGTCCATCACGAACCCTGTGCCCACCAGGTTGTCCGCCCAGGAGGCATAGAGGACCTGGTCCCCCGTGACGGACGCGAGTATCGCCCCTATGGGCACCGTGCACGCCTCGTCCGTGTACCATCCCTCGAAGAACCTATCTCCGTTCTCGGGAACGGGAAGGTCCGTGTACTTCCCCGAGGTGTATTTGGAAGGGGCCCCGTCATCGAGGACGCCTCCGTTCAGCACGTACGTTATGCCGTATTCGACTCCGCCGGGGCTCACATCGCCCCCGTTGTCGCTGTTCTCTTCCGCCGGGGCGAAAAGAACGACCGCGCCCGCTATCGCCGCGATCGCGACTATGAGAACGATGAACGCCGCTCCTCTTGACATACGACAATGAAAGCCGTTGCCGTGATTTATAGTTGAATGCCAGCAAGACGGCCTGTGACGAACAAGAGGAAACGAAAGACTGTTGCAATCGTTGCTTTGAAAACCCGCGATACGACCCTGAAGAACCCTTCGGACCAGTCGACCATCCCTGCGGTTACATTATTAATCAACCAAAACATGGCGTGCCGTGACCGACGACCGCTATTTCGACGACGTTCTTTCAGACTACGTAGACAGAAGCCCGTTCCCCCTGGATTCGGACATCTATGCCCCGGGCGTCACGCGGGGCTCCGCGAGGATCTCCGACGTCGCCGAAAGGTTCTCGTGCACCGTATCCGAGGCGGCCGCGGCGGTATTCGCCTACGCGCTGTCGCGTTTCATAGGAAGCAGGGACGTCGTCTTCACGGTCGAGGAGAAGGGGAGGTCGTTCCCGATACGCGTGGATTGCGGCGACAGAAGCTCCGAAGAGTTCGTATCGTCCGCGAGCGATGCGCTCAGGAAGGCCTCGGCGACCGGGGCATCCTTCGCCCAGGAGGATTTCGAGCGGTACGACATCGGACAGGACGTGGTCTTCGGCGAGATAAGGAAGGACGAGAGGACCAACCTGGCGTTCCGCAACGACGGCGACTCCATGAGCCTGTACCGCTCCTCGCACGTTTCCGAGAGGACCGCCGAACGCTTCCTGGACGTCTGCAGGAGAATCGCGGAAGGGCTCCTCGAAAAGGAAAGGCTGTCTTCCATCGGCTATCTCGACGGCCGCGACCTGGAGCTCATGGACTCCCTCAACGACAACGCTGAGAAGATGAGGTTCCGCAACCTGTCGGAGATGTTCGAGAAGACCGTCTCCGAATGCCCGGACAGGACATTCTGCAGGTATCTGGACAGGTCCATGACTTACGCCGAGGCCGAGAGGGTCACCCGCGCATGCGCATCTGAGCTCCTGGACGCGGGAGTGAAAAGAGAGGAATGCGTCGTCATAGCCATCTCGAAATCGGAATGGTATCTTCTGGCCCCCGTGGCCATCGTGCGCTCGGGCGCCTGCTACGCATCCATCGACCACCGCATGCCCGACGAGATGGCCGCGATGATCATCAAGGAGACGCGGGCCGGGATCGTGCTGGTAGATTCCCAGACGAAAGAGCGCATGACGAAGATCGCCGGCCTCTTCGGGTGCAGGATGATCGACGTAGCCGATTTCGGGAAGAAAGGCGTTTCGCGCGACCTCCCCATGGACGCCGGCCCGGATTCGATCGCGTACATACAGTACACGTCGGGGACCACCGGCGTCCCCAAAGGCGCCGTGGTTCGCCACGCCGGCGTGATCAACCCCATGACGAACGACGACCTCAGGTTCGATACCCCCCATGGAGGATGCTTCGCGATAGCCTCCACCCCGAGCTTCCTCGCGTTCCACGTCGAGTTCTGGAGCTGCGTCTACTTCGGAAAGACCGTGGTGATCGTGCCGGACGACCTGCGTTACGACATCGCGTCCCTGAACAGGTTCTACTCGGAGAACGGAATCGACACGGCGTTCCTGATAACGCCGCTGGCCAAGCTGTACGTGTCCAACGTCGAGAAGAGCCCCCTCAAGACGCTCTCCATCGGCGGAGAGCCGACCGGCTGCTTCGAATACGACGTCGACGTCGACCTGAAGGAGGGGTACGGATGCACGGAGTACGGGTGCATCGCATCCACGAGGGTACGTGACAGGACCGACCCCAGCAGCGTCGGGAAGGTGGCATGCAACACCAAGGCCTACATACTGGACGACGAGGGGAGGAGGGTCCCCTACGGGGCCGTCGGGACCCTGCACATAGCCGGGCCCGCCCTGACCAAGGGCTACCTCTTCCGCAACCAGGACGACGCCTCGTCCTTCCGCAGGAACCCGTTCTGCAACAAGCCCGGGTACGAGAGGCTGTTCCGCGTCGGAGACACGGCCAGATTCCTGCCGGACGGCACCCTGGGAGTGCTGGGGCGCAAGGACGGCCAGGTGAAGGTGAGGGGATTCCGCGTGGAGCTCACCGAGGTTGAGACGGCGATCCGCAGGTGCGAGGACGTCGTGGACGTCTGCGTCACTGCCCCTAGAATAGGAAGCGGGACCCGCAGCCTCGTGGCATACGTCGTAGGAAGGCGGAGGTTCAGCCAGGAGGAGATCGGAAGGATAGTCCGCGAGACCAAGGCCGAGCACATGGTCCCGTCGTACGTGGTCAACCTGGAGATGCTCCCGATAGGGAGGACCGGGAAGATAGACAGGAAAGCGCTCCCCGTGCCGGAGCCGGAAGGAAGCGGGGCGGCGCCCTCCGACGGCCCGGAGAGAATCGTCTGCGAGTGCATGTCGAAGACGCTCGGGGTCCCTGCAGGGCCCGACGACGACTTCATCGCCCTCGGCGGGGACTCCCTGAAGGCCTCCGCCATGGCCGTGAC
>JAEEGF010190367.1_pt1 | contig 14725 bp, 11 predicted proteins | sample 9134171 | NCBI WGS metagenome assembly JAEEGF01 (sample SAMN16246542, study PRJNA631951) | gut metagenome | biome: gut microbiome; feature: rumen; material: AP-attached | host: Bos | place: Iran: Karaj | collected 2018-10 | reverse complement strand
TCCTGGAATCCCACAAAAGCAGTATAGGAATTGTATTCATCCAGCACCACACGGAAAGCCGTGTCCGTAACAACTGCGGGATTGTTCCTCTCCGTCCTGATAACAGAGAGCGTTTCGGAGGCTGTAAGTTCAGGATAGGATACTGTTATGCCATAAACTTTTTCAGGCTCCTTGCCGCAACCGGCCATCAGCACGGCGGCGAACATGATCATACCAAATGCAATGTTTTTTCTCATGATGTCGAATTTTATGTTGTTACAACAGTAAAACGTTTTTAACCCCCGGTTTATTACAGGGAGGAAAAAAAAAATCCCAAACACCTCCGACTTCACCGAAGCGGACTGGATATATCTCCATTTTCCATTGCTGACTCTCCTATGCAACTCCTCCGGAGTGTTTCATTGACTTGTTTGTTGCTAAGAGGGGCATATAATGTTTTGATAAACGGAATAGACGCCGCTATCCGAACAAATCTGAGTGAGTTCCGGTTTCCAGCATAAGCAGGGTTAGATGAGTGTCGTTCTGTTCCCAAATGAGCAGCCAGTCCGGTTCAATATGGCATTCCCATGTCATGCCGCCTTTATACCCTGAGAGCTTGTGAGGCTTGTACTTACGCGGCAACACGCCGCGTACGCGGAGAATATCAACTAATTCCGCTATTTTGTTCACATCTAATCCTCGCCTATTGCACAGTTTGACGGCCCGTTTGAACTGCGATGTGTAGTTAACCGTATACATCCCTTAATCTTCTAAGCATTGACGAATAAGGTCTGCGCCATCCTTGGCACTATATACACGCCCGGCGGCCACATCCTCGTAGGCCAGTTCAATACCAGTCTTGCGGTGGGATTTCAACGGGGTCTCAGATATTTGAAAAAAATCTAAAGAGCGGAGAATCTCCACAATACTGCGGGCCGCTTTGTTGCGTCCGTCGTATGATATTGTCAGTGTTGCCATTATATTATGTTATGTTATTTCAAACTGTATCATTAACGCCAATTATCCATTTTTATTGCCTGATTAGAAAAAAATATTGCATCAAGGTCCGATGCAATAATTCAAGTTTCACGGCGTTATATTCGTATGGGAAAACGCAATGCTAACAATAAATCAGACAAAATGAGGCCAAAATTATCCAGTGGAATTTTTGTTGCCACGCTGCTGTTATGCGCAGCAATGCCTGCCATTGCCAACGACGGCACCTATTATACAAAAGGGAACCAGCTGGTGCCGCTAATGGAGACCGACATCAGCGTGCGTAAGGAAATACTTACCATCAGCCTGATGGACAACGGTTATGCCCGCGTGGATGTCTATTACGAATTCTGGAATCCGGGCAGCAAGACAAAACGCCTGCTGATGGGCTTTGAGGCGGATCCGCCCTACAACGACGACTACAAGTTCCACCCCAGCGGCGCACACCCGAACATCCGGAATTTCACCGTTGAAATAAACGGACGCAACCTTGCCTGCAACACTGCCGCCTGTGTGCGAGATTCCCTTCCGCTACAGATGGTTGACACCTCAAAACGCTATTGGATATTTGATAACAACGACCTCTATGAGGAAAGTAACAGGGAAGACGAAGACTTTCCCATTGACATTAAAGCTGGCATTACGTTTTCATACGTCTATTATTTCAACGCTGATTTCCAGCCGGGTCTCAACCGAGTGCATCACACCTACACCTACCGCATGTCGGTAGTTGTGGGAGTTCCCTACCTGTTAGATTACAAACTGACTCCAGCCGCACGTTGGGCAGGCGGTAAGATTGACGATTTCACGCTTATTGTATGTGCCGACAGCACGGCCAAACATTTTGTGATTTTGGAAGACGCTTTTCCTGAGGGAGAGTTTGTCGTCAGTAGAGGAGCGGGAAAGATACGCAAAACTGGCGAAAATCCCTATTGCTCATCCTGGTCAGGGGATAATTATGAGTTTGCATTGCGCAATGGTGCTGTTCAGATCCACCTCACCGATTTCCATCCGCAGAATGAACTCCGTATCATGGGGATGGGTTATAATGAATGCTGTGACAAAAAAGGTGCCTTTCATATCGGAGCCACTTACGACCGTTCAGACCCTATTTTCTTCACATATGATCCTAACAAGGTTGTGCCTGCAGATAAGGCATTTCTGAAGCGTGTAGTCCACAACCTGCCCTATGCCCATCGCGGCCACGTGTTCCGCGATGCGGCCCTGCGCCGCTATTTCGAATCGCTTTGGTGGTACATGCCCGACCCCAACTACAAGGACGACACCTCCGACTTCACCGAAGCGGACTGGAAGTATCTCCATGCGGAGTTTTAGTACGGATGTTTTTTCAGAAAAGCCTCTTTTTCTCCTTTCGGAAACACTTGCAGTCCGATTGCTCCGCCGCCATATTGGAACAAAGTGCTGTCATTGTAGGGTATCAGCGTGTCATCGTTCAAAGCATTCTCCTTTTCTTCTTTAGTCATGGGGCGGTTGTATAGGACGAAATCATATTTTCCCAAACCAATCCGACGAAACCATATTTCCGTGCTTTCCGGATAGTTACGCGAGGCTTCAACACCGATGCACCCCATGGTTTTCAATTTTTCACGGATATTTACATACTCCTTCTCCGTCAGCCCGACCACTTGCATCAGGGAATCGCGTTTGCTGTCGGAGTCCACTTCCCAACTAAAGGAATCGGAATCTGCGGATTTTACACGGAATATCCCCTGTTTGTTACCTTCGAATTCAAGTTGTATTGCCGTGCTGTCGTCAAGGACGGACTGCATGTAGTCGCTCAACTCCCTCATTTCCGCCTTGTGTTCTTCATAGTGTTTCGCCATTATGTCAGGATTGCAGGAGGATTTGGGATTCGGAATCAGCGAACATGCTATAAAAAGCAGAAATGTCGCTATTCCGCAAACAAACATCACCTTGTGCCATACGGTTTTGAAACGACAGGACTTGATAAATGCTATGATAAACAAAATAAAGGAAAAAATAGGCAGATAACAGAACATCAGATTGAACAAGAATGCAGTTGTCAAATTGTCAATCCAAAACCATATAATGTCCGCCATCAGCAGCACGGAGCATACAATCCCTATCTTCACCATAACGGCACGCTCGCGCGTGACCTTTTTTCCCGGATTCAGTTCCTCATTATTATTGTTCATGTTATTTAGTTGTATCTTTCACAAATATAGTCGGTTCGCATCTTTCCATTGCTGACTCTCCTATGCAACTCCTCCGGAACAGTTCTTCGACTTGTTTGTTGCTAAGAGGGGCATGTCGCAATATTTATTCCGTTGCGAATTCGTTAAATAGTTTTTGCATTTGAGGCTTAATTTCTGGGATATCTACTGTCACAACATCCCATACAGCTTGTGGAACGATGTTGAAATAATCATGCACCAGAACATGGCGCATTTTTTCCATGAGTTTCCACGGCAGTTCCGTATGAGCGGCCTTAAATTCTTTTGTCAGATTATAAGCGGCTTCACCAATAATCTGAATGTTATAAATGACTGCAAATTGGGTTCTTTTGTCAGACACAAACTCATTATATTCCATATTTCGCGTAAATTCCTCAATATGGGATATGGCATTCAGCATGTGTTCCAGCCTTCCAGGGTCACGAGCGGTCTCTCTCATAAATAAGTTTTTTGTCTTTATTGGCTGTGCGTTCCGCAAATGGCAGCAAGGCACCCTCTTCCACCATATCCACTTCCCGCTGCAGCAAATCCTCCAAATCAATAATTATAGCGGAATACTTAAGAAGTCCGATGGAGGCGTTTTTCCGGTCAAACCGCACCAACAGGTCCACATCGCTGTCCTCACGCTCCTCGCCACGGGCATACGAGCCGAACACCCAGGCCTTCAACACCGGCTGGGTGGCGAAATAATCGCTAATCCGTTTGACTAACTGCGCGTCCATCTGTTCCAAAAATATTTGACCGCAAAAATAATCAAAATTCGGATACGGAAATGGCTTTGCGGAAAATATTATACAATTCCCCAGACACCTCCGACTTCACCGAAGCGGACTGGAAGTATATCCATGCAGATTTTTAGTACGTTACAAGTAGGGACTGAACACCGGAATTATTTATAGGTGATGTGCTTTTCCGCCAAGTCCATAATCTTTTTGAAAAAAAAAAATTAACAATCTTGTTAAACCATATTGAAAAATTGTTTATTTTTGCAACATGAAGAACACAAACGCTAACAACATCTATATCAAATGAAAGACAAGAAGAACTGCGAACAGGCGATCCTGCGGGCCGCCGAGGCGGAATTCCTTGAGAAGGGTTACACCGGCGCACGCACCGTCACGATCGCGGAGCGGGCCGGCATCACCCACGCCCTGCTGCACTACTACTTCCGCAGCAAGGAGCAGCTTTTCCAGCGAATATTGCAGGAAAAGGTGCATCTCTTCGCCGCACAAATCTATCCGGTGCTGATGGACGAACACATCGCCTTTCCGGACAAAATCCCGCAAATCATGGGGCAGCATTTCGACTTCCTGACGGAGAATCCGCTGCTGCCGCGCTTTCTTTTGAACGAGGCTGTCCGTCATCCCGAATCGTTTGCAGAAATCCGGAAAAAAATGGAACCGCTGCTTAAGAACTGCCCGCCCGTCATACAGGAGCAGATCGACAATGAGGTGAATCAAGGAAGGATGCAGCCTATCGGCGCCGTCACACTGCTGCTTGACATGCTTATGCTGAATGTAAGCACAATCATGTGCTTGCCGGTTTTCCGGCTCTTCTATGAACAGGAACCGGAAGAGCTGCGCATTCTGCTACAGGAGCGGAAGCACGAAAACATCACACTGATGCTGCAGAGGCTGCAGCCCTCCACAGCGCAACAAGAACAAAGGGACTAAAGAATTTTCAGAACAATGGACAATTTGGAACAACGCAACATACCCACATATTTCGCCGGTATCGACATCGGCTCCACGACCCTGAAAATAGTTGTCACCGACAGTGACGGGCGGATGCTTTTCAGCGACTACCGCCGACACAACACCGACATCCGTGCGGCCGCCGGTGAAACGTTCCGCGCACTTTGGGAAAAGAGCGGGGAATGCCGTCTGGCCTGCGCCATCACCGGCTCGGTCGGGATGGGCTATGCCGAACGGAGCGGAATCCCCTTCATCCAGGAGGTGGTGGCCTCCGCCGAACTGGTGAAGCAGCGTTTTCCGCAGGTCTCAACCTTCATTGACATCGGCGGTGAGGATTCGAAAATGATTTTTTTCGCGGAGGGGAAATCGCCGGACATCCGCATGAACGGCAGCTGCGCGGGCGGCACCGGAGCATTCATCGACCAGACCGCCTCACTGCTCGGCGTAGAGACCATCGAACTCAACGCCCTCGCGGAAAAATCGGAAAACATCTACCCCATCGCATCGCGCTGCGGGGTCTTTTCCCGGACTGACATACAGAACCTCGCAAGCCGTAACGTGAGCAAGAGCGACATCGCCGCCTCGGTGTTCCACGCGGTCGCCATGCAGGTTGTCTCCTCGCTGGCGCGAGGAATGGACATCACGCCGAAGCTCTTCTTCTGCGGCGGGCCCTTCCACTTCCTGCCCGCGCTGAAAAAGGCCTTCCTAAACCTGCTGCAACTGGACGAATCCGACTGCATCACAGCGGAGGATGCGCGGCTGATTCCGGCATGGGGCTGCGCGCTGATGGCACGGCAGAAGGCTGGAGCGGACGGCAAAATGGAAAAGCTGACGCCACTTTCCGAGCTGCTTGCCGCCATGGATGGCAAAAGCGGAGAAACATTCGAAACACCCATTTTCAAAAGGCTTCCAGCACTTTTCAAGTCTGAAAGCGAATTCGAACAATGGAAGAACGCCAAGGGAGCGCACGAGGTGCCGCGCACCGATTGGGACGCCCTCTCCGACCCAGACTGCTTCCTCGGCATTGACTCCGGCTCCACCACAACAAAAATAGTCCTGATTGACAAGAAAAAACGGATTATATATCAGGACTACCTGCGCAACGAGGGCGACAGTTTCCGCGCCATGCTGAAAGGAATGGAGCGGCTGCGCGAGGAGGAGGAAAAGCACGAGCGCAAAATCCGCATCCTACACAGTGCTGTCACCGGCTACGGCGAAAACCTCATCAAGACCGCCTTCGGGCTGCACGAGGGCATCATCGAGACCATCGCACACTACATGGCCGCCAAGGAGATATTGCCGGACGTAAGCTTTGTGCTGGACATCGGCGGGCAGGACATGAAGGCCATTTTTATTGAGAACGGGACAATCAAACGGCTGGAAATCAACGAAGCCTGTTCGTCAGGATGCGGATCGTTCATCGAAAACTTCGCCAACATGCTGCACTATCCCGTAGCGGAGTTCGCAAGGATGTCCTGTTTCGCCAAGGCACCCTGCGACCTGGGCACCCGCTGCACCGTCTTCATGAACTCCAAGGTGAAACAGGCGATGCGCGAGGGTGCAGGTGTGGATGACATTGCCGCCGGATTCTCCTACTCAGTGGTCAAAAACTGTCTGTTCAAGGTTTTGAAGCTAAAGGATGTGAAGGAATTGGGCAACCGCATCGTCGTGCAGGGCGGGACATTCCGCAACCTCTCCATTGTCAAGGCATTGGAGGAACTGACCGGTGTAAAGGTGGCCTATTCGGACATTCCCGAACTGATGGGAGCCTACGGGGCCGCACTCTACGCATTGGAAACACAAGGCGCGCAAAAACCAATACTTACCATCGGACGATTGGCATCATCCCAGGCCTACGACGCCAGCTTCGAACACTGCACAGGCTGCGAGAACCAATGCACAGTCAAGGTGTTCAAATTTTCAAACGGCAACACATTCTATGCAGGGAACAACTGCGAGAAAATATATTCCAACCGGAGCGAAAAGAGCGCAAAGGGGCACAACCAGTATCAGGAGCGCTACAGGCTGCTCTTCCAGCGCACCTTCCCGAAGGAGCGCAAACCCCTGATGACCATCGGCATTCCGCGCGGATTGGGCATGTACGAGCACTACCCCTTCTGGCATACCCTGTTCACCGAATGCAACCTGAAGCCGGTGCTTTCGCGCCCATCGACCAACCCGCTGTACGGGAAAGGCATCCGCACCATCATGTCCGACAACATCTGCTTCCCGGCCAAACTGATGCACGGCCACATCATGGATCTGGTGGAGAAAAAGGTGGACCGCATCTTCTACCCCTACTCCATCTTTGAGCGCAAGGAGGACCCAAAGGCGCGGAACAGCTACAACTGCCCTGTGGTGGCGGGCTACTCGGACGTGATCCGCTCCTCGATGGATCCGGAAAAGAACTACGGAATCCCGTTGGATTCGCCCAGCACCTCGTTCAACAACGCGAAACTGCTGAAAAAATCCTGCACAGCCTATCTTAAATCGTTGGGCGTGAAGGGGAACGTGATTGAAAAGGCCTTTGAAAAGGCGCGGAAAACGCAGGACGAGTATGTATGGACTCTGGCCGAACAGAACCGTCACATCCTCGAACGGGCAAAAAAGGAGAACCGCATGGTCATCCTGCTGGCGGGCCGCCCCTACCACACCGACCCGCTGATCCAGCACAAGATAGCCGACTGCATCGCCGACATGGGCATCGATGTGATCACCGAGAACATCTCGCTCCTGAACGGGGACGAGGTATATGACGAAATCAACGGCATCTCTCAGTGGGCCTACCCCAACCGCATCCTCAAGGCGGCACGTTTTGTTGCCGGCAGCGACGAGAACATCCATTTTGTGGAGCTGACCTCCTTCGGCTGCGGCCCCGACGCCTTCATCATCGATGAGGTCAACGAGGTGCTCAAGCGTAAAGGCAAAAGCCTGACTCTGCTGAAAATTGACGATGTGAACAATATTGGTTCGCTGCGGCTGCGCATCCGCTCACTTGTGGAGAGCCTGAAATTCCACCACACATACTCAGCCGAGCAGCCGGTAAAGAAACTGCCGGTCTATACCAAAGCGGACCGGCACCGCAAAATTCTCGCCCCCTATTTTGCCGAAGGCTATTCGGAGTTCCTGCCCGCCATTTTCAAGCTGATGGGCTACGAACTGATCAACCTGCCGATGGGCAGCAAGGAGGCGGAGGAGACAGGTCTAAAATATGCCAACAACGAGGTCTGCTACCCCAACACGCTTGTGGTGGGCACCATCCTGCGGGAGCTTCAGAGCGGCAAATACAAGCCGGACGAGGTGGCTGTGGCCATCACCCAGACAGGCGGGCAGTGCCGCGCATCCAACTACATCGCCATCATCAAGGACGCGCTCCTCTCCGCAGGGTTTGACAATATTCCGGTGGTCTCCGTAGCATTCGGCGACACCATGATGAACGAGCAGCCCGGCTTCGAGCTGAAGCTGAAGGGCAACATCCGCATCACCTACTACACCCTGCTCTACGCGGACTGCCTCTCAAGGCTATACTACGCATCGTTAGTGCGCGAAAAGGAGAAGGGGCTTGCCAAACAGCTGCGTGACAAATACACCGAGGCGGCCTTCCCGATAATCGAGCGCCGCGACCACAAGGCTCTGCTGAAACTCTTTGAGGAGGCCGTGGCCGAATTCGACAGCGCCATCCTGCATAAGGAGGGCATACCTGTCATAGGAGTTGTAGGTGAAATATATGTGAAATACAATTCGTTCAGCCACAAGAACGTGCTGACATGGCTGGCGGAACAGGGCGTAGAGGTGATGGCACCATCCATGTACAACTTCTTCTTCAACAGCTTTGTAAACAAGCATATAAACAAGAAACTGCACATCAAGGAGGTAGATTTGCCGCTCTTTATCACTGACACCATCTACAAACTGGCCTACGGCATCGCCAAAAAATTCGATGCCATCGGGCGCAGGTTCAAGTACTACCGTCCCTTTGCGGACATTTTCCACGATGCGAAGCTGGCCTCCAACGTCATCAACCTGACCGCAAACTTCGGCGAGGGCTGGCTGATTCCGGCGGAGCTTTGCAGCATGGCGGAGCAGGGCATCTATAACGCCATCAGCCTCCAGCCCTTCGGCTGCATCGCCAACCACATCATTTCAAAGGGTATTGAGAAGCGGATAAAATCGATTTATCCGAAAATGAACCTGCTCTTCCTCGATTTCGACGCCAGCACCTCCGATGCAAACGTCTTCAACAGGCTGCATTTCATGGTGAAAAATGCAAAGGAGCAGTAAAATCCTTACGGCAGCATCACCACCTTGCGAACCTGGGTGCCCTGGCTGGAGGTGAAGCGCACCCAATAGGCGCCAGGCGCGGGAAGACGGCACTCGGTCCGCTCCGCGGTGAGGGTCCGCGATTCCAGCAGCTGGCCGGAAACCGAACAGACCTCCATCTGCACAGGACTTGTTGCGGAATGCTCCACAAAGAAGCTGCCGCGAGCAGGATTAGGATAGAGCTTGAGCGGCCAAGCCCCCTCCGTCTCGTGCAAACCGACACCGTGCGGAAGCGTGCGGAAAGAGTTTTCGCTCCAGTCGCTGATGGTGTCGGTGCATGTTACCTGCATCCGCACACGATAAAGCGTGTTCGGCAGCAGGCCTTTCAAATCAAACTGCCCGACATGCAGCACGGTGTCAGCCAGCAGGCTGCCGCCGTCAATCAGGCACTGAAGATGGTAGCTGTAGCCGCGCGTGGTATCGGCCTGCCATAGCAGCCGCGCACTATTCTCTGTAAGCTCACTCACATCGAAACCGCGGACCGTGTCGCATGGCTCCTTCGGTGTTCGGAAGGTGCAGACCGGGGTCCACGGTCCGTACATGTTCAAGCCGAACATGGCACGCACATAAACATCATATTCAGTCTGGGAAGAGAGTCCGGTAACCGTAAATTTGTTCTGGATGGCGTTCTGCACAACCATGCTGTCCAGTTCGGTGCCGTGCGGCCCGCTCGCCACCTGCCAGGAGAAGGCCTTTGACTTTTTCCAGCTGAGGAAGCAGCGGTCAAACTTCAGCGAATCGACGGCCAGATCCTTCACAGTATCAATCGTGTAATAGCTGAGGCTCAAGTTGTCAACCGTAAGCGTAGAGCCCTCCACGCCTCGCGACAATGAGGAGAGGAACAGAAAGATGACCGAATCGGGAAAACAGTCGGCAAAATGCAGATAGTCCACATTGAATTTCTTAAAACTGGAGGAAGGCTGCAGCAGCGAAATCCCGCCGCCGGAGAGCCTTGCCGCCGGAACGGTGTCGGTTGTGTCGGTGGAGACGCAGAGCATCAGTAGGATACCACGGTCGGCAGTGTCGGGCAGGTTCTGACCCACCTTATATTTGTAATAGCCTGTCAGACGATGAGGCACCTTGTCGACCCTCATACCGCCGGAAAAGAAGTTACGCACGTTCAGCTGGGAAAGGGTGGTCATCATCTTGCCGAGGCTGTCAAGGTTGGTCATGCTGTTGGTGTCGCCCAGAAACTCTGCAAGTCCGGAGAAAGCACTGAAAAGCTGGATGATATTGACTTTCGCATTTGAGAGCATGCCAGGAAAGGGCTTGGTAAGGTCCAGCGTGGAATCAATCATGCCAGTGGTATCTATCAGGTTTACAATTGTCCGCACAACCGCCGCCAACAGAGGATTGACAACAAACGAACTGACCGAAGCGGCATAGTCCCCCTGCTGTGCAGCAGTGTCGCGCAGCGGTTTGGCGAAATCAAGCCCCAGACTGCCCGCCTGGATACGGATTCCATTCCACTCATCCAAAGTGACAGACTGGCCGAAAAGTCCGCCTGAAACGGTCCAGTTTTCAAACGACCCGTTCGGGATGGACTGTGAATTGGCTGAAAATGTAATAAAAAGAGCGCACAGCAGCCCTGTCAGTCGCAAGTGAAAAGATTTCATATACTATGGTTTTACGTTAAAAACTATTTCCAATCCAAATTAAACTTGACCGCATCAATCATGGAGGTGAAATAGTGGAAGTTCAATCCCTCAATATAGCGTGGTTCGATATCCTGCACATCCTTCTCGTTATCCTTTGAAAGCACAATGTCTGTAATGCCGACACGCTTGGCGGCCAGCGCCTTCTCCTTCAACCCGCCGATTGGGGTGAGACGGCCGCGCAGCGTAATTTCACCCGTCATGGCCAGCTGCGGACGCATCGGCCTGCCGGTGAAAAGCGAGACGAGAGCGGTCAGTATGGTGATGCCGGCCGAGGGACCGTCCTTCGGAATCGCACCTTCCGGCACATGCACATACACATCCTTATCCTTGATGATGTTGCTGTTGAGATTGAATATTGCGGCGTTGGCCTTAATATACTCAAAGGCAATTGTGGCCGACTCCTTCATCACATCTCCGAGGTTGCCGGTCAGGGTCAGGCCGCCCTTGCCGTCGGAGCAGGCTGTCTCAACATAAAGCACGTCTCCGCCAACCGGGGTCCAGGCCAGTCCGACCGCCACGCCGGTCTTGCCCTCCCTGTATTCCTCCTCATCGGTATGCAACGGCACGCCGAGGACCTCCTTCAGGTTCTCGGAGGAGAGCTTTTTCCCGTGCTCCTTTCCGCTGGCAACCAGATATGCCTGATGACGCACCACCTTGGCTATCTGCTTTTCCAACACACGCACGCCCGCTTCGCGGGTATATTGTGATATTATCTCGTCCAAAATATCATCAGAAAAGGCAATGTCACGTTTTTTCAGACCGTTTTCCACAATCTGGCGGGGCACAAGATGACGCTTGGCAATCTCCAGCTTCTCCTGCTGCAGGTAGCTGCTTATCTCTATCACCTCCATGCGGTCCACAAGTGCGGGATGGATGGTAGAGAGGGTGTTTGCCGTGGCAATGAACATCACCTTCGACAAATCGAAAGTGGTTTCCAGATAGTTGTCGTAGAAAGTGCTGTTCTGCTCCGGATCCAGAACCTCCAACATGGCGGAGGATGGGTCGCCCTGTACCGTCATGCCGGAAATCTTGTCAATTTCGTCCAGCACGAAGACAGGGTTTGCAGTGCCGGCCTTCCGAAGAAGCTGAATGATACGTCCCGGCATCGCCCCGATGTATGTCTTGCGGTGGCCGCGGATCTCCGACTCGTCATGCAGGCCGCCCAACGACATCCGGATGTACTTGCGCCCCATAGCGGCTGCGACAGACTTGCCCAACGATGTCTTTCCGACACCCGGAGGACCAACCAGACACAATATCGGCGCCTTCATGTCACCTTTCAGCTTCAGCACAGCCAGATGCTCGATAATCCGCTCCTTGATCTTATCCAGCCCGTAATGGTCGCGGTCAAGCACCTTGCGTGCCCGATCGAGGTCAATCTTTTCAGGAGAATAGCTGTTCCAAGGCAGATCGACAAACAGTTCCAGATAGTTCAACTGTACCGTATAGTCCGGGGACATAGGATGCAGACGCTCCAATTTGCCGATTTCACGTTCAAACTGCTTGGCGGTCTCCGCATTCCAATGCTTTTTTTCAGCCTTTTTCCGCAAATCCTGCAACGCCTGTTCGCTGCCCTGGTCACCCAATTCGTCCTGAATCACCTTCAGCTGCTGGTTGAGCATGTACTCCTTCTGCTGCTTGTCCATCTCGACCTTGGTCTTGTCCTGGATCTGCAGTTTCAGCTCCTCCATCTGCAGGCAGCGGTACTGCTCCTTCAAGGTCATCTTGGCACGCTGCAGCAAATCCGATTCCTCCAGAATCCGCTGCTTGGCCTCCACCTCCGTCTGCAGGTTCGAGGCAATGAAATTCACCAGAAAGGAGGTGCTGCTTATATCCTTAAGCGCCAGCAGAGAATCGATGGGAAAAGATCCGCCAGACAGCTTGATGCATTTTGCGGTAACCTCCCCCAACGTCGTGACCGTCGCCTTGAACTCGTCCGAATCGGTCATGTAATCCTCACGGTCATTATTGGGGATGGTGGTCACATGCCCCATCAGGTATGGATCCTCCTCAACAATGGAATCCAATATGAAACGGCGGACACCCTGGATGATTATGGTCACGCCGCCATCCGGCATGTTATATCGTTTCAAAATTTTCGAGACAACGCCTACCTTGTGCAGGTCGGAGATTGAAGGATCCTCGACATCCTCATTGGTCTGCGTGATAACCCCGACCAGACTCTGGCGGCGCACACACTCGTTGACCAGACGCAGGGATTTGGTGCGTCCGACCGAAACCGGAATCACAATCTCAGGAAACATGACCGTGTTGCGCAAAGGCATGATCGGAATGATGTCCGGAACATTGCAGTTGCGCAATTCCTCCAAATCGAGCGAAGTCACCAACGGAATCCCGTCAGCATCGCCACCCAACATTTTGCGAAAGATATTATCTTGACTCATTACTATTTTCAAAAAAAATCCGAATGTAGTTATAAGGTGGCAAAAGTAGCATTTTTCCAAACATGAAATATCCCTTACACCGAAAAAAAGTGCAGGACGCACACTTTCCCGCTTTTTTTTGCGTTATATGAAAAACAACTCTTATGGCAAGTTTTGAGATATACGGCGGAAAACCGCTCCACGGCACACTCACCCCGCAAGGGGCAAAAAACGAAGCGCTGCAGGTAATCTGCGCCACACTGCTGACCGACGAACCGGTGCGCATCAGCAACATACCCGACATCCGTGACATCAACCGGCTGATCGAGCTGCTGCAAGGCATCGGAACACATGTTGAAAGGACTGCAGACACCTGCACCTTCCAAACCGGAGAGGTGGACTTTTCATATATGGAAAGTGATGAATTCCTGAAAAAAGCGGGCAGCCTCCGTGGCTCCATCATGATGCTTGGGCCGCTGCTGGCCCGTTTCCGCAAGGGGGTGGTCGCACGCCCGGGCGGAGACAAGATCGGAAGGCGCAAACTGGATGTCCATTTCGACGGGATGATGCGGTTAGGCGCACAATTCAGCTACGATGACGGCACAGGGCTCTACAACGTGCGCACGGATCGGCTTAAAGGCTGCTCCATGCTGCTGGAGGAGGCCTCGGTGACCGGCACCGCCAACATTGTTATGGCTGCAGTCCTGGCCGAAGGGACCACGACAATCTTCAACGCCGCATGCGAACCTTACCTTTACCAGCTCTGCACAATGCTGAACCGTATGGGTGCAAAGATTTCCGGAGTGGGTTCAAACCTGCTTACCATCGAAGGGGTAACGGCGCTGCACGGCTGCGAGCACCGTCTGCTGCCCGACATGATTGAAATCGGCAGCTTCATAGGGATGGCGGCAATCACACGGTCGGACATCACGGTGAAAGATGTGGGATACGAGCATCTGGGGCTGATTCCGAAAGTATTTGAAAGGCTTGGCATACGGATGGAACGCAACGGGGACGACCTGCACATTCCGGCACAGGAGCACTACGAGGTTGACACCTTCATGGACGGCTCCATACTGACCATCGCCGACGCACCGTGGCCCGGCTTCACCCCCGACCTTATAAGCATCGCCCTGGTCACAGCAATACAGGCCAAAGGGAGCGTGCTGATACACCAGAAAATGTTCGAGAGCCGCCTCTTCTTTGTGGACAAGCTGATTGACATGGGGGCACAGATCATACTATGCGACCCGCACCGCGCCACCATCATCGGGCAGGACCACCGCACCGCACTGAAAGGCACCGTCATGACATCACCCGACATCAGGGCTGGTGTGGCTTTGCTGATTGCCGCCCTTTCCGCCACAGGAAAGAGCGTGATCCACAATATCGAACAGATTGACCGGGGATACCAGCACATTGACGAACGGCTGCGCGCCATCGGAGCGGACATCCGGCGGCTACCGTAATGCCGACAG
>JAEEGF011380635.1_pt1 | contig 14727 bp, 11 predicted proteins | sample 9134171 | NCBI WGS metagenome assembly JAEEGF01 (sample SAMN16246542, study PRJNA631951) | gut metagenome | biome: gut microbiome; feature: rumen; material: AP-attached | host: Bos | place: Iran: Karaj | collected 2018-10 | reverse complement strand
AAACGCTGGTCTTCGGACTGGCCATGCTTTTGAGCGCGGCGGCATCGGCGGCGCGTGACGTGACGTTTGAAATCAATGCGGCAGAACGGTTGCAGCGCCTCGAGGGCTGGGGCGTCTCGCTGTGCTGGTGGGCCGGACAGTGCGGACGGTGGGACGAAGCGAAACTGGACACGCTGCTCCACTGGATTGCCGACGGGGACGGACTGAACTATAACGTCTTCCGCTACAACATCCCCGGCGGCGACGACCCGGAGAACCGCCACTGCGACCCGCACCACATGGGACGCGGCAAGGGACTGCGAGCCGAAATGGAGGGATTCAAGACATCGGCAAAGGGCAAGTACCGATGGGAGGCCGACGCGCCCCAGCGCCGGGTGCTCCTGAAACTGCGCGAACTGCGGCCTAATGACTTGTTGGTGGAAGCGTTCAGCAACACGCCGCCCTACTACATGACCGTGAGCGGATGTGCGGCGGGGCACGACGATGCCGGCAAGGACAACCTGCGGGAAGACTGCCGCAAGGAATTCTGCCGCTATCTGGTGGATGTATGCAAGCACTACAAGCGGCAATACGGCATGGAATTCCACAGTCTGGAACCGTTCAATGAACCGCAGACCAGTTACTGGAATCGCAACGGCAGCCAGGAGGGCTGCCACTTCGACGTAACGACCATGACGGACGTGAGCCGCATCCTGAACCGCATGATGAAAAAGGCCAGACTGAAAACCCGTCTGGCCGTGACCGACGAAACTTCGGTGAGGCAATCGGTGAAAGCTTTCGATGCTTTCGATGCCTTCCAAACCCGACGCGACGTGATGGCACGCGTTGGACAATGGAACACCCACACCTACGAAGCCGACAGCCTGAGCCGCGTGGAACTGCGCGAACGGACAAAACGGGCCGGCGTGCCCTTGTGGATGAGCGAAACGGGGGCCGGCGGCAACGGACTGGAAGGCAACCTGCGGCTGTCGCAGCGCCTCATGGACGACCTGAAACAACTGCAACCCGTCGTGTGGTGCGACTGGCAAGTGATGGAAGAAAACAACGACCAATGGTGTACCGTCAGAGGCAACTTCAAAGACGAAACGTTCCATAGGGTCAAGAACTATTATGTGAGGATGCAGGTGACACGCTTCATCAAACAAGGGTACACGATGCTTCGCGTGGACGACCCGCATTCCATCGCCGCCGTGTCGCCCGACGGCAAAGAAATTGTGTTGGTAAGCCAAAACAATTCGAACAAGAAAATAAACTATTGCATCAGTCTTTCAACCCTAAAAACCTCAGCTTTGAAAGGCATTGAACGCTATATTACTGACGAAAGGCACAATTGCACGAAACTGACACCATCGGGGCACGTCAGGGACGGGATGCTGACGTACACTCTACCAAAGCAGAGCATCAGCACTTTTGTCATTACAACTGAATAAAATAAACTCACGCTATACCTACGTGAAAAATTTTCGTTACTTTTGCAGTAGTTGTAACACAAAAAGAAAAAGCACATGAAAGCGGTGATATTGGCCGGTGGTTTCGGTTCGCGACTGAGCGAAGCCACCAACATCATACCAAAGCCCATGGTGGAAATCGGCGGCAAGCCTATACTGTGGCACATCATGAAGACGTACAGCCACTACGGCGTGAACGATTTCATCATTTGCTGCGGTTACAAACAATACGTCATCAAGGAATACTTTGCCAACTACTACCTGCACAACAGCGACATGACGGTGGACCTGTCGAACAATTCGGTAGAAGTACACTCAAGTCATGCCGAGCATTGGCGTGTGACACTGGTGGACACCGGTCTGCAAACGATGACGGGCGGCAGAGTGAAACGCATTCAACCTTACATCGGCAACGAACGTTTCCTGTTGACCTACGGCGACGGCGTGGCCGACATCGACATCGCCGCCACCCTGCGGGAACACGAAGCCTCGAAAGCCGCACTCACCATGTCGGTATATAAACCGCAGGGTAAATTCGGCGCCGTGGATATTGACCCGGAAACCAATCAGGTGCGTGCTTTCCGTGAAAAACCCGAAGGCGATGGCAAGTGGATAAACATCGGTTTCTTCGTATGCGAACCGGAACTGTTCAATTATCTGCCTAACGACGATACGGTGGCATTGGAGAAAGAACCGCTCGAGTCATTGGCACGTGACGGCCGGATGCATGCCTACAAGCACCGCGGCTTCTGGAAACCCATGGACATGCTGCGCGACAACAAGGAATTGAACGAACTGTGGGCAACAGGAAACGCCCCGTGGAAAGTATGGTAAACGCGTCTTTTTATCAAGGCAAAAAGGTGCTCGTCACTGGCCACACGGGTTTCAAAGGCTCATGGCTGTGCCTGTGGCTTCACCGCATGGGTGCCAAGGTAGTGGGCGTAGCACTGGACCCGCAGACAGAACGTGACAACTATGTGCTTTCGGATGTAAATAAACGTCTGGAAGCCGACCTGCGCGCCGATATCCGCAACGGCGGACGCATCAAAGAAATTTTTCAACAATACCAGCCGGACATCGTCTTTCATTTGGCAGCCCAACCGTTGGTACGGCTAAGTTACGAACAGCCCGTCACAACCTACGAAACCAATGTGATGGGTACCATCCATGTGATGGAAGCCATGCGACAGACCGAAAGCGTGCGGGTGGGCATCATGATTACGACGGACAAGTGCTACGAAAACAAGGAGCAATTGCAAGGCTACCGTGAGAACGACCCGTTGGGCGGCTACGACCCTTACTCTTCGTCGAAAGGCGCAGCCGAGATTGCCATCAGTTCGTGGCGTCGCAGTTTCATGAATCCCGACGACTACGACCGCCACAAGAAAAGTCTGGCCAGCGTACGTGCCGGCAACGTCATAGGTGGCGGCGACTGGGCCAAAGACCGCATCGTGCCCGACTGTATCCGTGCCATAGAAGCCGGACAACCCATCGACATCCGTTCGCCGCGGGCCATACGTCCGTGGCAACATGTGCTCGAACCTTTGGGAGGCTACCTGCTGTTGGCCCAAAAGATGTGGAAAGAGCCCACAAAATTCTGTGAGGCTTGGAACTTTGGGCCACTGCAGGATTCAGTGGCCAACGTATGGACAGTGGCTTCCAAACTGACCAAATACTATGGCAGCGGAATACTGCACGATGCCTCCAATCCCACCGCCGCGCACGAGGCCAAGTTGCTGACGCTCGACATCACAAAGGCACGGGAACGTCTGGGCTGGACGCCACGTCTCAACTTGGACAAAACCCTGCAAATGACGGCCGACTGGTACCGGCGCTACAGCACGGAGGATGCCGGACGGCTGTGTGAAGAACAAATAGACCGTTACCTCGGCGTATGAACGTATTTATCACTGGAGCCACAGGCTTTTTGGGACAACACATCGCCCGCCACTGTGTAGCCGAAGGCCACCGTGTGCTCTGCTTGCGCCGCACCGTTTCCGACCAGCCTTTACAAGGTGCGACGTGGGTTACAGCAGGACAACCCGAATGGGAAATCCAAGTGAAAACGTTTGCTCCCGACATACTCATCCATGCCGCCTGGTGCGGTGTGGACGCCAAAGGAAGAAACAATGCAGAAGTGCAACAAACCAATATCGAATTGACGGAGCGCCTGCTCCACCTCTTCCCCTACAAACAAATCATCATGCTCGGCAGTCAGGACGAATACGGACAAATAAACAGTAAAGTAAACGAGAATCATCCCCTGTGCCCGCTTTCGGAATACGCCAAAGCCAAAATCACCTGTTGCAAGCGGCTTCAAGCCCACGCGAAAAAGAACGGCACGACATGGCAATGGCTGCGCATCTTCAGCGTCTATGGTCCGGGACAACGTCCGCAGTGGCTCATCCCCAGTGTCATCGGCCACTGCCTGAAAGGGGAAGACATGGAAACCACCAAAGGCGAGCAGCTCTACTCATATCTCTATGTCGATGACTTCGCCCGCGCCGTTGTCTCCATGATAGGCAGAACAGGCCAGAACGGCATCTACAACCTCTCTTCCTGTATGCCTGTTACCCTCAACGACCTGTTCCACACCATCAAGCGGCTCACCAATTCCAAGACCGAGTTCCATCCCACCTTGCCCTACCGCGAAAACCAGTCGATGGTTATTTTGGGCGATGCTTCCAAATTCATCAGCGTTTTCGGCCAGTTCGAACACACATCAATGGAACAGGGGCTTCTGGCCACCATACAATTCATCAGAAACAATCCGACATCATGACCAGTATAGAATTTGCAACACGTATCCGTCGCACGGCCATAGGCATGGTACACCGCGCCAACGCTTCCCACATAGGCGGCGCACTCTCCATGGCCGACATCCTGGGCGTGCTCTATAATGATGTGCTCAACGTCAAGCCACAGGAACCACAGTGGGACGGGCGCGACCGCCTGTTGCTTTCCAAGGGACACGCCTGCGTATCGCTTTATGCCGCGTTGGCCCTCAAGGGATTCTTTCCCCTGGAGTTGCTTGACACCTACGGCACGGACGGCAGTGTTCTCCTCAGCCACATCTCCCATCATGTGCCCGGTGTGGAGATTTCAGCCGGCAGTTTGGGACACGGTCTGCCCTACGCCGCCGGTTTGGCTCTGGCTGCGCAAAAGAAGCATTCGCCACACGATATCTATGTCATTTTGGGCGACGGCGAGATGGACGAAGGAAGCAACTGGGAAGCCCTTCTGTTTGCCGCCCACCACAAGTTGAACAACCTTTGCGTCATCATCGACTACAACAAAATACAAAGCCTCGGCGACACCAACGACGTGATGCGCCTGGAACCGCTGGCCGACAAGCTCCGTGCGTTCGGTCAGCACATCATCGACATTGACGGCCACGACCACGACCAGTTACACGCCGCATTTGCCGATTTCAAGCTCCACGCCACCGACCAACCGACGGTTGTCATTGCCAACACCGTCAAGGGCAAAGGCGTATCGTTCATGGAAAACCGTCTCGAATGGCACTACAAGTCGCCCAACGACGAACAATTCGCACAAGCTATGGAGGAACTGCCCTTATGAGAACAGCTTTTATCAACCAGCTCATAGAAGAAGCCACCCACAACGAGCGCATTTTCCTCATCGTCGGCGACCTGGGATTTCACGTTGTAGAACCCTTCCGCGACCGCTTCCCCGACCGTTTCCTCAACGCCGGCATCGCCGAGCAAAACATGACAGGCGTGGCTGCCGGACTGGCACGCGAAGGTTACAACGTTTATATTTATTCCATCGCCAACTTCCCCACGCTGCGCTGCATTGAACAGATACGCAACGACGTGTGTTACTACGGCGGCAACGTCAAGATAGTGGCCGTAGGTGCAGGTTACGCCTACGGCAGTCTCGGTGTGAGTCACCATGCCACAGAAGACGTGGCCGTGATGCGTGCCCTGCCCCAAATGACCGTGGCTTCACCTTCCGACCCCAGCGAGGCCCGCGCCATCGCCACCCTTTCGGCCAGGTTCGAGGGACCGATGTACATCCGTCTGGGCAAAGCCGGCGAAAAGCAAGTGTTTCCCGACGATGCCACTGCCATCGAGTTGGGCCAGCCCCATTGCCTGAAAGAATCAGCCAGCCCCAACCTGTTGCTAACCACCGGTTCCGTCCTCAGTGAAGCCGTCAGTCAGATCGACACCCTCGGCATCGACACCGCCGTCTACACCTTGCCTTTCGTCAAGCCCCTCAGTGCCGAAGCCCTGGCACGCCTGGCCACACGCCACCCTAACATGGTTGTCCTTGAAGAGCATCAGAAAAGCGGCGGCATTGGGTCTGCCGTCATAGAGCGGCTCAACGACGCCCTGACGGAAGGGACATTGGCTGCCTGGCCACGCATCCGCCGTCTGGCCATCGACGATTACTATCTGTCGACAGCCGGCAAAGAGACTTACATGCGCCGCGAAGCCGGTCTAACATTACGGACAGAATATTTCGAACCTACCCATAAAGAGTGACAAGCATAAAAGAAAACAGAAGTCCCGCTTCAAAATGTTGAGACGCCGTTTCTAATTACTGAAGCCCCACTTCGGTCTTTCCAAAAATAAAACCAAAAACGATGACCTTCCTGCAACGCATCACCCGTCTCATTGGCATCGACAAATCCATTGCCTATACCACCGGCGCCCAAGCCGTGGGGGCCATAGGCGGCTTTGTCACGTCCATGTTCATCCTGTGGTGCCTCTCCAAAGAAGAGCAGGACTATTACTACACGTTCAAGAGCATCATCGCCCTGCAGGTGTTCTTCGAACTGGGCATGAACACCGTCATCACCCAATTTGCCGCCCACGAAATGGCCCACCTCGGCTGGCAAGGACACCGCCTGACAGGTGAAGAATACTATCGCTCACGGCTGGGCTCCCTGCTGGCATTCAGCGCCAAGTGGTACGTGTTTTTCGCCCTGCTGCTGTTCCTCACACTGATTTTGGGAGGCAGCGCCTTCTTTGCCCACTTCGCCTCGAAATACCATGGGGTGGAATGGCAAACACCGTGGATAATCCTGTGCTTCACCACAACGCTCCACCTGTTGCTCACACCGCTCTTCAGCTTCCTGCAAGGCATGGGCAAGGTCAAGGAAGTGGCCCGCTACTTCTTCTGGAAATATCTCATCTACACCGTCAGCGTCATCGTCAGCTTCCTCCTCGGCGCCAAACTCTACGCCCTGAGCATCGGCAACATCACCTACGTGCTCACGTCGCTGGCCTTCCTGCTGTTCACGCCGCTGGGCAAGATACTCGCCGGCGTGGCCCGCGAAAAAGTCACGTCACGCATCGCATATTTCAAGGAAGTGTTCCCCTTCCAGTGGAAAATTGCCGTCAGTTGGATCAGCGGATACTTCATATTCCACTTCTTCAAACCCGTGCTCATGGCCACCGAAGCACCGGGCGTGGCCGGACAGATGGGAATCACCATCGATGTACTCACGGCCATCCAGGCCCTCACGCTCAGTTGGACCACAACGAAAGTGCCCACCTACTCCGGACTCATCGAACAACAACGCTACGGAGAACTCGACACCCTCTTCGGCCGCACCCTGCGCCAGGCCACAGCCGTCAACGCCCTGCTACTCGCAGGCTTCTTCGCTGTCATGCTGACCTTTACCCTCGGCGGTTTCACTCTCAAAGGCGTCAACGTGGCCGAGCGCTTCCTGCCGCTGCTGCCCCTCCTGCTCATGATGATACCCGAATACACCAACCAGTGGGTCAGCGGCTGGGCCATCTATCTGCGCTGCCATAAACAGGAACCCTTCATGGCCCAGTCTGTCGTCATGGGTCTCAGCACCATGCTAACCACACTCATCTTCGGACGGCTCTACGGCCTCATGGGCATCACCGTGAGTTATTTCCTCCTCTCCATCTGCCTGGCTCTTCCCTGGGGCTACCACATCTTTGTCTCCAAGAAACGGCAATGGCATACTCCACAACAAATAGAATCGTAGATTATGAATACCTTGGAAATCATTGTCATCACTTACAACCGGGCTGAATTGCTCGGCGCCACGCTCGACCGTCTCGCCGCCAGTCCGTTCAGCCACTACCGCATCACTGTGCTTAACAATGCGTCGACCGACCACACGCAACAGGTCGTTCAATACAAACAACCTCTCTTCTCCGACCTACGCCTGGTGAACAATGTGGTGAACATTGGTGGCGATGCCAACATCCTGCGCGCCGTCGAACTGGGCACGGCCGACTATCTGTGGATTCTGGCCGATGACGACACTTACGACTTCACCGACGTAAGCGATGTGATTGAAACCATTGAACAAGGCACGGCCGACCTCATCCATGTGGGTGCCCACACCGATGTGGAGTGGACTATGGGCGGACAAACCGCTACACCTCGTGAACTCGTCAAAAAAGGATATCCTTACTTCCGTTTTTCCTCATTCCTTCCCTGCAACCTGTTCCGTCGTGAAGCGTTCCTGCCACATATCATCGCCGGCTACAAAAACATCATCAGCCTCTATCCGCACATGCCGTTCCTCCTGAATTACTACACAGAGGATAAGCCCATGTACATCTCGCGCCGCCGCATAGTAAGCGCCGGCATAGGACAACAGAACTACAACCACACCGAACAATACCTCGGCTGGCTGCGCACAAGCCGTCTGCTTCCCAAGCGACGCGACGTCATGACCTGTTTCCGTCAGCAATTCGGCGTCGACACCAACGTCGACATGGCACTTTACTACACCTTGCTCTGTGCCCGGGAGAAAGCTTACCGGCCTCATTGGTCCTATGTATTCGGAAGCCTCACGTTTGTGGAGAAAATCCAATTCTTCCTTCTGGCCATCGCCCGCGGGCTCACAAGAACCGGGAAGTTTCTGGCACGTTGCGGCCGGGGCATTGTACGCGGTGCCCGCCTTACATGGAAATTCACGAAAAGAGTGGCTCGCTACATCGCCAGTCAAGCCAGTGCTACCGTGCGAGGAATCAAGAACATCGTCAACAACCTCAAAGACGACGAATAGTATATTTAAGAACAACACGCTCCCCGGCGACAACCGTTGCCGGGGAGCGTGTTTTACATTATCTTTGTCAGACTATTGCTTCAGTTTCGCCAACGTCTCACGCAACACGGCAATTTTCTGCTCAGCGTCGCTCTGCTTCTTGCGCTCCAATGCCACTACGGCTTCGGGAGCATTGGCCACGAAACGTTCGTTGGAGAGTTTCTTGAGTACACCGGCCAGGAAGCCTTCTAGGTGTTTCAGGTCGGCTTCGGCTTTCTCAATTTCGGCACTCACGTCGATGAGGTGACCTAAAGGAACGGCAAACTCAGTGGTGCCAACGATAAAGGCGGAGGCGTCGTCACTCTTCTTCTCAACCTGTTCAGCCGGTGTCGTACCAGCCATCTTCGCCAACAGGCCATTATAGGCGGCTATGGGATTCTCGCCTGCTACCTGCAAATTGAGTACTTCCTTCTTGGCGATATTTTTCGCGTTGCGGATGGCACGGACACCCTGCACAGCTGTTTTCAGCAGTGCGACAGCATCTAGTATGTCATTGTCAGCCGGCTGCGGCGCATCAATCACGGAAACATCGACCATGAGACTGTCGCCATCGTTACGCTCGGCCAAGTGTTGCCACAATTCCTCGCTAATGAACGGCATGAAGGGATGGAGCAGGTGGAGCAAGTCGTTGAAGTAATCTTTCACTTCCTGCAGCGTCTTCGTGTCGATAGGCTCACCATAGGCCGGCTTCACCATTTCGAGCAGCCAGCCGGAGAATTCGTCGGTGAGCAGGCGGAACACTTCCATCAGGGCCTCGCTCAGACGATATTTCTTGAAGAGATCGGCTATTTCTGCGGCACTGCGGCGCAGTTCGGCGCCGAACCATTCCGTGGCCTGGCGGCACACCTCAGGCTGCACTGCGTCCGTAGTCTGCCAACCTTCGATAAGGCGGAAGCAGTTCCATATCTTGTTGCAGAAGTTGCGTCCCTGTTCGCACAGACTTTCGTCAAACAGGATGTCGTTGCCGGCGGGAGCAGAGAGTAGCATACCCATGCGCACACCGTCGGCACCGTAGCGTTCGATGAGGTCGATGGGGTCTGGCGAGTTGCCCAGTTGTTTCGACATCTTGCGGCCCAGTTTGTCGCGCACGATGCCAGTAAAGTACACGTTCTTGAATGGCATCTTGCCCGTGTATTCGTAACCGGCCATAATCATGCGGGCCACCCAAAAGAATATGATATCGGGACCCGTTACGAGGTCAGCCGTGGGATAATAGTAATTGAACTCTTCATTGCCGGGCTTGCGGATGCCGTCAAACAGACTGATGGGCCACAGCCATGAGGAGAACCAAGTGTCGAGGGCGTCTTCGTCCTGACGCAAATCGACAGCGGTCAGAGCGGTGTTGCCGGTCTTCTCGCGGGCCTTTTCCACAGCTTGTTCCAGCGTCTCTGCCACCACGAATCCACCTTCGGGCAGATAGTAGGCCGGGATGCGGTGGCCCCACCACAGCTGGCGCGAGATGCACCAGTCCTTGATGTTCTCCAGCCAGTGGCGATAGGTATTCTTGTATTTAGTGGGATAGAACTGGATTTCGTCGTTCATCACCGGTGCCAGAGCCAGATTGGCGAAGTGCTGCATCTTGAGGAACCACTGCATCGACAGTTTCGGCTCTATGGCCACACCGGTACGCTCGGAGCAGCCCACCTTGTTCGTGTAGTCCTCCACACGTTCCATCAGGCCGGCCTCCTCAAGATCTTTTTCAATCTGTTTGCGCACGTCGAAGCGGTCCATGCCGACATAAAGCACCGCAGCTTCAGAGAGCGTGCCGTCGTCGTTGAAGATATCGATGCTCTTCAGGTTGTGCTTTTCGCCGAGCATGTAGTCGTTCACGTCGTGGGCCGGTGTCACTTTCAGACAGCCGGTACCGAACTCCACATCCACGTAGTCGTCTTCAATCACGGGGATTTCGCGGCCCACGAGCGGCACTATCACCTTCTGTCCCTTCAGCCACTGGTTTTTCGGATCGTTCGGGTTGATGCACATGGCGGTGTCGCCCATGATGGTTTCCGGACGCGTGGTGGCCACCACGGCGTAGTAGCCCTTGGCGTCCTTGTGGACGACGCTACCGGACGTCTCCGTAACCACACAATCTTTGGCCAGATAATATTTCAGGTGATAGAGTTTCGAGTGCTCCTCTTTATAAATCACTTCCTCGTCCGAGAGGGCCGTCTTGGCCTTAGGGTCCCAGTTGACCATACGCACGCCGCGGTAGATCAGGCCTTTCTCGTAAAGGTCGCAGAACACCTTGATGACGCTCTCGCTGCGCACCTCGTCCATGGTAAACGCCGTACGGTCCCAGTCGCACGAAGCGCCCAGCCGGCGCAGTTGCTTCAAGATGATACCGCCATGCTCGTGGGTCCAGTTCCAGGCATGCTTCAGAAACTCCTCGCGTGTCAGGTCACTCTTCTTGATGCCCTGCTCGGCCAGACGGTTCACCACCTTGGCTTCCGTGGCAATCGACGCGTGATCGGTGCCCGGCACCCAGCAGGCGTTTTTGCCCTCCATGCGGGCGCGGCGCACCAGAATGTCCTGGATGGTTTCGTTCAGCATGTGCCCCATGTGGAGAATGCCCGTCACGTTGGGCGGCGGAATCACCACGGTGAACGGTTCGCGGCCGTCAGGCTTAGAACTGAACAGTTTGTTGTCTTCCCAATATTTATACCATTTGCCCTCAACTTCCTGAGGACTATACTTGCTTGCAAGTTCCATATTTGTCTTATTTGTTTCTAATATTATTCTTTCTTTTGGTGTGCAAAAGTACGAAAAAGCCACGAAACGTCGCTGCTCATTCCCCGTTTACTCTGCAAAAACACCTATTATTTCTTCACATATACCTTGTGCGAACCGCTTCCGCTGGTGGTAATACCCGTCACGCCGGCATTGGCGGCAAAACGCTGCAACTCCTTTGTGGCGCCCGAACGGCTCAGCCCCGACAACTTCCAATAATCATACACGCGGGCAAAATCGTGGGTCTCGAGATATTCGTTCAGCATCGCCAGACGTTCCTCCGCCGTGGTGTTCACCACATTAAGTTTCGACGTCTTGCGGTTACGCTTGAGGTGAGCCATGCGCGTGGCTTCGCTCAGCAGCATCTTTTCAGGACGGAAATTCATGCCCGTCACACAGAAACTCTCCCCGTTCAGACGATGGGGCGCATCCATTTCCTCCGGGGCCACATCGGGAGCAAAGCCCAAGCGGGCACGGAACGTACCCAACCCGTCAATCTTTACGGAGTGTCCGCGCGCCGTCAGTTGCGCGATAGTCTGCGACAGGGCGCTCACCACGCCTCTCACGTTACCGGCGGGCACATGACAGTTCTGCACCATCCATTCCACCACCTCCTCATACGTCATGCGGCCCATGTTGTTCAACTTGGGATACACCTTTTTCTTTCCGACGCCCAACATGTCGGGCATTTCACGCAAATTAAACTCGCTCATAATTCACTTTTTATCTTAATATAATACCTGTTCAATTCCCAAAAACGCCGCCTCAAACGGCCAAAGCGTCCGCAAAGATACAAACAAAAGCGTTATTTGCAAAAATAAAACCTTTATTTGTGGAAATACAAATTATATTTGTACGAATAAAAGCTTTATTCCGATATTAAGCAGGAGCCGGGAGGTCTCAGGAGGCGCTTCGGCGGTTTTGGAAAGCGTTTGGGGGATTTGAGGAGGCGGCAAGCGACTTTTGTACGGACGAAAAAGGCTTTCTCGTTCGTTCAGGGATAGTGGAAACGGAGAAAATGTGTAAATTTGTGGTCTTAATCCAATCGAAGAATAAAAAAGAAAGACAAATAACCATGCATACACGCGAGGAACAGCTGCAGGCCATGAGCCGCCTGCTCGATGTGCTGGAAGAGTTGCGGGTAAAGTGCCCGTGGGACAGCAAACAGACCAACGAAAGCCTGCGCACGAACACCATTGAGGAAGTCTATGAACTGAGCGACGCTCTGGCCAAAGCCGACGACCACGAGATTTGCAAGGAACTGGGCGACGTGCTGATGCACGTGTGCTTCTACGACCTCTTCGGCAAAGAGAAGGGGACCTTCGACCTGGCCGACGTTTGCAACCTGTTGGCCGACAAACTCATCTTCCGCCATCCGCACATCTACGGTGAGGTGAAGGCCGAAACGGCGGGACAGGTGGAGGACACCTGGGAACAGATTAAACGCAAGGAGAAGGACGGCAACAAAACCGTGCTGAGCGGTGTGCCCGACGCCCTGCCCTCGCTCATCAAGGCCTACCGCATCCAGGACAAGGCGCGCCACGTGGGTTTCGACTGGGAACAACGCGAACAAGTGTGGGGCAAGGTGAAGGAGGAAATCTCGGAGTTCGAGGCCGAAGTGGCCCACATGGACGCCGACAAAGCCGAAGCCGAGTTTGGCGACGTGCTCTTCAGCCTCATCAACGCCGCCCGTCTCTACCACATCAATCCCGACAACGCCCTGGAGCGCACCAACCGTAAGTTCATCAGGCGCTTCAACTACCTGGAATCAAAAACGCTGGCCCAGGGGCGCGACCTCAAAGACATGACCCTGGCCGAAATGGACGCCATCTGGGAAGAAGCCAAACAGAAGGAAAACGCATGAAAACCATAGTATCCATTGCCCTCACGTGGCTCATCGCACTGCAGGCACTGTCCCAAACGGGCGTGTCCATCCAGAAATACGGGGTGCTTCCGCAGAACACGGCGGCCGAGAACACCCGTAACCTGCAACGGGCCATCGATGCCATGTCTCCGTCGGGCGGGGCCCTCTATGTGGAACCTGTGAAAGGCGGCTATCCCATGGACGGTGGACTGGTGCTGCGGCGCAACGTGTCGCTCATCGGCGAGCACGGGCCCGTGGGACGCGGCACGACCGTCGGGAACGGGGACAACAGACCCACGGGATCACTCTTTGTCATCCGCGACACGACGCACGTGTTCATCACCGTCGAGTCGGCCACACAAATCAACGGCATCCAGTTCTTCTATCCCGACCAGACGTGGCAAAATCCCGATGCCGTCATCGCCTATCCCGCCACCATCCGGCTGTCGGACGACGAGGACGTGCAGGGCGTGACCCTGAGAAACCTGACGTTCTTCGGCGAATACTTCGCCATGGATTTCCGCGCCACACCACCCCGATACTGCGAACAGATACTCATTGAACACTGCTACGGCTATCCCCTGGGCGGCCGCTTCGTCGCCATCAACCACTGCAGCGATATCCCACGCCTGCTCCACTGCCACGTCAATCCCGCCAACATGCGGCTCATGGGACGCAAGTTCGACATCGCCGTCATCGACCACGTCGTGGCGCAACAGAAATACACCTATTGGCTGGATTACACCGACAACGCCCAACTGATGGACCTCTTCACCTTCGGCAACTACGGCGGCGTTTATCTGGGGCGCGAGACCTACGGACAACTGACGAATTTCAATTTCGACTGCGTGCAGATAGGCATCTACAAAGACGGCAGCAACCAGAAGAACCGCAACTGGCAAATTGCCCAGGGTTCCATCATTGCCAACACCGGCGGGCGGGCCGAGGACGTCCACCCCATTGTCATCACCGGTGAGGGCCATACCTCGCTGACTAACGTCGAAGCCTTCTCGGGCGGCAATCCCGTTGTGACCGACTTCGGTGGGTCGTACGACTTTCTTGTGACCCTGGGCAACGGGCACGCCACCGTGATGCTCACAGGCTGCCGCATGCAGGGCTACACGGCCGACAGTCCCCTCTCCCTCCGCAACCCCAACGCCAAAGTGAGAGCCGTGGGATGCGTGGACAAGAACGGAAACTTTTTTGACTTATAATTACCAGACATCATGGACAGAAGAAGCTTTTTGAAACGCATGGCCGGCGTGGGAGCCGTCATAGCCACGTCCCAATTGCCCGCCATTGCCGAAGACAACCCGTCAGTATTCCCCAAGCGCGGCCGTTTCGAGCGGTTGGCGCTGAACTACGGAACGGTAAACATCGGTCTGGAGCAGCCCTTCTCCGTGCTCCACATCTCCGACACCCACCTCACGGCGGCCTATCCGCACGAAGACGAAAAGAAACAGACGCTCCACACCCAGCGCACCCTCACCTTCGGCGGACGTCAGGAAGAAGCCCTGCGCGACTCCCTGGAGTGGGCCAAGACTCACGTGGACTACGTTATCCACACCGGCGACCTCATCGACTGGCAGAGCGAGGCCAACTTTGACTTGGTGAAGAAGTATTTC
>JAEEGF010882409.1_pt1 | contig 14727 bp, 15 predicted proteins | sample 9134171 | NCBI WGS metagenome assembly JAEEGF01 (sample SAMN16246542, study PRJNA631951) | gut metagenome | biome: gut microbiome; feature: rumen; material: AP-attached | host: Bos | place: Iran: Karaj | collected 2018-10 | reverse complement strand
ATTCAATGTATGTTACCAGTGCTCCCTGCATTGATACATCATTGAGGTAAATCTGTAGGTTCGCTGAATCGGCAAGAGGATTCTCAGTAAAGCCGTCTGCATACTCTCCAAGGTAATCCTCCTTGAAGCTCTCCCATGCCTCATCCGCAGATACATACACAATCTCTCTGACCTCAGGTCTCTGCTCGAGATCGCTTTTCACTACCAGAATCTGTTCTTCATAAATTCCCTCATCAAAGAACACTGTTATTGAAACGCCTTCCTCTGCAGTCTTAACTACATTTTGAAAATTTGTGATTATAGAATAAAAAAGTCCGAACAAAAATAGACACGCGCTGATTGTAGCGATGGAAGCAAGTGTGTACCACTTGTTTCTGCCTAGATTCTTAAATCCTTGTCCGATGGTGTAAAAGAAACTACTAATCCTCATCGATGTACATACCCTCTTCCTCGTCTTCAATTATGACGCCTTTTTTCATGGTGATAACTCTCTTCTTCATGGCATTAACGATTTCTCTGTTATGTGTTACCACAATGACAGTTGTACCATTCTCGTTAATCTGTTCCATGAGCTTCATGATCTCCCATGAATTGTTAGGATCAAGGTTTCCGGTAGGCTCATCTGCCAAAAGAATTGTTGGCTTATTTACAAGTGCTCTGGCCAAAGCAACTCTCTGCTGCTCACCACCTGACAACTGATTTATTTTATTTTTGTATTTTCCCGCAAGGTTTACTGTTGCGAGAATGGATGGAACGTTTCTCTTTATCTCTCTTGTCGGAGTCTGAATAATTCTCTGTGCGAAAGCAACGTTCTCATATACATTTCTATCTTTTAAAAGTCTGAAATCCTGGAATACTATTCCCAGGTTTCGTCTAAACTTAGGAATCTTGCTATGTTTGATTTTCTTTAAGTTATAACCTAAAACAGTTATCTCTCCATCTGTCGGTACAAGCTCTCTAAGAAGGAGTTTGATCAGTGTAGATTTACCTGATCCACTGTCTCCAACAATAAATACAAACTCACCTTTTTTAATGTGGAGATTGACTCCATTTAAAGCAGGTGCACCGGTAGAATAGGATTTGGTGACGTTTTCCATGGTTATGACTTCGTCATCAGGTATCTGCCTGGCACCTCTTTTTTTTCGATATCCTCTTTCCATACTTATCTCCTGAAACTCTAACTAAAAAAACAGCCGAAAAGATCAAGTGAACTTTTCCATGTACTTCATGTATCTTACAACCATTAAAGCAATTTTGAAAGTGATTGCGTCATCAAAAACTCGCAAATCCAATCCTGTACTCTTCTGAAGCTTATCAAGTCTGTATACAAGAGTATTTCTATGGATAAAGAGCTGTCTTGATGTTTCAGAAACATTAAGGCTGTTCTCAAAGAACTTATCAATTGTTGTAAGTGTCTCCTGATCGAATTCATCAGGATTCTTGCCTCCAAAGATTTCCTTGATAAACATTTTGCAAAGAGGAATAGGAAGCTGATAGATAAGTCTTCCGATACCCAGTTCGCTATAGCAGATAACCTTTCTGTCATCGAAGAAAATCTTTCCGACATCAAGAGCCATCTTAGCTTCTTTGTAGGATCTACTTACTTCTTTTATCTCGCCTACAACAGTACCGTAAGCGATTCTTACACCTGTAAGACCTTCTTTTTCAAGTCCTGTCTGCATTTCTTCTGCAGCCTTGGAGATATCCCCGGGTCTTGTGAGGTCGGTAACATCTTTGACAATAATTATATTATCCTCATCTACTTCTGTTACAAAATCTGTTCCGTTGCCAAAGTGAGTTCTTGCGATCTCAAGGGCATTATTGTCCCTGCCATTGATTGACTCAACAATCATAGCAACTCTCTTGGCATCTGTCTGAATATGCAGCTTTTTGGCTCTGCTATAGATATCCACCAAAAGAAGATTATCCAAAAGAAGATTTTTAATAAAGTTATCCTTGTCAAATCTCTCTTTATAAGCCACCAAAAGTGTCTGAATCTGATATGCTATCATCTTGCCAAGCATATAAATATTCTCGCCACTTCCGGTACAGATTAAAATATATTCAAGACTTTGTTCATCATATATCTTGAAGAACTGATATCCCTGGATTTCCTGAGAATCTGCCGGAGATTCCACAAAGTCTCTTGCTGCTGAAGACACACTTCCAATATCACTACTTGTAGCAGCAACTTCCTTACCATCGATATCAAGCACAAAGAGATCCACATGTGCAATATTTTTTAAACCATCAATGGTATTTTGAAGAATTTGATTAGAAATCATTTCACACTCTTTCCGGAGAACACTATCCCTGCTGATTTTATAAAAAACATCATATCTTGAATCCGAGATTCAAGACATCATACATTGTCATTTTAATATATATGTACAAAAAAATCCACTAATTAATAGTTGTTTTTTGTACATTTTTCAATTTTCATAGTCAAAACTCACAAAAACATATCTGTCTTTTTGGTATTAACAATCTAATCACTGATGCCGATATAGAAGATAGGATAAAGTGTACCATGCGCTCAGAGAGCAGTTTTTTGGGCACATGTACGCACAAGGAGGTGCATATGGATATTCCTGCTTTATCGATGGCTCTGGCTCAGAATAAGATTTTAACTGATGTTGGAGTAGCTATGCTTTCCAAGAATTTAGATGTCATGGAAGATGCAGGCAGTTCTATGGTAGACAGCATAGATGCTGTTTCAGAACTTTCTGTAAATCCTGATATCGGTGGAAACATTGACATCCGCATCTGATCATTATCAGAGCATCAAAAAACACCCTTGGCTTCATAATTGATTGCCAGGGGTGTTTTACTTTTTCACAGATAAATTGCCACAAAAAGCATCCACGCCACAGATATTACCATAGCGATAATAAGTGGAACTGTTACAAGTTTGTATCCCTGTCTCGGATACATGTGTATGCTGTCAACAAAATCTCTTTTGCCCTCTATCTCTGAGATCTTATAGACAATGCACAGTGATATAACCGTAAAGATCACTGCCAACACGAAATAAATGCCAATCATCAACAGAGTACCGCTGTTCCCAATGCTATATTCTTCCAGGACTTCATCAGCCTCATTAAAGATATCCGGCATCGCATACATATAGACAACTTCAATAGAGTTAAAAAGAGCATGCGCAAAAAATGATGACCAAATACTGCCTGTTGCCTCAACAAGCAGGCAGAACATTATTCCCATCACAGTTCCGTAGGCAAACTGGTTGAAGTTCAAATGCATCATACCAAACAGAATCGATGAAAGCACGATTGAACCAATAATACGTCCTGTTCTCTGATAACTCTGAAGGATAAATCCTCTGAAAACAAATTCTTCCACAAAAGGTCCTACAAGTCCTATGGATATCAACATTGTCCACATAGGCATAGCAAGTACTTCTTCACTAATAGAGCTTACCATGTTCTCCACAAACAGCATCGATACTGAATTCACAAAGGAAACCAGTGGAAAAAGGCTGATAACATAAAGAATTATCATAAAAAATGTGGATATCTTCAGTGTCTTGAAAGGAATTGCCTTAGTTACCTTTTCTCCACTATAAAATATCGCGGCCAGAGCAGGAATAAGTACCACAAGCTCTGAAAGTGCATTGTTAGTAAATATTGAAGGGTTCTTTCCGGTAATGATGATCCAATAGCTCATAAGCAGAGTAAATGCCAATGTCGCCAAAATCATATACAAGAAAGATCTGTTGGCTCTTTTATAATCCACGCTTATCTCTCCTTACTTAGTTACTATTGAATCTTTTTTAATTTCAATCTTGCCTTCCTTAAGGAGTCTTCCTACAGCTCTCTTGAACTCATTCTTACTCATCTGAGTCTTTTCCCTGATAAGCTCAGGAGATGCCTTATCTGTAAACGGAAGCTTTCCGCCAAGCTTTTCTATCATATCAAGGAGTCTTTCAGCATCAGCATCCATCTGAAGATATGCCTTTTCTCTGACACTTAAGTTTAATCTTCCGTCCTCTTTAACTGATGTAACTCTTGCTGATACGTTATCCCCTATCTTTATATTGCCATAAAGCTCCTTTTTGGGGATAAGTCCGGAATATATATCATCCACAGCAACAAATGCTCCGAAATTGTCACTTAATTCATATACTGTTCCCTGAACCTTGTCATCTTTCTGATAAGGGCTCTCATTAAGGAGATACTTGTATACGTTCATAGTCACGCAAAGTCTTGAACTCTTGTCGATGTAAAGTGCACAAAGAACATCGTCTCCTGTCTTTACCTTTGCAGTCTGCTCCTTAAATGGTAAAAGAACGTCCTTTTCAAGGCCCCAATCCATAAATGCGCCAATCTTGCCTGTATCTTTTACTCTAAGCCTTCTTACGTCTCCAAGCATTATCTTAGGCTCTTTTGTTGTTGCTATCAGTCTGTCATCTGAATCTTTGTAGATGAACACTTCTATTTCTGTCCCCAGATCTGCCCCTGCAGGAACCTGCTTAATGGGCAAAAGAACTTTCTCATCACTTCCCATTTCAGTGGCAAGGTAAACACCAAAATCCACCTTCTTAATTACTGTAAGTGTCTGTTTTTCTCCTAATCTTATCATGAGTCCTCCGTCCTAACGTTCCGGCTTGTACGCCTTAATTGAATAATACATTACCAAAATCACTTAACAATCAGTTCCACAGTACATACGGACTGTTCATCCGAATTATTCAGGTTCACGGTATATATACTATTATCCTCTGTTTTATTTTTTATAACAACCGGTCTTAGAATATCTCCTAATCTGGCCTGTCTCTTATATTCTGACCTCATGGAAATAATCTCACCGGACCTGTCCCTTAAACAATCCATGGCCATTCTGATGTACTGACCATTATTTACGTGATTGTTTGTATCAAGATTGTTCTTTCTTACAACAATATCCTCACAGGCATAGCTTTCGCCCTCTGTGGGAATCTTTATTTTCCTGTCACCATAATTCATATCCAGTTTATTTTCCAGTGGATATGCCTCCAGGATTATAGGTGTAACTCTTACAGGTATCCCTTTTTCGAAATTAAAAAGAGTCCATATGGAATTAGCTATGGCAAGTCGTTCACCCTCTACGGTATCCATAAAGAAATTTCTGTATCCAAGTGCCCCTTTTAACTCGTAAGGAACTGTACCTATCACAACTTCCTCACACAGCTTAGGATATCTCTTAATTTCTATCTGCCATGAATTAAGAACCCATGCCATATTCTCTTTCCTAAGATACTCCATTGAAGCCGGACCATCCTGAGTCTGAAAAGTTGAGCAATCCTGAAAATAATCTATCAGAGATTCTAATGTAAGTTTTGCTTCACTGTCCACTTCGCTGTATCTGATTCTAGATTTAAAAGTATACATTGAAAACCTCCTTAAACAAAAAGAAACGAGATTGGAAGCCAATCTCGTTTCGGTATATTTAACTGGGCTAGTAGGATTCGAACCTACGTAATGACGGAGTCAGAGTCCGTTGCCTTACCGCTTGGCGATAGCCCATCGACAAGTAATGATTATACGTGAGGTCTTTTGAAAATGCAAGTACTTTTTTAAAATTTTTATAATTTTTTTCAAAAAACCTCACAATCATTAATTTTATCTAGTATTCAAGCACCTTAACGAAACTGTTTTAACCTTCAAAAAGAAGATCTGCATATGTTGGGAATGGCCAATCTTTTTTATCAACAAGCATTTCAAGCTCATCTGCAGGTGCTCTGAGAGCATCCATAACAGGTCTTACTTTGTCTTTGTAGAAGAAAGCAAGTTCTCTCTGATCTGAAATTGCTGCTGCCTTGCCCTCATAAACTTTAAGTTTATCAAGTGCTTTTTTCATCTTGGAAAGATTTTCCTGGATTTCTTTGAGCTCATCTATCTGTGTAGATGCATCAACACCTGCTGCCTTGATCTCATTAACGTCCTTGGCTAGTCTTCCTGCATACTTCATAACAGCAGGAATGATCTGCTTGGATGCCATATCGATCATAGTGAGAGCTTCAATGTTGATAGTCTTTGCATAAGTCTCAAAAATAATCTCTTTTCTTGACTCAAGCTCAACCTTTGTATATACGCCGAACTTCTCAAAGAGCTCAATTGCCTTCTTGGTTGTAAGGGTATCTGCTGCTTCAATAGTGGATTTAATGTTTGGAAGTCCTCTCTTTTTAGCTTCAACTACCCAATTCTCAGAATATCCGTCACCATTGAAGATAATGCGCTGGTGGTCAGTTAAATATTCCTTGATGATATCGTGTACTTCAGTATCAAAATTCTTGGCCTTTTCAAGTCTGTCTGCTGCCTCGCAGAAAGCTTCAGCCACAATTGTATTAAGTGTTGTATTTGAGCTTGCCATTGAATCTGATGATCCAACCATTCTGAACTCAAATTTATTTCCTGTAAATGCAAATGGTGATGTACGGTTTCTGTCTGTAGCATCTTTTTCAAACTGAGGAAGTGTAGATACACCGGTTTTAAGCTTGCCGCCTCTTTTACTTGATTTAGCTTCACCTGTCTCGATAAGCTGTCTTACTACGTCCTCAAGCTGCTCTCCAAGGAAAACTGAAATAATAGCCGGAGGAGCCTCATTTGCGCCAAGTCTGTGGTCATTACCAACATCAGACGCACTCTGTCTGAGAAGATCAGAATGTGTATCAACAGCCTTTAATATGCAGGCAAGAACAAACAGGAACTGAATATTCTTGTTAGGTGTATCGCCCGGATCAAGAAGATTTACTCCGTCATCTGTGCAAAGAGACCAGTTATCGTGCTTACCTGAACCATTTACACCTGCAAATGGCTTCTCATGCAAAAGACATCTCATATGATGATGCTCTGCGACACGCTTCATTGTCTCCATAATGATCTGGTTATGATCTACTGCGATATTGGCAGTTTCGTAAATAGGGGCAAGTTCATGCTGTCCGGGAGCAACCTCGTTGTGCTGAGTCTTATCCGGAACACCAAGCTTCCAGAGTTCCTCATTGAGGTCCTTCATAAACTCTCCGACTCTCTCACGGATTACACCGAAGTAGTGATCCTCCATTTCCTGTCCCTTTGGAGGCTGAGCACCGAAAAGTGTTCTTCCTGTAAAGATAAGGTCCTCACGTTTCATGGACTTATCCCAGTCAACAAGGAAATATTCCTGCTCAGGTCCTACTGAAACGTTGACTTTAGTGGCATTAGTATTGCCAAAAAGCTTAACTATTCTGAGAGCCTGCTTGTTTATAGCCTCCATAGATCTTAACAGCGGAGTCTTTTTATCAAGAGCCTCTCCTGTGTATGAACAAAATGCTGTAGGAATGCAAAGAGTAACGCCGGCGCCTGATTCTTTTAAGAATGCCGGTGAAGTGATATCCCAGGTAGTATAACCTCTGGCTTCAAATGTAGCTCTAAGTCCACCTGATGGAAATGATGAAGCATCAGGCTCACCCTTAATAAGTTCTTTACCTGAGAAGGAAGTAAGCATCCTTCCGTCTTTATCAGCGCTTCCAACAAATGAATCATGTTTTTCAGCAGTAATTCCTGTCAATGGCTGGAACCAGTGTGTATAGTGAGTAGCACCATTTTCCATAGCCCACTCTTTCATGGCGTTAGCAACAACATCGGCAGATTCTTTTGTAAGTTCTCCTCCGTGTTCAGTCACACTCACAACTTCTTTGTACACATTCTTTGGTAATCTTTCTCTCATCTTGGCAAGAGTAAAGACGTTCTGACCAAAGATTTCTTCAACATTCACTCTGTCACTCATCAGTGCATCCCCTTTATCATGATTTTTCTGCCCTTTATCTTACAACAAGAACTTTTATTTTTCCATCAAAAATTAAAGTACCCTGAGCATTTAGTCATACATATCTGCCTAGGCTGACGCTCTCGCTCCGACAAAAACGTAGCGGTACTAAGCTTTTAAAATACAAAAGCTAAGTACCGACGTTTATTGTAGGCAGCCAATTCAGATATGTATTTACTAAATTCTCAGGGCAAATCTAAATGTCACTGATTAGATATTCTAAGAATATCGTATTTGGATGGAGTTTCTGAAAGGTCGAGGTAGATTGTCTGTTGTGGGTGAGGGCAGGATTCTACGCTTTCACCTTTGTCGTTGTACATTGCGCGTACAATGGCTTTTACGTCTGTTCCGTCGGGTTTCATGATTTCTATCTCGTCGCCAACGGAGAATTTGTTTCTCTGCTCAATCTGAGCATAGCCTCTTTCATCTATGCCTTCAACAATTCCCAGATAGATGTATTCGTTAACGTAGGTATTGTTGTCATAAATCTGTGCCTCATCACTTGGCTTACCAAAATAGAAGCCGGTAGTGAACTGTCTATAGGTGCATCTTGAAATCTGATCAAGGTACCATGGCATATTCTGTCTGTATTTTTCCTCAGACTCAAAGAAATCATCAATGGCTTTTCTGTAGGTTCTGGCAACGGTAGCAACATAGAGGGCTGTCTTCATTCTTCCCTCAATCTTGCAACTGTCTACTCCTGCGTCAACAAGCTCAGGAATATGCTCTATCATGCACAGATCCTTTGAGTTAAAGATGTATGTTCCTCTTTCGTTCTCATAAACAGGAAGATATTCACCGGGTCTTTTCTCCTCAACAACAGAGTACTTCCATCTGCATGGATGAGTGCATGCACCCTTGTTGGCATCTCTTCCGGTAAAGTAATTGGAAAGAAGGCATCTTCCTGAATAGGAGATGCACATAGCACCGTGAATGAAGCATTCCATCTCAAGATCATCCGGAATTCTTTCCTTTATCTCTTTTATCTCTCTCAAAGAAAGCTCTCTTGCTGCAACTACTCTCTTAGCGCCAAGGTCATGCCAGAAATTATAGGTTTCATAGTTAGTATTATTGGCCTGAGTAGAAACGTGGATTTCAATTTCAGGGCAGATTCTTCTCGCCTTCATGAAGATTCCGGGATCCGCAATAATAAGCGCATCGGGACCGATTTCTTTTAACTCATGAAGATATTTTTCAACACCATCAAGGTCATAGTTGTGGGCAAGAATATTGACTGTAACATGGACTCTCACGCCATGCTCATGGGCGAATTTGATTCCTTCTTTCATCTCTTCAGGGCTGAAATTCTTTGCTTTTGCTCTAAGTCCAAAGGCATCACCACCGATATAAACGGCATCAGCGCCAAACATAACCGCTGTCTTAAGTACTTCAAGGCTGCTTGCCGGTATAAGTAATTCAGGTTTCTTCATAATCATAATCTCCTAATAACAAGGCTCTTCCGACTTCTGACACTTCTTTTGTCAGAGCTTTACAGAAAGAGTCATTCCGTCTCCTACCGTAAGAATTACGGTATTCAACATATCATTGTGTTTCAGTTCATATAGATAATCACGCATTCTCGCATGTATTGTTCTGTCTCTTCTTGTCACCGCAAAACGTGATTCAATAACATCACCATCCTGCAGGCAATTATCTGACACCAATAGTCCGCCTTTATTCAGTATTCTGAGACAGTCCGGTAAAAAATTGATATATTGTCCCTTGGCTGCGTCCATAAAAATAAAATCATACCCTGTCTGGAGCGTTTTTAGAATATCTGTCGCATCACCTTCCAGGAGTGTGATTTTATTGTTAGTGTCATATTTTCTAAAGTTTTCTTTTGCAACAGGAATTCTTTTTTCATATTTCTCAATTGTGGTAATCCTGGTATCAGGACTACTGTACTCAGCCATCAAAAGAGCTGAAAAACCGGTTGCTGCACCTACTTCCAAAATATTAACCGGCTTTGCCTGAGCCATCAAAAACTTAAGCAAAGCCTGTGTGTCTTTACGTATTATCGGTACATCCTGTTGCTTACAAATTATTTCAAGTTCATCAAGATAAGGCTCGTTCCCCCTATCAAGAGAATTTATAAAGGCTTTAATTCTATCCTGTTCAACCACCGTTTGATTCCTCTGAGGTTTCTGTAACAGCTTCCCCGGCAGCCTCATCAGAAGCTCCCGATTCAGTTGTTTCATCACCGCTCTTTACTCCGCCCGACATAACTGCCAGCATTTCCTCCGGAGTCATTGTAGTACTAAGTTCATAGGTTCCTGCTTTTTCCATTCCATGATACTCGGAAAACATTTCCTGAAGTCTGAAAAGAGTCTTATCAGTAATAAGGCCTACACTAAAAAGTTTTTCACCTATTTCTTTTGCAGAAGCTCCATTTCCTATAGTTACAGTAACTGTTCTGCCTGTCCCTGATGAAACCGAGGTCTGGTTAAAAATGTGATATCCATAATCATAAGCTACTTTGGAATATTTAATAATAAGCATCGCAACTATTACTATGAAAAGAACTTTTACAGTTGTATCAAGCAGGCCTAAAACTATTTTTTTAGCATTCATAAAAAGCATTCCCCTTAAAAGGCATTAATCATTTGTAGACATGATAATTGGCATTATCATTGGTCTTCTCTTTGTCTTCTTCCAAATATAATCACTTAATACGTCTTTGACAATATTTTTTAGCTTATTCCAATCATATATGCCTTTTTCAAGAGCTTCTATAAGTTCATCATAAACAAGGTCAGTGGCGTCATCAATAAGCTTATCCGACTCTCTGACATATACAAAACCTCTGGAAACAATGCTTGGACCTGAAGTTAACTGTCCATTTTCCTGATCAAGGCCAAATACAACAATTACAATACCGTCTTCTGCAAGATGCTGTCTGTCTCTCAAAACAACATTTCCTACATCGCCTACTCCAAGACCATCTACAAGTATAGCTCCTACAGGAACTTTACCCTTAACCTTGGCACCGTTATCATCAAGTTCAAGAACATCACCTGAAGTAAGGATAAAAATATTCTCCTTAGGTATTCCAAGGTCCTTGGCAATGTTGCTCTGAGCAATAAGATGTCTGTACTCACCATGAACAGGAATCGCATACTTAGGCTTAACAAGTGTGTAGATAAGCTTGATATCCTCCTGGCAGGCATGACCTGATACATGAACATCCTGGAATATTACATCAGCGCCCTTCATCTGCAATTCATTTATGATATTTGTGACAGCCTTTTCATTACCCGGAATCGGATGTGAGGAAAAGATAACCGTATCCCCTGCACCAATTGTAATCTTGCGGTGCTGGCTGCTGGCCATTCTGCTGAGAGCAGCCATACTTTCCCCCTGGCTTCCTGTTGTGATGATAACAGTCTTGTTTTCAGGATAATTTTTAAGCTGATCTATATCGATAAGAGTATTTTCAGGGATCTGAATACACTCAAGCTTCTGAGCAATATCGATAATGCTGACCATGCTTCGTCCTTCGACAACTACTTTTCTGCCGCATTTATGAGCAGTGTTGATTATCTGCTGAACTCTGTCTACATTGGAAGCAAAGGTAGCAACAATAATTCTCTGATTCTCATGTTCCTCAAATAAAGAGTCGAGCGCTCTTCCAACTGTTCTCTCAGACGCAGTAAATCCCGGTCTTTCAGCGTTTGTAGAATCACACATGAGAGCCAGAACACCTTTTTTACCAATTTCAGCAAATCTCTGAAGATCAATAGGATCTCCGAATACAGGTGTATAATCAACCTTAAAATCGCCCGTGTGGACTACTGTTCCTGCCGGTGAATATATTGCAAGAGCAGCTGCGTCAACGATTGAATGGTTGGTTCTGATAAATTCCACTCTGAACTGTCCTAAATTGATTGACTGACCGAATTTAACTACTTTTCTGCGGGTTTTCTTTAAAAGACCATGCTCTTCAAGCTTGTGCTCGATAATTCCCATAGTCAGACGTGTTGCATAAATCGGAACATTAAGTTCATGCAAAACATAAGGAAGCGCACCGATATGGTCTTCATGTCCGTGCGTTATCACAAAGCCTTTTACTTTATCGATATTTTCCTGAAGATATGTAATATCAGGAATAACAAGGTCGATTCCAAGCATGTCATCATCAGGGAATGACAAACCGCAATCCACTACAATAATACTGTCTTCATACCTGAAGGCAGTGATGTTCATTCCAATCTGCTCAAGACCACCCATAGGGATAATCTGCAGCTTGGACGCATTTTCAATTTTCTTTTTACTCAAATTAAATCCTCCATTTATATTGGCGGACAAATAGAACCTGTTATTAACTATGCTCCCCGTTAGATATCAAGATCTATTCCATCCTCAGAAAGCAGCTTACGAAAAACACCTGCAACTGCATCAAGTTCCAGGTCATCGTCCACAATTACGTAAACAGCTTCTTCATCTTTAATATCGGAGTCGTCGCGTAAAATAAGCGCTTCTCCGTCACCATCCTCTTCATCTGTGACAAGCAGATATGTCTTTCCACCAAGGCTTGTCTGTTCAAGGCAGTAGAACTCTACTGCTTCTTCCCCATCGGGACTAAAAATTATTTTTTCCAAATCAATCACCACGTGCCGATCATTCGGCTTTATCTTTTGAATTATCCAGATAATCCTGAAGAATTATCTGAGCTGCTATCATATCAACGTATTCTTTGCGCTCACGACCTCTGATCCCGGCTTCATCCATAAGCTCATCAGCCTCTACAGTCGTAAGTCTCTCATCCCACATGATTACAGGGATACCGGTTCTTCTTTCTATTTTGTCTTTGAATTCAAGACACAACATTGAGCGCTCAGAGGGAGTCTGGTCCATGTTTACAGGAAGCCCCAGAACAATCTTTTCAACCCCGTACTCCTGTATTAACTCCTCAATGCGCGCTAACGTTCTTCTTAATTTATTTTCTTCTTTTCTACGGATTATTTCCTTTGCACCTGCTGTCAAAAGAAGTTCATCACTCAGTGCAACTCCTACAGTTTTGGAACCGTAGTCAAGACCCATTATTCGCATAAAACACTTCCAAAAAAATTACTTTGAAGCCCAACTATTACTCTTAATATACTCAGTGAGCATCTCTTCAACAAGCTCGTCTCTTTCAACCTTCATAATAAGGCTTCTAGCGCCCTTGTGACTGGTAATATATGTAGGATCACCAGACATGATATATCCAACAATCTGATTAACTGGATTATACCCTTTTTCAAGGAGAGCATCATAAACAACAGAAAGAACTTTTTTAACGCCTGTCTCAGGCTCAACCTCTACTTTAAAATATTGGGTATTTCCTAAATCCTGATCTGCCATAAAATCATCTCCATTTCTAGTCCTGTTAATTATATTAATATTACACTAACATACTCAAATAAGCAATGTATCCGCATTAATGAACCCTGTAGGGGAAACTTCACTAATTTCTCCGGTAATGGCTCCGTACTTTTCAACTTCATTTTCACAGACTGCTACTCTGACGTATCTGTCTGTGTGGCCTATCATGTATTTTCTACCTTTGATCTCTTCTTCGTCTTCCCAAAGAACTTTGAGCTTTTCACCAACAAAGGTGTTGCGATAACATTCAGACTGTGCCTTTGTCATCTTAAGAAGAACTTCGCTTCTGACAGTCTTTTCCTTGTCAGTAAGCTGATCCTTCATACCTGCAGCAACTGTACCTTTTCTTGGTGAGTACTTAAAGACATGCATCTCGTAGAAATTTATATTCTCAACAAACTTACGACACTCTTCAAACTCCTCTTCGGTTTCACCCGGGAATCCGACAATTACATCTGTAGTAATAGCAGGTCTGTCAAATACTTCTCTTAAAAGTCTAACGCTTTCCCTGAATTCATCGGCAGTATAATGTCTGTTCATTCTCTTGAGCACACTGTCACAACCGCTTTGGAGAGATAAGTGGAAATGTGGACAAAGCTTAGGCAAAGCCGCAAGTCTTTTAGCATTTTCTTCGGTAATAATCCTTGGCTCAAGAGAGCTTAATCTGATTCGCTCAATTCCTGCAATACCATTTATCTGCTCAACCAAAGAAATAAGCATTGGCTCGCCAAAATCAACACCGTAGGATCCTGTATGAATTCCGGTAAGAACAACTTCTTTACATCCTAAAGCCACAAGGCCTTTAATCTCAGCCAGAATATCCTTCATCTCACGGCTTCTGACTCTTCCTCTGGCATAAGGAATTACACAGTAAGAACAAAACTGGTTACATCCATCCTGAATTTTGATATATGCCCTTGTATGCTCCGGCATACCTGTCAAAGTCATATTCTCATAATCATGTGTCTTATTGATGTCTATCATTGAATGGCCGTTTAAGGTCTTATCAATGATTTCATTTCTTGCTTCTATAAACTCACATAGTATCTCTACAATCTCAGATTTCTTGTTATTACCGACTGCAAGATCTATGCTCTCATCCTTTTTTACGCCTTCTATTCCAGTTTCAACGTAGCAGCCTACTGCAACAACGATGGAATCCGGATTCTCTTTTTTGGCTCTGTGGAGCATCTGTCTTGATTTTCTGTCTGCAATATTGGTAACTGTGCAAGTGTTGATAATATAAACATCAGCCTTCTCATCAAAAGGCACTATCTCAGCACCATTTTCTCTGAGTTTCTGACTCATTACATCCAATTCATAACTATTTACTTTGCATCCAAGATTATGGAGCGCTATCTTTAAACCATTAACGTTATTTTGCATATTACGATTTCTTTCTAATTTTGTTGCCCTAAGGTCATTGACTTTTGCCATTACTGCGTTTACTATAAAGAAAAGAAGGAGGTATTTGCGCAATGAAGACCGTAAAAATTTCTTTAAATTCTATCGATAAGGTAAAATCTTTCGTAAACGATATTACGAAGTTTGATTATGACT
>JAEEGF010586917.1_pt1 | contig 14727 bp, 10 predicted proteins | sample 9134171 | NCBI WGS metagenome assembly JAEEGF01 (sample SAMN16246542, study PRJNA631951) | gut metagenome | biome: gut microbiome; feature: rumen; material: AP-attached | host: Bos | place: Iran: Karaj | collected 2018-10 | reverse complement strand
TAATTGTTGTTAGTACCATCTCTGTTATCTTCGCCATTATCCCAGTTGTGTTTTTCACCGTATGAATATGAATCCCACAATGAGAATCCATTAACATTCGCCATGTAATTTACAAAACCATAGGCACTATTCTGTCTACGCATATGATTTGCAAACTGAACCATACTTCCGTTCATATGGTTTTCAATCTGTCTGGTAACATTCATAAATGAATCGTTATACACAAACAAATGCTTTTTACCTTTTTCATTACAAAGGATTTCCTCTGGAATAAATTCGTAGAATATCTTTGTATCAGCCAAATAAGGCTCAGCTGCAATCCGCTGAATTGGTGCATTACATCCCACTATATGGAATCCATCAATATGAAAATACTTAACATAATATTTTAAACACTCTAATATAAGGTCATCTGGCGTTTCAGCAGCAAAAGCCATCTCCATAATAACTTCGAAACCACTGTTGTGAAGATTGCTAACCATGTTGCGCAGGCCTTCACATGCATTAGAAGCCCCACCAAAATAAGATGCCTTTGGTGCAAAATAATTAGCAATGCCAAATCCCCAATAATTTTTCTTACCAGAAAACTCTTTTGTCTCGGTAATCAACCCTTTGGGAGATATAAGCATTTTATTATCTAAAAATAACTCTTCGAAATCATAAAGAGGCATAAGCTCAATGCTAGTAATACCCATGTTTTTCAAATATGTTTTTTTCGAAAGAAGGCCATTGTAATTTCCCACTTTCGAAGCTGCCATATTAAATCCTGCAGTAAATCCACGCATGTGAAGCTTATAAAGAATCATATCAGAAGGAGCAATTTCTACTTTTATGTCCTTCCAGTTTTTTTCAATATGTGAAATACCAGAATATACAGCAAACTCTTTTGTCTGGCGTTCCTTAACATCTCCCCACTTATCGCGACCTACAACAGCTGTACAGTAAGGATCAAGCGCAGTTTTATCATCTTCTTTTATGAGATAACAAATCTTATCAATATCTATACCAGTAACTTCAACAGAATATACTCTTCCTACAGCAAAATCCGGTATAAGCTCTATTTCCTGTAGCTGCTTTTTTGTTTTTTTATCAAATAAAAGAATGGATGCCTTTTCCGTGGTAGATTTAATCGCTACCGTGAAAATAACACCATCCTTTGCACTTATCCTTGGACCATATTCCCTAAAATCGCCCCTTAATACCTTCATAGCTATGCCTCGATTCCAAAAAGCTGTATATTAAACTCAAATAATAATTAATTTTACTAGACAATATTCCTGATGAATTATATCATAAGGACATGTCTTAAACAAATAAAATAAACAAAAGGAGTATAGAATGGACGAGAATCAGGTATTTCCAGTTGACAATGAAGATGATGATGTTGTTGTCACTTTAAGTTTGGATGATGGCTCAGAAGTAACATGTGAAATTCTCACAATCTTCGACATAGGCGATCAGGACTATATTGTACTTCTTCCTCTCGATGAAAACGGCGAGGAAAATGCTGAAGGTCAGGTATACATCTATAGATATTTTGAGGATGAAACAGGTGCACCTTCACTTGACAACATCGAGTCTGACGAAGAATACGATGCAGTAGCTAAAAAGTTCGATGAACTTTACGGCGAAGCTTTAGATGAAGAATAATTCAGCTCATTTAAGAATCGGGATTTATCCCGGTTCTTTTTATTTGTATAAGTCAAATATAAGTTTCGTTTAGTCCTGGTAATTCCCACATAAAACAAGCGGCGCTCCGCTTCCATCTCCTCTTTGGAATCAGCTTTATTGCTAGGAATTATTCCATCATTTACGCCAATAATAAAAACATTTTCAAACTCCAAGCCCTTGCTGGAGTGTAAAGTGTAAAGGCCAATTTTATTCTTTTTATCTACTACCTTTGTTTTGTTTTCATAATCAACTTTAAGCCTCATAATATTAAGCTTATCTATTGCCTGCTTTATGGTCTTGCAATCCTTTGTCATTTCAATAAAAAAATCCAAGACATCATAATATTCGTTTATATCAGCATTTTGTTTCACTGCTTCCTCTCGCAGGAAGCCGTCATATCCCATCACATTCTTTATGTAATTAATAGCAGCACATGGCGACATTTTACTAATTAAATTGATGTCAGCTATTAATGCTTCCGTAGCCCTTAGGCAACCTGGATTATCCTTGTAAAAGGATTTCATTCCTTGCAAGTTCCCCTTATATTCCACACTTCTTCTATGCAAAAAGCGATTAGGGCGATTTACGATAGACAGAAGTCTAGCTCTCGTTTCATTTCCAATGGCAATCTGAAAGTATGCTTCCATATCCGAAATAATAAAATGCGAATAAATGTTAGGCATTTTCTCTTTTAGATAAAATGGTATTTTCTGCTCTAAAAGTTTATCAACTATATACCTTGCGTCAGAATGATTACGATACAAAATAGCGATTTCATCAAAGGATGTACCCTCCCTATTAAGCTCTTTTACCTTTGAAATTATGTAATCAGCCTCATCTCCTTCGGATTTCAGCTCCTCAACACATAGTTTCCCCTCATCAGCAATTGCCATTATTTGCTTTTGAAAACGCATGGTATTTTTAGAAATCAAATTCCCTGCTTTTTCCACGATATTGGTAGGGTTTCTATAGTTATAATCAAGCACAACAACATTACAGTCTGGGTATTGTTTTCTAAAATCCTCCATTAATTTCGGATTCGCACCTCTGAATCCATAAATGGACTGGTCATCATCTCCCACACAGAAAATATTGTTTGTTCTAGCAGAAAGCATCCTCATTAATTGAAATTGCAAATCGTTCATATCTTGCATTTCATCAACAAGATAATAAGAGAATCGATTCTGCCATTTTTTGAGAATTTCAGGCTTTTTGTTAAATAGCTCGTATGCCTTTTTTAGCATGTCGTCAAAATCTATAACATGATACTTGGCCTTAAGATTTTCATATGCTAAAACAAACTCCTTAAGATCATTTTTATCAACAGCCTTTGGCAGATAATTATCCAGTCCTCCCACTCGATTATTTATCACAGAAAGCTCCGATGAATAGCTTTTCACAAGCAGACTATCATCATGATCCAGATTCACCCGCGCCATAGCTTCTCTAATGATTTTTGTTCTAGTATTTCCCAGAATAATATCTGTGGATTTGAAACCTATTTCTTTCTGCAAAATTCCCCAAAATAAAGAATGGAACGTTCCAAAAGTCACAGGATGAATATCATCTGATAACCTTTCGAAACGTTCCTTCATTTCTAAAGCCGCAGCCTTGGTAAAAGTAATCACCAAGATTTCTCGAGCCGGTACACCAGATTCTATAAGGGCCATAACACGCCTTGTAAGCACAGCAGTTTTCCCACTGCCTGGACCTGCCAACACAAGACATGGCCCATCCATATGCGAAACTGCTTTTTGTTGGCTATCATTAAGATTCATAATATGTTGATAACCGCGTTTCTTTATAGAGGTTTCCCGACTCTATCTGCAAATATTTAATTATTTAGACAGCTTCTCAATAGCTGCTTTGATTCTCTTAATAGACTCTTCTTTACCAAGAATCTCCATGAGCTCAGTTGCACCGCCAGGAGTCATCTGCTTACCTGAAACAGCTGTACGTACTGGCCAAAGCACATATCCATTCTTGTACTCATGCTCTGTAGCAAATCCAGAAAGAAGTGCATATAAAGCATCATTTGAGTAATCATCCTGTGCCTCAAGAACAGGAAGAAGTTCTTTTAAAACTGTAAGTGAAGACTCTTCATTTGTCTTCATCTTTTTATGAGTATACATTGCACTGTCATACTCAGGAACTGCATCAAAGAAATCAACATGATCCTTGATATCAGGGAAGATTTCGATTCTAGTCTGAACCATCTTTGCAATCTTCTTTAAATCATAATCGCCCTTGATGTATTCCTTGAGATAAGGCTCTGCCATCTGATAGAACTTATCAAAGTCCATAGCCTTCATGTACTCTCCGTTCATCCACTTAAGCTTTGTAATATCAAAGACTGCTGGCGACTTTGAAATACGGTGATAATCAAACTCTTTAACAAGCTCTTCTAATGAGAAGATTTCGTTATCATTTTCTGGAGACCAACCAAGTAGAGCAACAAAGTTAACAACTGCTTCTGTCAAGAATCCCTGCTCAATTAAATCTTCATAAGATGAGTGACCTGAACGCTTTGAAAGCTTCTGGTGCTCCTCATTTGTGATAAGTGGGCAGTGAATATACTTTGGAACTTCCCAACCAAAAGCTTCGTAAAGACGATTGTACTTTGGTGAAGAAGAAATGTATTCATTACCACGAACAACGTGTGTAATACCCATAAGGTGATCATCAACAACGTTTGCAAAGTTATATGTTGGATATCCATCAGACTTGATAAGAATCATATCATCAAGTTCTGCGTTATCAACTGTAATATCTCCGTACAACTCATCTACAAATGTAGTTGTACCTGTACGAGGATTGTTCTGACGAATTACATAAGGCTTTCCAGCAGCAAGATTTGCTTCTACCTCTTCCTTTGAAAGGTTTAAGCAATGCTTGTCATAGATGTGGATTTCCTTGCCACCAATAACCTGCTTGCACTCTTCAAGACGCTCATCATCACAGAAGCAATAATATGCCTCTCCTTTTTCAATAAGCTGCTTTGCATACTCAAGGTAAATTCCCTGTGCCTGGCGCTCTGACTGAACGTATGGACCGAAGCCCTTATCTTTATCTGGTCCTTCATCATGGATAAGACCTGTAGCAGCAAGTGTTCTATAAATAATATCTACAGCACCCTCAACAAGACGCTCCTGGTCTGTATCTTCTATTCTAAGAAGAAAATCGCCGCCCTCGTGCTTTGCTACTAGGTAAGCATAAAGAGCTGTACGAAGATTTCCTACATGCATTCTTCCTGTAGGAGATGGTGCGAAACGTGTTCTAACCTTACTCATTTTATACCTCGCATAAAATCAAATTAATTTAAGACTTACATAAAAATGCAGTCCTAAACTATTCTATACTAATTTTGTAAATTTTCAAGTATATACCGTTACGTTATACAATGTAACGTTGTGTATAATAATGTCCTGTCGTATAATCAAATTTATGGTGACTCGAAAAATAAGAAAAGATGAATTAAATAGTTTTTATCAATCTAAATTTGATTATTTCAGGGTTGTTAGTGGATATTCTGCCATATTAATCGGTCTTTTAGAGATGTCCTATTTCATCTCCGATTGTGTTTTATATGGAAGATTTGCAACCGAAACGGTCATTCCACGTTTTTCAATTATCATACCACTTATCCTATTTCTAATTTTGTATCCAAGAGTGATTAATTATAAGTGGGGAACCCTTCTATATTATTTGATGCCGCATGCTGCAATGTGGTGTACAATATGGGCCATTTATCATCTGGAAAATAGGGATTATGCTCGTGAAGGCTTCATAATCATGCACTTTGCTTTCCTAGCGATTGGTTTTGCTACTCCACTAAAATACCACATAGTTTTGCACGCTCTTTTGATGGCCAATATCATTATTTCAAATATGTGGAATCATTATGAGTACTACACCATCATGTTAGCCCTTGCAATTCCGCTTTATATTGGTGTTGTTATTATGCTTTGGATTTTGGAGAATTCCTACGCGGATCAATACCTTGTAAAAAAGCAATTGGAAATCAGTTCCGTTTCAGACGAACTCACAGGTGTTAATAATCGATATATCATAAATGAAATAATCGACAAATCAACCGACAAGTTTTCATTGGATAAAGATATTGTAGTTCTCATGTTTGATATTGACTTCTTTAAGAAAGTAAATGACACCTACGGCCATGAGGCTGGAGATGAAATTCTTAAATATGTCTCTACTATAATAAAAAACCATCTTTCAAAAGATGATTACATCATTCGTTGGGGCGGCGAAGAATTCGTCGTTATTCTTGTGGATTATACAATTGATAATGCATTGAAATTAGCTGAAAAGCTTCGTTCAGATATTGGTCAATCCGACAATGGTATTTGTCCTATAACAATATCTATGGGACTCTGTAGCTATGACAAAGAAGATACATATCAGCAATGTGTAGACAAAGCAGATAAAGCTTTATACTACGCCAAAAATCATGGTCGTAACCAGCTTATTAACTATTCAGACATATAAAAATAAAGCCATCTAGATTCAAAGTAGATGGCTTTTTTATTGTCTTTACAAAGTATTTACAAATCTCATGAATCCTTCCATACCCTCTTCTGTGCATTTATACACACCTGCGCATTCAAGGACCTCACAGAATACTTTTCCAATCTCCTGCTGAAGAATTTCATTTACATTGCTTTCATCAATCTTGTCATAGTTCTTTGAGAAGCTATCAACCCAATCAGCATGTTTTTCAAGTGCTTCATCAGCTCTTAAATCCTTGCCATTAACAATATAATCAGCAAGCTGCTCCATTTCACCTTTAAGACGACTAGGAAGAACTGCAAGTCCCATTACCTCGATTAGACCAATGTTTTCCTTCTTAATATGATGTAAATGAGCATGTGGATGATAAACTCCAAGAGGATGCTCCTCGGTTGTTATATTGTTTCTAAGAGCTAAATCAAGCTCAAACAATTCTCCTCTCTTTCTAGCAATAGGCGTAATTGTATTGTGCTTTTCTCCATCCGTCTCAGCAAAAATAAACGCCGCTTCATCAGTATAACCTCTCCATGCATTCAAAATATGCTCTGCCAGATCAATTATTCTCTTCTCATCCTTGCACTGAAGACGAATAACTGAAAGTGGCCATTTAACGATGCCTGCCTTTACATCCTCATATCCATTCACAGAGAACTCCTTAATAATTGGAGCTTTTTCCATTGCGAATGTGTAATGTCCACCCTGGAAATGATCATGGCTAAGAATAGAGCCACCAACAATAGGAAGGTCTGCATTGCTTCCAAGGAAATAATGTGGGAAAAGCTTTACAAAATCAAATAACTTAACGAATGTAGCACGCTCTATTTTCATTGGTGTGTGCTCGCCATTAAATACGATGCAATGCTCGTTATAGTAAACATATGGGCTGTACTGGAATCCCCATTTGCTATCATTAATAGTGATAGGAATGATACGATGATTCTCTCTAGCTGGGTGATTTGTACGTCCAGCGTATCCTTCATTTTCCATGCAAAGCTGGCACTTTGGATATGCTGATTGCTTTGCGTTCTTAGCAGCTGCAATAGCCTTTGGATCCTTTTCTGGCTTTGAAAGATTTATAGTAATATCAAGTGTTCCATAGTCTGTTTCTGTAGTCCACTTTAAGTCCTTCTTTACTCTGTATGTACGAATATAGTCAGAATTACGACTCATATTATAGAAGAAATCTGTAGCAGCCTCTGGGCCTTCATTGTTATATATATCATTGAACTTATCAATAACCTGTGATGGTCTAGGGCAAAGCTGATTCATAAGCTTTGTGTCAAATAAGTCTCTGTATGTAATTGAATCTTCAATGATTCCTCTATTAACTGCCTCGTCAAGTAAGTCTTTTAACACGTCCTCTAAAACAATATTTGATAAATCACAATCTGGGTCTGTATACTCATCTTCCTTCATGCACTCTAGCAAAAGATTTGTTGTGTAGATTCTTTCGCACTCTGGTGTAAGACCAGTATCAATCCCATATTGAACTAATTTCTTAATACTTTCCTGCAACATATTTCCCCTCCGAAAAAATTATGAAAATTATAATATGAAGCTTATCTTCTGGAAACGATTTTACACCTTTTCGGTTTTCTTCTTCAAGTATTCTTGCATGGAAAAATTGCAAAAACGACCATTAACGAAATTTCATCCATCAACCTGCAGTTGAGCAACATAAACAATTTGGAGATAAAAAATTGTGCAAAAACACTATACATAGTTACGAAACCATGTTATTATTGCGACTCGTGTTTCAAATATAACTTTAAACACTGATATCAATAACATGTTCATTATTCACGGAGGAATAAAATGAAAAAGACAACAACACAGAAAACAAGAACACAGAGCGTAAGAACAAAACTTATCTCTATTATGCTCTTAGTATCAATTGTTCCTTTGTTAGTTGCCGTAGCAATCAGCTATAACAGCTCAACTAACAGTGCAAAGGAAACTGCAAAGCAGAATTTGGAATGGCAGGCAAAATACATCGAGTCTGAAGTAGATAAGATGTTAATTAAAGCTGAGACATCTCTTGGAAGCTTTGCATCTTCACCAGAGACAATCGCTTTCTTAAAGGGTGAGCTTGAAGATTCTTCAGTAGTTAAGGCTCAGATGGTACAGATTAATGAGTCATTCAACGATGACAATACTATCGTTATGTCTAATTCAAACGGTGATATGGTACTTCGTAGTGATGATGGTGAGTTAAAGAACATCGGCGAAAGAGATTATTTCCAGGCAGCAATCAAGGGTGAGACTTATGTATCAAATGTATTTGTAAGCTCAGTTACAAACTCTAGAAACATTTGTGTTGCTGTACCTATCTACGATACAAACGGAACTACAGTTCTCGGTGTTGTACATAAAACATTAAACCCAGATGATATTCATACATTATTAGCAGAAGAAGCTGATGAAGCATTCGTTGTAGATAAGAATGCTGATATGGTTGCTCACTCAGATTTTGAAATCGCAGCAACAGACGAAACCCAGAACTTCTCTTCTTCACCATACATGACATCAGAGGATGAAACTGGTTTCTATATTAGTACTGCAAAGGGTTACCCTGTATATGTAAGCTATGTAAGAAATGCAACTTCAGGTTACGTAATTTGTGCAGCTAAGGCACAGAAGGACATTGTCACTGAAGCTAGACAGGGTGCTATGTTAATTATATTTACTGGTATCGCTATGATTATAGCTGTATTAGTTCTTTCAGTTGTTATTGCAAACAACTTTATAAAGCCAATGCTTGAGGTAAACAAGGTATTATCAGCATTAGCTAATGGTGAATTTAAGAAAACAGATAAATTTACAAAGCGTACAGACGAATTTGGTCAGATGATCAACAACGCAAACTCTCTTATTGATAAGCTTTCAGCAATCGTAGGTCATATTAAGGATTCTACAAACACAGTAGGTGAATCTTCAGACGAATTATCAGAGATGGCAAACCAGATTGCCGCTACAACAGAGTCAGTTGCTGTAGCAGTTCAGCAGATTGCTAGTGGCGCTGTTGAGCAGGCTGAAGAAATCCAGTCAGCTGCAGATAGCACAAACCAGATTACAACAGCTGTAGACAACGTACAGTCTTCTACAAATGATATGTCTAATCTTGCAGACCGTATGAAGTCAGCATCAGAAGCTTCAAGCAACTCTCTTGCTACTCTTCAGGCTACAAGCTCTGAAATGACATCTAAGATCGAAGAGATTTCATCAAAGATTTCTTCAACACAGAACGCTGTTGCAAATATCAACGAGCGTGTTGAAGGTATTTCTGGCATCGCTGCACAGACAAACCTTCTTTCACTTAACGCTTCTATCGAAGCCGCTAGAGCTGGTGAGGCTGGTAAGGGCTTCGCAGTAGTTGCTGAGGAAATCAGAAAGCTTGCTGATGATTCAGAAAACCTTGCATCAGAAATCAGAATCCTTATGGATCAGCTTTTAGCTGAGGCTGAGCAGGCTGTTACTGCCGCAACTCAGGTCATGAACGGAAATGAAGAACAGCAGAAGGCCCTTGGCGAGACACTTTTCGCTGTAGAGGGAATGCTTCAGGATATCGAAGAAACTGTAGCAAGTGTTTCAAAGATTTCTGGCGAAGCAAACAATTGTGTAAATTCAAACACAGTAGTAGCAAACGCTATGTCATCACTCTCTGCTATTTCAGAGGAAAATGCAGCATCATCAGAAACAACAGGTGCTTCAGTTGAAGAGCTTTCAGCTACAGTTACAAACCTTGCAGAATCTGCAACTAATCTTAGAGACATCGCTGAGCAGTTAAATGAAGAGATGAAGTTCTTCAAGTAAGGTAATTATAGTCATTTGGAGGATTAGAAATGTCTAATTTAATTACTAAAACAGATAATAATGTTGACGAAAAGCAATATATTATTTTCACTTTAAATAACGAGTTTTACGGTATCGACATCATCAATATCAACACAATTATTATGATGCCAGAGATTACCGATGTACCTCTCGCTCCTGATTACATTAAGGGAATGATTAGCTTACGAGGACACGTAATTCCTGTAATTGATATGCATAAGCGTATGAATTACGGTGAAGAAATCATCACCAAAGACACACGTGTTATCGTATTTAACATCAATGAAAACGAGCAGGTTGGCATCGTAGTTGATTCTGTAAAAGAAGTAATGGTTATTTCTAGCGAAGAAATCGAATACCCATCTCCTTTCATTAAGTCTGATGAGTCATTTATTTCAGGTGTTGGTAAAAAGACAGATATGCTTATCTCTATTCTTGATATCAACTCACTTGTTGATGAAAAGGCTATTGAGGAATGCGTAGCATAATATAAGAAAACGCCTAGAGCAAATGCTCTAGGCGTTATTTTTTAATGAAGTACTTTTTGATTAAATATTATTAACTATCATAGCAATTCCTGAGATTATCAAGAATATAATCACAAACTTCTTTATCAGCTTTTCATCCAAGATATCCCCACACTTCATGCCAAGCCAAAGGCTGAAAAGCATTACTGGAGCTAGGCACAAGGCCTTCTTAATACTTTCAAATGTCATTACCCCAAGTACGATATATGTGACAAGTCTAAATGTATTTTCCGCTATGAATACGAGGCTTAGATTAGCTTTAAACTCTGTGCTAGTCTTTGTAACTTTGCTTACAAATGCTGCCAAAAGCACACCTACACCGAACATGCCACACATAGCACCAGCAAGAATTCCTATTACAATATCGAATACTTTATGGCTCCTGCCCGATGCTGGCTTGTACTCACGGTACATCATATTAATACCCACTAGAGTAACCATAATACCAAATATCATTTTTACGATATTCGCATTTACGTATCGAAGTACTATGGCTCCAGGAATGCTGCCTAATATCACTACTATAATTAACGGAATTACGATATTTTTATTAATATGTTTTCTATTTTTATAAACTAATGTGAAATTTGCAGGATACCCCAGAATAAGCTCCACTGGAGAAATGTCTACATTGTTTACTCCAAATCCCAGGATTGTATCAAATACTAACGTATTTGCGAATCCACATAGTCCTTTTACAAAAAATGCAGCAACTGTTGCCACTATCCACAAAACCATTTACATCTACCGCCTAAACTAAATAATATCAAAAATACTCATCTGATTGTCGATCCATGACTTTTGATTAACCTCATGAATCTCATCTCCATCGCGAAATCCTCCAATTAAAAATGGGGAATTCACATCGTGAAACTTTTCGTTAATCCTTACCTGGTTTAAATCATTATTTGCATAACAGTACTTGCAAAAATGCCGACAGGTATCATATGCTCCAATGTCTGCACCAAGATAACAAGCACATGTGGCCCTAGCAGGTTTAACATTCGACTTTGGCACATTCAAACGAGCTGAAATTGCCTTTTCATACATTTCAACAGTCATGCAGCCACTGCAATCAGCTCCATATTTAGCAAGGAAGTCCCCTTCTGTGCATGGCTTTACAACCATATTGTTGGCTTTCGCGATACGAATAATCTCCTGCCCTAATCTTACTTTATCCTCAGCAGATACTGCCCTGGCATCCTGGAAATTCTTCTTAACTTTTTCATATATATCAATAAAGCTGATTACCACATGGTTGGTGTATCCTTTAAGATTTTCTGCCATCTTTGTGAAGGCTTCAATATGAAAATCGACTGTATATTTTTCATTTACAAAGATTGGATCATATCGCCAACCGATTCGATCAATCCCTACTGTTTTTGATAAGAATTTAAAAGATTCCATGACATCTTTTTTATCTGGAACTCCAGGTTCAATATCCTTACCATATGGAGTAATTGTCACATACCAATACTGGCCATAATCCTTCACTAAATCCAAATACGAAAAAAAAGGTGCTGGATTCTTTGTGCAAAAGCCAATAGCATCCACCACCTGTGGGTTTAAAACATATTTATTTACTGAACTTTGATTGTAAGGATTACGCACACATACATAGCCTTCTTTCAAGCGATTGGCAAACCATTCTGGGAAGAATGCCGGTATGTCTGTGCGCTGTCCTGTATTAATAATCATTTATTATCCTTTATAGATCGTCTATAGCGTCCTTTATTTTATCAGCAAAGCCCTTCTTCCTTTTCTCGGCCTTTACTGACTTTGGACCGCCAACTGTTGTGTTGCCTGTAAGTTCATCAAACTTGCGAAGTGCTTCCTTTGCTTCCTTAGAAAGGCCTGTAGGAACCTGTACAACAAGTGTAACATACTGGTCACCACGAACGTTCTTGTTTCTAAGTGAAGGAATACCCTTTCCACGAAGTCTGATTGTAGTATCTGTCTGTGTACCAGGCTTAACCTCGTATGATACCTTGCCATCAAGAGTATCGATGATAACTTCGCCACCAAGTGTTGCCTGTGCAAACGAAATAGGTGCTGATGAGTAAACATCCATATCTCTACGCTGGAAAATAGGATGATTAGATACAATTACCTCTACAAGTAAGTCGCCTCTTGGACCACCATTTCTACCTGGCTCACCCTTCTCACGAATACGAACGCTCTGTCCATTATCAATACCAGCTGGAATAGATACAGAAATCTTCTTCTTGCGAGCGACATAACCTGTACCATTACAGTCTGGACATGGAGTATCGATAACTTCACCTGTACCCTGACAATCAGGACATGTTGTAACATTCTGAACCATACCAAAGAGTGACTGCTGAGACATCATTACACGTCCCTTACCACCACACTTTGTACATGTACGCTTGCTAGTACCAGGCTTTGCACCAGTTCCATGACAAGCTGCACACTCATCCTTAAGAACAATCTCAATCTGTTTTTCACAGCCAAATGCAGCTTCTTCAAAAGAAATATGTACAGCTGCTCTAAGATTAGCACCTCTCATAGGTCCATTTGAAGCACGACCACCGCCGCCTCCAAAGAAGCTTCCAAAGATGTCGCCAAATATATCGCCGAAATCCATGCCAGAGAAGTCGAAACCGCCAGCTCCGCCACCGCCATTTTCAAATGCAGCGTGACCGAACTGATCATACTGACGTCTCTTATCTGCATCGGAAAGAACGGCATATGCTTCAGAGGCTTCCTTGAATTTCTTCTCAGCTTCAGCATCACCCGGATTCATATCTGGGTGATACTTCTTAGCAAGCTTTCTGTATGCACTTTTGATCTCACTATCTGAGGCTGTCTTAGAAACTCCAAGTACCTCATAGTAATCACGTTTTTGTTCTGCCATTATTATCAATCCTTTACATATTAAAATGCCGTGAAAAACTCCAATACCTTCTAAGCTCCCGTAGACCACTTCCTACACCTCCGGATGGTTCCAACACGAACCCATCCTCGGTGCAGGGGCGTCTACTCGCGCTTGCCAAGACAATGTGTTTTTCACAGCATATCATATTTACAAATTAAACTTCCTTGAAATCAGCGTCTACGACATCATCTGCTGGGTTAGACTGTGCACCTGCACCAGCGCCTGCTCCTGTGAACTGGCTCATATCTGGGCCTGCACCAGCTGCTCCACCCTGTGCCTGCTGTGTCTGCTCATACATCTTTGCAAATACCTTCTGAGCTGACTCTGTAAGCTTCTCCTGAGCTGCCTTAAGCTCACCGATCTGTGAATCGCTCATCTCCTCTGGAGTCTGGTACTGATCAAGAAGCTTCTGAGCTGCTTCGATATCAGCCTCAACTGCTGCCTTGTCAGCTGCATCAATCTTGTCGCCTACTTCATCAAGAGCCTTCTTTGTCTGGAATACAAAGCTCTCAACGTCGTTTCTTGTATCAACAGCTTCCTTACGCTTCTTATCCTGAGCCTCATACTCCTGAGCCTCTTTAACTGCCTTATCGATATCTTCATCAGACATGTTAGAACCAGCTGTGATTGTGATGTGCTGCTCCTTGCCTGTTCCAAGATCCTTAGCAGATACGTTAACAATACCGTTTGCATCGATATCGAATGTAACCTCGATCTGTGGTACACCTCTCATTGCTGGTGGGATACCATCAAGTCTGAACTGTCCAAGTGACTTATTATCCTTAGCGAACTGACGCTCACCCTGTACAACGTTGATATCAACGGCTGTCTGGTTATCAGCTGCTGTAGAGAAGATCTGGCTCTTCTTTGTAGGAATTGTTGTGTTTCTCTCGATAAGTCTTGTAGCAATACCACCCATTGTCTCGATTGAAAGTGAAAGTGGTGTTACATCAAGAAGAAGGATATCGCCTGCACCAGCATCGCCAGCGAGCTTACCACCCTGGATAGAAGCACCGATAGCTACGCACTCATCTGGATTTAATGTCTTGCTTGGCTCGTGACCTGTAAGAGCCTTTACCTTATCCTGAACTGCTGGGATTCTTGTAGAACCACCAACAAGAAGTACCTTAGAAAGCTCTGATGCGTTAAGACCAGCATCCTTAAGAGCCTGATTTACAGGACCTGCTGTAGCCTCTACTAAATCGTGTGTTAACTCATCAAACTTAGCACGTGTAAGGTTCATATCAAAGTGCTTTGGACCTTCTGCTG
>JAEEGF010652532.1_pt1 | contig 14728 bp, 12 predicted proteins | sample 9134171 | NCBI WGS metagenome assembly JAEEGF01 (sample SAMN16246542, study PRJNA631951) | gut metagenome | biome: gut microbiome; feature: rumen; material: AP-attached | host: Bos | place: Iran: Karaj | collected 2018-10 | reverse complement strand
TATTTATATCCTTTTCCCCCTTCATGACCTCAAAAAGCTTGGCAGGCACATTTTCCAGGAAATATTTCCTCTGTTCAGGAGTAAGCTTGTCTATGTCCTCAGGATCAGGATCTACATCATTAAGATCGATCCCCGCAGTCATAGATAAGTTCTCCTGCGGATCTGCATCTATAACAAGAACCTTGTAGTCTCTTCTCGCAAGCCCTACAGCCATGGCATAACTGGATGTCGTTTTAGCTACGCCGCCTTTTTGATTACTAAAAGCCACAATACGCATTTTCACACTTCCCCTTTTTCAATTAGTCCGAAATTATTATACCCCCAAGACTATTTATTATCAATATATAATATGCAAAATATATTAAATATACTAGTTATAATTTAAATATGTTATATAACAATATTTTTTGTCTATAAGAACGAGTCAGATTAAAACTGCTCAAATGGTGATATATAACATATATTAGATACATAATATTTAATTCTGTTTGTTTTTTTATTTATCTATTTTTTAACTGCTCTAACGTTATGTTATATAACATATACATCAAATATGTGCTATATTTATTATTTAAACTCAGAAAGCTACTTAAATATTCTAATACCTGTTTTATTTTCATAAATATATATTAACTCATTAAATGATGTTATAGCATATATGTATGTTATATATCTTATATCAGATTATAGATCTAACCAATTACATTCTGGTTTTCTAAATTATTATAATGACTAGCTTGTCATGATTATAATTTATACATATATTATATAACACATATATCTCTTTTTATATTTTCTCATGTCTCGTTCAATCTGGTAAACATTCAAAGATTTAATTTTATTGGTTTGATACTGCTGCACTTAGTCACTGATTATATTTACATTTTATATGTGTTATATATCCCATTCAAAGCATATACACTTTTCAAACTAACTTATTTATGTATTTCTTGGCTTTATTTCTTTATATTCTGGACTTACTACCCGTTTTTTCACTTTAAAGCCTATAAATCATCACATTGTGCAAATTCCGCTTATACGCGGCTTCCAGGAACTATTTCTATAAGACTCAGATCGCATTTTGATATATATTATATATAAATTACCTTTAACAAGGCATAAACCCTTCCTGATACCGTCGATCTTTATTTCCAGTACGTGAATATACATATGATATATATCATCATTCTTTGTTCATCAAACAATATTAATATTCAAATCATATATGTTATATATTCTATATTATATTCATATCGCTTAAATTTAAACACTGCTAATATATATTATATTTATTATATAATATATATCTTATATTAAACCCTGCTACTCCAATTCTATATTATTGATTTCAAATGATATATAGGTTTTATTTATACTATTGATTTACTATGGCATATATTTGTATGATATGTTATATATATTATATCTGTATTATATTATATGTGCACAATATATCTAGATGCGTCGATATAAATCAATTATTTTAGATATGTTATATACATTCAATATTGTTTATATGTCGTATTATATATATTTTATTTATATATTGTATTATGAATATATGTTATTTTTATAATATATTATTATTATCATAGCTATCATATATATTTATAATGTTTAATATTTTTTATATTTTTTATATTATTTATATTATCTATTTTTTACTTATATATGATAGATTATGTATATTTTAGATGTCTTTTATATTGAATATATCTGCTATATAGTGTATAATTTGTATATGAAAATCAAGGATTTTATGGTATGATCAATAGCAGCGCTTCGTAATATTTCCTTGGTTTTTGAATTTTGATGATTATAGATGTTTTTCAATCAGAAATTACTGTGGCCAGGATCCTGAAGGAATGTCGCAATTGGATGTCTGAACAGAAAAAGATGAAACCAATTAATATAGATCAATAAATAGACTGTTTTTAATCATTAATGCTTTGATTGAGTTTTTGCCTGTAAATAAAGGGGGTTTTATGTTGTAACATGCCGAAAATCCGAAAGTAAAAAATGAGATTTACGAAATATCAAGTATCATGCAGGTGCAATTCTTAATAAATTCTTTATAATATTTTAATCCACTATTTATCATGGCTTTATATGTGTATAATAGAAATATGAATTATAAAACCATAGAATTGCAAGAAATTATGCATTTTTTCTTAAAATAGAGATGTCCAGACGATATATTTCATGTGTTATACATCAAAGAGTATCAAATATGAGACGTTTTATTTAATTTATATTTAATTTATTGCATGCTAATTATTTCGCCATTCTCACTTTCAAAAATAAGACAACCAATTCAGTCAATTGTTACGAATACTTTTTCAGGATCTCTGGAATCCATAAGGTTGATTTTTTCCTTAGGAGTATGCATTTAACTCAAGTGCGTAATATGATTCGGTTATATATCGCTTGTTGTTTTATGTATTCTCTTTTATCATGCACGATATAAGTATTTATTAATACTTTTTTTAATATTTTATTTTCTGCTATAGCGTTTGTTATTCTATGCTATATTGTATTATTCTTTATTTATTCTTTATTCATCTTCACTCATTTTCTTAATTTCCATACTCAACCCGAAACCCAATCAGATTCCGTCCAGTTAATCCAACTTATTCTTTCTCAAATGGGTATATTATAGAATCACGATTTTTGGTTATAATTAAGCCTCAGACAGTATTAAATGAGTTATAAGGTACTATCTAAGTGTAAGAATTGGTATGGCATTAAATTTCAAAACTATTTATGTTCAAATCGTTGTATCAAAGATCAAATAGATTTTAGATAGCATTCATGTTTCCTTCTACTTTGAGAATTATGTCCAAGAATCAGCAGAAGAGCAGTAGTACGTACAGGAATGATCTACACATTTAAAGAACCAGGAATAGCCAGTTTAAACCGCTGATTATCCCTGGTTTCATTTTATATTATGAGAAACTACAAACTGACTCCTCAAAATAGTCCCTTAGTACATCTCGTAAAGTTAGCCCCTCAAAGTGAACAATCAAACTGATTGACCCTCAAAAACTTTGTTTTCAAACCCATTTAATCACACCATAATCTCATATAACCCTAAAAATCCTATTATTTTTTATATCAGCTATTCTCTATATTTCTTGTTGTATTTATGCTACATAGATCTTAGAATTATTTTCTGTAAGAGCGATATTCAAGCTGATTGGTATTTTCTTTTTATGAAACGCAGAGTAGTGTTTAATTTTTTATATATAACAGACAATTATTAATTAATTAGGGATCATTGATCTGCCCTTAAACACTGGCTTCTACGTAATTAAGGTGTTCTTTTTAGGTATAAATGGTGACCGGAAAGGGATTGTAAAGTGTATTTATAAGGTCTTAACGGGATAATAAAAGGGAATATTTGAGAATCCGCTAAAGTGAGGGAAAAAAGTACATAATGTGCAGTAAAAGGTAAGTATGGTGACCAAAAAGGGAATACTTCTTTTTGGCATCAAGCAGCAGGCCAGAACCCCGATAAATAGGCCTGTTTTTTTATTGTTTAAATTAAAGGTGACTAAAAAGGGAATATTCAGGTGTATAAAAAGGGCATAATGATTCTAATATCTATAATTAGAACCTTTTAATGTATTTTTTCATATATATTTCAGCTTTTTGGTGCGCCATAGTTGTCTTAAAGGTGACTAAAAAGGGAAGCTAAAGGAAGAAAGGTGACATAAAAGGGTATGAAATGACAACTGCGAATACCGGTTCAGTTTATAGCAATAAATAAGATTTTTGGATGCAATTTAATGTTGTATAAGTGACATTTCGGAGCTAAAAAATTGTTACCAGCAAAGAAATTTCATGGTAAGTAAACGCTGATAAATGCAGTAAATATCTATAAGAGCACAAAACGGAACGAAAGGTGATACAAAAGGGAATATATATGACCGAATTGGATTAATCAAAAGGGTCAAAGGTGTAATAATTGGGAATGAGTCTTGTTATGAGTGACCAAAAAGGGGATAATTTCACAGACTGAAACAGTCAATATAAATAGTGGTGAAAAGCCATATTTACCACTAAATCTTGTGAAAAATAGCTTGTAAGTGACAAAAAAGGGAATATAATAGACTTTAGGTAGATAAAAAAGGAAGATATTTCCAGAAACCAGATTTAAAGGTGACTGAAAAAGGAATCCTTTGATGATTTCCAAAAGTGACCAAAAAAGGAATAATCCATTATGAAAAAGGATAACAAGGACCAGCTCATAATTGCCAATAAAAGTTATAAGAAGTCCAATGAATTGATAAATGCCATGGGTAAGGGAACTGCTCTTAGTCAGAAGCTGTTTGCCATTGGGATGCAGCATATTCAGATCGATCCTACCAAGAATGTAGTGGCCACTATCTATGGTGCAGATCTGCGCAAAATGTTCAATTCAAACTCGGGATCGCTCTATGAACACATAGAGGAGCTGTGTGATCCTCAGGTCCATGACAGATCCACAATCTTTGACTGGAGCATCATGATGAAGGACAAAGAGAATGGCAGAATTGAGGTCCACCAGGTTGTCACCGATGCTGAGTTCAAGAATGGCACACTAAAACTCAGGTACAACAACTCCCTTACTGATAAAATAGTTAACCTTCAGAAGGATTATACAGTATTAAGTCTTGCTGAGACAATAAGTTTAAAAAGTGTTTATTCTCTCAGATTGTATGAAATGCTCAATTCAGCGTATGATTACCAGAAGGCAGTGACCAAAAAGCCTGGACCGTACGCTTTTGAGTACATGCTCACCGAGCTTAAGCTTGAGCTTGGCATCATCAATTCCGGTGGAGCCAAGGAGATCAAATCAGAGCTGGAAAAAGAGTATCCTGACTACGACAGGATAGAAGAACTGGCTGAAAAGAGCGGTCAGAACAAGTATAAAGAGTACAAGATATTTAACAGAAACGTGCTGTGCAGGGTCAAGGAAGAGCTCAATTCCAAGACCAGCCTTAAGGTGGATTATGAACCGATCAAGGCCGGAAGAAAGACTGTCGGCATCAGATTTTATGTTGAGAAGAAGGATATAGCCAGGGAAAAGACAGAAAAAAGCGCCGAGATCAACAAGGAGGAGATCCTTGACGAGCTTATGGATCGCATGCACAGTGATTTCAGGTTTAAAGAAGTGAGAGAAATCGCTGAGGCGGCAGATTATGATGTTGAACGGATAGAAAAGTCCTACGAATACATGAATAATTACAGCGCTACAGTCGATGTTCCGATTGCTTTTATGAAAGATTGTATAAAGAATGAGTATTACAACAATAAGCAGGGACAGAAGCCTGCCAAAAAGAACTCTTTTAACAACTTTGAGCAGCGTCAGGGAGAAGATTTTGAAGAACTGGAGAGAAGATTGCTCGAGAACTAGGTATATTTATGTTATATAACATAAATGGCATATATATAATGGAGGTTTTATGGAGAAAATTGTTGCAAAGCTTCTTATCTACGGTGATCTTCCGGAGGACTCTATTTTACATCAGCTTTCAACTGTTTACAGGGATTTCCACAGAGGAGACTATGATAAAGAGGATCTGATCACCCGCTGCTATCGCCAGGTAAAGCGACTTTTGGAGATGGGAACTGCTTTTGCCTTTGATAAGAATCTCTGGCACAATTATCTTACGTATCTTTTGATAATGGATGAAAATCCATTCAGTCTAACATGCGAGAAAGTAGGTAGCAAGGACGGGAGTGTAAATCACTTTGCTACCAACGATTTTTCTGCATTCATGAAGCTGTTTTCCTTTGATTTTTCTGAGCTTGAATCCGAACTAGGAATCGATTGCTTCAGCTGCATAACGAATTACAGAGCAATTGATAAGCCCAAACTGATGTACAACGGCAATGTGAGCGCCAAGGTAAGAGGACTTAGTGAGAGCCTTGAGAACGCGGCGACAGAGGACGACTTTTTTGATAAAGTAACTGATTTTTATAAAAGAATCGGAGTTGGAGAGTTCGGACTCAACAAGGCATTCAGGATCCATGAGCTACAAAGCGGCCGCGTGGAGTTTAAAGCCATAAACAACATGGATACGGTTCTTTTGGATGACCTTGTGGGCTATGAGATACAGAAGAATAAGCTTGTGGCTAATACTAAAGCATTCGTGAGAGGCCAGAGGGCTAATAATGTGCTTTTATTCGGTGACAGCGGCACCGGTAAATCGACCAGTATCAAAGCCATTGTAAACGAATTCTATAATGACGGCCTGAGAATGATAGAAATATACAAATATCAGTTCAGATATCTTTCGCAGGTGATCGCACAGATCAAGAACAGAAATTACAAGTTTATTATTTATATGGACGACCTTTCTTTTGAGGAGGATGAGTCTGATTACAAGTTCCTCAAGGCGCTCATAGAAGGCGGAGTTGAGACCAAGCCGGACAATATTCTGATATATGCAACTTCCAACAGGCGACATCTCATCAGAGAGACCTGGAAGGACAGATCTGATATGGAACAGAACGGGGATATACACAGGTCGGATACTGTAGAAGAAAAACTCTCTCTTGCATACAGATTCGGAGTCACAATTGGCTACTACAAACCTTCGAGGCAGGAATTCCATGAGATAGTAAAAGAGCTTGCTGCGAGAAACGGCATTGAGATTGAGGAGGATTCATTGAACCTTGAGGCTGACAGATGGGAGATGAGCCACGGCGGTATCTCCGGAAGGACAGCACAGCAGTTTATCGATCATCTGTTGGGAGCAAAAGAAATATAAGATAAATACAATATACAGGATATAAATGTTATATAACACATATTGATGCCTCTGGACTTAAGGACTCCATTTCAGATTTGGACAGTCGTATGCACAGCCCTGCAGCGAATTGTTGCGGACTTCGCAGCTGGCATTGCGGCATTCACGGCATTTAAAAGTATAATGATATGAGTAGCGGATCTTGCAGGCCTTACAGCAAAACGGATTGCCGGAATTTCGTGCCGTAAAGGATCTTCCGCATCCTACACAGGTAATAACAACATTGTGAGCCATAATTCACCTCCATACTATTATTATTGCAAAAAAATACCCACAATCAATAAAAATGTAATAAAATGACAATAAAATAAATGAAATATCGAATACAGGGAGCGTTTATGCACGAGATGAGCTACATTGCCAGCATGGTAAGTATGGCACTGGAAGTGGTGAAGGAGAACAATGCGGGCAAAGTCAGACAGATAGTTGTTGATATCGGAAAAACAAGCGGAGTAATGCCATATTATATGCACAAGTATTATCCGGATGCTGTCAAGGGGACAGCACTGGAAGGAGCTGAACTGGTCTGCAATGAAATAGATGTAAAGGCATTGTGCGAAGAGTGCGGCGCCAGTTATTATCCCAAAAGAGAAAACAATTACCTTTGCCCGGAGTGTGGAGGCCGAAAAGCACATATCATCGAGGGAAAAGGTGTGGTATTATCTAAGGTAGTCATAGATGATTAGGAAGGAGTATAGCCAGTGAAAATTCTGTATCTTGAATGTAAGATGGGTATCGCCGGAGATATGCTTTCATCGGCACTGCTGGGACTTTTTGATGACAAGGAAAAGTGTCTGGAACGCCTTAACTCGATGAAGGTTCCAAAGGTGACATTTAAGCTTGAAAGAGCAGAAAAATGCGGGATAATGGGAGATCATCTCGAGGTTTTGATAGATGGGTCAGAAGAGGAGAGTTTTGATGTCACGGATACTGTGACTTTGAACGAAAGCAAAGCTGATGACCATCACTTACGTCATGAGCAACACGGACATCTTCATGAGTACCATGACCACCACGATGAACATCATGACCATCACGATGACCACCATGACCACTATGATCATCACCATGATCATCACGGACATTCTTTGTATGACATAGAAGACATTATCGAGAGCCTGGATGTACCCAAAGAGGTAAGAAGTGACATCAGGGAAGTGTATGAGCTATTGGCAGAGGCAGAGAGCAAAGTACACGGCGTTGCGGTTTCTGAGATTCATTTCCATGAAGTCGGCAATCTTGATGCGGTTGCAGACATCGCAGCAGCATGTTACCTCATGCATGAACTTGACCCGGACAAGGTTATTGTATCGCCTATCAACGTAGGTAGTGGCCAGGTAAAGTGCGCGCATGGCATTCTTCCTGTTCCGACTCCGGCAGCGGCACTTCTTCTAACGGATATTCCAAGTTATTCCAGTGACTGCATTAAAGGGGAGCTGTGTACGCCAACCGGAGCGGCACTTGTGAAGTATTTCGCCTTTGAGTTCGGACCTCAGCCGGTCATGGCAGTCAATAAGATTGGCTATGGCATGGGAAAGAAGGATTTTGAACAGGCAAACTGTGTGCGGGCTATCCTTGGTACTGCCAATGAGGACGCTGACAGGGTAGTTGAGCTTTCATGCAATGTGGATGACATGACTTCCGAGGAGATAGGATTTGCTACCGAAATGCTCATGGAGGCAGGCGCACTGGAGGTTTATACAATACCAATTGGTATGAAAAAGAACCGTCCCGGATTTATTATAACCTGCATGTGCCGGGAGGACAGAAAAGAGAGTCTGACCAAAGAGATTTTTAAACACACCACTACTATCGGAATCCGTGAAAGTACAAGCAGCAGATACATACTCTCAAGAGAGACTGTAAAGTCAGACACCCCGTACGGTGAGGTCAGGATAAAGAAATCTTCAGGGTTTGACGTACACCGCAGCAAGATTGAGTATGACGACCTTGCAGGCATCGCACGAAGGACGGGAAAATCTCTTTTGTCCCTTAAGAAAGAACTGGCAGATCTGATGAAAGATGAAATAGACCACTGATCAGGAGGATATGCAAAAGGACCTGAAAGCCCTCACCTGACAAGTGATGTGATTGCATCTGATGCGTTTTTGATGGTTGTATCGGCAGACTGTTCTCCATTTATGCACTTTACAAGCTCTGCTCCGAATACTTCTTCAATCTCAGACCACTTAGTGGTCCTTGGGCGGACTCTTGAATTGTTCGTTCCGGCGTATATCTGTTCAAAATATGGATGCTGTGACAGGACCTCCTGGTCTCTGAATATGCTCTTTCTGGTGGGGACGCCGCCATATTCAATGGCTTGTCTCTGTACTTCCTGACTTGTGAGGTAAACTGCAAGATTAAGGGCAAGAGCAGGATTTGACGAGTTAGAGGTGACACCTAGAAGCCAGTTACCGATTTCGCCTGTGGCAAGCACTTCCGAGGAAGCAGTTTTCTTGCCGGGGATCGGAGCAATAGACGCACTGCTTCCGTTTCCCACAATAAACCAGGAGGGCCATCCCAGTGCAATGCATGCTTTACCTGTTGTAACGGCTTTTACAAGGTCATCTTTTTCGTAATTATCGCCGGTTTCATAGAGTTTGCAATAAAAGTCTAGGGCATCGCGGCTCTCTTTTGAGTCAAGAATAACGTTTCCTGCATCGTCAAAAAGATCTCCGCCGAAAGCCCAGAGAATGGGCAAAAAGTCCGAAACAACCGGGTTTCCGGACTGTCCTCGTATGGCATATCCGCCAAAGCCCCTATTGCTGGCTTCCTGGCAGGTACTTAGAATATCGTCCCAGTTCTCAAGGCAGGCGGGATCTGAAATGACATCGGGATTATAAAAAATGAGCTGCACATTGCCGGAAAAGGGAAGTGCATAGGTTGCACCCAGAGGATATGGATCTTTGCCAAGAAGCCGGGATTTTTCAACAAAATCGTCATCATCAAGATAACCGAGCTGAGTAAGATTCAGAATGAGCTTCTTTTCGAGGTATTCTGGCATCAGTGGATCGTCAATCATTATCAGATCATATTTTCCACTGGGATTTGCAGAATCTTCAATACATTTTGTGCGTATATCGTTTGCGCTCATGGATTCAACAATTACCGTGCAATTATTTTCATCTTCAAACTTTTTCTTAACAGCCTCGATGACGTCAGTATGAGAACCGTCCCTGGCGGCGATAGTTATAACATTTTTGTTTGAGACTACAGTGGCGCCAGGTGCTGAAAAAGAACAGCTGCAAAGGACCAGGCAGGCCAAAAGTATAGAGAAAACAGAACATACAGTTCCACGTATTTTGATCATCATAAATCCTCCGAATTACAAATATTTTATCATATTTCGCAATTTAATATGTGGGAAATTAGTTATTTAATACACTGAGTAGTGTATAATTAATGTGTTAGGCTTGCAGATTTTGACTTAAATAAAGGAGAATTACTATGCAGATAGGAAGCAGTGATGGAAAAATAGGATATTCATCTTCGGTTGAGTTTTCTCCGAATGATATTCTGTATATGCTTAAGGATCTCCCTGATGCATGCTGCATTTTCAAGGTACTTACAGATCCCTTTGGAACTGTGAAGGATATGCTGTTTTTGTTCGTTAATGAGAAATATGCCCAGCTGACAGGCAGACACAGTGCGGAGCTTATAGGCACGACATTTTATTCGTCTGTGACCAATCAGGACGAGGACTGGATCAAATTCAGCTATCAGGCGGCGATTCTTCGACAGTCTTCAATAAACAGGACCTATAACAGCACTTTTGACAAGTGGTTTGAATTCTGGGCGGTTCCCGTATTCCAGAAGGGGTTCTGCGCGTTTATCATTCATGATGTAACTGCAGATAAAAGAGATGAGGATGTAAGGCAGTTCCAGACCAACACCAACAATCTTGTTATTGAATGTGCAAAAGCGGCATCTACTCCTGATTTTAACAGAGGAATAAAGAGGGTGCTCAGGAAGATCGGGCAGACAATTGAGGCTGACAGGGTCTATGTGATCAGAAATGAAGGGGATAAGATCAAGGAGCGCTACGACTGGTTCAGCAAGACGTGCCCGGCAGAACTCCCTTCCAAGAAAGTCTTTGAAAAATATGAACTCATTTCCATTTGGACCAATCTTTTGCAGGGAAAATCCTTCTTTTACATGAATGATGTTTCAATAGCTGCAGAGAAGTATCCTGAGTTATACAGCGAATATCTCGCAGGCAAGTGCTCGAGATTTGCCGTTGTTGAGCTGAAGGATAAAGATGGGCACATAGGTTTTCTTGTGGCAGACAATTATCCGCTGGAGCTCAATGTTAACATAGCCGAAGTGATGGAGACTGTGGCTGCATTTATAACATATCAGATCAGGAATCACGAGCTTACAGAGGAGCTTATGTATCTGGGCGGCCATGATGCTCTTACCGGCCTGGGCAACAGATATGCACTTAATCAGGATACCAATATTCTGTCGAAGACTTCATGCCCGGTAGGGGTTTGCTACACGGACATCAACGGGCTAAAGGCCATCAATGATGAGAAAGGACATGAGGCAGGTGACAGGATCATAACCGATACCGCTAATTCCTTCAGCAGTGTTTTCAAGAAGAAAAACTGCTACAGGATAGGTGGAGATGAATTCGTTGCCGTTGTTCCGGATGTGGAAAAGGAAAAATTCATGGAACTGGTTGAAAAGTTCAGGTCTAAAGCTAAAGACGTGGCCATAGCTGTAGGCTATGAGTGGTCTGAGCATTCCACTGATATAAAGAGTGTCATTAAGAAGGCTGATGAAGCAATGTACCGGAATAAAGCCCAGTATTACAGGAATCATGAGAGGCGGCACGCAAATAATATATAATATAAACTCTGACCTTTGGAAAATAAAAGAGAGCAGCTTTATCGGCTGCTCTCTTTTAATTCATAGAATTATGATATATAACATATGTATCACATATAGCATTATGCCAATGATGCAGTGATTATTGACATAGAGTATACTTCGATAGCATTGCATCCGCGTGACAGATCGTTGATGGGTGCGTTGAGGCCGAGAAGAATAGGGCCATAAGCTTCGAAGTTACCCATTCTCTGTGCAATCTTGTATCCAAGGTTTCCTGCGTTGATATCAGGGAAAATAAATGTATTGGCATGACCTGCTACAGGTGAGCCGGGAGCCTTCTGCTTAGCTACACGGGGAGAAACAGCTGCATCGAACTGAAGCTCTCCATCGATGGGAATTTCAGGGTACTTCTCCTGTGCCTTTCTGGTGGCGTTCTGCATCTTGGTTACTGTATCGTCTTTGGCAGATCCTTTTGTTGAGAATGAAAGGAATGCAACCTTGGGCTCAACTCCGAATCTCTGAGCGCAGTTAACGGTCTCGCCGCAGATCTCAACGAGTTCATCTTCATTGGGATTGATGTTGATTCCGCAGTCAGCCATAGCGATTACTTCGTTGTCACCTGTAGCTGAAGGGCGTACCAGTATGAAGCATGAAGAAACGATGGTGTTTTCAGGCTTGGTCTTGATGATCTGAAGTGCAGGACGAACTGTGTCAGCTGTTGAATAGGTGGCTCCGCCAAGGAGACAGTCGCCAAGGCCCATCTTAACAAGCATTGTACCGAAGTAGTTGGTCTGCTTGAGGATCGGGATTGCCTTTTCAGGAGTCATTCCCTTGCTCTTTCTAAGTTCGCAGAACTGCTCAACCATTTCATCAAATTTGTCATAGTTTTCAGGATCTATAATTTCAGCACCGCGGATGTTGTAACCTGCTTCCTCTGCGGCAGAATTGATTTCTTCTACGTTTCCTAATAAAATAGGTCTGAGGAAGTTTCCTGCAAGAAGGCGGGATGCTGCCTCAAGAATACGGGGGTCTGAACCTTCCGGGAAAACAATGGTCTTAGGGTCTTTTTTAAGCTTTTGGATCATATCACCAAATCCGTACATTTTTTTTCCTCCTTAATATGTTATATGTACTGTTTATCAGTTTTGTAAGCGCATACATTTTTGTTGCAAGCGTATTATAGAACATTGTTTTTAAAAAAAGTTTGATTTCGCTCAAGATTCATATTAAAATCTACGAACAAAGAAAGGGGTAAGATAATGAACATGAATCCAATGATGCTGATGCAGCTTCAGCAAAGAATACAGACATTCCAGCAGGATCATCCCAAGGTGATGCCGTTTATGAATGCAGTTAAGGATAATGCACTGATGGAAGGTGCTGTTTTTGCAATGAAGGTCACAACTCCGGATGGGAAGACTCTGGAGTCAAACATCAAACTAACTGCTAATGATATCGAAACAATCCGCATGATAACGGATCCTTCGGCACAAAATTAAAGTACCTTTAAATAACAGTTGCCACTTTTTGTGAACCCATTTTTTTCAAGGTAATCCCTGTGATTGCTGTCGGGGCCGCTGAATGTGAGAGAAGTGATGCCTTCGTTTTTGAGTTGGGTAAAGAGGTACTGCCCTATGGAGAAATCTCTGTACTCCGGGATGCAGTAATCTAAAAGGATATCGATCACGCCATCATCTTTTTTGTTGCCGATGAATACTCCTGCAGGAGCGCCTTTGTGACAGACAAGGTATGCGATGTTTGCATCCTCAAAGTCAAGGGCTGTTCCGGGAAAGAATTTCTCGATGTCCTCTTTTTGCCTGTCAATGGTATAGCGGAGCATTGGATCGTCCTTGGACGCCTTAACTAGGTCATATTCTCTGGCGTTGCCACCGGTGTTGCTCATTTTTACAAGATAATAAATGTTGATGAGCACAAGGCACAGGTTCATTATCGCCGTGGGATAGGAGTGGATTATGAAGGCATAAATTGTGAAAATGATGCTTCCTATAGAGTTAACAATTCTTAACTTGACCACAGATACCATCAGGAACGATACAAGTACCAGGGCTGATCCTGTATAACCAATAGCTTCGATCAATATTTTACTGTTCATATTGCCCCCTCCGTGTTTTTTTTTCCTTATTCTAGTATAATTGTCTTAAGAGTTTTTGCCAAATCTTCTTTGGATTCGTATAAATAAATGTAAATCCAATATGAATAATAATTTGGCCAGGAGGTGTTTATAATGGGAAATGAAGAAAGACTTAACGAAGAGGCTTTAAAGAACGTGACAGGAGGCAAAGGTGCTTCACCTGATAAGAAATCACAGTTTGAGGCTGCATGGAGAATGCTCGGAATGACCGAGAAGGGCTTTACGGGAATGAAAATGGCTGAGCTGTATGAAGACTGGGAGTACCAGGGCTTTACTCCGGATGCGGTTTCTTTTCTTTCAGGGGTAATAGGACAGATCTAAAAAGCAACAAACAAGGAGATACCGCCGGTATCTCCTTGTTTTGTCCATGAAAGATAAGAAAGGGTCAGAAAAGCAAAAGCCCGATAAATGTACCAAATGCCAGGATAAATGCTGAAGCTGCGGATATAGTCACGATTTTTGACTTTAGATCCGATGAGTTGATATATTTGCCGTTAAAATTGATCGTATCGATTGTTTTAGGCTCCGAAATTCTGTTATATGTATTTATATCCATAGGATTGTCCTCCGTAATTTTCTGCTTATACAAATTTGTCTTTTTACATAGTAAACCATAATTGTGTAATTTTACTTATCCCACGCTTAAGATTTTATTAAAAGAGTATTAAGAGTAAAATTCAAAAAATTTATGAAATTTTATTACCTGAGGCAAAACAAAGCTTGAAATATAGTCTATAATATAAATATAGGAGGTATTGGCTTATGAAGAAAAGATGCGTTTTAGGAATACTTCTAACAGCTATGCTTCTTACGGCGGTTGGCTGCAGTACGGTGGGAGCGGCTGGAGAAGTCGGAAATCCGGTAGACCTTAAACCGGTGATCTATCTTTATCCCGAGGAGGACGGACAGGAGATTTCTGTCAGTCTTGATTACAATGGGGATATCA
>JAEEGF010070185.1_pt1 | contig 14732 bp, 13 predicted proteins | sample 9134171 | NCBI WGS metagenome assembly JAEEGF01 (sample SAMN16246542, study PRJNA631951) | gut metagenome | biome: gut microbiome; feature: rumen; material: AP-attached | host: Bos | place: Iran: Karaj | collected 2018-10 | reverse complement strand
AAACCTGGCTCCTCATCAGACAGACGGAGGAAATTATCGTAGCCTTCAATTGTCACATTGATCTTCTTGCCTGCATACATCGCGAACTTGTCGATGACAGCCTCAGCAAAGATACAATGATTCACATAAGTATGGCAGAAGGCCTTAAGAGGCGATTCCCCGTAACGCTCGCGGAAGTAGCGGTAAATGAACTTATAGCCTGGGCGGAAAAGACAAGGCGGTATGACAAAGATATAGGTAAAGACGTAGACGACACGAACGTCCACCTTCCGCAATATCCCTATCAGCCAACGGTGCATCAGACTGTTGCCATAGGTCGTACCATCCCATTGCTTCTCTGCCACTACCCTACTTTACTTTCAATATAGTCACAAAACTGGCGCAATGTAGTCACACCTGTCATTTCCTCGGGCTTGATCTTAAAGCCGAAATTCTTCTCCACGATGACGACGATGTCCACAAAGTCGAGGCTGTCGATGCCCATGTCTTCCTTCAGAGTTGCATCGTCGCTGATTTTCTCTTCGTCGATCTCCAGATCATCGATGAGGAATGCCCTCACCTTTTCTTCAATTTCTTGTCTTGACATTTTATTTATATTTTACGGATTTACACTATTCTCTCACCTCTTACCTCTAACCACTAAAATGGAGTGTCCATGGCCCAGATGGTCGTAGATCTGCTCGATCTCCAGACCAGCCTCACGGATGCAAGCCTCCATGTCCTCAGTGTTGTACATCTTCGAGTTGCCATTGGCGATGGCCGTGAAGTAGAGACTCGTCATGGTGAGGCAGAAGGCCGCAGGCTCGAAGCGCTGACGGTCCCAGAGCGTCTCCATAATATAGATGCGCGTCCCGGGTGTCATCGCCGCCTTTGCACGACGCAGGATGCCAACGATCTCTGGCATCGAGAAACAGTCGAGGAACTGACTCATCCAGATGGCGTCCAATTCTCCTCGCTTCGGAAACATCGCCTTTTCATCCAGCAGATTGATCCCATATCCACTAATTCTCTCTGCCCCAGGCTTCCCCTTGATATTCGCCTGCATCATCGCGATCTGCTGCGGCAGGTCAAGGATGGTTACCTCCACCTCAGGGTTGTAGCCGACACATTGCAGCGCCCATTTGCCTGTATTGCCACCCACATCGTAGAGCGAACGCACATGATGCTCGTCGAAGATGATCTTCAGGGCCTCAGGGAACGAGGAGTCACTATAGAAATGGTCGAAGCCGAACCAGCTCTTCTGCACCTGTTCCGGCAGAATTGACAGTCCTTCATAGACCGTCGGCCAGGAACCAAAGTGCTTCAGGCCCTCTGGCTTGCCGTTCTTCAGCGATTCCTCCAGATGGAACCAGCCCTCGTAGTTCACGTCGTGGTTGAAATCGATGTTCACGCGTGTGGCAGGGTCATTCAAAAGGAACCAGCCCGTTTTCGAGAGTGTAAAGCGGTCTGTCTCTGGGTCAACCAAAACCGTTCCTATGCAGAGTGAGGCCTCCAAAAGGCACTTCACGGCATAGTCGGAGAGGCCTGTTTGCGTGCAGATCTCCTGACGCGTCAGTCCCTCGTCGGCATCGCGCAGCAGGTCGAGGATGCCCCATTTCACCATCAGTCTCGAAGCCTGGAAAACAACTGGTCCCCAGGCGATGAATTCCGCCAGCCGCTGTGCCTCACGGGCACTCAGCTGTTCGTCGGTATAACACTTCTTTAGAGCGGGAGATAGATTCATCTCTACAGATTATTTTTTGATGTCTTCCAAAAGATCTTTGGCAAAACTCTTGTGGAACATCTGCATACGACGTTTGAAGGTTGGAATCTTTAAATCAAGGGTTCTTGATGAAGCACCTCTGTAGTCGATAAGGTCAACCTTACAAACCCGATTGCCGTTGGCATCCTGAATAATAAGTTCGCCCCAGATGATGATACCGCCGTCGCGTTTACTGACACTCCAAGTGGCAGCACCAGAGTTACCCGTATCAAACTTCGTAGTATTGATGATGATATGATAGTCAGCATTTTTGTCATCTACGATTTTCAGGTTGTGCTTTTTCTCCTCGTTCCAGCGCTCTGTGAAGAACTTCTTGGCTTCATTCATGAGGTAATCCCATCTTTCAAAATTCTTGGGGTCATCCTCCTGCAACAACTGCTTCAGGCTCCTGTCGCTCCTTGTTCTTTCGACTGCCTGAGCATCCAGATAGTTAAACTCCACAGTAGCGGTCTTGCCCGGCTGGCGAACCACGTCGACGAAACTGCCTTCGACGACCTTGAATTCGTCATCATCTGCAAAAGCTGTCGTCACAGCAAATATAGCCATCAAGGCCATCATCATCTTTTTCATATTCGTTTGTTGTTATGGGTTTATAGCTTTCTAATCACTAATGCACTATTCGTACCTCCGAAGCCGAAGGAATTGCTCAGCACCATATTCACTTCCATATCGACGGTCTTGGCCGTCAGGTTCAGTTTCTCTGAGTATTCGTCAGGGTTCTCGAAGTTGATGTTGGGCGCCACGAAGTTATGCTGCATCATCAGGATGCTGTAGACTATCTCTGAGGCGCCGGCCATCCAGCACTCGTGACCCGTCATCGACTTGGTCGAGCTGATGAGGGCACGCTGTCCTTGGAACATCCGTCCGAGGGCGATGGCCTCATACATGTCTCCCTGATGCGTCGATGTGGCATGGGCGTTGATATAGTCGATATCGTCGAGCACGATACCAGCATCCTCGACGGCACGCGTCATGGCTATCACACTCCCGTTGTCGCTGGGTTCGGAGATGCCGCCGCCGTTACTGGAGAAGCCATAGCCGATGACCTCTGCGAGGATGGTCGCCCCACGGGCCACGGCATGATCGTAGTCTTCGAGCACGAGGGCTGCCGCACCACCACTCGGGATCAGGCCGTCACGGTCCTTGTCGAATGGACGGCTGGCCTTCGTAGGTTCGTCCATGCGGACGGAGAAGGCGTTGAGGGCATCGAACGACGCCATCGAATAATAGTTCGTTTCCTGCGCACCGCCACAGAGCACCATGTCCTGCAGTCCCTGACGGATGAGCATCATACCCAGACCGATCGAGTGGCTGCCGCTGGCACAGGCAGCGCTGATAGTGAAGTTCACGCCACGCAGATGGAAGATGGTGCTGAGGTTCATATTCACCGTCGAGTTCATCGACTGGAAGATGAGCCCATAGCCCAGCATCGCTGTGTCGTGCTTCTCGTCCATGATCTTCGACGACTCGATGACGGGCTTGGCCGACGAGTCGTTGCCAAAGATACAGCCCACCTCGTTCTGACGCAGGTAGTCGTCTGTGATACCTGCTTGTTCGAAGGCCTGGCGCGAGGCCATATAGGCATACTGCGCCTCTTCCGACATACCAGCACGGGTATGACGGTCGAGCATCTGCTTGGTGATGACGGGTGTCTCCACCTTGCCCATCAGTCCGCTACGGTAGCCGTAGCTCAAGCGGTCCTGATCGAGCACGATGCCCGACTTGCCTTGATAGAGTGAGTCTTTCACGGTCGCCAGCTCTGTACCCAGACACGACCAGATACCCATTCCCGTTATAACAACTCTTCTCATTTCTACTGTCTCCTGACTCCTGTCTCCTGACTACTAAGTATACAGTCCGCCGTTGATGTTGATGACCTCGCCTGTGATATAGGCAGCCTCGTCTGAAGCGAGGAAAGCCGCCAGGGCAGCCACCTCATCAGGCGATCCGAAGCGTCCTGAGGGAATCATTTTCTTCAGCTCGTCCACGGGCAGACCCTTCGTCATATCGGTCTCAATGAAGCCTGGGGCTATGGCGTTGACGGTGATATTGCGTGGTGCCACCTCCTGTGCCAGCGCCTTCGTAGCGCCGATGACGGCAGCCTTGGCAGCGCTGTAGTTCGTCTGTCCAGGCAGTCCCTTTACACCTGAGAGCGATGCCATGTTGATGATGCGTCCGCCACGCTTACGGGGCATCATGTGTTTCAGCAGATGGCGTGTCACGTAGAAGTAGCCGTTCAGCGTCGTGTCGAGCACCTTGTGCCAGTCCTCGTCGGGCATCATGAACATCACGTTGTCACGACGGATGCCGGCATTGTTCACCAGCACGCCGAACCAGTCCTCAGGGTGTTTCTGCTCCCATTCCGTCAGGGCCGTTTCAATGGCCTTGGGGTCAGAGGTGTCGAAGGGCAGGAGTTCTGCCGTACCACCATTGGCGGCAATCTCGTCTGCCACACTCTGGGCAGCCTCACGATTACTCAGGAAGTTGATCACTACCGGCCAGCCTGCTGCTGCCAGACGCAAGGCAATAGCCTTACCAATACCACGGGATGCACCCGTCACTAATGCGTATTTCATACTCTTTATCCTAAAATTTTTGCAAAAGTAAGCATTTTCTTGCAATAATCGAACAAAAAAAATATTAATATTGTTTTTTTATCAGATTTTATGCTTATCTTTGCCTCAAAATTTGTGCCACTAACTTAATTTTAGCATAATATGGAACAACAGAAACGTTACGGTCATTTCGACGACCAGCACCGCGAGTATGTCATCACAGACCCGCAGACCCCTTGGCCCTGGATCAACTATCTGGGTAACGAGGACTTCTTCTCACTGATTTCTAACACAGCCGGCGGTTACAGCTTCTATAAGGATGCCAAGTTCCGCCGTATCACCCGCTACCGTTACAACAACGTGCCGATGGATAACGGTGGTCGCTACTTCTACATCAAGGATGGCGATACCGTTTGGAACCCGGGGTGGAAACCCTGTAAGACGCCGCTCGACTTCTACGAGTGCCGTCACGGTATGAGCTACACCCGCATCACGGGCCGCAAGAACGGCGTGGAGGCTTCTGTGCTCTTCTTCGTGCCCTTGAAGAAATGGGCAGAGGTGCAGAAACTCACCCTGAAGAACGAATCGAAGGAGGTGAAGCAGCTGAAGCTCTTCTCGTTTGAGGAGTGGTGTCTGTGGAATGCCGCTACCGATATGGAGAACTTCCAGCGTAATTTCTCGACTGGAGAAGTCGAGATCGAAGGTTCGACCATCTATCACAAGACCGAGTATCGTGAGCGTCGTAACCACTACGCCTTCTACCACGTGAATGCCCCCATTCAGGGTTTCGATACAGACCGCGAAACGTTCGTTGGGTTATATAATGAGTTTGCAGATCCGCAGGCCGTGATGGAGGGAAAGCCTCGTAATTCTCATGCCCACGGATGGAGCCCCATCGCCTCACACTACATCGAGATCACCCTGCAGCCAGGCGAGTCGAAGGACTTCGTCTTCTTGCTGGGCTACATCGAGAATGAGCAGGACGAGAAGTTCGAGGCGCCTCAAGTGATCAACAAGAAGAAGGCCCACGCCCTCATCGCCGAACTCGACACCACGGAGAAAGTAGACAAGGCATTCGCTGAGCTCTGCGCCCTCTGGGATAATCTCCTTAATATATATAAGGTACGCACAGGAAACGACAAGCTGGACCGCATGGTCAACATCTGGAACCAATACCAGTGTATGGTCACCTTCAACTTCTCTCGCTCGGCTTCATTCTTCGAGAGTGGTGTAGGTCGTGGCATGGGCTTCCGCGACTCTAATCAGGACCTCGTGGGCTTCGTCCATCAGATTCCACCTCGCGCCCGTCAGCGCATCATCGACATCGCCTCCACCCAGTTCCCCGACGGAGGTTGCTACCACCAGTATCAGCCTCTCACCAAGCGTGGTAACAACGACATCGGTGGTGGCTTCAACGATGACCCCTGCTGGCTCATCTTCGGTACGGTGGCTTATATCAAGGAGACGGGCGACTTCTCTATCCTCGACGAGATGGTGCCCTTCGACAACCAGCCCGGTACGGAGGTAACACTCTTCGAGCACCTGAAAATCTCGATGGACCACGTCATCAAGAACCTCGGTCCCCACATGCTGCCGCTCATCGGTCGTGCCGACTGGAACGACTGTCTGAACCTGAACTGCTTCTCCTGGGATCCAAACGAGAGTTTCCAGACCACAGAGAACGTCAGTGAAGGCACCAAGGCCGAATCGCTCATGATTGCCGGTCTGTTCGTTGTCACTGGTAAGGACTATGTCGCCCTCTGCAAGAAACTCGGCAAGGCTGACGAGGCCGCCCGCATGCAGCAGGCCGTCGACGCGATGATCGAGGCCGTGAAGAAGCACGGCTGGGACGGTGAGTGGTATCTCCGCGCCTACGACTTCTACGGCCGTAAGATCGGCTCCAACGAGTGCGACGAGGCCAAGATCTTCATCGAGAGTCAGGGCTGGTGCACGATGGCCGAGATTGGCGCAGAGGACGGTCTGGTGGCCAAGTCGCTCGACTCCTGCAAGAAGTATTTGGAGTGCGAACACGGTATGGTGCTCAACAACCCAGCCTTCACGAAATACATTTACGAATATGGCGAAATCAGCTCATATCCAGAAGGTTATAAGGAGAACGCCGGCATATTCTGTCACAACAATCCGTGGGTGATTATCGGTGAGTGTCTCGCAGGACGTGGCAACGACGCCTGGAGCCACTACGCCAAGATCCTGCCAAGCTACGTCGAGGAGAAATACCAGACGCTGCACAAGGTGGAGCCTTACGTGAACTGTCAGATGGTGGCCGGTAAGGACGCCTTCCGTCCGGGTGAGGGCAAGAACTCCTGGCTTACGGGTACCGCTGCTTGGATGTGGTACACCGTCTCGGAGTTTATCCTCGGCATTAAGCCCGACTACGATGGCATCCGTATCGATCCGTGTCTGCCCGAGACGGCCGGCGACTATACCGTCAAGCGCAAGTTCCGCGACGCAGACTACGAGATCACCATCCATCCCAACGGCGCCCAGAAGGGTGTGAAGCAGGTTATCCTCGACGGCCAGCCTATCGACGGCACCGTCATCCCCTACTCGCCTGGTAAGCACGTCGTCGAAGCCACGATGTAAAAATAAACCACAGATTGCGCAGATTACATTAAAGTATAGTATGGTTTTAAAAAATAGCAGATGGTCGAAGGTGTGGATGGGAGTATTCTCATTCCTCCTTCCTCTTTCCTCGTTCCTCGTCATCTCCTGCGGCAACAAGCCCAGCGAGGAAGAGATGGCGAGGGCCGAGCAGCTCATCGAGTCAGCCCACAAGGCTAAGGACTACAAGCAGCTGATGCAGCTGGCCGACAATTTTGAGGCCAAAGGCACTCTGACACCTGCCAAGGCCTACTACTGGCGCGGCTATGCCAGCGACAGGACCAACCGCCGACGGATGGCCGAGTTCTACTACAACACCGCCCTCAAGGCTGCTGCCGACGAAGACCTCGACATCTACGCCAAGGCCGCCAGCCATCTGGCAAACCTCATGGCCATCAGGGGCGACTACGCCAACGGCCTCAAGCTCGCCGCGCCCGTCGTGCAGAAACTGGAGGAACAGAAGTGCGACACCACCAGCGACTACGTGAACCTGCTCATCTATATAGGCTGCTGCCAGGCTGGTCTCGGCACCTCTGGCGAAGCCACGACCGACGGCTTCGACAAAGCTTACGAGAAGCACCTCGACAACGTGAAGAAGAACCGCACGGACGAGGCCTATAAGAGCGCCTTCGCCGGACTCGTCAACATCGTCTACGCTTGTAACTACACGGGCCAGTACCGCGAAGCTATCAAATGGAACGGTCACCTGAGCGAGATGCTCAGCGAGTACGAGCAGCGACCGGGCGTCAATCCGGACTACGTCGACAAGCAGCAGGCCCGCTACAACCTCTATCAGGCGCAGGCCCTCGAAGGACTGTGCAGAACCGAGGAGGCGTCGAAGTCTTTCGACGCCTTCCGGGCTACGGAGTTCGCAAAGACGCCCGAGGGACGCATCATGGCCAATGACTACCTCATCGCCGCCAAGCGCTGGGACGAGGCTGCCGACAACTACCAGAGCCTCACGGCCTTGTTGGGTGACAACGACGACGGCTACTCGCTCGACAACATCCAGTCGCTCGTGCTGAAGAAGTATCAGGCCAACCTCCTCGCAGGCCGTCGCGACAGCGCCATCGCCATCAGCATGCAGCTCTGCGACTCCCTCGCCGGAGCCTTCAAGCGCGCCAAGGAGATCGACGCAGCCGAGCAGGCCGTCATCGTCAGCAAGGTCGAGGAACTCGGCGACCAGCAGGTGGCAGCCGAACGCCAGAACCAGTTGCAGAGAATCGGTCTCGTCGGACTGCTGTTCCTCCTCATCCTAGGCTATATGCTCTATCGCCGCTACCATCACCACCAGTTGAAGAAGGCGCACGAAGAACTGCAGGAAGACGTTGAGTCGATTGAGGCCGTCGCCACAGAACGCACGCGTACAGAGACCGAGCAGCGCCTGGCCGCAGCCATCCAGCAGCGGCTCTCCCATGCTCCCCTGCCCCAGCGCAACGATATGGCCCTCTACGTCTCGCAGACGCCCGGCACCATGCCCGGAGGCAGCTTCTACGACACCCTGCTCTGCGACGACACCTTGCTCTTCTGCATCGGCAGCGCCGCTGCACAGGGCATCGACGCCGCCACGGCCGCAGCGATGGCATGGGCACAGTTCCGCACGGCAGCCGCCTTCGGACAGGCACCCGAGCAGATTGTCAACGCCATCAGCGAGGCCATCGCCGACGGACAGAACATCCCCATGCGCCTCTTCGTCGGACAGCTCGACCTCATCACAGGACTACTGCGCTACTGCAACGCCGGCAACAACACGCCCCTGCTCACCGACGAGGAAATCAGCCTGCTACCTGTTGACGACACAGCACCTGCCGGCTCTCAGCCGGGCACGGTCTATACCGCCCAGGAGACCACCATCGCGCCGGGCAAGCTGCTCTTCATCTACACCAACGGCATCGCCGAAGCCAAGGATGCCGACGGCAAGCCGCTCGGCGACAACCGTCTCCGCGGCATGGCCCTCCAGGCCGTGAAGCTCAACGCCAAGCCGCAGCCGTTCTACGACAACATCCTCAAGGCCATCGACAACTATACAGGTGGCACTCCCCAGGCCGAAGACCTCACCCTGATGGTCGTCGCCAGGAGATAACAGCCGTCACATAAACAGATTATGACTCAAGAAAATATCCCGCAGCCCGCAGACATCAAGGAACTGCTGAACCGCAAGGATCGCTTTGCTGTCCTTGCGGGCTGCAGGATCACAGAAGTAGATGAGCATCGCGCCGTCGCGGTGATGACGGTCACGGAGGCCCATCTCAACGGCGGCGACGTGTGCCAGGGCGGTGCCCTCTTCACACTGGCCGATCTCGCCATCGCGGCACTCATGAACCACGGCGGACAGCTCACCTTCGGCATCTCCAACAGTCTGATGTTCGTTTCCAGCGCCCGTTTGGGCGACACCCTTACCGCCGAGGCCGTCAGCGTCGCCGACCACCACAAGATCCCCGCCGTCGAGGTGCGCGTTACCAATCAGAACGGCCGCCTCATCTGCCACGTCACCGGCATGGGCTACCGCAAAAACGCCTCCGTCTTCTAACCCCGTGGGTTCTGATAGTTTTTCCTGATGATCCTGATATACTGGTCGAGTCCGAAGATTGACCCAGCGAGTAGGAATGACTGCGCCACGTAATATAGCAGTCCTCCCGCCACATCATCGATGTGAACTACCTGATAAGTCACAAGCCCGATGCTGCTCACAATGAGCAGCACCGCGCAGGCGTACTGAGAAATTTTAAAGCCTCTGTTTTCCATAGCGATTTATTTCTTATTAAATAATGTATAAGTTCCTTTATTACCCTACAAAGTTACAATAAATAATCGAGATTACCAAACATTCAAAGCGGAAAAAACAACTAGAATGCTATATTATGAACTAAAATTTGGTGGGTTGTTAAAATTGTGTTACCTTTGTAGCTGAAATTTACACAATCACAAAAAAGATGGAAATGGAAGATTACGTCTCAATTGAAATGCTAAACACATTTGAAAACCTCGTGTGCAGAAAGTTCAAATATCTAAACCGTGACTTTAGCGGAAAATCAGACTTGTGGTCCTTTCCTATAGAGCAAAGCAAAAGAATTGAAGAAAGTTTGTTCTCTGTAAATACGATCGTAAAGGAAGTATTGAGAAATTTCTATTCAACCTTTGGTGATGCAAATTATCGTACATACCATGTTCTTTTAGCCCGTACCTACATACTTCTATATTATAAGCATCGGGATGAGAATAATTATCAATCCGTAGTATTTCCAGTTCTTATTCCTGATATGGGACTATATGGTACATCTTATCTCGACGAGATAAACAAAAAAATTGACGAGATAAAAGATATGGAAGACATAATCAATGGAAAAACAAAAGATTATCCTAATCCAGTATGACTTGAACTTCTTATGCGTTTTATGGATATCCCCGAAGAGGTTAGGAAAAAATCTGGTCATAATATAGCATTGGCAAATATTATGAACATTATTACAGGAATTCCCGTTACGACTTGTGAAAGTTATCCAAGTAAACGTGATTTATTTAATAAAGATTATCATCGTGAGATACTAAAAACTATTAATGAATACTTAGTGAAATTGAAGTCGTCAATATTATTTTTCCCTCCCAAAGAAAAGAAAGAAGAATCTAATATTTTGGCAGACGAAAAGGATTAATCGTCGTTGTGACCTATCTTGGGGTCGCAACGAAAAATAGCCAAAACAGATTGTGACCATTTGAAGGTCACAACAAAAAAAGACCCTAAAAGTTTGTGGCCTCACAAAGGTCGCAAACTATGTTATTTCCTTGTACCAAACGCTTATTATATCTAAATTTGCACCCGATTCCAGATGTCTCGACTATTGAAGCCTTGTGCTTTTTTCAGAGATCTGTCGCGATTGTTTTTTTCATATAATATTATAGAATTATGATCTACTTGGAGTTAGTAAGTGCAATCCTCTCCGCATCAGACAACGGACTGGAAGTATTCAAAAGATTCTGCCCTGAGGTAGAAAAAGTAGTTAACACCAACAAGAAGTTCCGACTACGTCCGGAAGAGCGTACGCCATCGGCGCAGCTCTATCCTCCGAAGGACGAGCGAGGTTGGTATGTCATCGACTATGGCCTCGACGGCAAGCCCATGCATGCCGTCGACTTCTACATGTGGATCAATGGCTATGGTCAAGACAAGTTTATGCTGGCAGTTCGCGAGTTGGCAGAGATGTTCGGTGTACAAGAAGAACTTAACTTCAAAACCAACAAGCCCAGAATTGAGCAGTGTGAAGCCCTGCCAGAGGAATCGGGCAAACAGCCTGACATTAAACTTTATGACAGTTTCATTGGCATTGACCTTTCCTCTATCTACAGTCCAATGGTGAAGGCTGAGCATCTGGAGGTTTACGATTGGTACAACGTTGAGTCAATTACCTATTACAAAGATAATAAGGCTACCACCGTTCATGCCACCGATACATATCCCATCTTGGCTGAGAAACGCTACGATAACGATGACAGCCAAAATGAAGTAGTCGCATTGAAGCTCTATCAGCCTAATTGTTACCAGAAGGAGCGTCGTTTCAGTACAATCGGACAGATGCCAAAGAACTACATCTTTGGCCTCCGTGCCCTGAAGAATGCCTGGCATGAGAATGGTGAAGAGCGTCTGCCGATTGTGCTGTTGGTCTCTGGTGGCAGCGATACCGTCTGTGCAAGAGCGGCAGGATATTGGGCCGTTTGGCTTAACTCCGAGACACGCCAGCTGACTCAGTCCGAATTGCAGATGCTCTTGAAGTATGCCGAATGTGTCATCTATATCCCCGACAATGACCCGACAGGAAAACGCATGGCGATTTGTCTGGCTATAGCTCTGCCGAACCTGTACACAGCTTGGCTCAGCAACAAGGATTTTGGTGGGTTGCACGACAATCGAGGACGCCCTTGTAAAGATTTGAAGGACTTCCAACGAATCTATCCGACGAAGAAGGCAATGGATCAGCTTGTCGCAAGAAAGCGCTGCGCTCAGTTCTGGTATACAGTAAAGAACGAGAAGACTGGGCAGCTGGAGTACAAGCTTACTCCCGTGATGCTTTACTATTTCCTGTGGCTACACGGTTATGCAACGCTGAAGGATGACAATGATCCTAACCCGGTTTATATCCATGTAGATGGTATCATCGTGAAGCGCATCACAGCCAAGAATATCATTAACTTCATAAAGGAATGGGCAGAAAGCCAGGGGCTTGACGAAGCACTGATCAACAAGATACTGACCAGTAAATGCATGCCGAATAACACCGTCAGTCATCTGGTAGAGCGAGACGATCTTGATTTCAACCATGCTACGGCTAATTCTCAGCGACGTTATTACCTCAATCGCGTGGTAGATATCACCGCCGAGGGAATCACAAGCATGCCATACAACATGGTTTGCGACGGCAAGTACGTCTGGGAGGATGAAATCATCCCCCATAACTATCGTCAGATGAAGCCGCAGGTCAGTCTTCAAAAGGATGACGATGGGCATTACCATGTCGTTGTAGCCGATGATGCCACGTCCAATTTCCTGCGATTCTGCCAGAATACGTCACGGCTCAACTGGCGCAAAGTTGACGAGCAGGGACGTGAGCTCACCCAAGAAGAGAAGGCCGAAGAAGAGCAGTGCTTCATTGCCAAGATATGCAACATTGGCTACCATGGTCACAGCTATAAATCAGAGTCGGCAGCTTGGGCAACAATATGCCAAGACTCAACACTTTCCGAGCGCGACGATGAGTGTGCCGGTGGTAGTGGCAAGTCTCTCTATATCCGTTACATTGCTTCTACACTCAATCACTTTGAGCTTGACGGGAAAACGCTTGAGAAGAAAGGCAATCCTCAGTTTATGTTCGATGGAGTGACTGATGCAACCCGCTTAATCATTGTTGACGAGTGCTCCAAGAAGTTTGACTTCAATCAGTTCTACGGTCAGATTACTGGCAATTTACGTGTAGAGAAAAAGAGCAAGAATACTTTTGTCATTCCATACAAGCAGAGTCCAAAATGGATATTCGGCACCAACTACACCATGCAGAACCACGACCCGTCAACCGAGCGACGCTTCTGGCCACAGCTCTTCTCAGATTACTATCATGAGAAGACCAAAGAGAATGGCTATCTTGAAACTCGTAAAGTGAGCGACGATTTCGGCCAGAGACTATTGTCGGAGTCTTACAGTGAGACCGACTGGCAGTCCGATCTGAGCTTTATGTTGGATTGTTTGCAGATATATCTTCAGTTGCCAGAATCTGATAGAAAGCAAATGCCATCCATGAAGCATATCGAACGCCGTGAGCAGCAAGCCGCCATCGGCAAGGAGTTTCGTCAATGGGCTGATGATTATTTTGCATCTGAGAATGGTCACCTTGACTGTCCAATAAAGGCTGACGATATAGTCAGCGCCTTCAATCAGGAGACTCGTTATAACTGGTCGCCCAAGAAAGTTGCAACCCACCTGAAGGACTATTGCGCCTTTGCAGAGCATATCCATTGCCTGAATCCTGCTTCTGTAACCGGCTAAGACAAAGACGGTGAACGCTGGATCAAACGCGAGGATGGCAAACAGCCCACATATTATTATATACAGTCCGTAGAGGAGTATATGAAGGCAGGACAGCAACCTGACAAGCCTCAGGAGGAAGAACTTCCATTCTAATCAGTCCCTCTCATCGTTACACATGCTACACATGTTTTTCTATTTCCGCTCTCTTAATAATTGGAATTCCACTTGTAGAGCCTTGAAATAATAAAACAATGTGTAGCATGTGTATCATTTATCACTAATCAAATACTATTCGGCCTTGAGGCTTATTATGAAATATTCGTACACTTTGCAATTACCGTTTTCTGCTCAAAACTTTACCCAAACTAAACTATGACTTTAGTGGCACTAAAGTGGGACTTTAGTTAGGGTAAACTCCGACTTTAGTCCGTCTAAAGTCCCAGGCCCCATTTTGGGGCTTATTTTGTAAAGATTTGAGAAAACATAGAGGTGCGAATATTCTTTACATCATATAGGAGTCGTAATGATATTCTTATGAAATCTTCCAATCTTTCCTTGCTTGTTTCGGAAAACTTTCGTAACTTTGCAGCATCAAAACATAGTCAACTAAATCTATCTGAAATCATTCATATTGGCAAGATTCTGAAAAGATTCTTGCCATACGGTAAAGCTCATTGAGGCCGTAAACACTCCCAGAAGGGTGTATCAACTGTTCTTAACGGATAATGAGACGCAGTTTGATGATTATCTTGGCAAGCTGTTAGGGATACACGAGAGCCCAACGTATATAGACGGCGACACTTCGTTCATCATTGTGTTTCAGGGTAATCATGATAGTGTTGAAATCAATCAGCTGAACTATAAAGAGGTGGTTGCTGCTATCCGGAAAGACCGTGAACGAGCTGCATGGTGGTGGCATCTGTATGGAAAAGAACGGATCTAAAAAATTATTGCATTTTTACGAAAATAATTGGTAAAATGTTTGGTGGTTTCAGAAAAAAGTTGTACCTTTGTAGCGTAATAATAAAAGCGGGAGGCGGTGACCCGGAGTAGTTCATCGCATAAGGATCTAATACCATAAAAAACACAACAAAATGGCAAGATCAAACATTCCAATGGTGATCAACCTGCGTCAGAACAAGAACGACGACTCGACGGCCTACGGCAAGTTCTTCGCAGAGGTTGACTCGAAGGAACCCCTTAACCTGAAGGGATTCGCCAAGCACATGACTGGTCACGGCAAAATCGCCGACTACCAGATGTGTGTGCTGGTACTGGG
>JAEEGF012464852.1_pt1 | contig 14733 bp, 14 predicted proteins | sample 9134171 | NCBI WGS metagenome assembly JAEEGF01 (sample SAMN16246542, study PRJNA631951) | gut metagenome | biome: gut microbiome; feature: rumen; material: AP-attached | host: Bos | place: Iran: Karaj | collected 2018-10 | reverse complement strand
TCCTCCGGCTCCCCGCTCTGCTCCTTCTGCTCCTTGAGGGCGAACGAAAACTCCGCCGTGACGGCGATCTCGCCGTTCACCCGCCCGACGCCCTTTGCGAACCACATCGGCCTGAACACCCGCGTGATCTCGCACTCCGTTTCGAAAACGTCCCCGGGCACGACCGGACGGCGGAATTTCACCTTGTCCAAGCCCGCGTAGAACGGCAGGATCCCCGCCTTCATCTCGTTTTCGAGACAGACGCAGGCAGACTGCGCCATCATTTCGCACAAGATCACGCCCGGCACGACGGGACGGCCGGGGAAATGCCCGTCCAGAAACCATTCCGTGCCCCGGATGAGGACTTTGCCCCGCGCGTGACCGTTTTCGTCCAGTTCCGCCTCGTCCAGCAGGAGCATGGAATTCCGGTGCGGGAGAAGGGATTCAAGTTCTTTTCTGTTCATGAAGACAAACTCCTCGGGTGTCAGATTCAGATCCTCCGCAGGGCGATGACGCTGTTGTGTCCGCCGAAGCCGAGGGAAGAGGAAAGCGCAAGGGTGGGATCCGTCCGGACCGCTGTGCCCGGCGTATAGTCCAGATCGCATGCCGGATCCGGCACCTCCAGATGGATCGTGGGGGGGATGAAGCCGGTCCGGAGGGCGAACACCGACGCGACGGCTTCCACCGCCCCGGCGGCCCCGAGCATGTGCCCGGTCATCGATTTGGTGGAACTGATCTTCACCCGGTACGCGTCGTCCCCGAACGCCCTTTTGATCGCGTTCGTCTCGGTGACGTCGTTGAGCGGGGTGCCCGTTCCGTGCGCGTTGATATAAACTCTGTCGGAGGACGGATCATAACCCGCCTCCTTCAGCGCGAGGGAGAACGCGCGTCCGGACGCCTCCGCTTCGGGATCCGGAGCGGTGATGTGGTGCGCGTCACAGGTGGAGCCGTAGCCGACGACTTCGGCCAGCATCTCCGCTCCCCTTGCCTTCGCGTGCTCGTAGGATTCCAGCACCAGCGCTCCGGCTCCTTCGCCCATAACGAACCCGGCCCGCTCCGCGTCGAACGGAATGGACGCGCGGTCCGGATCCTCGGAGAGGGAGAGGGCGGTCATGTTCTGGAACCCCGCCACCGCGAACGGATGGATCGTTGCTTCCGCGCCTCCCGTGACGATCGCTTCGCAGTAGCCGTGCCGGATCGCGCGGTACGCTTCGCCTATGGCGCCCGTTCCCGTCGCGCATGCGGTCGTCACGCAGATGCACGGCCCCTTCGCGCCGAACCGGATGGCGATCTGACCGGCGGCGATGTTCCCGATCATCTTCGGGATGAACATGGGGGACACCCGCCCGGGACCGCGGGAGAGGAAGGTGTTGTGCTCCTCGACAAAGGTATCGAAGCCGCCGATGCCGGATCCGAAATACACGCCGAACTCCGCGGGATCCACCGCGCCGGCGATGCCGGACTGAACGACGGCTTCGTTCGCGGCCCACAGCGCGTAGCGGGTGAACAGATCCGTTTTTTTCACCTCGATCTTCGAAAGGACCGTCAGCGGATCGAAATCGTCCTTCACCTCCGCCGCGACCTTGACCTTGAACTCCGCTGTGTCGAAGCGCGTGATGGGTCCGATCCCGCAGACCCCCTCCGTGACGGCCCGGCCGAACTTTTCCGATCCGCATCCGACGGGGGAGGCGACTCCCATGCCGGTGATGACAACACGTCTGTCCATTCTTTTCTCCTTGGTTTTGCGAACCCGCGCCCTGCGGACACGGGATGTTTTCTTTTACTATAGCGATCCAAATTATGAAATTTTAGCTGCCTCACCGCAGGAGAGAATCACATACCGCTTCCCCCTGTCATTCCGAACCGGTGACCGTGTCGCCGGTGTGGGAATCCGTTCTCCGCCCGGGCGGAGCACAGAAAAAAACGGATTGCCGCGACCTCTGCGGGGTCTCGCAGGGACGGATCTGCCAAGTGCGGCGAATTCGGAGGATTGCTGTAATATACGTCTGATGCGAATTCGAATCACATTGCCAGTCCGCCGTCGATGCGGATCACCTCGCCGGTGATGTAATCGGCGGCCGGGGAACAGAGAAAGACCGCCAGAGCCGCGATCTCCTCCGGCTGTGCCATTCTTCCGAGCGGGATCTGCTGCCGCAGGGGCGCGTCCTCCGGGATGTCCTTCGTCATGTCCGTCTCCACGAATCCGGGAGCGATGGCGTTGGCGTTGATCCCGCGGGAAGCGAGCTCCTTGGCGACAGATTTGGTCAGCCCGATGAGTCCGGCCTTCGAGGAGGCGTAGTTCGCCTGACCGGCATTGCCCGTGATCCCCGCAATGGAGGCCATGTTTACGATCCTGCCGTATTTCTGCCTCATCATCGTTCTGGTCACGTGGCGGGTCATATTGAACGCGCCGCCGAGATTGATGTTCAATACGCGCGCGAAGGCTTCTTCCTTCATCTGCGCGATCAGTCCGTCCATGGTGACGCCCGCGTTGTTCACAAGGATGTCGATCCGGCCGAAATCCGCGGCGATCTGCTTCACGACCGCTTCCGTCTCCTCATAGGAAGACACGTCGCAGCGGTATGCGCGCGCGGTGACGCCCGATTTCTCCGCCAGGTCCGCCGCGGCCTTGCCGGAGACCTCCTCCGGACAGTAATCCACCACGGCGATGTCCGCGCCGCATTCCGCCAGCGCCGACGCAATGGCGTATCCGATCCCCCGGGACGCGCCCGTGACGACCGCGGTCCTTCCCTTCAGCATGTCGCTTGCATAGATTCCCATTGTTCCGTCCTTTCTGCCGTTCGGCCTGTCAGCCTTTGAGGGCGGCGACGGCGGCGGAGAGCGTTTCGCTGTTCTCCGCCTGATAGACCGTCACGTTTTTGTCGATCTTTTTGATCAGTCCGCAGAGGGTTTTCCCGGGACCGCATTCCACGAAGACGTCCGCGCCGTCCGCGATCATGGCCCGGATCTCGTCGACCCAGCGCACCGGACTGCAGATCTGCTTCGAAAGGATCCCGGCGTATTCGTCCGGCGCGTCCGGATACCGTTCTCCCGTAAGGTTGGCGTATACCGGGATCCGGGGCTTACAGAACGCCGCTGACCCCAGCGCGACCGCGAATTTTTCCGCCGCTTTCGCCATGAACGGCGTATGGAACGCGCCGCTCACCGGCAGATCCACCGTGCGCGCGGAAAGGCCCCGTTCGGCGCAGAGCGCTTTGAAGGCGGCGACCCCGGAGGCTGTCCCGGAAACGACGGTCTGTTCCGGCGCGTTGTAATTCGCGCACCAGACATTGTCAAGTTCCCGGCAGATCCCTTCGATCTCCGCGGGGGCAAGGCGCATGACGGCTGCCATGGCGGGCGCGTCCGGCATGGAGCGGGAGGCTTCGGCCATCGCTTCCGCCCGTTTCAGAACGAGGGAAAAGCCTTCCTCGGCGGAATACCCCCCGGCAAAGGCAAGGGCGGGCAGCTCCCCCAGGGAGAACCCTCCCGCCATGTCAGGTTCGATTCCGGCTTCTCTCAGAGCCAGCGCCGCGCCGAGATCGGTGAGGTACAGCGCGGGCTGGGTATTGACGGTTTCTTTCAGTTCCTCCGCCGTGCCCCGGAAGGACAGCGCGGAGATCCCGGGCCGCTGCGCTTCCGCAGCTTCGTACAGCGCGCGCACGGCGGGACTCAGGGAGTAAAGGCTCTCCCCCATCCCGGGATACTGCGCGCCTTGCCCGGAAAAGACAAATGCGATTTTTCCCATCTTATTCCTCAGTCAGATAACGGGCCGCGCCGCGCAGAAGCTCTTCCGCTCCCCGCACCACGTCCTCCAAGATCTGAGCCGCGGTTTCTTCCCGTTTCACGAGTCCCGCGCTCTGGCCGGCCAGATAGCAGCCGCCCTTTTCGTCCCCGTCGATCGCCGCTTTGCGCAGAGCGCCTACGCCGAGCGCTTCGAGCTCCTCATCGGAGATCGAGGTGTATTCCACCTGGGCGTAATGGCGGGAATAGGGGGTCTTGAGAGAGCGGACCGCGTGCCCGAGCCTGCGTCCGGTGACGACGGTGGAGGTGTCCGTGGCTTTCAGGATGAGGTCCTTGTAGTGCTGCGGGACGCCGCATTCCTTCGCCGCGATGAACCGGGTCCCGATCTGCACGCCCGCCGCTCCCAGCATGAGCGCAGCAGCCAGACCGCGTCCGTCCGCGATGCCTCCCGCCGCGATGACGGGGATCTTCACGGCGTCTGCCACCTGCGGCACGAGGGGCATGGTGGCCGCCTCGCCGATGTGTCCGCCGCTTTCCCCGCCTTCCGCGACGACGGCGGCGGCTCCGCACCGCTCCATCATCTTCGCCAGGGCAGCGGAGGCCACCACGGGGATCACGCGGCATCCGGCCTCCAGCCACAGGGGCATGAATTCCGACGGATTGCCCGCGCCGGTCGTGACGATCTCCACCTTTTCCTCCGCGCAGACGGCGGCCGAGTCTTTCGCCGAGGGAGCCTGCAGCATGATGTTCACGCCGATGGGACGTCCGGTGAGGGAACGCGCTTCGCGGATCTGTTCGCGGAGCTTCGTCCCGCCGAAATTCACGGCGGAGATGATGCCGAGCCCGCCCGCTTCGGACACCGCGGCGGCCAGTTTTCCGTCGGAAACGTGGGCCATGCCGCCCTGAAAAACGGGATACTTGATCCCGCAGAGATCGCACAGGGGCGTGCGGATCACTTGATTTCCTCCTCGACTTTGGCGACCAGATCGCCCACGGTCTTGCCGGCGTTGGCGGCTTCGACGGTCACGCCGAATTCGTCTTCGATATCCATGAGGATCTCCACGATCGTGAGGGAATCCACGCCGAGTTCGGTGTACTCGGTCTCGGGGGTGATGTTCTCGATGTCCTCGCCGGACTTGTCCGCGATGATGTCTCTGATTTTTTCAAAGGTGGTCATGTTGTTTCTCCTTTATGTTTGGAAATTTTTTTGATTGTTTGACCGGATGAAAGCCGCCCTACCAGCGGACGACGGCTCCCGCCGAGGAAAGTCCTCCGCCGAACGCGACCATGGCGACGAGGTCTCCTTCCCGGATGCGCCCGGCGCGGTTTGCCTCGTCGAGGGCGGAGGGAACGCTGGCGGCCGCGGTATTGCCGTATTTTTGAATATTGACGATGAACTTCTCCGGAGGGAGATTCAGCTTCTTCGCCGCGAAGTCGATGATGCGGGTATTGGCCTGATGGGGCACGATGAGGTCGAGGTCCTCCGGGGTCATTCCGATCTTCGCGGTCATGGAGCGGATATGGCCGACCATGGCGTTCACGGCGAATTTGAAGGTCTCCTGCCCCGCCATGAAGATGACCGGGGGGCGCTCTCCGTCCGGCGCGAGGCGGAACGGGGACTGTCCCGGATACGCCGGGATGTGGATGACGCCGGAGCCGCCCGCCGTGTGCAGTTCGCTGACGAGATACCGGTCTTCTTCCGCCGCGCCGAGGACCGCCGCCCCCGCTCCGTCGCCGAAGATCACGCAGGTGGACCGGTCCTCCCAGTCGAGCAGCTTCGAGATCCGTTCCGCACCGATCACCAGCGCTTTTTTGACGGTCCCGCGGGCGAAGAATCCCGCCGCCGTTTCGAGGGCGAACAGGAAGCCGGAGCAGGCGGAGTTGACGTCGAAGGCAGGACAGGACGCGCCGAGGGCTTCCTGCACCGCGCCGGCCGCCGTCGGAGAAACGTCGTCCGCCGTGATGGTGGCGCAGACGATCAGATCGAGTTCGGCCGGGGTCACGCTGCTCTGTTCGAGGGCGCGCTCTGCCGCTTCCGCCGCCAGGGAAGCGGTGGTTTCCGACACGGATACGCGCCGCTCCTTCACGCCGACCCGGGTGGTGATCCACTCGTCAGACGTCTCCACCATTGCGGAAAGATCGTCGTTGGTCAGTATTTTGGCGGGAGCCGCGCTCCCCGTGCCGAGGATCCGAAAACCCATGGGGGTGTTCCTCCTTCTGCCGGATCGGTGTCAAACCGGAATCATTTTATGTGCTTAATATTCGCTCATGGCAACTATTTTTCGGATTGATTATACCAAAACGGGGTTCCCGTGTCAACTGTTTTTCTCGGGAGGGTTGTTAACAATTTGTTACATGGGAACAAAAGCTTGCGCTTTTTTTATCTATTTATGCCCTGTGCGGGCGGCGTGAGAGTTTCGCTGCGCTTTGTCCTTCTGAGCGAAGCGAAGAATCCGCGTCTTTATGGAAACAAAGGCTGCTCCTTTGCAAATTCATTGAATGTCCCTGCGGGGTACGGGGACGGGAACGAAAGGCTGCGCCTTTCGGATCTCATTAAATCCGCTGTGCGCGGGGCACTCGGGAGGGGCACTCAGGCCGTTCCCCTCCCGAGAGGGTCCCCGGCCCGATGGCATAAACCACAGCTCGCCCGTACAGTCAAAACCGATTCGTCACCCCACGGCTTCGCGCGGACTGTGTTTGGCCAGCCGAAACATGCGAAAAAGTCCCTTCGGGACGTTTTTCGGTTCGCTCCGCGAACAGCGGCTGACATTTCCCGGTCAGCAGTCGAAACGCGCAGATATGGGTTGGGGGCAGAGCTTTTCCGGGACTTGTTCTGAATAAAGAAAGCCTATCATTATTGGTACAGCCCGAACGATTTTCGATCGTATGGTTCGGGCGGCATGTGGGTTTGAATCTCTTCATGTGCGCGATGATGCACTTTCATTTTTCGCTGTCCGGAGGCGCGTCCGTGTATATGCGCGTTTTGATCGCTGCCGTGAGGTCAAAAAAGTCCGTAAAACGGACTTTTTTGCATGTTTCAGCTGGCCGAACATAGTCCGCGCGAAAGCCTTTTGATCGCTTTCGATTCCAACTGCAAAGCTGAGCTGTGGTTTATGCCATCGTGGCCAACGGAGTTGCGAAGCAACTCCTGGAGAATGCTCCGCATTCTCCGTAGAACATCTCCGGGGAGGGCTTGGTTTGCTTCGCAAACCGGTCGGCCAAGAGATGGCCCTCCCCGGTGCTGCCCGCACAGGGCATTAAATGAGATCCGAAAGGCGCAGCCTTTCGTACCCGGTCCCGTGCCGCTGCCCGCGCAGGGACATCTAATAAAATTACAAAGGCGCAGCCTTTTTTCCTCTCTTTCTGCCCCGCAGAACAAAGGAACTGAAAGGCTTCGCCTTTCACAATTCCGCTCCGCGCACAGCGGATCTTGTGAGATCACAAAGGCTTCTCCTTTGTTTCCTTTTTGTTTCCTCTCCCCACCCCCTTGCATTTTTCTCCCGCCTCTGTTATAATACAGATGAAATCCGAACATCCGCGGAGGTCTCTTGTCGTCACTGAAATCCGTTTTCCGTCGGGCCCTGACCCGCGCTTTCGGAGAAAATCCGGAAGAGGACAGCTTTGCCATCCGCTTCACGAATAAAGCCCTTTTTGCGCTTCTGCTCCCCCTGGTCGTCGAGCAGTTTCTTTCCATCCTCATGGGGATCATGGACACCATCATGGTGTCCAGTCTCGGGGACGCGTCCGTCTCCGGGGTTTCCCTCGTGGATATGATCTTTATTCTGTTCATCAATATCTTCGGCGCACTGTCGACGGGCGGCGCGGTCGTGGCGTCCCGCTGCGTCGGAGCGAAAAAACCGGAGGACGCGAAACGGGCCGCCAACACCGTCTTCCTCATCTCCGCGGCGGCGTCCCTTTTGATCCTCGGCGCCGTCGCCGCAGCGGACTCCCGCCTGCTCCGTCTTCTCTACGGTCAGATCGAGGACGACGTCATGGAAGCCGCCGCCGTCTATATGCGCACCACCATGCTCTCTTTCCCCTTCATCGCGCTGTATTCCGCGTCGGCCGCGCTGTACCGCTCGGCCGGGAACTCGAAGATCTCCATGCTCGCGTCCACTGCGGCGAACCTCATCAACGTGGCGGGCAACGCAGTCACGATCTTCGTGCTGCGCTGGGGGATCTTCGGAGCCGCCCTTTCGACCGTCGTCTCCCGCTTTCTTCTGATGCTCTTCTTCCTCGTAAAGATCGCAGACCGGCCGCGCGGGGATAATGCCCTGGACAATGCATCCGGCGGGATCGGGTCCGGGGAAGCGGGAAAGATCCCCGTGAACTACAAGGCGCTCTTTACAAAAAAGCCCGACGGAAAGATGATCCGCAGCATCCTCGGCGTCGGCCTGCCCGGTTCGCTGGAGAGCGGCACGTTCCAGCTCGGGCGCATCCTCGTGCTCTCCATCATTTCGACCTTCGGGACCGCGCAGATCGCCGCGAACGCCGTGGCGAACAACATCGACACCTTCGGCGTGATGACGGGCTTCGCATTCAACCTCGCCATCATCACCGTCGTCGGACACTGCGTCGGCGCCGGGGACTGGCACGCGGTGCGGTACTACACAAGCAAGCTTCTGCGCATGAGCATCGCGTCCTTCTTCCTTTTCAACGCCGTCCTGTTTTCCCTTCTGCCCCTTCTGCTCCGCCTGTATCAGGTGTCCCCCGAAGCCCGCGGGATCGCCGTCATCCTGATCGTCATTCACAACGGCTGCGGACTCCTTTTGTGGACGCCGTCCTTTGTGACCCCGAACGCCATGAAAGCGGCCGGCGACGCGAAGTTCGTCATGATCACCGCCGTGTTTTCGATGTTCGTCTTCCGCGTGGGCTTTTCCGAGATCCTCGGCCGGCAGATGGGCATGGGAGCGGTCGGCGTCTGGATCGCCATGGTGCTGGACTGGATCTTCCGCACCGTCGTGTTCGCCGTGCGGTGGAAGCACATCCTGCGGCGGGAGGAGAACAAGGCCGTTCCGGCCGATCCGCCTGATCCGGCCGACGCGCTCCGCCTCTGATTTTTTCCTTCCCGTCCGTTTCTCATACTAATGAGCGTCTGAATCGTTGCAATAGGGGGAGCTGATTTTTTGTCATGGCGAATGCCGACGCCGCGCCAACACTGGCGGTGCTCGACGGCGGCGAAATGAATGCCATGGCGGAAAAGCAGCCCTCCTATGCAACAATTTAGACGGGAATTAGTATCAAAACCGTTTCATCATTTCATTCAGATACAGAAAGGACTCCCGACATGAAAGCATACGGCAAGAAAACCTGGCTCATTCCCGACACTTATCTCGATTCGATCTCGAAAAACGGCAATGTTTCCCACGAAGCGATCTGCGTCATCAACACCTCGGATACGGACGCGGAAATCAAGCTCACCCTCTTCTTCGAGGACCGAGACGCCCGCACCGACTTCTCCTCGCAGTGCCCTGCAATGCGCACGCACCACATCCGCATGGACAAGCTGCGCAATGCGGCCGGAGAACCGATCCCGCGCGACACCCCGTACGCCGTCCTTGTGGAATCGAACACGCCCATCGTCGTCCAGTATTCCCGTCTCGACACCAGCGCCGCGGAAATGGCTCTGATGACCACCATCGCGTACCCGGTGGAGGAATGATCTCATATAAATCCTTTCAGGAGGACACAGCAATGAATCTTACCTTTGATCTTTCCGGCAAGCTGGCGATCGTCACGGGAGGCGGCGGCGTTCTCTGCTCCGGCTTCTCGAAGACCCTCGCTTCCGCCGGCGCGAAAATCGCCGTCTGCGACCTTCGTCCGGACGCCGCGGAAACGGTTGCGGCCGAAATCCGCGAAAACGGCGGGTGCGCCGCGGCTTTTGAAATGAACGTGCTCGAAAAGAGCTCCGTGGAAGCGGCGAAGCGCGCCATCTACGAGACCTTCGGCGCGGATTCGGCCGACATCCTGCTCAACGGCGCGGGCGGCAACAACCCGAAGGGATCCACCAGCCGGGACGTGCTGACGCCCGAAGAGGTGGCGCAGCTCAATGAGAACGGCACCATCGAGGGCGTCAAGACCTTCTTCGATCTCGATCCGGAGGGCATTTCCTTCGTCTTCAACCTGAACTTCCTCGGGACGCTCATCCCGACGCAGGTCTTCGCGCGGGACATGGCGGCGAAGGGCGGCACCATCATCAACGTCTCCTCCATGAACTCCTTCCGCCCCCTGACCCGGATCCCCGCCTATTCCGGAGCCAAAGCGGCCGTATCCAACTTCACCGAATGGCTGGCCGTGCATTTCGCCCCGGTCGGCATCCGCGTCAACGCGATCGCGCCCGGATTCTTCCTCACCAACCAGAACCGCACTCTGCTGACCAATCCCGACGGAAGCCTCACGCCGCGGTCCCACAAGATCCTCGGCCACACGCCGCTCGGACGGTTCGGCACGCCGGAGGATCTGGACGGCACGCTGCTCTGGCTGGCGGACGAGAAATTCTCCGCGTTCGTGGACGGCGTGGTGATCCCGGTCGACGGAGGATTCGCCGCGTATTCCGGCGTATGACGGAGGCCGCCGCATGAAAAAACGCACGCTTTCCCTTCTGCTCGCGCTTCTTCTCTTCTGTTCCTGCTGCGTCTGCCTGTCTTCCTGCAAGGACAAGAAAACGCCCATCGGCCTGGTCGTGGTATACAACGGTCCGGATGTCACCGTGACGGACAAGGAGTTTTCCGCCGGCGAATTTCTGGTGCTGGCCAGCTACGACGACGGGACGGACGAATACGTTTCGGATTTTGAATTCGAGATGATCGGGCTGAAACAGGGGTACTTTGTTTTCACCTTTACCTGCCGGGGCTACGAGACCGAGGCGTACGTAAGGTGTCACGTGCCGATTTATCCGAGCGAAAAAGAGGGATGAAGCGCTTCCGCTGAGGATAAAGGCGAAGCCTTTGTGATCTCATTGCCCTGTGCGGGCAGCACCGGGGAGGGAGATTATCACCCCTCCCTCCTTCTCTTAAGGAAACAAAGGCTGCGCCTTTGTAAATTCATTGAATGTCCCTGCGCGGGACAGGCGCCGGGGAGGACCAGCTCTGGCCGCAGGTCCTCCCCGGAGGTCCTTTGGCCCGATGGGATAAACCACAGCTTGGCTCTAAAGCTGAAATCGAATGCGATCAAAAGAGCATCGCGCGGACCGGTGGAGACAGCCGAAACATGCGCAAAAACCGTCTGCGACGGATTTTTGCGGCCTCGCGGCAGCGATCGAAACGCGCAGATCATGGACGCGCGGACGTGAATGGAAAGAATCAACTGCACTGTCGCGCACATACTCAGATTCAAACCCACATGCCGTCCGAACCGTACGATCGAAAATCGTTTGGGTTGTACCAATGATGACTGGCTTTCTTTATTCAGGACAAGTCATGGAAAAGCCCAGCTCCCAACCCATATCTGCGCGTTTCGATCGCTGCCGCAAGGCCAAAAAAGTTCCCAACGGGAACTTTTTTGCATGTTTCGGCTGACTCCGCCAGTCCGCGCGAAACCCATTTGATCGCATCCGATTTCAGCTAAAGAACCGAACTGTGGTTTATGCCATCGGGCCAAGGACCCAGCAGGGAGGACTTCGGCCTGAGATGTCCTCCCTGCCGCTGTCCGCGTAGGACCGATCCTCTGTCCCGCGCAGGGCAATTTCTTCCCTTCACCCCGCTTTTCTCTGAATTCGCATCACCCCGCAGGTGATGTCGTCCGACGAGCCGCGGACCGCCGCCTCGCTGACGACCGTCATGGCCGCCGTCTTCTCGTCCCCCTCGAGGATCGTCCCGTCGGAGGTGAGAAGATCCAGCAGCCACGGATCCTCGTCGTAGGACCGCGCCGCTCCGTCCGATACCATGACGACCGTGTCTCCCTCCCGCACCTCGAAGCGTATCATTTCCGCGTCTAGTGCGCGCAGTATCCCGATGGGGACAGTCTTCGACTGCAGGCGGAAGATGCTGCCGTCCCGGAGCACGAACGACGGAGCGGCTCCGGATTTGATGAACCGGGCTTCCCCGGTCGTGAGGTCGATTTCAGCGATATCCACGGTCGAGGAACACTCCCTGCCCGTCGAGCGGATGATCTGGTTCAGAAGCTTCAGGGACGTCTCCATGCCGGCCCCGGACCGGATCAGACGTTCCAGCAGGGAGACCGTGATCCCGGAGGTCAGGGCAGCCTCGCGACCGCTGCCCATTCCGTCCGACAGGATCATGTAGTACCGCCCGTCCGCCTCGAAGTCCGTGATCATGTCCCCGCAGATGTCGTCGGGCTCGCTGTCCGAGACCTGCAGGCGCTTTCGGCCGTCGTTTTCCGCGGACGCGTCCTTCCTTTCCCGGACGGATCCGGCAGTCGGGTCTTTCCCGCTCTCGCAGGGGAGGGATTCACCGGAGTATGCACCGCGGCTGCGTTGATCGCCCCAGTACCTTTGTACGCCCGATGCCGCGCATGAATAACTCCCCGTGCGGCAGAAATACCGGCTGACGGACCGGATCCGCATGGACAGGGCAGGACCGTCCACTTCAAAATCCGGCATGGAAAGCGGGATCTTCAGAATCTGTTCGAACAGACGGCGGATATCGTCCCCTCCGAGCCTGGTGGACAAAAGATCCACCCCGAAGGCAAAAATGTATTTGGTCCGGCTCCCGAACACCCGGACGGACTGCGCCGTGAATCCGTTCGGGGAAAGGAGCCTGTTCAGCTTTTTCTCCGCCGCTCCGTCTGGCAGGGAGGCCTCTTTTCCGCATTCTTCCGCGTGCCGGAACAGCTCTCCCGCCAGCTCCCAGTCGTATGCGGACTGGGAAAGCCGGTTGTCCCGGGAAAGCGCGCAGATCCGCTCCCCGAGCGACCGGTTTGACTCGTCGAGGATCTCCCCCATTTCCGCGCACCGGGCGGCGAGGGAAGGGGGCACGACGGCTGCCGAAACGAAGCCGTCGCGGTACAAGGCGTCCGCCATGGAACGGATCAGCGCGTCCGTTTTCGGGTTTTTCCCGCTCTGCCCCCGGCACTCCGACCGGCGGGAACAGCGGGAGCAGCGGCTCAGGACGCACTCTTCCGCGATCCCGCGGATTTCCGCAAGGGTCGGCTTCGTCAGGCGCTCCGACAGGGCGGAGAGCACCGCGGAAACGGAGGACAAGCCTTCCGAAAGGCCTTTGACCCTGTCCGACATGGTTTTCGATTCCAGCGACAGGGGCAGAACCTTTTCCGCGTAGGCGCGGGAGGTCCGGTTTTTCTCCCTCCCCGGGAAAAGAGGCGCGATCCCGAAGAGATCGTCCGGCGTTTTTGCCAGATCGTACCGGAACAGCGGGATCAGAAGCGCGCACATGACGGCTGCCGGCGGAACGACCGCGGTAAACCCGTTGATCCCTTCCGTAAAGATGCTCCACGAGACCGCCGCCGCACCCGCGCCGAGCACCGGGAAAACCGCGGGAAGCCGCTCGAGGACGGCGTACGTCACGGCGGAGAGCACATACATGGGCACGAGGACGGGATCCATGGTCAGCCCGCAGAGAACGCCCGCTACGGCGCCTCTGTGCCACCCCTCGTTCCGCCCCGCGACGAGGGACGCGCACAGGGAAAAGAAGATCCCGGCGTCGAACAGCGTTTTTCTGCGCAATACCGCCCCTTCCCCTGCTGCTCCGGCAGGAAGGGAGAGCCCGAAAAGACGGGACGACACCAGGTGCAGGGACAGCGCCGCCGTCATGAGGAGCGCGTACACCCCGAATTCCCGGAAGGGGGACGCGCGCATATTCTTCTCCGACGCCGCATAAAAAAGGAATGCGGCGACCGGCGTCATGAGAACGGAAAAGACAGCACCGAACAGGTCCGTATATTCGTACCCTCCCGCCACAACCGACCATGCTCCGGCGAACAGTGCTGCGCAGGCTGACAAAGCCATCCGGATGCGGATATGTTCCCGGAGCACGGTCCCATTTGCTGCTTTTCTCCGCGCGGGCATCCTGTCTGCGCGGGACGGCGTGTCCCCTACGGATCCGACAGGCGTGCGCCGGGCGGAGACGCCGAAATCGGATCCGTACCGATCCTCTGCGTCCTCTTCCGGAAGGAACTGCTTCACGCGGGCAATGAATCGGGACAGGAGAACGGAAAGACGGTTCCGTATGCCGGTGCGGTTTTCCTGTTCCGTCCGACGCTCACGCTCGGCGTCCGACGCCAGCACGGACAAAACCGCCCGGACGAGAAACAAACCGACGAACGTCAGGCAGTAGATGCCGCCGACCGACGGGATCCGCACCGAACCGCACACCGCGCCGATCGCGGAAGCCGCTGCGGGGAGGATGCCTCCGGCGGCCGCGATTACGGCGATGCCGAAGGGATAGACTCCCGGGAACGCAGCGGTCCCCGCGAAGAGAAGCGCGGTCAGGAAACACAGAAAGCAGTATAAGATCCGCTTCGCTTTCGCCGTGCCGGCGAAGGACGAGAAGGAGCGGCGGACCCGGACGGCGTTTTCCCGTGCGGCGGAAGCTTTTTTCGTGTGGTGGAGATGTTCCTGCATAAAGGTTTTCTGACCTCCGTAGGGTATCAGTGTTCGGAAGCGCCGGGATCCGGGCGGAAACTGCGGGCGGAACGGAGAAATGCGGCCGCCGGACAACGGACGGAACGGCTGTGCACGCGCCGTTTGCTTCCTGTGAGGCGATTATACAGGATCGGGGGAGGAAAAAGCGTCGCAACGCGCGGAGGCGAAAATGTCGGGAACGGGTGGGACGGAGCGGGTGTAACGGAAGCGCAGCGCAGGGCGGGATTTCCCGGGCAAACGCGGACGAACGGGAAGGGGGAAGGAGGAAAAATGCGGGGGGAAATAAAAAAGGCCGCTGCGCGCGGAGCGGAATTGAAAGGCGGAGCCTTTCGTTCCTTTTGTCCCTGCGCGGGACGTGCGGAATTTGGAAAGGAGACAAAGGCTGCGCCTTTGTAATTTCATTTATTGCTGTGACAATAAACTAACGCTTGCGCATTTTAAGGCTTTGCTTCAAA
>JAEEGF011169398.1_pt1 | contig 14733 bp, 9 predicted proteins | sample 9134171 | NCBI WGS metagenome assembly JAEEGF01 (sample SAMN16246542, study PRJNA631951) | gut metagenome | biome: gut microbiome; feature: rumen; material: AP-attached | host: Bos | place: Iran: Karaj | collected 2018-10 | reverse complement strand
GTGAAGTAATTGAAAAGCCATATACCAATTCCCTATCAAAAGGCATAGTCTGATTGTAAACTTTGCCTTTTTCCATAGGCTTTGGTTCATCTTTAATTATTCCCCTCAACATGATTCGACTAAGTCTAGTTCTACTCTCCGAAGGTAAGTGGGTTACGTAGAAATAAACAACGTCACCCTGACATAGTACGTTATTTTTTTTCCATTCTTCATTAATGCTTTTAGGCTTTCCTGGCGCTTGCCACATTATTTTCCCATAATTATGCCACTCATCCCGTAGATTCTTATAATCACAGAATTGATAATCCATTGGGATTAGCCAATAATTCTTATCATTCATATTTATTTCCTCGACTGTCTTTTTAAGCTCACACATCGATATGGTAAGTCAGCGCATCTGCATCTTCCCCAATTGTTTCCTTGAACGCCCTGATATATGCCGAAAGCTGTGCCTGATACTTGGTATCAAGATCGCTCCCATCAGCGTTGGTCTTGTAATCTACGATATGCCACTTACCATCCTTGGAATAGATTACATCCATGATTCCATTCCATATAACAAGACCGTCGGAATCATCTCTGTAACAGAAGGGAACTTCACAGTATACCTCATCGGCAGAGAGCAGTGTGTTCAGGATATCCTGTGGAAGGCCGTTTGTCTGAGCGTATCCGCCGACCCTCATGCGCTCGGCTACAGCCTCCAGCCGCTTAGCTATTACCTTCTCACAGGGTTCGTATTCCGGAGTCCTGAACTCTCTGATTATCTCCAGGACAGCTTGTGATACATCCAGTTTGTTTCTTGTGGATACCATCATCTCCATCAGTTTATGGACCATGGTTCCTGTGATTGCAGCCATTCCTGCGTGAGAGCCTGTATCCGCATTGGACTTTTCTTCTGACGCCGTTTCTGCTTCTGCATCATTGCCAATCGCCAGCTGAATCTCACTTGGAACTTCATTTACAGCCTCGTCCTTGTCAGCAAGCTTCGACTTTAGTGCCAGTCTGCTGGGATTCTCGATTGCATAGGTTCCGGTCTCAGGTGCCCTGTCATTAAGTGCGCAGTTTTCCTGAGCTTCCTGATACAGTTTTTCTGCTTCTTCTGCTTTGGGCGTTTCTTTGTCCTTCTTCGCAGGCTCCGTCAGCACAGATAAAACATCCTCACATCCTGCATCAAGAAGCTCCTTCCAGATAGAGCTCCTTACCTCTTTTCCGCTTCTGATATGAGCGCTATCGCAGATGATCAGTGCATTTCTGGCTCTTGTGGCTGCAACATAGACAAGTCTTGTTCCCTCAGCTTTTAGAGACGCTTCCTCATCTGCTTTTTCATCAGGGAAACTTGAGGTCTCAAAGTATTTCCAGCTTCTGCCGTTATCACCCCTGTCGCTTTCAAGACAAAAAACATACCCTTCCGAGCCGTTTTCACCATGGATAAACCTGGAGGATGCACTTATTGACCTATTGGGCGAAGCCGCCAGGATCACAACCGGTGCTTCAAGACCTTTTACCTTATGGAGATTGGCCATGTGCACACAGTCTTTTCCATCATTTAGACTAAGGCACCGCTCTTCATCAGATTCTCCTGCAATAAGGTCAGATAGAAATGCAGCCCCGTCCTTAAGTGTGACAACTTCCCCGGACTTTTCTGCATTCCTGATGAGCTCTAAAGTGTAATAAACCACTTCCAGATTGTCTGCATCCACTTTCTTGTAGATCATGAGTTCATCCATGATCCTTGAGAAAAGAGCTGCCGGCGAAAGTCTCTGCGCTTTTTTGCCAAGGTCCTTCAGCTCATCCAGCTTTCCTTTGACCTTCTGAACTTCTTCGCTCTGATCATCAGGCTCTTTTGTACCACTCAGGGAAACTTCCCCGCCAGCCTGGCGATATTTCATCACATCTTCCTTTGACAGGCCTAAAACTTTGCTGTTCAAGGCACCATACAACGCTATCTTATCCTCGGGATCTGCTACTGCAGTGTAGATCAGAAGCATTTCACGAAGAGCCTCGTTTTCGCCAAAAGGCACATTGCCTTCAACTTTTGTAGGTATTTCCCTGGAACTCAGCTCAGCTGTTATAGGTGCCAGTTTCTTCTTGGCTGAAGTAATGACCATGATATCGCTATATCTTATCGGTCTGGGCTCCTTATCTCCCTCGATTGAAACAAGGTATTCCTGCCTTCCCACCAACCTTTCTATCAGATCTGCAATTTTAACAGGATCTGACTCCTCAGGATTGTCCAGAGCAGCCTGCCCCGTGTATGCTTTATAGAAGTATATTCCCTGGAACTCGTTAACCGTCTCCGCTGGGAGGGGGATCTCCTCAAATCTGCTCTGATCCACGTTCTCTTCAGGAAGCATCTGGGAAAAGACCTTGTTGTAATACTCACACAGTACCTTGGTAGACCTGAAATTCCTGGAGAGAGTCGCTATCTCTCCTCCGCTTTTCTCAAACAGCTTCTTTACACCAAGGAACGATGTTACATCAGCACTCCTGAATCTGTATATGGACTGCTTGGGATCACCCACGATGAAAAGAGATCCCGGTTTTGGAACGCAGTCACGCCATTGTGGAACAGGCTTTTGGGCAGTCAGATAGAAGAATACCTCTGCCTGCATGGGATTAGTATCCTGGAACTCATCGATTAGGAAATAACTGTGACGATCATAGATATAGCTGATCAGCTTCCCATCATGTTCTGCGTCCTTTTTCAGCATATTTCTCAGGTAAAAGAGATAATCGAAATATGTCAGGCATCCCTTTTCAAGCATTGCCTGCTCAATAAGGGGAACGCTCTTCAACAAAAATGTCATTGATACATTGTATTTAAGCTCTCCTGCCCTTATAAGCAGGCCATTTTCCTGCCCGGCAGTACATGAAAGCCACTTCCCCTTTGCTCCTCCGGGTTCAAAGACGCTGCCCAGTGAGCTTCCGTATGTTTCTGCCGCACCGGGTATTGTTCTGATATCATTCAGAATCTTTAGTGCGCCAAGCACACCGGTAAAATCATTAGACCATTTGCCTTTAAGAGCATTGTAAACTGAGCCTATACTTTCCCAGGCTTCACGGCTTTTCTTTTCCCCATCATACATGATCTCGGGGTGGTCCTTAAGGCACTTTACAGCTTTTATTATCTCGGCCCTCTGGTTGCCGTACTCTTTATCTATATCAAAAGAAGTGATCTCTTTATAATTGAAATGCACGTTCCGATTATCCATCAGAAGCTGCATTCCCTTTACAAAGACTTCCTCTGCTGATCTGTTGACTGCGCGGAAGGACTTTGCAAGGTCCTGCATATCTTTTCCATAGCCGCCATCACAGATCTTCACATATTGCTGCTTATATATGGTTTCTGCATCGATGTCGGAAACTATAGTTGAATCAGAAGGTATCCCGGCATCGGAAGGGTGCTCGGATAAGACCATTCCGCAAAATGAGTCAATTGTCCCCATAAAGCACAGATCAATGTTCTGAAGTGCCTTCTCACATCTGGCCCTGGTCTCATCAGTAGGCGCCGGGAGCTGACCGGCAAAGCCCTTGTCCTTCCATACAAATGCCGGATTGCTGCGTTCGATCAGTGCCTTCTGGAACCGGTTATAAAACTCGCCGGCGGCTGCTTTCGTAAATGTGATGGCACAGATCCTGCTTATGTCAATGCCTGCCTCCACCATGGCCACCATACGGCTTACAAGCATCGTTGTCTTACCGGATCCTGCTCCGGCTTCAACAAAGAAGTTGGTATTTATCTCTGAAATGATCTTGTTTCTTGATCTTGCATCTGTCTCAAGGTTTGATTTCAGGTCACCCATAGATCACACCTCGCTTTCTGCGGAAGCTTTTCCGCATATATTGCCATATTTGCAGTACCTGCATGGATTCGCGCCTTCTTCAGGCTGTGGCAGAGGAAACTCACCCTTTAGCATGCTTTCCTTAAACTCGTTGAGCCTTTGTAGCAGAGCGTTCTTCATCTCATCATCGTACTTACAGGTCACAACCTCCCCGAGCCGCAGGTATCTGTATTCTCCTCCTGAGATCTTAAAGCCCTTATGCTCCATAAGATATGCGTAGATCAGGACCTGGAGACAGGTTCCTATATCATCCTGGACATGCGAGACCTTGCGTCCTGTCTTGAAGTCCACTATCAGATATGAACCATCATCAAGCTTCTCAACGCGGTCAGGTAAACCATGTATCTTAACGCCGCTCTCATGGACGCAGTGAACATCCTCTTCCTTGAGCGCAACTTCTCTGTGAGGATCCATTTCATAAGCTGTATCCATCATCTGCAGGAACTGATCTTTTACTGCCTGGGCCTTGTCTGCTATTAAAGGCGGGTTTTCAGATATAAAACTGTCAAAAGACTCTGAGGCTTTCTTTCGGAATTCATCACCGGTAATGCCGGAGTTTCCCAAATCTTCCATAAGGGAATGTGCCAAAGATCCGGTCTTAGCTGCAGAAATGATCTCAAAAGGATCATCCTCTTCCGGCTCCGGAATACCAAGGATATAGCTAAGAAGGAACCTTCTGGGACAGCCAAAGAAGGTATCAAGTGCTGTCGGGGAATACTCATTATCCAGGTTCCACCCAAAGCTTAGTGAAACCTCCGACTCTCCTTCCGTCCTTGTAATCTTAATGCCCTTATCATAGGCGTCGCCTATGCCTCTTGTTGCCGATATGGCAGGCGCAAAGTAATCAACTTTTTCTATTACATTCTCAAGGTCTTTCGACGTAGCATCCGCTCCGTGTTCCTGCCTGAACAATTCAAACATCAGAGAGGATGCGTTATCACGCTTAAGCTCAGAAACGTTAAGCCCTGCATAAGAAACATAGATATGTGATGCCAATGCAGTGGCAAGGCCTGCCAATTTCAGAAGGCTATCCCTCTTCTTTAGGATGCGTCCATCAGACGTGAATAGTTCTGATCCTTTCCCGAAGATCTTAAGATCCGTATCAAGAAGAAGGTAGTTTTCCCTGGGGACTCCGGGATATTTTGATGCTGAAAGACCGGCGATATACAGATTTTTTCTCACAGATGCAATAGCTCCACTAATACCAATCACATGGAGTTTGCCGGCTTCGCTTCTCTGAGCGCAGACATTGTTTTTGAGAATTGACAGTATCAGGCCTTCCATGTCCTGATCAATTCCTGCTTTATGTATAGTGCTAAGTTCAGCGTATATAACGCCGGACGCAGCTATATCCAGATTCATGAGAAGCTTATCTTTGGTGTTCTCTGTCCCGACACGGATATAAGAATATTTGGATATGAACTCCTCTACCGGCAGCGACAGCTCTTTTGCAACCACCTCGATGCAGGGCAAAACAGCCTTCTTTTTCTCATCAGTGACGGTGTTTTTGAGTTTCTCCATCTTTTTATCATTGCTATTTTTATCATTGGTAAGCTTTAAAGCGCCAAGGACCTCATAGAATACCTTCCACTTAAAGCCATCTCCTTTTTCCGGGAATTTATCATATAGTCTGGATCTGTTAAATGAAGGGCTACCCAACATCTCATTTAATGCTGAAGCGCCAAAGAATCCCCTGGTCATCCAGTTATAGTACAGGGACAAGAGCTTAGCCGGATTAGAATTAACTATCGGAATCCCACAGCCAAACGTCACCGGGATATCGTATTGAAGAGCATAGTCAAAGAACAACTGCCCATATGTCGCTACATCTGTGACTGCCACAGTACACTCGTCCAGTTTTTTGTCCGAATATATGTCTGTTATGATCGTCTCAACTTCATTGGGAGCGCCATAACAGTTTTTGAATCCTGAGATCTTGGTTCCGGAAGCCTTCTTGTCAAATAAGCCACAGACATCGATCTGCTGTGACTTTCCACCGGAAACCCTAGTTAAAAGAGCCTCATCAAGGGGTGTAAGCGGACATTCTGACAGAGTAATGAAGTCCGCTTCAATCGCGTTACAATTATTTGCAGCCCGACGTACAAGAGATATTGAGTCCACAAGATTTTGAGAGGTCAGGAGATCAATGTATTTTTTATATATGTTGATGAGCGCGAAATTTTTCTCTGCGAAGATTCCCTTCCTTAGAGTTTTTTCTATAGCTTTGGCTTCATCAGCATCAGAAACCAGGCTTCTTGCGCGCCTTATTGCTGCAGTCAGCTCTTTGATATCCGAATATGATGGCCTCTCAAAGTAACTCTCTCCCTCAACAGCCCTGGCTATGAGTGTTGTTTCTTCATCAGAATCAATAAAGTCCTCCTTTATCGATATACCTGAGCGCATAAGGGCAATACGTGCCAATTCTCCTGAATTGCACAATCTTAGGTTGATGCAGTTCTTTCCGTGCATGGCAAGATTCTTAATAAGTTCCTGTCCATTTATTCCCGGTGCAACTACGATTGTTTCCCGCATACAAATCTCCTTATACTGATATTTCAAAACAATTCTGTAATATGAATTAGCGTTCCCTCAAATCATATGTAAAGCAATCTCATTTAACTGTCCAGTAAAGAATATCATAGCAGGTCTCCTCTAAAAGCTGTTTGCTTCAACATGTCGTTTGGACAAGGCATATGCTAAGGACATCTTAGCATTTTGCATTTATTTGTTTTGTTAAATAAACTCCCACGATCAAGACACACATCGGTGCCAACCAAAACCAATGTGTGTCCGTGAAATTCATATAAAGCAACATATCGCTTATTTGTTATCATTAGTATTGGCTCGCAAGGCGGGACTTGCTCCTAAGAGTCACAAAACTCTATACCTATTTGAACAGCTCCTCGCCAGTAATAACTGATTGCAACTCACAGGCATACTCGTTTTCTACAATTCCATAATTGGTAATCAATGTCGCATGAATGGCATGTTTTGTCTTACTGTCAATCATATAATCAGATATCTTACGCCGCATGTCTTTGTCAAATGATGCATCAACCCTATAATCTCCCTTTGAATACTTTGATTCACAAACATTAGTTATTTGATCATCTCTTACAATCAGAAGATCTATCTGGGAGCCCTGCAATCCTTTTTTCTTGTCTGCTTCACATCTCCATGCATTGACCTCTGTGTGCACGCCGGCTATCCCCAGTGCAGCTTTTATCTGAGGAACATGCTCCAGACACACACGCTCAAAAGCCACTCCACTCCATGCATTTATTCTTGGACTGTTACTCTGAACCTGCCAAAAGTGATCATCATATATGTTATTCTTTAAAAATCTCAGATAAAAAAGCGTATAATTATCAATCAATTGAAAAATTGCGTTCCGCTCTTTATACCCGACAGGTATATATTTCCTGATAAACCCAGATTCCTCTAATTCTATCAGCTTTTTAGAAAAATCACCCGAACTGGCTATTCCCGTCTTTTTACATAGAGCTGCTCTGCTTATTCCATTGTTTTCAGTGCTTAGGGCCTCTATTATCTTTATATACTGATCTGGTTTTTTAAAGAGAGCCCTGTACAAATTATTGTATTCTTTTCGAAGTGGCGCCTCTTCCGAAAAAAAGAGATCATCAATATTCTGTGGTAAACTCCTACCCTTTTTAAGAAGGCTCCAGTAATACGGAACACCACCCATGATCATGTAACACTGGATGATTTGATGCCTGTTTAACAATATCTTTTTTGTTTGAAGATATTCCTCGCACTCCTTTAACGTAAATGGTTTCAAGTGTATCTGTCCAGTCAATCTATTGTGAAACCCACCTTTATCATTAACTATTTTTTCCATTATCCAATATGTGGCAGATGCACAAATGATCAGGATCACATCTTTCTCTTTCCTGGCAGTGGCCCAACCATTCCAAAAATGCTCAAGCTCCGTTACAAGACCGCTGTCTTTGGTATCCATCCACGACAACTCATCAAAAAATATGACCTTCTTTTTCTCTTTTGACTTTTTTATCACTTCTTTAAGCCCGTTAAATGCTTCGACCCATGAAGTTAGTCTTTTACCACATTCATATCCCGCTTCTGACAGCGATTCACTAAACTTGTCCAGTTGTTCCTGTTTCTGCGTTTCAGCACTCTTTTCCTCATCATTACTAACTCCGGTATGCTGAAAGGTAAACTCATATCCAAAACTTTCCCGAATCAGGTATGTCTTTCCGATTCTTCTTCTCCCATAAACCGCCACAAACTGAGGCTCCTCCTCACTCTTTAACGATCTAAGCTGTTTGATTTCTTTTTCTCTTCCTATCATTTGCTTCCACCATTTCTTCCATAACACAGCAAGTTGAATTAGTTATGGAAACTTATGGTTTCATTGTAACACCGTATACGTGTTGTTGCCAATATTATTTCCACAACCCTAAATTGCATCATAGTTGTGGAAATAATGCAGATCGTATAACATACTTACTCTTCAGATGAACTATAAAGGATTATGTATACTTCCTTATGGGCTTCAATAAAGTACCACGTCGTAAAAGGGACAAAATTACGACTACTAAAACCCAGTAAAAACCTAAAGTAATTGCACATGTCTTCTTAGTGCCGTTTCCATCGCTTCTGTTGATATTCCTACGTATCTCTGTGTAGTTAGAAATGAACTATGCTGAAGTAGCTTTTGCACAAGAACTATGTCATGACCATTATTTTCATATATCTCAGTAGCAAAATACTTCCTGAAGGAATGAGTACCAACGTTTTTATACCCAAGATAATCAGTGGTTATCTTTAAGATCCTCTGTACCTGCCTCTCTCCAACGTCAAACAAAATATCCTCTTCCTTTCGACCAACTTTTTGAGCATATGACAGCATATATTTGTATACCTTGTCGGGAACGGTAAAACTCCTTCTTTTCCCTGTTTTCTTCTCTACAATATTCAATCTGTATCTTTTTCCGTCTTCGATGATGTCGCTTAATTTCAGTTTTAGAATATCCTCAATTCTAAGGCCTAGATTTGCCTCAAGAACCAGTGCAGTTGCAATCTTTATGTTAGGCTCAAATCCTACACCTCCGCTTTTCATTGTCTTGATGATTTCCATCAAGCAGTGGGTAGAACCTTTTCTATGCTACGTTTATAGCTTTTGAGCTGAACCTTTAAATGGATGTTCTTTGGCATATTACAAAGCTTCTTCTGGAAACGCTCCAGATTCCATCTTATCGAAATACTCACGTTGCCAGCGAGTATAGTCAAATTTTTCTTTAATAATAAGAGAAATAAACATCTCTGCATCGACAACTCCTAAATTATTCTTAAGGCACTCCATTCCCTTATTCATTAATTCTGTTGTGCTAGTAGGCATCACTCTGTTCCCTCCATTTCTATTACAAATTCTACTGGAGTTACAAGTTTGATCTTGTTGCTTTTATACTTTAGAAGTCTTTTGTCTGTGCTGATAAAATATTCGCAGCCACTGAATGCTTCATTCCTCACTCTGCTTACAAATCCTGCAAAGTCAATCGGGTTCTCTGAGAAATCTTTTGGTGCTTTCTGAAGATTTGGTACTCCATTCTCAATAAAATGCTGTATACTATTTAACACGAGGAAATTCCTCCATCTAGTTGTATTAGGATTGGACACCCAAATATCAACTATATCATGAAGGGATTCCCTCTTTTCAATTAATCCTACAAAAACTTTACGCTATCCCTTTATCCAGGCGTGCATTCTGTCTATGGCGTCGCTGCTCTCTTTAAGCATTGGCACAAGAGTTGCGAAAGCATGTGGGAGCTTCTTTGCGGTATCGTAATCCAGCAAAAGATAAGGATGCCCCGCTTTATCCAGCGCCCTTGCATATCGAAGTGACACCTTTCTGAGAAAATCCCCATTGCCTGTAATGAGGCATACCTTCGGAAGGCTCTTTATGACCTCAGGGTTTTCAGGATTCATGTACTTCATGAACTCCTTTTCCTTGGTTCTTTTCCCGTAAAGGTCTTTCTTGTAGACCGCTGCAATGTAGTCAAATCTGTTGGTGTATAGCATTGAGCTGCTAAGGACCAAGCCCCGAACCCTGATGTCAGGGCAGAACACTCCCATCTGCCTGCGAACTGTTTCAGAGCCACACATTGCAACAGAATAAAGCGCAAGAAGTCCTCCTGCGCTCTCTCCTGTTAAGTATATTCTTTCCGGATCACCGTTGTATTTTTCCAGGGAATCCTTAACAAATTGAAGACCGTGATTTATATCCGCAAGCTCTCCAAAAAAGTCTGCTTCATTTAAGAGCCTGTACTCGATGCAATATACAAGATAACCAACCCCGGCCATTTTGATCCTGAAGGGAAGATTGGCTTTGCGATTTCCAAACAATAATCCCCCTCCGTGGATGACCACCATGACAGGGAGCCTGCCTTCACCGGAAGACTTTGGCATAAGGATATCGCACTTCAGGCTGCTGCCATGATCTGTCCTGTAGCTTACATCAAGGTCACATTTAACATTCTCCGGGATCGGAGTATTCATGAGCTTTCTACGCTCCAATTCCCGCCCTGTGGGATTGGGATCTGCGTTGCGCCTTCGGCCGTCATCTAACATAAATTGTAGTATTGGATTCATATGTAGGATCCTCTTTTATTTTTTTCATCTCTTGAAACAGATGAGGACGTTACAGATTGACTCATGGGCAAACACAAGTCAATCTGTAACGTCCTCACTTAATCATATTCAGTCCTGTAGGTGCTTGCGAATGTCAAAAAGGAATAAAAATATAAGGCCAATGATCAAAAAAGCAATTACCGGTACGCCAAAGAAACAGAATCTGATCGCAGAAATCACGCTCTCCGGCTGTGCAATACCCTGGCTGTCAAGAGCAGCATCAAAACCGGCAGATGCCATGATAGCTCCGAACGCTACAGTTACAGCTCCCATGCTGAATTTCCGTGCTGCATTCTCACCTGCAAATCCAACTCCTGCTATGGTTTTACCCGTCTCTCTTGCTGAAACCTCAATGGCCTCCGCCGTAATTGCGCCATTTGTCGCACCGGCAACTCCTCTGCCAAGGCCATATAGCAGTAATGCAGCGATCAAAAATGAATTATTATCTGCTGCAAGATAAACTAAAAGTATCCCCGCAGCCAGCACAAAATGTGCGATGGCATAAATCCTGGACTTCTCAGGTGGAGTCTTGAGAACAGTCAACAGAAATGCCGTGATCATTCCAGCAATACCAGGGAAAAGCCCAAACAGAGACATAGCTTCAAAATCATGCAAAATGTATATTGTGTAATAACTGGTTGCTGATGCATAAAAACCATTACCAATGTTCGTAAAAACTGTCGCAACAAGTACAAGTATCCAGTATTTATTCCTAAGCAGAATTTTAAGATCCGTTAAAAAAACATTCTTCTCTTTGGGCCTGTCTTTTTCTGCGCTCTCAAGATTCTTTTCCTTTGTGCTGGCAAAAACTATAAAGCTCGCAATAACAGAAAATATTCCCATTAATAAGATCGTAAAAAAGTATCCTCTCCTTGTATGTGGATTAGCTGCATCATCACTGAAGATGAGCAACATTTTTACAAAGAATGTACTCATAATGGTTTGGAATATCTGAAAGAAGAAATTATATCCACTGCTCATTTTTCCGCGTTCCACCATATTGTCAGAGGCAAGCGAAATAAGAGATGTCTGCGAAATGATAATAAAAGTGGAACAAAAGGTCGCGAAAAGATTATATGTAAAAAAAACATATACATATTTAGCAAATTCAGGGAGCCTGGCCGGGACCGTAAACAAAAGGACCATGGATACCGCAAAAGGAATGGCCATCCTTCTGATCCATATCCTGGCTTTACCATATTTAGACCCGGTATTATCAATAATATTGCCTATTATTATGTCTGAGATTCCGTCAAATATCCTTGAGACACCAATTATGGCGGATACTGCAGCTATATCAAGAAGAGCAGTATTGGTGAAAAAAATCATCAGGAACTGTGTAGGAAGCAGGAGGCTAAGAGCCTGGTTAACACCGCCTACACTGTATCCTACAATATGAGAATAACTGTACTTCTTTTTGCCATCACTCATCTTCGTCCTCCGGATCAACATCATTCATAAAGCATGGACCGTTAAAGCCCCTGTAATAACTGTCATGATTTCGTCTCTTTGATCTTCTTTCCTTGCAGCTGTCCTTTAGCATTCTGGCCAGCATAGCGCCAATCATCTCAGGTTTGATCATTCCGCTTTCAATCATATTCTTAATCATGTTTTCAGGACCAGCACCGCTGTTTTCCGCACCCGGATTAGCGTTAAATCTGCCGGCAATGCCACCTGCTTTTTTTATCATCTCAACATCATGTTCCAGCTCATCCGGTATTCCTCCTCCAATGATCAGATGAAGCTTCTCAAGATGTATCAATTTTACATCTATAAGTTTTTTTCCTCTCTTAATGGGCTTTACTTCAAAGGTTTCTCCTGCATAACTTTTAACATCTTTCAGGATGGCATATACGTCTACCTTGCCGGTTTCTGTAAGGGGAAGTTTATCCGTAATCTGAACCCTTGAAGGGAGATTGGTCTCAGCAAATTTTCCATCAATTACAAAGGCATTTACAAGAGCATCCTTTACAGTTTTAACCCCTCTTGGTCCTTTTGCGTCAGGAATGACATATAATACCGGAAGGGTATCATGAACCATCTTGTTGTAATAAGGAACAAGTCCACAGGCTTCTATTCCGGGCTGAGAGGCAACTGCTGTTTCCACAAGTCCGGCATCGAAGCGTACTCCGTCATTATTGACAAAGTACTTATTCATTCTGCCGATGATCCTGATACTTCCGCTGTCATCCACATCCACCAAATCATAGGTATTCAGATATTTCTCTCCATCAATTTCTTCAAGCTCAAATATATTAAAATCATTTAATACCCCTGAGCTTAAGGATTTGGTTGAAATACAGAGAGCACCGGTCCCGGCACTACCATCGACATCCAGATAAATACCTTTTTCGTCATCATAGAGCTTGATCTTTACTCCCGGAAGAGCCCTTCCAATATCATCGGTGTCAGTATCCCGCTCTGTTAAGATCACTGCTCCGCCGGCCTCCGTAAGCCCGTAACCCACATAGATACCGGCATCTGAGCTACATTCACGCAAAAACTCCTTCATTTTTTTCTTTTTTTCAGCTGATACAAATCCGCCACCCAAAAAGATCAGTTCGAGATTGGACAGATCAGGACGGACCGGCACCTTCATAATAATATCAGCACCAACAGCCCCGGCGAATAATATGGATATCTTCTGGTCAGTTATCAGTTTTAATGTAGACGGATCCTGTATCCCTCCTGAAGGCAGGATAACAGTACCGCCAAATGCCAAAGGGAGATGCAGCATGTCACAGGCAGAATATGCACCAAAGGGTTCCAGGGTCATAAGGCATCTGTAGGAATTAAGTTCTGTAAACCTTTTATCCCTCATAAGCCTTGCTGCAGATTCGTTAAAGGCACTGTCGGAAAGGGGAACCGGCTTATGGATTCCGCTGGTAGTTCCGGAAGTATGGAAAATAACTGCCGCTTCACAACTTTTATTGGGAGTGGCAATTATCTCTGCATCCTTATATTTTTTTTCAATGCTCTCCAAAAACAGAACTCCATTGATGCGCCTGAGGCTGTTGTAGTTCATATCGCTATTAGCTGAGCTTTTATCCTTATGAGGATAGTAGATAATAACGTTTCTTATGGATAAACTGTCTTTGGTATCCATTACAAACTTAAGAAGATCCGGTTTAACCGCATCGCTGGCAAGTATCAAATCTGTGATACCCTCTTTTCCAATGGCATTCTTGTATCTGTCGTGATCAAGCATATCCATCACCTGAATCATGGATATGGATGCTCCGGTTATACTTGCACCATAAAACATGTTGACACAATCGGTGCTGAAACTGGTCATCAGGCCGATCCTGGATCCATTCTCACCGGTAATACCCAGTGCCGAGTAGACTCTTGCAAACTTATCCCACTCATCGAACATCTGCCGGTAGGTAAGCTTTTTAGTGCCACAGACAAGAGCCTCGCTGTCAAGGCGCTCATCGCTGAAGGAATTAAGTTCCCTGATGAAGCTGCTGTACTTCTGCTCTATGATTTTTCCGTTATTGATCCTGGTTACCAGTCTTTTGGGGTAGTCATCAAACCTGCTCATAAATTAGCACCTTTCTTATACCTGTTTATGCATGTCAGATCCGCCTCTTTGCCTTGAAATCCTAGAAGCATCCTCTGCCTCTGCTACTTCCTCTGTCTCTGTCTCTTCTGTATCTTCTTTGCCTTACATTTCTAACATGAACCGGCAAAGGAGCATCTTTGTCTGTATGAATTGTTTCCTCCGGATCAGTATTCTTGGCCGATTCCTCAAACCATTTGAGCATTTTTTCTATGGCATCTGAACTCTTCTCATTGTCCGGCTGCATGGTCACAAATGCGTGACCAAGCTCCTTCTCACCGTAGTAAACAAGATGGGTTCTCTTGCCTGCCTTCTTGAGTGCATCATGGAACATCAGCGTATAGTTGTTGAGGAAATCCCCCCCGCTGGTTGCAAGAAAAACAGGAGGGAGGTTTCCAAGTATTTCCTCATGTTCAGGGTTCATCAGCTCTAAAAAGTCCGGATCGGACATCTTGTCTCCAAAGAACTGCTCTGCAAGCATGAACCCTATCGGATCCCTTTTCCGAGTATAGAACATTCCGGATATAAGTCCCAGAGCCTTGAATCTTATATTCGAAGGCTCATAGCCTACAGCCTTCTGCAGTGCTTCGGACTCCTTCATGGCTGCCACGTAGGTTGCCAGAAAAGCTCCTGCACTTTCTGCTGTAAGGAAGACTCTTG